>Ga0335078_10005161_pt1 | contig 19316 bp, 20 predicted proteins | sample Lox_Sample_32_FD_206711 | JGI IMG/M metagenome (GOLD analysis project Ga0335078, IMG submission 206711) | Soil microbial communities from Loxahatchee National Wildlife Refuge, Florida, United States - Lox_Sample_3.2 | ecosystem: Environmental > Terrestrial > Soil > Wetlands | place: USA... | reverse complement strand
GGTCAGCTCCCGCAGCACCTGCTCGTCGGCCGCCGAGAGCTGCGCCTCGTCCTGGTTCCGGCCGCTCGTCACGTCTGTCACTGGTGTCTCCCTACTTGTCAGGAGTTACACCGTTGAAACTACAGTCTCGCGGATTGCGGTGGGCGCCGTGGGCTTACAGTGGCTTCCGCGACGGAGAGGGGACTGCTAATGCGGTTCGGGTTCGTGCCCATCCGCGGTTAAAGCCCTCCCCTCGCTAGCAATGGTTGCAGATCAGGCTTGCAGGGATGACGGCCAGGCTGATCTGTGTACTCTCCGCTCCGGTAGAGACCAATAGCACCAACGCGAATATTCGGCGATCTGCTGCACCGACAGCCCACCGCCTAGGCTGCTTTGCTGGCTCTTCGTAACTACCGCTGGCTCGGCACACTCAAGGTTCGATCGGGTCGGTCTCTGGCGGGAGTGATACTCATGAAATTGTCGCCAAGGGCCGGAGAATTTTGGCCCTGCCATGCTCGCGATCAGCGACGCCGATTGCTCATAGCGGATGGCGCGTAGCGGACGGGCCGCGTGTTGGGTGATCGATCCGCGTGGTGTTATCCGGTTGGCGACGCCTCCGCCCAGATGCGCGCGACGACACTCAGGTAGGTGGTGGTCATGTCGGCGGCGGCCTCGGTCCGGAGGTGCAGAACGGGTTCCCTTTCGGTGGGAAGTCCGTAGACGTGCTGGATGACGAGCATCTGGTCGTCGGCGCGGTAGACGGAGTTGTAGAGGACGGCCTGGTGCAGTCGGATCTGCGCGCCATGCTCGCGTAACCCGCCGAATATGGCGAGGGCCTCTTCGACCTCGGCCGTCTTGATCTCGGTCTGGCTTTCGGCGATGAGCGACGAATCGGGGTTCTGCAGGCAGATCCGCAGCCGCACTCCCGCCCGCGCCCGGTCGGCGAGCACTTCCACGATGTCCGGGTCCCTGGCGAGGAACACGGCACTGCGGGCGAGCATGTCGATCTCGTGTTGTGCTGAGCGGAACAGGGATTGCCAGGTCTCGCGTGGCATGGCCTGGCGGGTGGGGTAGACGGCCTTGAGGTCGGCGGGCCTGGACCTGGCGGTGATCGCGGCGCGGACCTCGGGCCACAGGTCGGCTTCGTCGGCGTCTAACAGGCCGGTCAGTACCCAGCGGTGGCGGAGGTAGGGCACGCGGCCTTCGAGCCAGCGGCGGACCGTCTTGGGGTCGACCTGTAGTCGCGCGGCGATGTCGTCTTCGCTGAGTCGTGCGCGGAGCATTGCGCGGCGCAAGGGTTCGTTCACAACGGTGCCTCCTGGCGCGGGGAGCCGAGGCTAACAGCAGACGTCCGAAGTCGTCCCGTTGCACGGTACAGAAGTTCCTGGTTCGGCGCGAGTCTGGTGGTCACCGAAGGCGGCTGCCGGGGCGCTGGCAGTCAGTTATGCAGGACGGACGGGATAACAGTGATCACGAGTAGACGCGGTATGGCCGGGTTGAGGCTTGCCGGGGGAGGCGGCGGGCGGTGAGCGAGGAGGATCTGGCGACGGTGCAGGCTGAGTTCCCGGGTTACAAGATCTGGCGGGAGGTTTTTCCGGGCCGGGATCGCTACGTTGTGCGGAGCCTGCTTCCGGGGCTTGGCCCGCACACGGTGGTGACCGATGATCTGAGCGAGCTGCGGGGCCTGCTGGAACCAGCCGGGCCGTCGCAGGCCGACGGGTTCACGACGGCGAGGGCGAATCTGGCCCGGATGTATGCGCACTGGCTGGGCGGCAAGGACTGCTTCGAGGCCGACCGGGCCGCGGCCGACGGCATTCTCGCGACATTCCCGGAGATCGCCTGGGTCGCGCGAGCCAACCGGGGGTTCGTGGCCCGGGCGGTGCGGCATGTGGCGCGGCAGGGCGTGCGGCAGTTCGTGGATTTCGGGGCCGGGCTGCCGGATAGCCCGAACGTGCACGAGGTCGCGCGCGAGCAGGTCCCGGATGCCCGGGTGGTCTACGTCGATCATGATCCGGTGGTGTTGTCACACGCCCGGGCGCTGCTGGCCGCAGACGAGAACATCGCCGTGGTGGCCGGCGATCTGCGGCGTCCGGCGCTGGCGCTGGCCGATCCGGTGCTGGGCCAGATGATGACCAACGGTGAGCCGGTCTGCGTGATTCTGGGCTGCGTGCTGCATTTCCTGGCTCCGCGTGAGGCTGACACGGCGGTGGCGTGGTTCCGGCGGTGGCTGGCGCCGGGCAGTTACCTGGTGATCAGCGCTGGCACCTCGACCGGTACCGATCCGGAGCTGGTACGGCAGTTGCAGGGCGCTGTCGGTGATGCCGCTCCGGTCTGTGCTCGCACGGCCGGGGAGATCGGGGCGTGGTTCGACGGGCTGGACCTGGCCCGGCCGGGCGTGGTGGACGTGCAGTCCTGGCGGCCGGGCATGCTGGTGCCGTCGGCCGAGTCACGGGCGAGGATCTTGGCGGGCGTGGGCCGCAAGCCCGCCGCCGGGACCGGCGGCCCGCTGTGAACACAGCCGGGCGGGACGTCTTGCCCGGCGGGGACGTCTTGAGCTGGCCTGCCGCGTCCGTGCATGTCCTGGCGTGGCGGGTTTAGCGTCTGGGCCATGTCGCAAGCAGACTGGGCGCAGTCCATCGCCCGCAACCTTCTGGCCGGGCCGCTGCCGCGCCGCTGGCAGCACACCCGCGGAGTCGCCGCCGCCGCGCGCACCCTGGAGCCCGTGCTGGGCCCGGATGCTGACCTGGTGACCGCGGCCGCGTGGCTGCATGACATCGGGTACGCGCCCGGTGTGGCGGCGACCGGGTTCCACCCGCTGGATGGCGCGCGTCACCTGCGCGACCGTGCGGGCGCCAGCGAGATGCTGTGCCGGCTGGTCGCCCATCATTCGTGCGCGATCAATGAGGCGGCCGAGCGCGGGCTGGCCGGTGAACTGGCCGCGGAGTTCCGGCCCGCCCGCCCGGATCTGGCCGATGCGCTGGCCTACTGTGACCTGACCACCAGCCCGGACGGTGACCGGCTGCCGGTCGCCTGTCGTCTGGCCGAGATCCGCCGCCGTTACGGCCCGGGTCATCTGGTCAGCCGGTCGATCACGCGCTCCGAACCCGAGATGACCCAGGCGGTCGGCCGCGTCGCCGCCAGGCTGGCCGCCTGCTCACCGCCGCCGGCCGCGCCGGCCGGGCCGGGACCGCTCGTTCACGTGTCCTGATCTATCCGGCGCCGGGGTTAGCCGATGTAGGGCGGCTGGTCGTGTCGCTGGATGTAATGGCGGACGCGAAGCCGCATCGAGGCGTCCATCGGGTAACTGTCCACATCGGCCGGGCTGACCCAGCGCACGTCGGAGGATTCGCTGCTGGGGGTGGGGTGGCCGCCGGTGGCGCGGGCGGTCAGCACGACGGAGAATTCCTGGCGGACCTCGCCGTTGCTGGTGTAGAGGATCACGTGCCCGGGGTCGGAGTAGATGCCGGACAGGCCGGTGATCTCGCAGTCGATGCCGGTTTCTTCCCGCGTCTCGCGCAGGGCCGCCTGGGCGAGGGACTCGCCGATCTCGATCACGCCGCCGGGCAGTGCCCAGTTGTCGTTGTCGGTGCGCCGGATGAGCAGGATCTGCCCGGCGTCGCTGGCGACCACGACGCTGACCGACGGCACGATGCGCTGCGCGGCCGGGGCGGCGGGGTCGTCGTGGAAGTCGATCTTGCGGCCCATGGTCTTAGTCTGCCGGGAGCGGGATCGCGGTTTCCCAGACCCGTTCGAAGCTTTCCAGGTAGACCGCGGCGAGCTGGCCGCCGGCGATCCTGCGCAGGTGCCACAGCGGGGCCCGGGCCGCGGGCAGGCCCTGGACGTGGCTGTTGACCAGGAGGTGGTCGTCAGCGCGATAGATCGAGTTGTACAACGTCGTGCGGTGCAAGCGGAACTCGGCGCCTGGTATCTCGCGCAGCGGCCGGTACAAGATGATCACGTTGCGGATCTTCATGGCGACGGCCTCGTCGATGCCCTCGTCGGCGCCGCGTTCGGCGACCTGCGGGCTGGCGGGGTCGCCGAGCAGCACCCGCAGGCGCACGCCCGCGCGGGCCTTGTCAGCGAGGATCTTCTGCAGCCCGCCATCCTCGACCAGGAACAGCCCGGCGTAGACCAGGATCGCGATCTCTTGCTCGGCCGCGGTGAACAGGTTGATCCAGGCATCGCGCGGGGCTTCTTGCCGGTGCGGGTAGACGGCCAGGATCTCCGCTTCCGACGCCGCTCCGACAACGTCGGCCGACAGCGCGTCGGGCCACAGGTACACCTCGTCCACGCCCAGCCGGGTGGCTAACGCATACCGGTGCCTGCGATAGGGGATCCGGCCGTTGATCCAGCGCTCGACGGTTTTCTGGTCGACGCCGAGTTCGCCGCCGATGGCCGCAGGCGTGATCCCGCGCTCGAGCAGAGCGGCACGCAACCGTTCGTTCGGCATACACCCGACCGCAGCACCAGGACGTCAAGGACGGGGAACACCCTAGCCGGGACGTCTTGCCGTCGTCCAGACAGCCGCAGACGTCTGCGGGCTGTCCGGCTGCGCGGTAATGGCGTCCATACCCGGTGACGGACGCTTCAGGACATGACAACCATCCTGGGTGTTTTAGCCGTCACGGTGATCTTCGCGATCGTGCTGCTGCTCGCTGTGCTGCGGGCCGGGATCCGCCAGCAGCAGGACGCAGGGTCGCTGACCCGCCGACCGCGCGGGCTGAGCGCCGCGATCACCCGCCGGCTCTGCTGCCTGCACGCCCGTTTGCCTGAACGCGCCACCGGCCCGGAATCGATGACCGCTCCGCCCGCTGGGCGCGACGGCTTGCTGGCGCGGCCGGGTCCCGAGATCTTCCCGGACAAGCCGTGAACCCGCGTCACGCCCGAACGAGCACGAACGCCGCTCGCGGGCACGCGGACCGGTCGGGTCTGTGGCTGCGGAACGCCGTTGCGGGTCTGGGTGTCCTGGCCGCTGCGGCCGCGGTGGTGAGCTTCACCGCGCAGTACAAGATGATCGCCGCGGCCCGGCGGCTGGCTGTGGTGGCCGCTCTGGAGGCCGCGATCCCGGACGCCGCGGCGCTGGTCTTCACGTCGCTGGGCATCGCGCTGGCGTTGCACGGGCTGCGGGCGATCCGGGTCCGGGCGCTGAACGTCGGCTCGGTCGCGGTCAGCGTGTTCATGAACGCGATCGCCGCGGCGCCGGGGTGGCGGGCGCTGGCGATCTGGGCGATGCCGCCGGTCGCCTATGCGCTGGCCAGCGACACGCTGATCGGCGTCGTGCGGGCCTGGGTGATCGCGCGGCAGGACGCGCTGAACGTCCGGCTAGCCGGTGAGCAGCCGACCCCGCTGGCGGTGCTGGGCGGCCTGGTGTTGTGGCTGCTGCGGCTGGCGCTGGCTCCAGGTTCCACGCTGGCCGGGTTCCGCCGCTGGGTGATCGAGGAATGCCCGGTCGCGCCGGGCCGGCGCCTCGCCCCGGGTCGGCCTGGCACTGCGGTTGCCAGATCCGGCCCGAGACGGGGCGTAAAGAACCCTAGAAACGGCACGAAAACGGCCAGGTTCCTCGCACTGGTCAGCGAGCGCCACGGCGCGCTGGCCGCAGTCCCGGTCGGCGACGTGTCGCGGATCTGCACCGCGCTGGCACCGGAGATCGGGTTGCACGCCGGCGCGGCCAGGACCGCGCTGCGCCGGGCCGTACTGGCCGCGCAGAACGGGAGCACGTCATGAAGCTCGCGATTGCGCTTGCCGTGGTGCTGGTGCTGGCGGCCGGGTGGAAGTGGGCGTTCATGCCGGGCCGGGGGCTGCCGCGGCACCGGGTGCGGAATATGCGGGTCCGGTTGCACCTGCGGCTGCAGCCCGGCCGCGGGTTCGCCACCACGGGGGAGCTGTGGCTGCGGTGGGGCCGGCTGGCGGCGCTGCGCAAGTCGGGGCGGATCCGCCGGTCGGTGCCGCTGTGGGAGCGGGCCGGATGGCCGCGGCTGCATTCGGTCGTGCTGGGCCGGGGCCAGTACCGGCACCGGCTGTGGGTCCCTTTGGAGGAGCACGTGCTGGTGATGGCCCCGCCGCGCACGTTCAAGACCGCGTTCCTGGCTGATGTGATCCTGCACTATCCCGGGCCGGTGATCTCGACCACGACCAAGGCGGATGTGTTCGCGATGACCTCGGGCATCCGCGCCGCGCGGGGACCGGTGCACGTGTTCAACCCGCAGGGCATCGGCGGGGTGGCGTCCACGCTGGCGTGGTCGCCGCTGGATGGGTGCGCCGAGCACGCGACCGCGATCCGCCGTGCGGACGCGTTCGCGCACGCGGTGTCCCAGAAAGGCGTGGAAGACGGGACGTTCTGGTCGGCCAAGGCCAGCGACTACATGCGCGCCTACTTCCACGCCGCTGCGCTGGCCGGGGCCGACATGCGGGCGGTGGCCCGGTGGGTGGTCGGCGATGACCCCGACACCCCCGAGCAGATCCTGGTCCAGGCCGGGGCGGATCAGTGGGCGGTGACGCTGTCGGAGCTGCGCAGCGAGGCGCACAAGACCGCGGCGACGGTGCGGATGGTGATGTCGCGGGCGCTGTCGTTCATGGCCGACCCGGTGCTGGCCGCCTCGGTGCTGCCCGGGGCTGGCGGGTTCGACATCGCCGCGTTCCTGCGGGAGCGGGGCACGCTGTACATGATCGCCGACTCCGGGCAGCAGGAGGCCCCCGTCGCGCCGCTGTTCGCGGCCATGGCCAGCGAGATCCACTACCAGGCCGCCCAGATCGGCCAGGCGTCGGCGGGCGGGCGGCTGGACCCGCCGCTGCTGATGGGCCTGGACGAGGTCACCCAGATCTGCCCGGTTCCGCTGCCGTTCTGGCTGGCGGACTCCGGCGGGAAGGGCATCCAGGTCTGCGCGGTCGCTCACGGCGAGGCGCAGCTCGCGGGGCGGTGGGGGGAGCAGGGTAAGCAGGCGATCCTGGATACCTGCTCGGTGAAGGCGTTCCTGCCCGGCATCACCGATGTGACGACGCTGGATGCGGCGAGCAAGCTGTGCGGGCAGGCCGCGTTTAAGGAACACGGCCAGGATCACCACTCGCGGCACGACGTGGCGACCCCGGACATGGTACGGCAGTTGCCGCCCGGGTTCGCGCTGCTGATCCGCGGCGGGTGCTCGCCGGTGATCGCGCGGCTGCCGCGGGCGTGGAAGGACCGCGCGTACCGGCGGGCCCGGCGGCGCGGGCGGGCTGTGGCGGCCATCTTGCCTGCGCAGGCCGCTGAGGTTTCCGCTGGTCTGGCCGGGCGCGTTGCGCCGGTGCGGCGGGATGAGATGCCACCGGATCCGTTCCCGCCCGGAACGACGTTCCCGTGGAGCTGACGTGACGGGCGATCAGATCCCGGCGGTGCTGCTGCAGCTGGCCGATCACGAGGAACGGCTGGCCGGCCTGGATGAGCGCGAGGCCGGTCACTTCCGCGCCGTGCAGCAGCGGCTTGGCGAGCTCGTCGGCGTTGTCGCGGAGCTCGGCCGGGCGCTGGAGGGCCAGACCGGGGTCCTGGAGCGGCTGGAAGAACTCGCCGGCCGGATCCCGCTCGTCGCCGGCCCCGCTGATGGCGACGGGGTTTGTTATGAGCCGTCGCTGGTGCCGCGGTGGTGGAACCTTTCCGGGGCGGCGCGTGAGGAAGCACTCGGGAAGCTGCGTGGCTGGGTGGAGCAGGTGTACCGGCCCGGTTACGGCCAGCTCGCCGCGACCTTGGGTACGTGCTGGGAGCAGCACCCGCTGTGCGTGTACGGGCTCGACGTTTTGTCGGAGCTGTGGTCGGTGCTGTACCTGCAGACCGGGCGCAGCCCCGCCGTGCTCTCGGCGCAGGCGGAGTTCCATGCCCGGATCGTGCCGGCCATCGCCGAGCAGCTGATGACCGAAACCACCCGCTGCCGCCGCACCCGCACGCGGGCATCGGCTGGCGGCGCTGCCGGGAGCCTGAGATGACGGGGGACCGGCGCGGCGGGATCGCGCTCGCACATGCCCTGGCTTACGCCGAGCGCGGCTGGCCGGTGTTTCCCTGTCGGCCCGGCCGCAAGGAACCCGACACCCCGCACGGCTTCAAAGACGCCACCACCGACCCCGGGCGCATCACCGCCTGGTGGACGGCCGTGCCTGGGCGCAACGTCGCGATCGCCACCGGTACCCCGGGACCTGACGTGCTCGACGTCGACGTCCGCCCGGGCGGCTCGGGATACCAGGGGCTGTGGCGCCTGCGGCATGCCGGGCTGCTCGAGGTCCCGGTCGCTGCGGTGGCTACTCCGAGCGGCGGGCTGCACCTTTACTACCCGGGAAGCGGGCAGCCCAGCGGGCGGCTGCCCGGCTGCCACCTCGACTTCAAGGCCGCCGGGGGGTATGTCCTTGCCCCGCCGTCGGCCGTCGACGGCCGTCACTACCGGGCGGTGCGGTATCCGCCCGGACGTACGGACCCGGCGACCGGCGGGCGGCTGGATTGGGCGGCTGCCGTCGCGTTCCTGGAGCCCGGGCGGCAAGATCCGGATCCGGCGCGGCCGCCGGTCCATGCAGATGCGGGTTGGCTGGCGGCGTGGGTCGCCCGGCTGCCAGAGGGCAACCGGAACGCCGGCCTGTTCTGGGCCGCCTGCCGCGCCGCCGAAGCCGGCCACGTCGGCGTCCTCGAGGACCTCGCCGAAGCAGCGCACGCCGCAGGCCTGCCCGCGAACGAGGTCGCGCGCACTATCGCCTCCGCCCGTCGCAGCACCGGCCGTCAACAGCCGGCCGCGTCGCTGCGCCGTACCGAACCCAGAACCGAGCCCGAATCTGAAGCGGTGATCTGACATGCCAGCCACACTCCTCAACCACGAAAACAACGTCACGCTGCGCACGATCACGGCCGCCTCTGGCCGGCGGCGTCTGGATGCGGGCGGCACCCGGCTGCGGTTGCGAGCCCTGGCCGTCATGGGCCACGGGTCGGCCCGCATCGCCCGCGAAGCCGGAGTCAGCGACCAGGCCATCCAGAAGCTGACCCGCGGCGACGTCAAGACCGTCAGCCCCCGACTACGAGACGCGATCACGGCCGTCTACGACGCCTGGTGGGACAAACGAGCCCCCGAACGCACCCGCGCGGAACGAGCCGCCGCCACGGCGGCACGGCGGCGGGCCATCGCCGGGAACTGGTGCGCCGGGGCAGGCCTGGACGACGACGAGCTCGACATCCCCGGCTACCGGCCCGCGCAAGGCTGGAAACCCGCCCGGGGGACGGGCATTGCCACCCCGCTGCGCCGGCCTGCACGGTCGGCGCGGCCGGCACGGATCGAGCTGGGCGCATGAGTAACAGCGCCCGGCACAACTGGGGGCTGGTCATCGACGTCCTCGAGGTCTTAGAGCAACACGGCTACCACCAGGCCGACGATCAGCACACCGGCCGGGCGGTCGGACTGGTCGGCGACCTGGCCCGCATCTATGAAGGCACCCAGGAAGCGCCAGCAGTCGCCGACACGGTGTCTGCACCCCGGCCGCGGCAGCCCGGCCAAGAACGACGGACGACGGTCGCGACCACGAGCGCGGAAGCAATCGCCGGCGCCGGTATGCACACCATCCTGGCCGCGCTCGGCGACGCCTCGGATTACAAGCGCGGCCGCGCGGAAGTCTGCGCCGACTGCGCCAACCAGTCCTGCAGCACCTGCCAGCACCGGCTCGACGCCGCCCGCAGCTACGAAAGCCTGTCGGTGCGGCTCATGCGCGCTATGGAGAGCGCCGTCGCCGCGAAGCCGCCGGCCCAGCACGCAGACGGCCTGCCCTGTAACCGGTTGCAGGCTGCGCCCGTGGCGGACCGGGAGGCCGGGCAATGACCAGCCAGGATCCGGTACCGCCCAGCGGTGAAGGAACGATCAGCTACTGGCTTGGGCAAGGCGGCTACCGGGGCATCGCCGGCGCCCGCGAGCGGTTCGACGAACTGACCGGCCGGGAGTCTATGGCTCGCGCGATCGCGGAGCTGAAAGCGCGCGGAACCTACGACCCGGCCAAGCACGCGGACCCCGGCAGGTACCCGCCGCTGACCGTCGCCGAGCACGTGGAAGTCCTGGCGATCGGCGAAGTGCTCGCCCGGCATTACCGACATCCCGCCTACGTCAACGACGCCGTCAAGGCCGGCGCGTCGTGGACCCAGATCGCCCAGGCCGTCGGTTCCGACGAGACGCGAGTCCGGCAGCAGTACCGGGAGTGGGCCGATGGCCAGCACAAGCTGTACATCGCCTACGAAGGCAAGTTCGGCATGAACGCCGCCGAGCACGCCGCCGCGGTCCAACGCTCTACCGGCCCGGAAGCTGGGCGGGACCCGGAGCATGAGGCCGGGCGATGAACGAGCCCTCAGACCCGAGCCGGGGGCCAGAAACGAGATCCGGTCAGCCTGGACCAGATCCCAGGGCGCATCCCCTCGCGGGGCCCAGGCCGCCGGCGTACGTGATCGTGCTGTGGGTCAACGAGGAGTTGCGCGAGCGGATCCGGCGGAACAACGTCGGCCTGGCTCAGGAGATCCGGGACCGCGGCAGGCGACGCCACGGCCGTAAAGCCGAGCCGAAGGCAGAACGTGAGGCCGAGCCATGAGGGCCGGTTCCATGAGCGCGACAGCCAGCCCGCGCACGGCCAGGGTCGGCTGAGGAGGGGATCGATGTCCGAACCCGCCCCCGGGCCAGCCGAGCGGCTCGCTTACTCGGTTGACGAGGTCGCGCAGATCACCGGGCTGTCCCGGGACCTGCTGTATGACCAGATGCGTGCCGGGCGGCTCGGCTACATCAAGGTCGGCCGCCGCCGCATCATCACCCGCCGCCATCTGGACGCTTTTCTCACCCGGGCCGCATCATGAGCGCCGCCGACCCCGGGATGGCGACGGCGCTCCCAGCGCAGGCGGGGGAGTTGTCCACAGATTTGCCCGCGCCGGGCCTGGCGTTCGGGATCGTTGCCATGCTCGGCACAACCGCTGTTCAGGAGGGTTCTGGCATGGACCAGATCGAGTCCGCCCGCACACGTGTCGAACAAGCCACCGGGCTACCCGCTGTTCTTGACGCCGCCTATGACGCCTTCGAGCAGATGCTGACGGCCATCACCATTCAGCAAGACCGTGGCGGGGGAACGTTCGCCGCGTTCGTGATGTCCGGCACGGCTGTAGCGAACGGCCGTGACGCGCTCGCTGCCGCACCGTCCCTGCCGCGAGTGTCTTCCGGTGATCTTGCCGGTACGGCCCGGGAGCCATGTGGTGACCCGCCGCCACAGGCTGCGGCCGAGGCCCTGGCTAGCCTGAGCCAGCTGCTGTCCCGGCGGCTGACCGACGCCGGCGACCACTCGGCCGATGCCGGCGACCGCGTTGCCTGCATACAGGCAGCACGCCACGCCGCGTACATCTGCTCGCTGCTCGGCGGAACACCAGAACCATGACCGGCCGGCCCACCTTCGGCGACTTCGCCAACGCGGCCCGCGGTCTGCTCCGCCATGACCCCGGCACACGAGACACAGCCGCGGGGCACCCAACGCATGCCGCGCGGGCGGGGACAGTCGCGGAGTTCACCCGCAGCATGGTCAGGCTCCTCGCCGTGATGGACCGCTACTGCGCCGACATCGCCGCCGTGCTCGCCACCCCGGACCGGCGCGACGAAGCACGCCTGCCAGGCACCTGGCCCCATGCCAGCATCCAGGTCCAGGAGGCACTGCACAACGCCGCCGGCTTCCTGCCATCCGCGCCGCCCAGCACCATCCCGCCCGGCGACCTGCACGACGATCCGGCTGTCCGCAGGCTAGATGCCGTCACCGCGGTCCTGGCCGCCGGACGCGACCTGCTGCACACCCACGTCACCGCCCGGCCCGACGAATCACCGCAGGACCGTTCCGAATGGGCACCCGTTGCAACTTCCGAGCCGGTAACCCGCGCACTGCTACTCGAGCTCGGACTATGGGCACGGCGAACGGCCGAGCACGGCGCCCGGATCGCACTGCCCGGCCCGGCAGCCCGGCACGGCACCAGCACCGAACGAGAACAGCTGAACACCGCGTGCCAATGGCTATGGATGCTCGACTCCGCCGTCCGCGTCGCCCAGCACCACCAGCCAGTCTCCGCCGCCGACGTCAGCCTGCTGCGCGCGATTCCGGTCAACACACCGGAACCGCGTCGCATCCCCGGCGGCACCGAGACGATCATTGGCCTGTGCCGCGGCGCGACCAGCACCGCCGAACGGATTCGCCACGCCGCGACCATCCACCCGGTGGACCCGAAGTTCTCACCAGCCTTGACTACCGACTCACTCCGCCACACCGCCACATGCAGCACTGTCATCAGCCACAACTGCGAGATCCTGCTCCGCATCCTGGCCACCCGCGCCCGACAGCACGGCTCCGAAGCCTTAGCCGACAGGCTGCTCGGATCCGCCGACCGCGCGAATCAGGCCCGGTTGGCGTGGCTGCGCACCGCCCGGGCCTGGTACGAGGTCACCAGCGACACCCGCGGCACCATCGCGCCCAACGCCGCCGAAACCGGCGACCTGGCCTTGTGGACGGGACGGCTCGCCTACGCCGATCCCGCGTGGACCCCCGCCCTCGGGCCCTCCCACCCCACCCGCACGCCCGAAGCCCTCGCTCCCAAACCTGGTGACCTGCCCACCGTGGTCGCGGCCGTCCACCAGGCCACCGAGACCCTGACTCAGATCGCCTCAGCCGACCACGAGCAGATCGAGGCCGCCGCCCAGGCCCGGCGGCTGCTCGTACCCACGCGAAGCCTCCCCGACCGCTTCGACATCCCCCATCCCTTCGCCCCAGCACCGTACGACCGCATCGACGCCCTATTCAACGCCTATCAGCACGCACGAACCGCAAGTGCCCAGGTCACGGCAGTCGTTGCCTCAATCGCCGCTGACGTCCGCGCGCCAAGTCACTTGCTCACCCTCGCCCGCGCCGCGACCAGACCTAAAAGCCGGATCATGGCCAGCGGCCACCAAGAGCCAGCCGAGCCGGAACACCGCGAGGCGCGGGATTGCCCTGGTCCTGTCGAGCGCATTCTTCATGACCTTGGCGTCACCGATCCGGCCATGCTGGGTCGAGCATCCGCCATCGACCGGGTGAGCGAGCAGCTTATCCTCGACGCCGCGCATGCCAGCGAACCAGGGCAGGAAGGCCTCAAGGCATTCAGCCTGGCCAGATCCACCGGCTCTGCCGAGATGATCAACCACGTACTCGCATCCGACAGCCCCGAAATCGTCGGTGTGCGCTCGCTCTCACCCGCCACGCTGCCGACGCGCGGACAGGATGCTGATCGCGCTGCAGGCTCCAGATGCATCGGTCATCAGACCGCCGGTCAAGAACCTCAAGCCGAAGCAGAGCCATAGCGAACTGAAGTGCTTCGGTACCAGGAAGGCCAGACTGATGCCGATCATCCCCCGTCGACCAGCCCGTATGGCGCTCATAGCCGATGCGAGCAAGTTAGCCAGATGCATGCCAAGATCGCTCGCAGGTCTGTTCTGGCGACAGGTTCAGCTCAGCCGCAGTGTCGCGTCCAGGCATTCAAGGCCAACTGCGGTTCCAAATCCGCGACAGTGATGTCGCGCTCGTCGGATGTTCACACGTTCGCGAAGCTGGACCCTTGCACGGTGTCGGGGCACTGCCCAACGCACGGTCGCCGCGCACATATCGAATGTTTCGCACATGACAACCGAGTCGCTATAATACGCGTCTTAAAGACGAGCGTCCGTCCGGCCTGCCGACGTGGCGCCCGGAACAGCGTGGCATCGGCAGCATGCTCCGCAGCGTCAAACCTGCTGCCAATGACCATGTATCCGAGGGGGTTCTTTGAAGCGTCGCATCAGCGAAGCGCTAATACACGGCTCGCACGCTCATGCTCCCCTCGCCTGGGCCACCTACATAGCCTTCGGCCTTGCGCTCTTTCCTTCCTTCGGTGCACTAGCAAACGCCTTGAAAGATCGTCAGTGGGTAGGCGCGGCTTTCTACGGAACTTTCTTAGGAGCACTTGCTTTTCTCGCATATATTCAGTTGCGGTGGCGAAAGCCGCTTTTGCTGCCTCGGACACAGTACTTTCGCCCCTTCCTAACGCTCTGCGAACTTGATGCTTGGCCTCGCCCATCGGAGCTTGAGGCAGTTGATTTGGCATTGAATGACAATGCACCCTGCCTTCCACTGGTCGTAGGGCCAAGCGGATCCGGAAAGACGGTACTCCTGCATCGGCTCTTCCAAGATCAGCTACGTGCGAGGCAAGTTGCGTGCGAGTACTTCGATGAATACTCTGGATTTCACGAGCGACTCCTAAGTGTCACAAGTACCTATGACACACAGGCCGAATCCAGCCATCTGAAGACAGCCGAGGCTCGGCCGATCATAATTCTCGACCAATTCGAGCAGTATTTGGCCCAACTTAGGCAGCTTCCGCCAGACCGCCGCGAGCGAGAGCATCAATGGCTTAAAGACATGCTGACGAAACACGCCAGAGGGGAGCACTACAGGTTCTTGATCTCTATCCGCAATGAGTGGTATTACGATCTGCGTTGGCTCGGAGATCTCATACCAGCTCCGATCAATTGTGTATCAGTGACCGGGCCAAGGGTCGACGCCGAAGAGGATGTCACTCGAATCGCCATAGCGGGAAGGCTAGGACAAGTTCTCAATGATGATAGCGTTGTCGAATCTGTGCTAGCGGCACTGGGGCGTGGATCTTCAGGCCGTCTATTGCTGCTCGAGACGCAGATCGTCGGCGCCGTGCTTGAACGTGATAAGCTTGTTGGGCGAAAAATTGGCGCCAATTACATTCACGAAAGCCTAGGCGGGATAGAAGGTGCGATTGATAGGTACTTTGAAGGGATATTGGAAGGAGCTCCAGACCGGCGAGTAGCACTAAAGGTGCTGTGTGCACTTTCCGTTCGCACTTATTTCCGTCGGCAGGAGGACATGACCGATCTCCTCGACCGGCTATTTGAAAGTCCAGAGGACGTGCGCGAGGCTCTCGACTACCTAGTTGATCAACACCTAGTCATCATGCGGCCGACCGCTCGATACGAGCTTGCTCACGATTATCTGGCGGAGTACTTTCACCAGAAGAGCGGTTCAGAACTCGATCCGACGGATCGCGATAATGTTCTATATCACTTCGAGGGCAACGCATCCGAGATCAATAGCTTCGTTGCTTTTGAAGGAGATACGGCCAGTAAGCGAACCGGAACTTTTGCATTTGCCGTGATCGGGCCGCTCGTGCTGTTGATGACGATACGGCTAATGGATTTTGGTTTGAATTGGCCCGGACCTCATGAAGCACTCTCAGAGCATCTGCTCTGGGGTGGCCGCCTGTTCGATGTGGCGTATCTGCCTATATATGTCGCGCATCTTGCGTGGTCCATCTATGTAGCGCTACTTTACAGTAGAATGTTTTCGCAGCTGAATGAATCCTTTCTGGGACGGCTCCTTTCGCGAACAGTTGTAGTCAATATGGCGGCCTGCGTGGTGGTGGCGATGTTTGTTCCGTACGTATGGCTGGCATCGATAGGCTGGGGTGGCATTGTCGTTGGCCTGAAACTAATGTCGATCGCTCACGTCAAGCAGATAAATAGTGCGGCCAAGTCCCGATTCACTCTCTTTGGCGCCATCACTATATTTAACTTGATATTCCTACTAGTTCTCGGAATTATCGGTGCAGTAGTTAGCTTTCGGTATGTCACAGACGATGCTTCCGCAAGATTGTGGATCTACATTAGCTGTCTGTTCTCTTTGATTGTGACATACGCCTGCGGAGTACTGGCTCCTGTCCATGTGCAGAGGAAGGGCGTCTCGCAGTTGCTCGGACTGCTTGCTCGGCTGCACACGAGCTCCGCTCCGAGCCTGACAGTGCAGTAAGCAAAGGTGGGAAAGCAATGGGTATGAGGCTCGAAGAGTACTTGCGCGACCTGCCTGCTACCGGCCGGCGTGCCTTGGTCGTTCAAGGCGGTGGGATGAGGGGCGTGTACTCGATGGCTGCCCTTGCTGCCCTAGATGGAGTCGGCCTGCGGAATGCCTTCGACGTGATTGTCGGCTCTAGCGCGGGAGCGATAAACGCTGCCTATTTTCTAGCCGGACAGGCAGACGCAGCCGTGAATCTCTATGTCGAATACCTTAGTAATCGTAATTTCGTAAACCCTCGTCGGCTAACGAAGATTGTCGATATAGATTACCTCGTTGATACGGCATTGAAGTGTCATCTTCCACTAAATATAGATGCTTTGAGAAATTCACCTACATTGCTAGAGTTCGTGCTTACAGATGCTGAGACCGCCGAGGCGGTGGTGGTCACTAACCGCGATGCAGACCTCGACCTTTATGAAGTCATCCGGGCTACGGCCGCACTTCCTAGCTTGTACAACAAACGGGTGGCAGTAGGTTCTCGCCTGTATGTCGATGGCGGGACGGTCGACTCGATTCCTCTTAACAAGGCCCTAGCCTCGAAGCCCGAATTCGTCTTGGCCGTAGTTACTAGGCGACCGGGATACCGTCGAGAGCAACACGGGGTCGGCTATCGTGTTATTGGCAGAGCGTTGGCGCGTGGCCAGTCGACTGCTATCAAAGACCTGATCGGACGACGTGACTCTGTGTTTAACTCGGCGATGGAGGCCTTGGAGCGTCAGAGCTCGGACGGAAGTCGTCTCTGTGGAGTCTTTCCTAGCGACGAGGCAAAGCTGGTTGGGCGAACGACCTTTGATCGATCAAAGTTGTTGGAATGCGCAGCCATGGGTCGGAGCGATATGCGAAACGCGCTCGCAAAAGTGATCTGACTTTGCAGTACTAATACATCCGGCAGTAAAAAAGGCTGGCCAAACAAAGCCACAAGTGATCTTGGCAAGCGTTGTGACGTGATGCGGGAACGTTGCTGCCACGGCTGACTAACTCGGTGGACGCGGGCGAAGCTTGGTATGGGGCCTGAGCCTGAGCGGTGCGGCGTACCGGTACAACGGCAACGGCCAATGGGAATACATGGGCGGCCCAGCCCTTACCGAACTCAGCGTCGGAAGCGGTTGACAGCGCCGGTCCCCTCGTTCTTGATCGCGGCTCGCCTATATACCTACGTCGAGGTTGGTGGAGGAAACCGAAAGGGTTAAGGCTGCGGCGATTTGAGTCCAGATACGGCACGGCGAGGGGTGTGGCCATCCCGTTCGAGCCTGGTGAGGGGTGATAACGCCTATCTGGCCAGCCCAGAAGGCAAGTGCCGCGATCGGTAACGTCTGCCCTTCATTACTCAACAGATGCGGTTGCGCCTCGGAGTGCTGGAACAGCTACGCGATTTTGTTCAACTCAACTGCTCCTCGCTGAGGTCTGGCGCGTGATCCATGAAGAATCTTGCAGCCAAGCGGCCCGGTTCCAGTCGGAGCCCTTCGCGGTCACCCATCGCGCAACTTCTCGCGGAGCTTCGCCGCGGCTGCCCTGGCCCTGGCAAACTCCTCTTCCGCCTCCGCGACCCTTATCTCAGCATCCTGCAACTGCCGCATCACAGCCGCGTTGGAGGGGCGGGCGCTGTCGCCCTTCCACGTGAGGCGGCCAATGGGCTTCCATGAAACCATGCGCCGGTTCCACACGCAGTCATGACAATCTTCTACGCTCGGCGGCTCTAGCCACTCTTCGGCGAGTCGGGCTTCATACTCGGAGCGCAGCCACTCAGACCATTTGCTTCCCTTCTCCTCCAGCTCGCGTCGGCGGCGTTGTGCCTCTTTCGGGTTTGGCCGGTGGCCATGCTCGGGTCGCCAGTCGAGGTCGTCTATATACCAGGCGTCCTCAAAATGGCCGCACGAAAGACGTACCGTCCATCCGGCATAGGGGTGTCCCTCTTTATCCCGAACACGCTCGTAGAGTTCGGCCGACGAGTTCGCCCCATGCTTCTCCCACCATCCGGGAGGACCGCTGGGCCACCACTCACACTCAGCGGGGTCAACAGGCCAAGGCGGCACGAATCCTTCATGTCGGTCCATCCACTCCGCGATCTTTCGCCACGGAAGAGATTCCTTCCCATGACCGGCGCATCGCAGATACCCCGGAGTCATGCGTCGCGTCGTCGCCCTCGCATCGATCACGAAAGCATTGCGACTAGCAGAATGGAGACCGCCCCTGAAGAGCCGGTGCGACGGCCCATCGGTGGGTGGGTCCTCCTTACTGTACGTCAGCGCCTCGGTGCTGCAGCCGCAGTCGAGCTCAACGCGCCAGCGGTACCGGCACTCGGGGGCGTCCCGCTTCTCCATGCTCTCGCGGAGTCCCGGGTTAAGCCGCAGCAGCGTGTCGTAGTACTTCTGATACTCCCGCAGCACTTCCACTCTCGACCTCATCGGACCACAGTGGCACGGTCGGCCCCGTCGCAGCAAGCAGGCAAGGTCGAGGTAGCACCATGATATTCGATAATGTGTGTGAGGCGGTGTGCCGTTGTTCAACGAGGGTCACCCGGGCCGGTGGTCAGGACCGCCGCCAAGGCCAAGCGCAACCGCCCCAATGGTTGCGCGCACCAAGCGGAACCCATTCAGCCTCACAAGCAGTTAGCTGCCAGCAGCGGTCGTGGTCGGCGCTGGTACCGTCTCGGGGGCGGGCAACTGGGCTTGCGTGAGCCGTTCCATTCCGCTCAGCCCGGCGTCGGCGGCGATCTGCTGGAGCCAACGGATCACCTGCCGGGCGCGGTCTTCGGGTTCGGACAAGGTCAGGACCGGGTCAGCCCGCAGGTGCGCTCCGTGCGAGCCGGTAGCGCCGGGGATCTCGTGCAGCGGTGGCAAGAACCGCGCGATCTCCTCCTCGCTGACGATGTGCACGATCTGCGGTGGCGGCACCACGATCGGGTCGACGTCGGCGAGGTCGGCGATCGCCGCCACGATCGGGCCGCTGGTGAGCGTAGCCACCATTGCGTTCAGTAGCGCTGCCCATTCGGCTGTTTCGAGCCGACGCACCGGGCCCGGTGGTGGTGGCGGCGAGGACTCGGACCGCGCCCATGCGGTGAGCCGGCTGGTGATCTCCAGCGAGACAGTCAGCGTCTGGATGTCAGAGTGGCCGTACTGGCCCGGCGCGGTGATCCTTGTGGTGATCTCGAACGGCGGGATGTTGCCGTTGACGATCTGCCACGTCAGCGTGGCCGTGCCCGAGGTGTTCGGCCGTCCGCGGCGGGCGTTGTTGTTGATCCCGGCGTCGTGCAGCCCGGTGAGCGTGAACAGGACCTCTGCCAGCGGAGACTTGTCCAGGGCGACCGCCAGGTTGCCGAGGACCTTACCTGTATCCGAGCCCCGGCGCAAGAGGGCGGTTTCGGCGTCGTTGCCAGTTTTGTGATCAGGTTCAGGGCACGGCCCACTTGCCTGCCTGCCCCCTGATAGCTGCCGGGGTTCTGCGGGCCG
>Ga0335078_10005160_pt1 | contig 19320 bp, 20 predicted proteins | sample Lox_Sample_32_FD_206711 | JGI IMG/M metagenome (GOLD analysis project Ga0335078, IMG submission 206711) | Soil microbial communities from Loxahatchee National Wildlife Refuge, Florida, United States - Lox_Sample_3.2 | ecosystem: Environmental > Terrestrial > Soil > Wetlands | place: USA... | reverse complement strand
CCGAGTGGCATCCGCTTGGACTGTATATCAGGATTGGCGCGCACGGCGCGGACATCGACGTGGCGCTGAGGCTCGGCGGGTTCGGCAGCCTCAACACCGGCCGCGCGTTCTTCCGAAACGCGAGGGTGGTCAAACTCCACGCGCTCCCGGCCAACGCGGGGCCCGCATTCGACCTGAGCGCCGTCAGGCGCGCCTCCGTGGCGCCGCCGATCGGAAGGCCGTGGACGCTTATTGCGGTATTCGTCCTGCTGGCGGTTGTGGCGGCGGCGGGATGGCGAATCTATGGCGGCGACAATCTACCGCCAGTGCCGGTGGGGAGCCAGCCGCCGCCCTCGATGCCGCGGAGCGAGCGTCGCCGGCGCGAGAGCGCGGCCGCGCGCCGCCGCCGCTGAAGCTCACTCCATCCAACGCGCCGCTAGCCTTGCTGCGGAAGCAGGGCCGCGCGCGTGACTTCGCGCCGGTCGCTCTTCTCCAGCGCCTCGGCCGCCTTCGCGAGCGGGAAAGTCGCGTCGCAGAGCTCGCGGTACGGATAGCGGTCGATATGCATCGCGAGGAAGTCCAGCGACTTCTTTAGATAGCTCGGCGGATACATCACCACGCCGATCACCTCGAGCGATTTGAACGTCACCCGCGACGGCGCGATCGGCGCGGTCAACCCCGGCGAGATGTTGCCGATCTCGATCACGCGGCCGCCGATCGAGGCGAGTTCGAGCGCGTCGATAAAGGCCTCGGGCACGCCGGCGACCTCGAACACAACGTCGGGCGCGCCGCCGATTAGCTCGCGGATCCGCTTCTGGCGCTCCTCGGACGTCGGATGCTTGCGCAAATCGATCGTGGCGTCGGCGCCGAACTTCATCGCTTCATCGAGCCGATGCTCGACGCCGTCAACCGCGATCACGTGCGCGCCGCGCGCCTTGGCGATCGCCATCGCGTGCAATCCGAGTCCGCCCGCGCCCAGCACCACCACGCTTTCGCCGTAGCCCACGCGGCCCTTGTCGAGGCCCCAGTACACCTGCGACATCGCGCAGTTGGCCGACGCCGCGACCAGGTCGGGCACGTTGTCCGGGATGCGGTAGAAGTTCTGGTTGGCGCGCACGATGTAGTGCGTGGCGAAGGTCGAGGTGAAGTGCGGCGCCTCGCTCGGATGACGCACGCCGAAGCCCTTGGCAGTGCAGGCGGCCTGGTTGCCGGCCACGCAGTTCGAGCATCGATTGCACACCGAATAGTAAACTGGGGCGATCCGGTCGCCGGCCTTGACCGACACGCCGGCCCAGTCGGTCTTCACGCCGTCGCCCAAATCCCGGATGCGCCCGGCCATCTCATGCCCCGGCGCGATTCCGTGCCGTCCGCCGAACTCGCCCCGCCACATGTGGACCTCGGAGCCGCAGACGTTGCTTTGCGTAACCTCGGCGATAAGGCCGCCGGGCGGCGGAGCCGGAACGTCGAATTCGTGAAACTCGATTTTGTGCGCGCCGGGAATAAAGGCGACTTTTCCTTTCATCTCATTCGCTCCTCGATGACTTCGGGCCTATGCAATCGGGCGCAGGCCCGCGCCCGTAGCCGCGATGCTGGATTAGGCCCGCGCCCCGCGCGCGATGTCAAGGGTGCGACGGCGCCGTGCCGCCGAGGGCGCTTCCCGCCGGCAGCAGAGCGGTTTTCTCGTTCACCTGCCAGCCCAAGGCCAGAAAGTTTTTCCTTGCCAGCGGAGACATCTGGCCCGTGAGCCACACGCTCCGTTTCGGCGCAGCCAGATCGGGACGATTGGCGAAGTACGAGGTGCGGGATGTCCACGAGGCGTAGTCAACTGCCGCGGGAACCACGATCGCTCCGGTGCTGTCGCGGCCGACGATCGTGCCGCGCGCGATTATCCGCGCAACCGGCGTATGGGTTTTGGAATACCTGGACAACAGGTCCAGGCAGTCGGCGATGAAACGCGCCTGGTCTTCCGATTGGGCCGTGCTCGCCAGAGTCACCGCGTCAACCACTCCCGAAACTTTGGAGAGATCGTTGAGATCCTCGACCAAGGCGGTCTGCACGCTGAGCGGAAATGCCATATTGCGCATGAAGGCCTTGATGGTTGCGGGCGGCACCTGCAGCTCTTCGAGCGTTTTCTGGTTGCGCACTATCAGATCGGCCTTGGGTGTGTCCCAGACCATGTTGGAGGTTATTCTGGTCGCGGTGATCGCCATCGAACCCGGAACCACCACGGAAATGGTAGTAGTCACCGCGACGTGGGCGCGGAAAGCAACCACGGCAAATTCGTCGAGCTGCTTGGAGAGAATCGGATTAGTGGTGTACGGATCCACGTGCAATCGATGCGCCAGCTCCCGACGCTCCTGCTCATAGCCCAGGATGTCACGGGTGGTCTGGCCCGTGCGCTTGGCGACCTCGCCGGCTTTCTCGCCCGCCGACGCTTCTTCCGGCTCGGTCGCGGCCTCCTTGATCCGTTGCGCGCCGAGACCGACGCGGCCGAAGAACCGGCCAACTCCGCCAGGCAGGCCCTTCACCGTGTCCACCGGATGCATCACCATCTGGCCGGCAGCCTTTATCGGCTCGGCTCCGGTCCTCGCCAGAGCCTGCGCGAAGACCTTGGTCTTGCTCTCGTGCGACAGTTCCAGCATCGCCGGGACTTCCGCGACCCGGATTCGAAGCAGCTCGATGCCATGGACCTGCAGCGTGCCAAGCTCGGTGTGCAGCGTGAAGAGGGCCATCAGGCCATCGGTCGGCACCGCGTCGTCCACGTGGAAGCCCTCTCCGGAGAGGAGGGTCGCGGGCACCAGATCCTTCGCCTGCAATACGGGCGGCTTTTCAAACTGGCCGGCCGGATCGGCGGCGATAGATGCGGCCGGTGCGAGCACCATGAGGGCAAGTGCGGTAAGCGTCAGCCTGCCCCAGCCCCAAGGGGCCGCGGAAAACGGGTTTCTGATCATCGATGAAAGCAACACTATGAGAGACCTCCTGCGTGTGCGGGTTCGGGGCGCTTGCGGTGCGCTCGCGTTGAAATTCCGGCGCCGGAGGCGGCGCTACTTCATTTCCCAGCCGGCGGCGAATACGCGGGCGACAGTGCGCGCCGCGACCGCCTGCGCCTCATGCCATCGCATCCCCAGCGCGCAAAGGACCAACGAGGCCTGCTCGACGGCGAGCGGCTGGGCCGTGCGCGCGTCGCCCAGCGCGATCACGCGCATCATCCCCGCCTGGACGACGCCGACCGTCAGCACCACGGCGGCGGGCGGTCCGCAGTTCGACAACCGTCCGCTGCGATAGCAGTCTTCCAGGTCCTTGCGCAGCATGACGTTGCCCTTGGCCCCGGGATGGAGCCACTGGCTGTGCATCCGGGCGATGACGGCGGCGCGATTGGGTTCGACGGCGGCGGCGCGGAAAAGCACGGACATCCCGGTGGCGAACCGCTCGGCAGGATCCCGGACGCCGGCTTGAGCCGTCTTGACCCTGGCTTCAAGGTCTTCGCGGGCGAGCAGCGCGGCCTCGCGTGCGATCGCATCCTTGTCCGTGAAGTAGTTGTAGAAGGTGCCCTTGGCCAAATCCGCGGTGGCGGTGATTTGATCGACGGTGATGCGGTCGGCACCCTCGCGCGCGATGAGCAGTTCGGCGGCCGCGAGCAGGGCCTTGCGATTGCGGACCAACCGTCTGTCCGCGCGCTTTGTTGGGGTTGGCTTGCTCGCAGCTTTCATGGCGCTTCGTCCCGGTAATGACCAAGACGTTCAATATCGATCTTGACAGTCATTGCTATACACTGTAGTCATTTTTCGCACAAGACCCGCGCCGCCGATCGGGCAGGAATCCTTGCTCCGGAGAAACGCACGCCGATTGCGATCGGGATTGGGAGTGACGGAATTTGACGAAACGCAACCGCTCGGCCCACGCCCTGTCCGGGACACTGCTGATCGCGCTCGCTATCGCACTCGCTTCGGCCGCCGCATGTGGCGAGGAGGCGGGCGTGGGACACTACATCCCGGGGGCGACCAGCTCGTTCATCGATATGCTGCCCGACCGCGGCAGCTCGTCTGCCGTCGTGGCGAACGCGTTCACCTACTATGATGGCTCGGCATCGTCCGCGCAGGAGCTGGAATTCGGCGGCCTGCTGACGGCGGGAGGACAGGGCACGATCTATTCCGACACTTTCCTGTTCCAGTGTCAGGGGCCGTGGAAAATGGCAGGGACAGTTCGGCGTTTATGCTCCAACCGGCAGTTTCAAGAAAGGTGACCTCGCCAATATCGGCAGAAACTACTGGACCTTTGAACCGAGCGGGGCGGTCAGTCATCTAAGCAGCAGGTTCGGCCTGGAGGTCACCGCGTTTGCGGGTTCGATTTCAACACCATGAATGACGCAACCGATTACCAGACGGGCGATCAGTTCCATCTCGACGGCGCGATCGCCGAGCATCTGCCGCTCTTCGGCGGCTTTGTCGGCGCCGGCGTCAACGGATACTTCTATCAGCAGATCACAGGCGACAGCGGCAGCGGCGCGAAGCTCGGCGGCTTCGAGGGAATGAGTGCGGGCATCGGGCGCGATTGCTCTTACGCATACCGGATCGGCGACTTCGATCTCGCCGGCGAAGCGAAGTGGCTGCCGGAACTGGGAGTGTCGAACAGGCTCGACGGCAACACCGTGCGGTTCAACCTCGGGGTGAGCTGGGGACCGAAACCGCAGGGCCCGCTTGAATCGATGTAGAGATATCAATAAGTGTCTGGCGCCGCGAAAATAAGGCGACAGTTCGAAGAAAAAAGAGGAGTTAAACGATGGTCCGGGCAACTATGATTTTTCGGACAGCCATGCGGAACAGACTGCCGGAGTTCGCACTTTTGGCTCTGGCCCTGCTGGTGCCCTCGGCCGCGGCCGCGCAAAGCGGGCAGATGTACATCTACCCGCAAAAAGGTCAGAGCCCGGAACAGCAGGAGAAGGATCGTTACTCGTGCCATACCTGGGCCGTCCAGCAAACCGGATTCGATCCAAGCAGGGCGTATCCGAGCAATCCCAACACGCTTGACCCGCAGCCCTATCGGCCTTCGCAGCCGCACGTTCTGAAAGGGGCCGGGCGAGGCGCGGCGCTCGGCGCGGTTGGCGGCGCGATCACGGGCGATGCCGGCAAGGGCGCCGCGGCGGGCGCCGCGATGGGCGGTCTCGCCGGCGGCTTCCGGCGCAGGGACGAGCGCAGGCAACAGCAGATGGCGCAGCAGCACGCGCAGCAATCGCAGGTGTCGCAAGCGGGCGCCAATTATCAGCGTGCGATGGCTGCATGTCTCGACGGCCGCGGCTACAGCGTAAAGTGAGCACGCATAGCCGGCGTCGCGAAGCAGGTGTCTGCCGGATGATCCTCGGCGCGCTGCACGCCATAGTCGCGATCGCGATCATCGCGCTGGGCGCGCCGCACGTTAACGCGCAGGCGCTGGATCGAACCGCGCTCCCCATACCCGATCCGAGCTATCCGCCGATCACCACTCTCGACGCGCGCAACGCCACGCCGCCGCCGCGATTCGAAGTGAAAGCGCCGCCGGGCGCGCCGAACGTGCTCGTCATCCTAATCGACGACATGGGCTTCGGGCAGCCGAGCACCTTCGGCGGGCCGATCAGTATGCCGACCCTCGATCGTCTGGCCAAAGGGGGCCTGCGCTACAACGAATTTCACGTGACCGCGCTCTGTTCCCCGACGCGTGCGGCATTGCTCACCGGGCGCAACCATCACATGGCCAACACCGGCGCGGTGATGGACGTCGCGACGGCCTTCCCGGGCAACACCGGCGTGCGCCCGAACAGCGTCGCGCCGCTTGCCGAGATCCTACGCCTCAACGGCTACAGCACCGCCGCGTTCGGAAAATGGCATCAGACTCCGGGTTGGGAAGTGAGCCCTTCGGGTCCGACCACGCGCTGGCCGACGCGCGAAGGGTTCGACATATTTTACGGCTTCATGGGCGGGGAAACGAATCAATGGGCGCCGCTTCTGTATGACGGGATGACGCAGATCGAGACCCCGCACGGCCCGAATTACCATTTCATGACCGACATGACCGACCACGCGATAGCATGGATGCGGTATCAGAAGGCGCTCACTCCCGACCGGCCATTCCTGATCTATTTTGCGCCCGGCGCAACGCACGCGCCGCATCACGTGCCCAAAAGCTGGATCGCCAAATACAAAGGCAAGTTTGACGCGGGATGGGACGTGATGCGCGAGCAGACGCTCGCGCGCCAGAAACAGCTGGGCGTGGTTCCGCCGGGCACCAGGCTCGCGCCGAAGCCGCAGGCGATCAAGGACTGGAGCACGCTCTCGCCCGCCGAGAAGAAGCTTTTCGCGCGCCAGATGGAAGTCTACGCCGGCTTCGGCGAAATGGCCGATTACGAAATCGGCCGCCTCATCCAGGCGATCGATGCTATGGGCCAGCTGCAAAATACCATCGTCTTCTACATCGCGGGCGACAATGGCTCGAGCGCCGAAGGCGGGATGCACGGCGTCTTCAACGAAAATACTTTTTTCAATGCCGTGCCGGAACCGATCGAAGCGCAACTCAAACGTGTCGATCAGCTTGGCGGACCGATGACCTATAGCCACTACGCGGCCGGATGGGCGGTTGCGGGCGATGCGCCCTTTGCCTGGACCAAGCAGGTCGCGTCCAACTTCGGCGGAACCCGCGATGGTATGGTCGTGTACTGGCCCAAAGGGATCAAGGCCAAAGGGGAGTTGCGGTTCCAGTTCCATCACGTGATCGACATCGCGCCGACCGTGCTCGAAGTGGCCGGACTGCCTCAACCCAAAACCGTTGACGGCATAACTCAGGCTCCGATGCAGGGCGTGAGCATGGCCTACACATTCGATGACGCTCATGCCAAAAGCACGCATACGACCCAGTACTTCGAGATCGCGGGCAATCGCGCGATCTATCACGACGGCTGGCTTGCGGGCACGGTCCATCGCGCGCCCTGGGAAAGACAGCCGCGCGCCATGCTCGATAACGACAAGTGGGAGCTCTACGATACGGACAAGGATTTCAGCCTGGCCAAGGATCTCGCCGCCGCCAATCCGGACAAACTAAAGCAGATGCAGGCACTGTTCCTTCAGGAAGCCATCAAGAATCACGTTCTGCCGATTGACGATCGCGGCGTCGAGCGCCTCAATCCGGCGCTGGCCGGCCGGCCGGACCTGATGGCCGGGCGCAGCTCGCTCACGCTTTACAGCGGAATGACCGGGATGATGGAAAGCGCGTTCATCAACATCAAAAACCGCTCCTTCTCGATAACTGCCGACGTCGAGGTTCCGAAAAAGAACCCCAATGGCGTCATCATCTGCCAGGGCGGGCGCTTTGGCGGATGGACCCTCTTCCTGAAAAACGGCCGGTCCATGTTCACCTACAACTGGGTCGGGCTGAACCGCTACACCGTGGCCGCAAAGCAGCCGATTGCGCCGGGCAAGGCGACGATTCGGTTCGAGTTCGCCACCGACGGCGGCAAACTGGGCGCCGGCGGGACCGGCACGCTCTTCGTCAACGGCGCAAACGTCGCATCCGGACGAATCGACAACACCAACGGCCTTATGTTCTCCGCCGATGAGGGAGCCGACGTCGGTGTCGACGAAGGGACGCCGGTCACCGAAGATTACGCCGGGCCCGACAACCGGTTCACCGGCAAAATCAATCAGGTGACGATCGCGCTGAAACCGGTCGGCCCAGACATCAAGGACAAGGTCGACAAAGCCACGCAGGAGATGCTGATGGACAAGGCCGCCGAGGACTGAGCTAATCCCCGCTCCTGCAGCGAGAAGCGTCAGGGCCGCCCGGTCAACTCGACGGCTTGGCGAAGGTCGGGCGATGCATCGCGGCGGCCTGCTCGGCCACCTGATCCAGCAACTTGGCCTCGGCCTTGCCGCGTGAGACGCATTGCACGGCGCGCGGCGGATGGAGCGGAACGTAGAGCGGCGCGCTGAAGGTCGCTTGCACGCTGACGGTGCTGGATTCGTGGCTCGCGGGCTTGATTTTGAAGAAGTAAACCGCGGTCGCGGCGCGGTCGGGCTCGGCGGCGTGCTTGCCGCCTATATCCTTGAGTTGGCCGCAGTCGGCCTCGGCGAGCGTGAACTGGTTGGTCTCGGTCTCGATGATGCCCTGGTTGGGGTCGTCGGCGTTGACCTGCAGCTTGTCTTCCTTGATCACCTCGTGCACGGCGTCCCAGACCATATCGTAGGGCCGGTCGATCGTGATCTGGTTTTTGCTCGGCGCGGGCGGCTTCTGGGTGGGCGGATAAAAGCATCCGCTCGCCATCGCGGCCGCCGCGAGCCCCGCGGCGGCGAGCGCGGCGGCGGCCCAGCGCTGCACGAGCGCGGGCAAGACGGTTGCGGTTATGGACGCGCGTTTCATGGCTTGGCTATCGGCCCGCAAGCGGGCGTCTCATTTCAGCCGACGAGGCCGGTTCCGTGCAACGGCTGTGAGCCCGCGCGCCGATCTACGACTCCCACGAGATGAGCCGATGTGGTACGCTGGCGCCGAGCGGACGGTCGTGCGAGGCCGAGCTCACGGGGCTTTTATCAATGTCGGGTCATTCCAAGTGGAGTTCGATTAAGCACAAGAAGGCTGCGCGCGATTCCAAACGCGGCAAGCTTTTCACCAAGCTCATCAAGGAAATCACCATCGCAGCGCGGCTTGGCGGCGGCGACATCAATTCCAATCCGCGGCTGCGCACGGCGATCACCACCGCGCGCGGCCAGTCGATGCCCAACGATAATATCGAGCGCGCGATCAAGAAAGGCACCGGTGAGCTCGGCGGCGGCCAGCTCGAGGAAGTGGTTTACGAGGGCTACGGTCCGGGCGGCGTCGCGATAATCGCCGACGTCCTGACCGACAACCGCAACCGCGTGGTCGCCGAGCTGCGCTTCATCCTTTCGCGCCACGGCGGCAACCTCGGCGAGTCGAATTGCGTCGCCTGGATGTTCAAGAAGCGCGGCGTGATAACCGTCGAGCGCGGCGCCGTCGACGAGGATCGCTTGATGGAGCTTGCGCTGGAAGCCGGCGCCGACGATGTGGTCGGCGACAGCGACACCTTCCAGGTGATGACGGCGCCCGAGGCGTTCAGCGCCGTGCGCGACGCGATCGAGGCGGCCAAGATTCCGATCGCCGGCGCCGAGGTGATTAAGACACCCGAAAACACGGTGCGGGTCTCGGGCCATACGGCCGAGCAGGTGCTCAAGCTGGTCGAGGAGCTCGAGGATCACGAAGAGGTCCAGGGCGTGGCTTCCAACTTCGATATCAGCGACGAGGAGATGGCGCAGTTCTCGGCGGCTTGAACGGAATTTTCTGCCTCGCGGGTAAGTGCGTCGCGCGAGGAGGTGGCGGGGATGCGGATTTTAGGGGTGGACCCGGGCAACGCGGTCACCGGGTTCGGCGTGATTGAAGGCAGCGTTACCTATCCGGCTCACATCGCGGCAGGCACGATTCGTCCGCCCGCCGGGCTGCGCGGCGGCGAACGCCTCAAGACCATTCACGACCGTCTGCTCGAGATCATCGATCGGTATTCGCCGTCCGCGATGAGCCTCGAGCGCAGCTTCGTCGCGGCCAACGTGCAGAGCGCGTTTCGCCTGGGCGAGGCGCGGGGGGTGGCGATGCTGGCGGCAGCGGCGCGCGGCCTCGCGCTCTTCGAGTACACGCCCAACGAGGTCAAGCTGACGGTCGCCGGCCACGGCCACGCCGACAAGGCGCAGGTCAAGTTCATGGTGCGCCGCGCGCTCGGCGCCGACGAGGAGCTTGCGCTCGCCGACGACGCCTCCGACGCGCTGGCGATCGCGCTCTGCCATCTGTTCTGCGCCCGTGCCGCCGCGGCGTCCGCACCGGCCGCCGCGGACAGGCGCAAGGGGCCAAGCCGCACGGAGGCCGGCGCGAAATGATCGCCACGCTAAGCGGCAGGCTCAAGCATCGCGAAGCCGGCAGGGTTGTGATCGAGACCGGCGGCGTCGGCTACGAGGTTTCGATCCCGCTTGCTACCTACTACCGCCTGCCCGGGCTGGGGGCGCAGGTCGCGCTCGAGATTCGCCAGGTCGTGCGCGAAGACTCGCTGACCCTCTATGGATTTTTCACCCGCGCGGAAAAGCAGGCGTTCGACCTGCTGATGCTGGTGCAGCACGTCGGTCCGAAGCTCGCGCTGGCGATCCTCTCGGTGCTCTCGCCCGACGACCTGGTGAGCGCGATCGCGCACGCAGACGTCGAGCGGCTCGACGCCGTGCCCGGCGTCGGCGCCAAGGTGGCCGAGCGCGTGGTGCGCGAACTGCGCGACAAGACCGCCGAGCTCAAGCTGATCGGGTCGGGGCCGGTCGAAGACTTCGACGGCGCCGCCAACGGCGCCCCTGAAGGCGGCGCTTCCGAACTCGACGATGCCGTTTCGGCGCTGGTCAATCTCGGCTACAAGCCGCTCCAGGCGCGCCGCGCAGTGGACGCCGCCGCCGCGCGCGGCGGCGGGGAGAAACGCGAGCTCGAAGCGATCATCCGCGAGTCGCTCGCGGAGCTGGCCGGTGAAAGGTAAGCCACAAGAGGACCAGGCCGAGGCGATGGTCGAGCCGGCGCGGCTCGCTGCGCCGGGACAGCGCGAGGAGGACCGCGCGCTCGACCTCTCCCTGCGTCCGCGCATGCTCGGAGAGTTCGTCGGGCAGGAGCGCACGCGCAAGATCCTCGGGATGTCGATTGAAGCGGCGCGCCAGCGCGGCGAGGTCCTCGATCACGTGCTCTTTTCCGGGCCGCCCGGACTCGGCAAGACCTCGCTCGCGCATATCATCGCGCGCGAGCGTAAGGTCAGCATGCGCTCGACCTCGGGACCGGCGATCGAGCGCGCCGGCGACCTCGCGGCGATCGTCAGCGGGCTCGAGGAAGGCGACGTCCTGTTCATCGACGAAATTCATCGCCTCGCCCGCCCGGTCGAGGAGGTGCTCTACCCGGCGATGGAGGACTTCGAGCTCAACATCGTGGTCGGCAAGGGGATGGGTGCGCGCACGATGCCGCTCGCAGTCAAGCCGTTCACTCTGGTCGGCGCGACCACGCGTTCGGGCCTCTTGAGCGCGCCGCTGCGCGATCGCTTCGGCCAGCACTTTCATCTGGATTTCTATGTCCGCGACGAACTGACCGAGATCGTCGCACGCTCGGCGCGATTGCTTGGCGTGCGGATCGACGAAGAGGGCACGCGCGAGATCGCGGGCCGCGCGCGCGGCACGCCGCGCGTCGCCAATCGTCTCCTGCGCCGCGTGCGCGACTTCGCCCAGGTCAGCGCCGCCGCATCGGTGACGCGTGAGGTTGCGATCTGCGCGCTCGAGCTGCTCGAGATCGACGCCTGCGGCTTCGACCGGATGGACCGCGCGATCCTGGCCGCGATTATCGACAAGTTCGACGGCGGGCCGGTCGGAGTCGAGAGCCTGGCGGCGGCGGTGGGCGAGGAAGCCGACACCATAGGCGAAGTTTACGAGCCCTACCTGCTGCAGGAGGGATTCATCGCGCGCACGGCGCGCGGCCGCGTCGCCACCCCGCGCGCCTATAGCCATCTCGGACGCAGCCGCCGCGGCACGCTCCTCTAGACTAGTGTGATGTCTCGCAAATAGCTTGCATATCCGGAAAAGCGTCAAGGTGTCATTCGGAGGGAGTCAGCGAACGAGGAATCCTGGATCTTTATTCGTTTTTCGTGGAAGCCGGGATTCCTCGCTGCGCTCGGAATGACAGCGTCGAGATCCTGGGATGAAACCTATTTCCACGAGACCACACTAGATTGCGCGCTGCTCTCTCAGGCCGGCGGCGAGCGCGCGGCCGGAAGAGTTGCGCGGTAGCTTCATCGCGGTGGCCGGCGAGCGCCCTCGCGCGGCGGCTTGCCGCCGCCGCTTCGATTCTTGTCGCGGCGGCTGTCGATCACCTTGGAGCCGAAGCGCAGAACGAGCTGACGCACCGCCAGCGCACCCGCTATCACCACCACAAGGCGAATGATAGTGGGCCAGTCGAGAGGACCTCCGCCGAACACTCCTCCGTTCATGTGCGCCAGCTCCAACTCTGCCGCGCGCTGCTTGAGCGACGCGTGCATCGTCTTTCGGTTCGTGCGCAAGCATTCTAATCACGCGTCAGTTCGGTTAAAAAGGGGTTATGGGGATTGCGGACGGAGGACGCGCGGTACTGGCCGCGGTTGTGATTTCAGCGGCGGCCTGGGGCGGCGGATGCATTTCGCCGGCGGCGGTCAATCCGCCGATCGTGAGTACCACGCCCCTGGGAGTCGCGATGCGGCCCGCCAAGCCGCCGGATTGTGCGATGCCGATCCTCGACTCGATGCCCCTTGCCGGCCATCAGCAGCTGGCTCTGGTCGATGCGTGGGGGGATCTTGCCGTAAAGGACGATGACTTGCTGGCGCAGCTCAAGCGCCAGGCCTGTCAGGTCGGCGCTGATGCCGTCGTCCTGACCTCACAGCAGACGCAACACGAGGGCGATCTTCGCGTTGGCGTCGCGCCCGGGCGCTTCGGCAATATAGGCCCCGGCTCTGAGGCAAACGTTGAGCAGGGGGCGCATATCGGGATCGATCCCCAGGGCGGCGGAAAGACGCATCATGCGGTCGTGGGCGAGCCGGGCCATCCCGGCCGTTTCATGGGTGGTATCGCGATCGTCTACACCAGGGGTGGGGCGGGGGCCGGGACGGCCTCTAACGCCAATCCGTAGAAGCGGCTGTTGACCTGGATAAATATCGAAGCTTCATAAAGACCAGCCGATTGACGATCTGACCTCCGTCAGTAATACTCAAAACGTACATTTCAGCAGTGCTTTGGACCGGTCGAGGGGATCTATCGGTCCGCGCGGAGGAGGGTCCGATTATGGACAAGTCTACCGCTATTCGGATGTTGCCCGGCAGCGTGGTGATCTTTCGCGGACGTCGGCATCAGGTGATGAGCGCCAAGGCTGGCGCGCAGAGCGAGGCGCCATTCTTTCGTCTGCGCGCACTTGATGACGGTGCGTTGACCGGACTTATCAGCCACAGGATGGTCGAGCCGGCGGAAGAAGAGAAGCAGCACTAAGCAAGCAGCACTAAGACCGTTGCGCCCGCCTCGGATGCCGCCCGCGACGGATCAGGCTGAGCCACCGCACCACGAATACCCCGAAGCTGCCCGAGGTTTCGCCGCCGGCGACGATTCGGAAAGTATCGCGTGCTCGGCTTTTGCGTTCGCAATTGTACCCGCGAGAGTATCTCAGGAATAAAGACCAGAAATCCGGACCAAGCGCGGCCAGGTGAGAGGATTGAGCCGGCGGCGCTTACTGCGCATTAGCGCGAGTTGCCGATAGGGTTCCGCCCATGCCCGATAGAGGCCGCGTGGAACTGAGCGACGTTCGTAGGGAGAAGCGATGACCGCGGCGGATTACAAGGAGCGCGCAATCCGGTTTCTCGAAAATTTCAACCATCCCGATCCACGAATTTTCGAGGAGCTCGTCACCGACGACTTCAGATTCGAGATGATCACGACCATGAAAGAGTTCGAGCCCGCGCGGGGCAAGGCGGAATTTGCGCGGGCTGAGACCGAACGCCTCCTGGCGCTTTTTCCGGACGGCTTGAAGATGAAGCTCGGCGCTATCGTCTGCGAGCCTCCGCACGTGGCGGTTCAGGCCTCATGCGATACTGTTGCGATGAACGGTCGGCGCTACCTGCAGCGTTATCACTTCTACCTGCGCTTCGAGGGCAGTCTGATCGCCGAAGGGCTCGAGTTCAACGACACCAACCTCGTGCGCGAAGTATTTCTGACCTGACCCGGAAATGACCCGGCCGATGTCTCAGAGCACTGAGACGTCGCTTGCGGGCCTTGGCGGCCGCGATCGCGATCGAGCACCGTTCATCAATCGGATCGTCGCTTTTGCGACGCTCAGTATCGGCTTGTGCCGCCAAAGGCGCGACGGATGGATCGGGTGCGAGCAGAATCTGCTCACGCCTGAGACTTTCCATAATTCCTGGCGACAAAACCGCTCGCGGCTCGGGAGTTGCGCTGTCGGGCGTGAAGGTGAACAGACAAATGGAAGTGGATCTCGGCCTGACAAGAGTGAGCGAAGGTACGCTCGCGATGCTTGAGGGGATAAGCCGAAGTACCGATCTGCCGCAGAGCCTGTTCAGCGGACTTTGGATGCGCTTGCGGCCGAGCATCTGCGCCGCTTCGGCGCTCGGGTGGGCGTTTCCTCCGTGCTGAGGGTGCCGATCAGGACGGTCGATCCGGACGATTTATGGCATTCGCTCCGGGTGCTCGGAAACTGGCTCAGCTACAAGGACGAAGCCTCGCGCGGCGATCCGGACACGGCGGCGGCTAGCGAGGTTATTGCGCGGATATGGCTGGCGATGCGCGGTGCGTTGATCGTGGAGACGGAAGGCGAACTGCCCTACGAGACCGGCAACTGAAAAAGCTGCGATCTCCTCATCTGCCGGACTTAAACAAAACGAAACGTTGGCCTCCGCTCGCCCGGGCGTTGCCCCCACGCCAGGGCCTTCCTTACTCCGCCGGGGACGGGCTATGCGTTCGTCATCACCGAATCGACCCCGCTCGCGAAAGTGCTCACATTGTTTCCGAGCACCAGGTAAACCCCATAAACCACTACGGCGATGGCCGAAAGAACGAGCACGTATTCCGTCATAGTCTGAGCGTTGCGCTTGTTGCCAAGGGTCTCATGCGCCCGGACGAGAAGCTGGAGCACGAAATTCATCGATGTTTCTCCATTCGCGTCAATGTCTAAAACAACGTGTAGACAAATTTTAGATGGAGATATGAGGTAAGCCAAGCTTTTTACCGGAGGTTCTTTTATTTGAACACTCTCAGGGCGTTATTTTCGTACACTGTTGCGATAGCAGCATATAAATGTTTCTAAAGTGAAATTAAAGTGATCAAAATGCACTTTACGTCGTTTGGCGACTAATAAAAATGGTCGGAGAATCTTACATTTTTCCATCCCGAAGCCGTGGCGTCGCTCTTGCTTAGGTGGTTCCGCGTGAAAGAGCCAAGGCTGGCTCATGTGAGCCCAAGGCTCGACGCAGAGGGAGGGATATGCGAACCGGAGTGCGTAAATCGGGCTGGATGCTGGCGGGAATGGCCGCCATGGCCTTTTCCGTCTTTGGAGCAATTGGACTTGCCGTGGCCGACGGCCCCGGAGCGATTAAGATCAAGGGCAATCATCCCACTGAACTGGGGCGTCTCGGCCCGGTAGTGCATGCGGACCCCGCGATGGAGCTTCATCTGACCGTCGTGCTCGGGCTGCACGATCAGGCCAAGCTCGAGCAATTGCTCGCCGACCAGCAAAATCCTTCGTCCAATCAATACCGCAAGTGGCTCACACCGGCGGAGTTTAATCGGCGTTTCGGGCCAAGTCCGACGCAAACCCACGCGGTCGCCCAATGGCTGCGCAGCCAGGGCCTGAGGATCACGTCCATCAATGGCCTTGGCCGCACCATCGACGCGACAGCGAACGTGGCCCAGGCCGAGAGCGCCTTCGCGACCACGATCGTCACGAGCGGCACGAGTTTCGGCAACCAGTCCGACCCCGCGATTCCGGCCGAGTTCGACGGCCTGATCGCCGCAATCCAGGGCCTCGACAACATGCATGCGGTGGTGCCCGCCGGACTCCATCGCCTCCAGCCCGCCGCCGCAGGCGAGACCCCGGGCCAGGGCGCGAAGCTCGCGCTGGCCGACGTTTCGCATCCGGATTCCGAGGACGGCGGGCCGGTTCCCGGCGCTACGGTCAACGGGTCCACCGCATTCGGCCCGTTTGACGTCGAAACCTTCTACAACGAAGCGCCGCTGATCTCCGGCGGCAACACCGGAACCGCGTCGCCCGATTGCGTCGCGCTGGACGAGGATTCGGACTACCTCGACGCCGCCGTGACGCTCTTCGCCTCGACCTTCGGCTTCATCCCGTTCAACATCTCGCGCGCCGGAACCTCGCCCGGCCGCAATGGCGACGAATCCGAGGCGCTGCTCGACATCGACTACGCGCACGCGACCGCCCCTGGCACGCCGATTCGCGTCTACATGAACAGCAGCCTCTACACCTCGATCCAGAACAGCATCACCGACAACGCCTGCGGCGCGATCAGCGTCAGTTTCATCTATTGCAGTTCGTCGCCATCGTTCTTTACCTCGCTCGATTCGCTGTTCTCGCAGGCCGCGTCCCAGGGCCAATCGATCTTCATCAGTTCGGGCGACTGGGGCGCGGCGGGCCTCGCGTATGATTCGTCAAGCAACTCCTGCGTGACCGGCACGACTCGGAACGCGAGCGAGCTGGCGGCGAGTCCACACGTCACCGGCGTCGGCGGGACTACATTTAGCCCGCAATTCAATGTGTCGGGCAACGATACCAGCGTGGTCGGCGTCGCGCCGGGCGGGATCGAGAGCGGATGGAACGGCAGCGGCGGCGGCGCGAGCCAGATCTTCTCCAAGCCCGCGTGGCAGACCGGAACCGGCGTTCCCAACGACTCGGCGCGCGACGTCCCGGACGTCTCGATGATCGCGTGGTCGCCGGGCGTCTTCATCGGCGCCGATTCAAGCGGCACGGCCGTGATGCAATGCTGCTGGGGCGGCACCAGCCTGGCGGCGCCGCTATGGGCGGGATATTCGCGCGAGCTCGCCAAGGCCCAGAACGTCACGCGTCTGGGGCTGCTCAACTCGACGATCTATAGCCTCGCGGGCAAGGGCCTGCTGACCAACGGAATCGAGGACGTCACCAACGGCAGCAACACCTACAATGGCGTGACAGGCTTCAGCGCTGCTGTCGGTTACGACCAGGTCACAGGATGGGGCAGCGTGGATATGACGGCGTTTGCGTCCGCCTATAGCGGTCAGCCGACGCCGACGGCGACCGCGACGCCGACTCCGAAACCGACCCGGACCCCGAAGCCGACGCCAACTCCGAAGCCGACCCCAACACCGACGCCTAAGCCGACGCCGACGCCGGCTCCAACGCCAACGCCAACTCCGGGCGCGCTGAGCGTGTCCCCGTCGTCGGTCTCGTTCGGAGCCGTCAAGGTCGGCCGATCGAGCAGCAGCGCGACGGTCACGCTGACCAATCCGTCGAATGACGCGGGCTCGGCCAAAATCACCTCGACGAGCCTCGCCGCGGGCACCAACTTCACGATCGCGTCCTCGACCTGCACCGCGGGCAAAGTGTTGGCGCCGGGCGGCTCATGCAACGTCGGGGTGAAGTTCACTCCGAAGACCACGGGCGCAAAGGCGGACACGCTGCAGTTCGTCGACAACGCGTCAAACAGTCCTCAGACGGTGAGCCTCAGCGGGACGGGTAAGTAGCCAGCCTCGACCGCGGGTGATCACACCACGCCGGGCCGCCTTTTTCGGCCCGGCGTTTTTTTTCGACGGCGGCAAGTTATTTGCCCCCGCGCAGCGGCGCGAGACAGGACCTTGCGAGGCTTAGACGAACGAGGCGATGACCATGTCGGAGATCGTTCCGACGCGTTCCATATGAAAGCTGTCCTGCATCAGGCCGGTGGTCAGTATCGCGTAAGACCGCGGGTGTCCGCCGAACGCAACAGGATACGGTCTAAGCGGCCCAACCCCTCCCAAGATGTCGGGCCGCTTTTTTTGGCTGTTTGCCAGCCAAACACAGCCTGTCAGTGGTCAGCGGGAGCTACATCAATTGAGCACGACAATTGACGAACGCACCGGCTGAACGGGTGAAGATCGGCCTGCAGTGCTTGAGCAGCCACGACTAAAAGGGGCGTGCGGGATTTTTCCTGAAGGAGTCAGTTTGATGGCAGTTACAGGTCCCACCTCTGCAAGGACAATCGCGGAGCGCACGAGTACTGGTCAATGGGCCGAACGGCCGGCCGTATTCGAACGGCCTCCTCACGACGCAAGAGGGGACGGGAACAGCCAGATCCCGAGCGTAACCTCGAAAGAAGCACGATGGCGTGAAATATCGACCCTATTTCACCACGCGCCAGCGGCAATCCTCGGCGGAGACGATCGAATCAACCGATTCGTGGAGAGAACCTTCGACTGGCTTGGGCTCGCTGAAGGCAGCGGTTCGAAAGGCCAGCGCTCCTTCGACGGATCGCTTTTCGATCTCGCACGAAACCATCAGAAAGGAACCGGACGGTCGGGCGACATGTTAAGATTCATCCCGAGTTTGTACTCCCACATCGCGCGGAAATTCGAGGTATATCGCGCTCCGGAGGATAATTCGCTTCGTGCCTGGCCCCCCGCATTTTACTCCAACAACCGGCTGGTTCCCGTCCCGCAGGACATCATAGAGACGGCGTGGAATCTGATGTCCGAAGCTCTTGTGAGCACGCTGCCGGATCGTTGGCGAGACCTGCCCTTTGGCATCGACGTCGATGTGCTGGTCTATCCAACGTCGAGTTTGGATGCGGGTAGAATTCAGACTCTACTGACCGACAGCAGGCTGCTATCGGATTCGAGCGGCACCGAAGGTTACTGGTCACAGCTTGGCCATCGCATCGATGCGGGCAAGCAGCGCGCGGCCGGCCTGTTTAAACCGAAGGGAATCAGGGATCTCTTTGCCATAGCGTCTTTGGTGCCGGGATTCAGAAGGATCCTGACTGCGCTGAATGACAGGATGTCTGAGACCGGCGAGGGTGCAGTGCCGGAAGACTTCAAAGTGATCGCACCTGCACACATCGATCGAACCAGATACATCACCGCTCTGATGGGACGCAGAGACAATCTGAATACCCAGGTGCTTTGGAACGGTCGCTGGGTCTCACTCCCCATCACGGATAACGCAATGGCATTGTTTCCATCCCTGAAACTGAGCTCCATCAGCGACATTCCCGCAACCATTCACAGAGTCCTTGTGCACGATCCTTCCGGCGAGGCAGGCATCGCTTCACAAAATATAACTCTGACTTTGGCAGTAGTGGATCCGCCGGCGCATGTGGCCGCGAGTTAAACGTTATTCACTCCGAGTGTTCGGTTCCGGACAAGCGCGCTCACGAAACCTCCAGAGAGAACAGGAGTTGCAATTGCCGCCTGCGTCAGGTCATCCTCGCTGCCCGGGTTGGGCGCGCTCAGCCGCGCGCGCCCGCCGTGCTCGAGAGATTTGGCAGGATGTTCCCGTGAGCATATTTGGTCGCACTGCTTCGCGCCGGGGCGAAAGCCACGCCTAAACTCGCACATCTCCGTCAAAGTTTGTTCGAAGCCGGGCCGTTAGAGGCAACGCCAGTATAGTCAGCGGCAATGCCAGTAATCGAACCCCCGCGCTGCGGAAAGTAATCTTGTCCACCGCAACGCGAACCGAATTGCGCAAGAGCGGGCTCGCCTTCACTATGCGCGCGCAGGCTTCGAACACTCCGGACCTTGCCTGCTCGAAGTC
>Ga0335078_10005159_pt1 | contig 19320 bp, 23 predicted proteins | sample Lox_Sample_32_FD_206711 | JGI IMG/M metagenome (GOLD analysis project Ga0335078, IMG submission 206711) | Soil microbial communities from Loxahatchee National Wildlife Refuge, Florida, United States - Lox_Sample_3.2 | ecosystem: Environmental > Terrestrial > Soil > Wetlands | place: USA... | reverse complement strand
CTCGGCCGTCCCCCTCCCGCCGGAGCCGACGAAAGCGCCGGGGCCCGAGCCCGACCTCTGGGCCCGGTTGAGCGAGGCGGTCGAAAGCGGGCCGCCGGGCGAAGTCGCACGCGTGCCGGCGCGAGCGCCGGAGCCCGAGGAGGAGGTCGTGGGATTCCGGGGGAGCCCTCTGCTCTTGCGGACCTCGAAGGCCTGGGACCGGTTCCGCGCGAACGATCTGGTCCGCCGGGCGCCCCAGTACGCGCTCGACCTCGGGTTACGATGCGCGACGACCGGCACGAGGACCGGCTTCGTCGTGGTGGGCTTCGAGCGCGCGGAAAACGACCGCGACCGCGTCCAGGTCCTCGAACTCCGATACCGGTCCCTCACCCCGTTCTCCCGAATGTACCGGGAGCGGAGCGCGGCCCTCGAGGTGGCCCTTCGGGAGAACGACCCGCGGTCACTGCCCGCCTGCCCGGCGTGGATGTTCGAGGATTGCCGTTATCGCGCCGAATGCGGCTGCGTCGGGCCCGGGGCCAGCGAGACTCGGTAGATCGTGGAACGGACCGTCGGTTCGAGGTGGAACTTCGCGTACAGCTCCCGCGCGGGCGTGTTGGCCGCGGTGACCCAGAGATGGACCCGCTGGTAGCCGAGCGCCCAGAGCGCTCGCAGGCCCCAGCGGAACAGGTACGACCCGTATCCTTTCCGCCGAAACTCGGGGTCGACCATGAACGCGACGAAGATCGCCTTGTGGGGCGAGCGCTCGGCGGAGAGGATCGCACCGATCAGCCGGGGAGGGTCGGGTTGGAACAGCGCGGTCGAGGCCTCGTCGAGGAACCGACCGAGGCTTCCGTCGACCAGGGCGGCGATGACCCGCCGGTACTCCTCGGGGCGCTCGCCGATGAGCAGTGCGTCGACGCTGCCTTGCACCGACCGCAGGTCGAGGTCCGCGAGCGCGTCGATCGTGACCGCTCGGATCGGAACGTGGAGGAGCCCCTCGGGTACGGGGCCGATCGGTCGGCCGTCGTCGACACCGAGCGAGCGCTCGAGCGCCATCCGCTCGAGTACGGTCGAACCCGGTCGCGGACGGATCCGTTCGAGGAGTTCCTGCTCGGGCGCGGGCGAGAGCCCGGTGAATCCAATGTTGATCGTGCGCACGGGGTCGGGAAGGTGATCCAGTAGCACGGTCAGCAGGCGCTCGGCCCGGTCGACCGCCGCCGGCCCTTCGGACGCATGCACGTGGCCGTACGCCTCGGCCCCGCTGAGCGAGTAGAACGCGAGACCGGCCCCGGGCTCGAGCGGATAGTACCATCCGGCGGTTCGTCCGGCCCGTAGGTCCTCGGCCGTGCGCTCGACCCAATCTCCCGCGGGGGACTCGTCGCGGGCGAGGAGCGCCGCGCGAACCTGGTGCACGATCTCCACCAGTTCGTCGAGCCGCGCCCCGCTCGTGGGTCGAGGATCGTCCATGGATCGGACCCGGGTCACGACGCGACGAGGCGCTGCAGGATCTGCGCGATGTCGGGCGCCACCGATGCCTTCTCGGCGGGATTTCCCAGCGTGTCGGTCGAATAGACGTCGCCGACGACGACCTTGATCCGCTCGAACGCGTCCTTGAGGAATAGACCGTGTGTGCAGGCGGCGCTGATCCCGGTGGCTCCGTTCTTGCGGAGGAGCTTCGCCGCCTCGACGATCGTGCCGCCCGTGGAGATCACATCGTCGATCAGAGCGACGTGCTTTCCCTCGACCGGCATCGGCAGGGTCGACGGGAGCGAAAGCTCCACGTGCTCGCTATCGATGCGGCGCTTCTCGAGCGCGAACCACGGTTTGTCGAGCAGTTGCGCCATCCGGCGGACCCGGTCGACGCCGCCCTTGTCCGGCGACACCAGAAGGTCGAGCGGCCGTTCCCGCAGCAGCCGAGCGACCGCGGGGATACCGCTCGCCTCGAAGGCGGGCTTCGTGAAGTGCGTGAGCGTCTGGGAAGAGTGGAGGTCGACGGTGACGACCGCGTCCGCATCCAGCTCCACGTGACGGCAGAGCGCCCGGGCGCTCACGGGCTCGCCCGGGAAGAACCGACGGTCCTGACGCGCGTAGCCGAAGTAGGGCACGACCACGAACGTGCGGCGCGCGCCCGCTTCCCGGACCGCGTCCTCGAGCAGGATGAGCTCGAGAAAGTCGGCATCCGTCCGCGTGGATTGGACGAGCACGACGTCCTCACCCTCGAGCCGCCCTCCGACGCGCACGTAGAGCTCGTCGTCGGGGAACCGCTTCGTGAACGGGATCCCGAAGGGGGCGTTCCCGAGCTCGCGGGAGATCCGCTCCGCGAGCGCGGTCGACGCGGTGCCGCCGATGACGTGCATTCGACGTTCCCCCGTCGTGGGACCCGGAATGGGACTATAACTTTGCGCGACGGGGCCAGGATAGGTAGCGGGAGCGCCGGCGAGACCGATCGACGGCGCACGGGGGCGAGCCTACAGCTCGTCCTCGTCCGACCCGGTCTTTCTCACGGGCTTGTGGTTCCGCCGGACGTGCGGGATCGGTCGCCCCCGGCGCGTGTGGGCGGGGGGCGGTGGCGTTCGCTTCTTGCGCCGATGGATCGCGGCCTCTTCCTCCTCATCCTCGTCCGGTTCGTCCTCGTCATGGTCGCGACGCAACATGTCGAGGAATCGGCGGAACGCCGACTCGTCCGCTCCCGGCCCGGATTGCGCCGCCGCGGCTTCTTCCTCCTCCTTGCGCAGGGGGGTCTCAATCCCCTCGGTACGGAGCGCGTAATGGACCCCGAACGCGACCAGGATCGCGCCGATGATGGTGAGCCCCATGAACTGCCAAGATTGCGGCGGCACCTCGCCGGCCTGCCCCTGGAGCAGGAGCTTCACGGAGCCGAACCAGGGGATCATTCCGCGGGCCACCCCGACGATCCATCCCGATTCGACGAGGGAGCTGATCGCGGGTGTCGTCTCCCCGTACTGGTCGGGGAAGAAGTTGTTGTCGCCCATCGTGAGGAAGCCCGAATGCCGTCCCAACGCCGGATAGGAAAGGTCGAGGGAGATGTTCACCGAATCCCAGCCGATATGGTAGAGCTCGAGGTAGCCCGAAAGCGCGGTCGTGCGGCAGCTCGGGGTCGAACCGGGCCCGGTCGGCAGGTACGCATAGACGGCGTCCGGCGCCGTGCCGCACGGTAGACCGTTCAGGTCGGTCGCGTTGTACGAGCCGTTCGGGTCCCACTGAAGATAGAGGATCGCGCGATGGATGATCGGCGTTGACCCTTGCCCGTTCGGCCAATAGAGAAGGACGTCGCCGTATTCTCCGTAGGTCTGGTAACCGGTCTGTTGACCGACGACGTACGGAGTCACGGACGAGACCGAAGTCTTCTGGGCGAGGACCAGGTCGCCCGTATTGATGAGGCCGAGCTGGTCGGCGCTGCCGTGCTGCATGCTGTCCGATTCGACGACGTAGATCGGCGGCCAGTTCTGGGTGTAGGCATAGAGCGAAACAACGAGCAGGACCACGATCGCGAGCGCGACCAGCGGCTCGAAGAACAACGAATCGCGCGCGCGCCAATAGATCGGTTTCTTGCCGGGGGCGACGGGCCCGCTCTCGTCCGCGCCCTCGGTCTCGTCGTCGTCCGGGTGACGCCATCGTCGGATCGGCGCGGCCCGGGGTCGCGGCCGACCGCGACGCGGGGGCGGCGCGCGGCGTCGTCGCGGCGGGGGCGCTTCGTCCTCCGCATCGTCGTCGGTCGGCTCGTCCTCCTCGTCGTCGGGCTCGTCGTCGTCGTCGGCCCGGGACCGAGGCGCAGGGGGCATCGGTCGCGTCTTTTCCGGAGAGCCCTTAACCCTTCGTTTCGACCGGAAGTCGGGCGAGGCGGCCCGCGGGCTGTTCGGGAACTGCGAGCGCGGGCGAACGCTTAAGGGCGCCCGGCTCCACTTCGTAACGCCCGCTCAGGGACCGCGTCGACCATGCGACGTATCGATGTTTCCATGCCGCTCTTCGCGGGAATGCCCTCGTTCCCGGGCGACCCCCCCTTCGATTCCCATCGGCTGAAGTCGATCGGCTCCGGGGACCCGTACAATATTTCCGGTCTCGCCTTCGGCTCGCACGCGGGCACGCATCTCGACCCTCCCGTGCATTTCATCGAAGGCGGTGACGCGGTCGACCGCGTCGACCTCGACCTCCTGAACGGTCCGTGCCGGGTCGTCGACGTCGACCCTCGATCGGCCGCGGTCGACGCGCGCGACGTGGCGAACGTGCCGCCCGGGTCCACCCGCGTCCTGTTCCGGACCGCGAACTCGGCCCGGTGGGCGAGCTCGCTCTCGTTCTTCCCCGACTACGTGGGGCTCAACCGCGGCGCCGCGGACGCGCTCGTGGCCCGGAAGGTCCGGCTCGTGGGCCTCGACTCGCTCTCGATCGAGAACGACCGGACGGGCACGTTCCCGGTGCATCACTCGCTGCTGGGCCGGGGGACCCTCATCCTCGAAGGCCTCCTCCTCGCGGCCGCCCCCGCCGGCGAGTATCTCCTCGAGTGCCTCCCGCTACGGATCCGGGACGGGGACGGCGGACCCGCTCGGGTCGTCCTCGTCGCCCCCTAGGGCCAGCGCAATGTCGCCCGCCCCTCCCGGCGCCGGGCCCCACGACCTCGTGCTCGCGACGCCGGCGTTCTACCTTCTCGCCACGACGCTCGGGCTCTTCGTCGTGATGCTCTTCGTGTTGCGGCATTACTATCCAAATCGCAAGCGCGGGCTCGAGGGGTACCTCGATGCCGCGGGAGTCAGCCTCGGCTTCCTCGTCTTCGGCGTCGTTCTCGTGGTGTTGCTCGTGCTCCGAGAACCGCACGGAAACGACACCGCCTACGCACTCTACGAGACCATCCTCACGGGCTACTGGCTCGCGTTTGCGATCCCGGTCGTGACGGTCGGGAGCTCGGTGCAGGCGCGTTCGCGCCGGACGATCCGCTGGTTCATCCCGTCGATGCTCGTCGCGGTCGCGATGTTCTTCGGGCTCTTCGCGTACTACTACTCGGTGGCGTAGCGCGGGCGGCGCGCGATCAGTCCCGTTCGTCCGGGGGAAGAAGGTCGGGGATCCCGTCCGAGATCGGGTAGTCGACCCGGCATGCGGGGCAGGCCAGGTTCCCTTCCAGGATCTCGGTGCCTTCCTTCTTCCGGGTCGTGAGCGTGAGCTCGCCTCGGCAGAGCGGGCACCGCAGGATCTCGAGCAGGTCCGCCTTCATTTCGCGCTCCCCTCCACGATCCCGTAGCCGATCAGCCGCCAGGCGTTCAGCTTTCGCGAGATCGCGACCCGGCTTCCCGGGAAGACGGTGACCGCGCGGTTGAGCGCGAGCTCGATATCGTCCCCGCGGGCGCTCGTGACCTTGCCGGCCGCGATCGTCGTGCCCACGGTCACGGCGAGCATCTCGCTCGTGCGGATCTTCTCGACCTTGATCTCCCGTTGCGCCCCGAGCACCCGGTCGAGGAGCGTGGCGCGCAGTCGCATTCTCTGGCTGACGGGAGGGAGCGTGCCCGCGGTGCCGACGAGCCGTCCGGTGAGGCCATCGCCCTTCGCGAGCGACGGGTCGAGGCTGGTGCCGATTGCAGCGAGCCCGCCGGGATGGAGCTCCTCCCACTCCTGGCCGCCCGAGATGATCGAGGTGATCTTCGTGGTGAGCGATTCGGACCGGCCGTTCGGTGTCCCGGCGGGGCCGGGCCGGATCTCGATCTCCTCCCCGAGGGTGAGACGGCCCTGCAGCAGCGATCCTCCGAGCACCCCTCCGCGCAACGCCGCGGGCCGGGTTCCCGGCCGGTTGATGTCGAACGAGCGCGCGACGTACATGAGCGGGGGCTTCTTCGGGTCGCGGGGCGGGGTCGGTATCGTCTGCTCGATCGCACCGATGAGCGCGTCGATGTTGACCCGATGGTTCGCGCTCACGGGAATGATGGGAGCGCCGGCGACCGGGGTCCCCTTCAGGAACTCGGTCACCTGGCGGTAGTTCTCCTCGGCGGCCTCGGACGAGATCAGGTCGATCTTGTTCTGGACGACGACGACCTTGCGGACCCCGATGATATCGAGCGCGTAGAGGTGCTCGCGGGTCTGCGGCTGCGGGCAGGGCTCGTTCGCGGCGACCAGGAGGAGCGCCCCGTCCATGATGGCCGCGCCCGAGAGCATCGTGGCCATCAGCGTCTCGTGGCCGGGGGCGTCCACGAACGAAACCGCGCGCAGGAACTTCGCCTCGCCGCCGCAGGACGGACAGGTCGGCGAGGTGGAGTAGCCGGACGGCTCCGGGCAGTTCGGGCACTTATAGAACGCCGAATCCGCGTACCCGAGCTTGATCGAGATCCCCCGCTTGAGCTCCTCCGAGTGGCGGTCGGTCCACTCGCCGGTCAGCGCCTGCGTGAGCGTCGTCTTGCCGTGGTCGACGTGGCCGACCAGGCCGATGTTCACTTCGGGCTGACGCGGTACCTTCATGCCGCGGCGAACAGCTCCGCGAGAGGCTTCGGGCCCTTTTGCTCGACGATCAGGTTGATCTGGACCGTGTCCTCGCTGACCGTGTTGCCGCGGAATGTCCGGCGCTTTCGCATGCCCGCCCGGGGCGCCTTGAAGCCGAATCCGTCCCCGACGAACAGCCGGGTCTGACGGGCGCCGGGGAGGTCGGGGCGGAGAGGGAAGCCGCTCTTGTCGGTGCCGCCCGTGATCCGGAACGTGTAGCCGGCCGCCCCGATGAGCTCGCCGCCGACCGCTTCGCCGATCCTCTTCCCGAGGAAACCGGCGGCCTGCGGGTCACCGACCGTACGCGCGAGCGACTTCTCGCGCTCGGAGATGACGAGCTTGTACTCTACCATTCGAAGCTCCAGGGGCGAGGTCGCGCCAGTCGAGGGTGGTTTAAATAGGTTATCACCAGGCCGGCGGCCCCCGGGCGCTTCCCGCCCGGTTCCCTCCTCGGCCGGACCGGGAGGGACCCGGCCGCGCGGTGCGCGAGGCAGGGCGTCGGCAAACGGACTTATCAACCGGGCCATCGTCCGCCGCCCGCTGGGCGGCCCTCGAGGATGACGGATCTCGCAACCTACGCGCTCGGCGTCGAGGTTGTTCTCCTCGTGGGCGGCTTCGCCTACGCGGCGGTCGCCGACTGGCGGGAGCGGGAGGTCACGGACGCCCTCTGGCAGATCCTCGGCGTCGCCGGCTTCCTGATCGGATTCGTCGCAGTCGCCCCAGGGGGCTGGGTCCCGTCGATCCTCTGGCTGGTGGTCGGTCTCTTCGTCCTCGAACACCTCTTTGCGTGGGACGTGCGACTCGGAACCCGGGGCGAGGCGTATGCCGACCTCATCGAGCTCGCGGTCTACGTCGCGGTCGTCGTCGTCATCGGGGTGGCCATCGCCCGTATTGGAATCGGCGCGAGCGCGGTCCCGGTACCCGTGATCGCGGTCCTCGTGAGCGTCCTCTTCGCCCGGGGGCTCTTCGAAGCAGGGATCCTCTACGGCGGCGCCGACGCGAAGGCGCTGATGATCGCGGGGCTCCTCGTGCCGATGTTCCCGAACCCGTGGATCGCTCCTCCGGCCCCGATCGCCCCGGTGACCGTCATTCTCCCGTTCGCGGTCAACGTGCTCATGAACTCGGCGTTGTTCTCGATCGCCGTCCCGGTGGCGGTGGCGGTGCGCAACCTCCGGGCGAAGGAGTTCACGGGGTTCTCCTCGTTCGTCGGGTACTCGATCCCGGTGGAGGAGCTGCCGCGTAAGTTCGTCTGGGTCCGGGACCCGATGTTCGGTCCGGGCCGAGAGGAGGAGATGACGATCGAGACCTCGGAGGACGACCGACGGCGCCGGGTCGAGATCGCCGAGGAGCTGAAATCCCGCGGCGTCGCCCGGGTCTGGGTGACCCCCCAGATCCCGTTCCTCGTAGTGATGGCGTTCGGAGTGGTGGGCGCCCTGGTCGCGGGGAACGTTCTCTTCGACCTGATTTTCCGCCTGTGAAGAGCCCGGGCCAAAGCTTTTCTGATGAGCCCCGGTCGGAGAGCGGCTGACGATGGCGAAGGCGCGCGCCCCCAAGGAGACCCCCATCCGGGTGCTGATCGCAAAGCCCGGTCTGGACGGCCACGACCGCGGGGCGAAGGTCGTCGCCCGGGCCCTCCGGGACGCCGGCATGGAGGTCATCTACGCCGGCCTCCGACAGACCCCGGAGGAGATCGTTCGCGCCGCGCTCGAGGAGGATGTCGACCTCATCGGGCTCTCGATCCTCTCGGGCGCCCACATGGCGCTCTTTCCCCGGATCCTGGCGCTGCTCAAGGAGCACCGGACGAGCATCCCGGTCTTCGCGGGCGGGATCATCCCCGACGAGGACGCGCGTCGCCTCCGGAAGGCCGGTATTCGCGCGATCTTTGGACCGGGAACGTCCCTCGAAGAGATCGTCACGACCGCCCGATCGTTGGCGCGTCGCGCCGCATGAAGGGGGCTTCTCGCCTACCGGCCGCCGCGCGCGCGATCGTCGCGGGGGACCGTCGTGCCCTCGCGCGCACGATCACCGCGGTCGAGAACGGCGACCCCTCGGCCGACCCGATCGTTCGGAGCCTGTACGCGCGCTCGGGCCGTGCTCCCGTCGTCGGGCTCACGGGCCCGCTCGGGGTCGGCAAGTCGAGCCTGGTGAATGCCCTGGTCGGGCGGCTGCGCTCGCTCGGCCTGACGGTCGGAATCATCGGGGTCGACCCCTCGAGCCCGTTCACCGGGGGCTCCGTGCTCGGGGATCGCATCCGTCTCGAACGTCGCGCGGACGACACCGGCGTCTTCTTCCGGTCGATGGCGAGCCGGGGGGCCGCGGGCGGCGTCGCGGAGGCCACCCGCGAGGTCTCCCGACTGTTGGACGCGGCCGGCTTCGACGTGATCCTGGTCGAGACGGTGGGCAGCGGCCAGGTGGACGTGGCGATACGGGATATCGCGAGTACGAGCATCGTGGTGGTCGTGCCGCATCTCGGAGACGAGGTCCAGACCCTGAAGGCCGGTCTCTTCGAGATCGCCGACATCTTCTGCGTGAACAAGGTCGACCTTCCCGGCGCCGACATCGCCAAGCGCGACCTGGCCGAGCTCGTCCTGCTCGGCGGGCGGGCGGACGGCTGGGCGCCTCCCATCGTGGGCACGTCCACCCTGAACGCCCAGGGGATCGAGGAGCTCTGGAACGACGTGCTCGCCCACGAGAAGTTCCTGGATGAATCGGGCGAACGCGTCCGCGGGGAGCGGAAACGACTCGCGGGCGAGGTCGTGGGGCTCGCCCGCGACCGGGTCGGCCGCGAGCTCAACCGCCGGCTCGAGCGCGACCCCTCCCTCCGTCGGCTCCTGGACGACGTCCTTGCACGCCGGATCGATCCCCGAACGGCCGCCGATCAGCTCGCGACCGGGGGGCGACGGACCCGCGGCCGATGAACGAGTTCCAATTCGTCCTCGCGGTGGGTCTTTTCGCCCTCGCGGTCGCCGTAGCGTACTTCGTCTTCGCCTCGTTCCTCTTCGGCGCGGGCTACCAACCAACGCCGCGCCGCTCGGTCGAGACCATGCTGCGCTACGCCGAGGTCGGGCCGCGCGACACGCTCTACGACCTCGGGGCCGGCACGGGGGCGATCGTCTTCCGGGCCGCACGCACCTACCGGGCCCGCGTGGTCGGAGTCGAGGTCGAGCCCGTGCGCTTCCTGATCCTCAAGGTCCGGCGGGCGAGCGGACCGTTCGCGGACCGGATCACCCTGCGCTGGGGGAATCTCTTCGGGCTCACGTTCCGCGACGCGACCGTCATCACCGCCTTCCTCTGGCCGGGCGCGATGTCCCGACTGCGACCCAAGTTCGAGGCCGAGCTGCCGAACGGGGCCCGGGTCGTGAGCCACTGCCACTCCGTGCCGGGCTGGACGGCCGAGAAGTACGACGAGGAGACGGACGTCTACCTGTACCGGTGGCCGGACGCCCGTAGCGGGACGTCTACAGCGGATGGAAAATGAACCAGACCACCGCGGCCACGGAGAACGTGACCGCGAGGAAGATCCCGGCCGCGATCCACCCGATGTAGGGGTGGCGCTCTTTCGCGAGTGCGGCCTCGGCGGGCATCGGGTTCTCGGCCCTCACCGCCGGCCCGGTTTATCTCGACTCGATACCAACCGGGACCGATTCACGGGATGCCGGCGCCGAGCTGGCCGGTGATCCCGAAGTAGGCGATCAGCACGGCCACGAGGATCGCGACCGCGAACGTGACCACGAGAAACGTGGTGGGGGGGCGGGTCGAGGGGGTCGACATGCTCGAAGGCAGAATCGGGCCCTTCAATAACAGGAGGTTGGTGCCGGGCCGGACGAGGCGCGCCTACGCGCCGTCGGTCGCAGGGGCCGGCTTCGCCGGCGCGTGCGAACCCTTTCCCGACTTCGGTTTGGCGGCCGCCTCGGGGGCGGGGGTGGGGGACGGCGCGGCCGGGGGCTCCGCCGGCGTTGCGGCCGCGGGCGCCGCCTCCTTCTTCTCCGGTGCCGGGGTGACGTACTCCTCAACGACCCGAATCGTCTGGGGATGGAGGTGGGTCCGCAGGCGGTCGATGACCCGGGGCTTCGCGGCCATCCAAGAGATGTCGAACTTGGTGCGCTCGGGGACCTTCAGGGTGAGGGTCTTCTCGTGGACCTCGATGTGGAACTCGGACGATCGACCGTATTGGAGCTCGACCACGGCGCGGGCCTGCTCCGCCGGGTCGGAGATCGCTTCGACGACCTTGAACTTGCCCCGAACTTTCCGGCCCGCGAACGGTGGATTGAAGTCGACCCGTACCCGCGCCGCGGTGAGCGAGACCACGCGGCCCCGCCGCCCCTCGATCGTGAGCGTCGTGCCGATGTCGAGGTGGGCGTCCTCGCGCCGCATCTCGGGCAGCCGCTCGATCTGGTGCATGGAGAACAGTTCGATCAGATTCGGGTCCCGCTCCCCGAACGCGTCGGCCGGCGCGAACTCGCGTTCGACCTCTTCGCCGATCTTCAAGCCGACCAGCGAGTTCTCGATGCCGGCGGGAAAGTAGTCCCCCCCGATCTCGTGGGGCCGGGGTCCCCAGGTCCGACCCTCGGTCCGAGCTTCCTCCTTTTGCGCCAGTTCCTCGCTCGTGGTGTCGAGGAGTTCGGTCTTACCGCCGGACTCGGTCCAAAGTTCGTACTCGATACGTACGAGGTCGCCTTTCTCGGTGGGCCGGGCGGCCGAGCCGTGGTGGGCTTCGGGAGACATCGCCCCGCCGAACCGGGGGGTAGGATAAGGTTTTCTCGAGAGCGTTCGGCCCTCCGCGCTCGGGATGCGTCGCGAGGCTACCCGCTCCCGGGACGGGAGGGGGGGCCCGCGGACGCCGCGGGGGGCGGAAACGGCGTTCGAGCCACGCGACGCCATCGCAGCTGGGCATCCAGGAGCGCCACCGGTTTCATCACCGCCTCGAGGTATCGAAGCGGGTGCGCCACGGGCGTCCGGCGTTCGGAGAGCCGTCCGCGAAGCTCCCCGTTCTTGATCATCGACATCGCGAGCGCGACATTGTACCGGTATCGCTTCCGCGCCCAGCGGGGCAGGCTCGACTCGGCGCTCTTGTCGTGGTACACCCAGGCATCGGGAACGAACGTTCCGACGCCTCCGGCGCGAGCCGCCCGCACCTCGACATCGTGGTCCTCGGCGAACGGGATCCGTCGGTCGAACCCGAGTTCTCGAAGGCGCTCGGTCCTCCAGGCGGTGTTCTGGAGCGGAAGATACGATACGCGGCGCGGGACGAGCTCGGCATAGATCGAGGCTTCGAGCAGCACCATGTACCGCTCGATCGAGCCTTGCGGAGGGCGGGTCGGCTTCGTCGGCCCTCCCGAGAAGACGAACGGCCCGGTCTCGAGGGGGGCGACCAGCCGAGCGAGCCATTCGGGCGGAGCCCGCTCATCGGAGTCGAGGAAGGCGGTGACGCTCTCGCGGATCTCGCCGAGACTTGCGGCCCGCGCGTCGACGACCCCGCCCGAATACCGACGGAACACGAGAGGGAGGTGCGGAAAGCGACGCTGCGCTTCATCGACCAGCGCCTGCGGCGTTGCCGGGGACGCCGCGACGAGGACCCGCTCGGGCCGCCGTTGCTGCCGGTCGAGCGAGTCGAGCGCGTCGAGGAGCCCCGGGTCGTCGCGGACCGCGACCTCGACGCACACCGTTTCCACTGTCACCGGATCTTCCCGGTCGGACCGACCGGCCTTCCTCGCGGCCGCATGGCGCCAAGACCTTAATCTCGCAGGCTCCTCGGGAGGTCGTGCGGGTCATCCTCATCGGAGGGGGGGTCCAGCCGATCCCTCCGACGGGGTACGGCGCGGTCGAGCGGATACTGGACGACTTTCGGACCGCGCTCATCGCGGCCGGGCACGACGCGGTCGTGGTGAACCAGGTCCGCCATCGACGCATGCGCGACGAGTACCCGTTCGCCTGGCAACTCCCCCGCCTGCTGCGGGCGGAGAAGTATGACGTGCTTCATGCGAACACCCCGGTGGTCGCGAACCGTCTCGCGTTCGGAGGATTCCCGTTCGTCTACACCTCCCATTCTCGACATTGGTTCTACCGGGAGAAGCTCTCGCACCGTTGGGGGTACTGGCTCGAGCGGCGCGCGGTACGGAGGGCCAACGCGGTCGTGGCGCTCACGAGCGCGCTCGCCCGCACGATGGCGGCCACCGTGCGTCCCCCGCTCCCACCGGTGTCGGTGATCCCGTTCGGGGTCGACAGCGACCGGTTCCGCCCCGACTGGACCCGGCGGACGGGCCGCGAGGCGCTCGGAGTCGGGGTCGTTCTCCCGTTCAAGCGTTGGGAAATGGCGGCGCGGGCGTTGCGGGGCCTGAACCTCCGCCTCCGGATCGCCGGTCCACTCCCCTCCCCCGAGTACGCCGCACGCGTGCGCACGGCGGGCGACCGGGTCGAGCTGCTGGGGGAGATCTCGTCGGAGGAGCTCGTCCGACTGTACGCCGAGAGCGACTTCCTCGTCCATCCGAGCTCGGTCGAGATCCTCTCGGCGACCGTCCTCGAGGCGCTCGCGGCCGGACTCCCGGTGATCGGGGGACCCGCGGTCGAAGGGGTGGTGGACGAAGGCATCACCGGTTGGTCGGTCCCGGACCCGGATCCCGCGGCGTTCGTCGCGAACCTGCGAGCCCGTGCGGCACAGCTCGCGGAACAGGACGCGACGCGGCGGACCATGGGGGAGCGGGCGCGCGCGGCGGCGCAGAGCCGGTTCGCCTGGCCGCGGGTCGTCGCGGAACACGTGCGCATCTACGAGTCCGTCGCCAGGGCCGCGAAGGCCGCCTAGGCGCCCGGCGCGCCGGGCGAGTGGACGCGGCGCGACGCGACCATCTCTTCGATCGTCCGGTCGATCGCTTGCCCGCTGTTCCATCGGGGATGCCAACCGAGCGCGTTGATGCGTCGGATCGAAAGGAACTGCACGGGAACATCGCCGACCCACCCGCGGTCGCCGCCGGTGCACTCGATCCGGGCCCGCCCGCCGTGGGCCGCGACCACCTTCTCGCCGATCTCCCGCGCGGTGATCTGGTCGGTGTTCCCAAGGTTGAACAGGTTCACGGCGGCGCTCGTCCGCTCGGTCGCGAGCAGCATTCCGGCGACGCAATCCTCGGCGCGCAGGTAGCTCTTCGCTTGCCGGCCGTTGCCGAGCACCTCGAGCCGGGTCGGGTCGCGGCGCAGCTTTTCGAAGAAGTCGGGAAGGATGCTGTGGGTCATGTTCGGGCCGATGATGTTGGCGAATCGGAAGACGTGGGCGCGCACCCCGAACGTGTGGGCGTAGGCGGTGAGGAGCCCCTCGCAGGCGAGCTTGCTGGCCCCGTAGAGCGACTGGGGCTCGAGCGGACCGTATTCCTCGGGGGTCGGGATCACCGTCGGGTACCCGTACACGACGCTGGACGAGGAGAACGCGACCCGCGGTACATCGTTTCGGCGGGCGGCCTCGAGCACGTTCGCGGTCACGATCGTCCCCTCCTCGAGGTCGAGCCGGGGCTCCTTGAGTCCGCGCCGGACGTCCGGGTTCGTGGCGAGGTGCCAGACGGTCGAGACGCCCCGGAAGAGATGGGCGAACGACGCGGGGTCCTTCAGGTCCGCCACGGTGAGGTCCACTTTCGTCATGTCGGTCGAGGGCGGAAGGTGCTCGCGCTTCCCTCCGGAGAGGTTGTCGATCACCCGCACTTCGCTCGTCCGTCCGAGGAGCGAACGCACGAGAACCGAGCCGATCGCACCGGCGCCGCCCGTGACGACGACCGGAGCGTGCGCGGAGATATCCGACATGGGTCATTTGGAGTTGGGGAAGCATATATAAACGGAGGCCCGCCTAAACTCGCTGCACCGACGACCCGCGAGGGGGCGGTTTATGCGGACGTACGTTCGGATGACTTTCCACTCCGAGGGGGCCGACCCGACGAAAGTAGTCGACGTGATGCACGGCCTCGGCTTCGAGGAGTCGATGGGCATGCACGACTTCGTTTTCAAATGGAAGGAGAAGGCGGGGATCGAGGACGTGATCCGCCTCACCACCCAGATGCACGAACGCCTGCGGGGCCTGGACGTCAATTACGAGATCACGACGATCTCCTGAGGGGGAAACGAGCTCGCATATGCCATCGGAGGACCTGGACCGTCTCGAACGACTGCTCCTCTTGCACCTCCTGGAGCACCGCGGCCAGCAGATCCGCTTCGAGGCGTCCCAGTGGACCACCGAGTTCGGCATCATGCGGAAGTTCGCGGGCGAGGACGGCGGCGAGTTGAAGCAGGCGATCCGCGTTCTCGAAATGGGACGGCTGATCTACCGACGGACGCAGTACGTCGTCGGGTACTCCGAACCGAAGCACGTCTTCTCGCTCACCCCGAGCGGCCACCGCAAGGCGCTCGAGTATCGACGCGGCGAGGACGGCAACGGAGAAGCGAGCGCCCCGCCGGAAGAACCGGTGAGCGTCTCCGCCTCCGAGGGCCCGCCGGTGCACCGCGGGACCCGGGGCTCTTCCGCCGGCTGAATCGGGATGACGGTCCTCGAGGGCACTCGGGTCCGGCTGCGGCCGCTCGCGCCGGAGGAGTTCGCTCGGGTCTTCGCGTGGTACAACGACCCCGAGATCGTCGCGCCCTACGACCGGTTCTCGGTCGATACGTTCGACGCGTTCTCGGCGGCGGTCCGCGCGGTCGCGGACGACCCGACCTCGCTCGCTCCGCGCTTTGCGATCGAGCGATTGGACGAGGCGAAGGTCGTCGGTACGGTCGGTTACTACCGGGCGCACCCCGTGCTCGAGTTCATGGAGGTGTGGTACGTGCTCGGCGACCGGGACGCTCGCGGGCGGGGTTTCGGAAAGGAAGCGGTCCGGCTGCTCACCGATCACTTGTTCGCCACCACCGCGCTCGAGCGCATGGGGGCCACCTGCGATGTCGAGAACGCGGCGTCGTATCGCCTTCTCGAGGGGCTCGGCTTCCGCCACGAAGGAACGCTGCGCTCGGCGCTCTACCACCACGGACGCTGGCACGACGTTCGCGTCTACGGCATCACTCGCTCGGAGTGGGCCGCGAAGGTTCGTCCAAGCTGAACGTGACGCGGTCGCCGCCGGCGACCGGGACCGGCGGGTGCAACGAGACCGCGCCGATCTCCCCGGTCGACCGGAGGTGGGTGCCGCCGCACGGGCAGACATCGGCGGCCTCGATCTCGATGACGCGCACCGGGTCGACGTGCGCCGGCAGGGGGACGAGGCCCGACCGTTCGGCGAACGGGTTGCGGTCCCACTCCGCGCGCGGGATGTGTCGGATCGTGACCGGATGCGGATGACGCACCGCCTCCGCGAGGTCGTCGGCGAGTTGCGGCAGGAGCTCGGCCGCGAGTTGGCCCTCGAGGTCGAGCGTCGCCGAACTTCCCGCGAGCTGCGCCCGGCGGGTCTTGAGGCCGGTGCGCGAAAAGATGCGCGCGCTCAGCAGATGCTGACCCGTGTGAAGCCGCATATGGCGATACCGCCGGTCCCAGTCGAGAACCCCCTCCACTTCCGCTCCGATCGCGAGGCGGCGGAGGGCGTCGGTGGACCCGCGAATCCGGTGGAGCACCGAGGGTCCCGACTTGTTCACGTCCACGACCTCGGTCGCTTCTTCTCCCGGAATACCGATCGTCCCGCGATCGTGCGGCTGGCCGCCCCCCGTGGGATAGAAGAACGTCCGGTCGAGCGTGACGGCTCCGGGAGGCAGCGCCAGCACCCGCGCCCGGAACGATCGAACGTAGGCGGCGGACGGGTCGACCAAGTACGCGAGTTCGGTCACGAAGAAGGAGCTTCTCCGGCGAAGAAACCCCTTGCGCTCGAGGGTCGCCCTCGGCAACCTTTTTAGAGGGGACCGATGTGGACCGCCGAGGCTTTGGATGTTCAAGCTCCGGATCAAGATGGAAAACCTCCGCGAGGTCGTCGAGGTCGTCTCGACGCTGGTCAGCGAGGTCAAACTGACCATCTCGAAGGACGGGCTCGAAGCCAAGGCGGTCGACCCTTCGCACGTCGCGATGCTGGTCCTCAAGCTCCAGAAGGGCGTCTTTGAGGAGTTCACGGGCGAGACCACCGACATCGGCGTCGACGTGGAGAAGCTGAAGGAGGTCCTTCGGCTCTCGAAGCCCGGCGATATCATCGACCTTCAATTTGACGGGAAGAACCGGCTCGTCGCTTCCGTGGGTCGCCTTACGCGCCAGATGGCGATCGTGGACCCCGCCGGGATCACCGACCCGAAGGTCCCGAACGTGAGCCCGCCCGCGAGCGTGACCGTGAAGACCGAGGATATGCGCCAGGGCATCCGCGGCAGCGAGAGCTTCACCGACCATGTGACGCTCTCCCTCGAGCCGGACGCCTTCACGATGCATTCCGAGGGCGACACCGACCGGCTCGACCTCAAGATCCCGAAAGAGTCGCTCACCCGGCTCGACGTGAAGGAGCCGGTGAAGAGCATGTACCCGCTCGATTTCTTCTCGGCGATGGTGAAGTCGATCGCGGCGGAGGAGACGACGCTGCACGTCGGCAACGAGTACCCGCTCAAGATCGAGTTCGCAATGGGCACCGGCCGCGGCGAGGGACGCTACCTCCTCGCCCCGCGCGTCGAAGAGGACTGAACCGCCGGCGGGACCCCGCCGTTCCCCGGCGTCCGCCCCCGGCGCTTGGAGCTATCTTCATAATCGACGGGCCGGTCCGCCAGCGATGAACGAGACTCCGGAGTCGTCCGTCGCGATCCTGTCGGCGGTGCGGACCCCGATCGGCCGGTTCGGGGGCGCCCTGCGTTCGGTGCCCGCGACCGCGCTCGGCGCGCATGTGGCGCGCGCCGCCCTCGAACAGTCCGGCCTCCCGGCCGCGGCGATCGAGGAGGTCCTCTTCGGCCAGGCGATCCAGGCCGGGGCGGGCCAGAACCCGGCGCGACAGGTGCTGCGCGGGGCGGGGATCCCTGACCCGGTCGGCGCGGCGACCGTCAACATGGTCTGCGGCTCGGGCATGAAAGCGATTCAGTGGGGCTTCACCGCGATCCGGGCCGGAGATTTCGATCGGGTCCTGGTCGGCGCCATGGAGAGCATGTCGAACGCGCCCTATCTTCTGCCGGGCAGCCTGCGCTGGGGAAGTCCGCCGGGTCCCCACACGCTGGACGATGCGATGCAGCGGGACGCCCTGATCGACGCCTACGCCGAGCACGAGATCATGGGACTGACGGGCGAGCGGATCGCGAAGAAGTTCGCGTTGACCCGGGCCGAGGTGGATGCGTTCGGTCTGCGCAGCCACGTGCGGGCGGTGAAGGCGACCGAGAACGGCACGTTCGCGAGCGAGATCGCGGTGGTTCCCCCCGACATGACCCCCGGGGGAACCGGGCTCGCGCGGGACGAGGCACCGCGCGCCGACACGACCCTCGAGAAGCTCGCCAAGCTGAAGCCGGCGTTCGCGGCGGACGGTATCTTGACCGCGGGCAACTCGTCGAAGCTCTCCGACGGGGCGGCCGCCCTGGTCCTCGCGAGCCGTCGCGAGGTCGAGCATCGAGGGCTGAAACCCCTCGCGTGGGTCCATTCGGCCGGCGAGAGCGGCGTGCACCCGCGGGACGTCATGGAGTCCCCGATCCCGACGGTGAAGCAGCACCTTGCGCGCACCGGCCTCGCACCGAGCGACTTCGACCGGGTCGAGCATAACGAAGCGTATGCGTCCGCCTCGATCGCGGTGCAACGAACATTCGGCTTTACCGAAGAACAGTTCAACGTTCACGGGGGCGCCGTGGCGCTCGGTCATCCGATCGGGGCGAGCGGCGCCCGGATCGTCGTCACGCTGACGCACGAGCTCGTGCGCTCGCGTACGCGACTCGGGCTGGCCACTCTCTGCATGGGCGGCGGCAACGGGCTCAGCCTGATCGTCGACCGGCGCGGCCTCTAGCGGGAACGAGGGGAATCCCGGTCCGTTCCTCGATCGATCGGAGGGCCGCGCGCGCCGCCGGGCGCTCGCCGGCCGCGACCCGTTCGCTCGCATCGCGGCCGAGCTCCTCCGAGAACGCGCGCAGCCGCTCGATGACGCGGTCGGCGGCGAGTCCCTCCGCGAGGTCACGATGCACGTTCTCGGAAAGTTGGTTCGCCAACGTGGCCCCGCGCGCTCCGCCGGCACCGGGCGCGAGCCAGCGGCCGATGCGCCGGCGCAGGCCGCGGTACTCCTCCTGGGCGACGTCCAGGGCGCTCGGGTCCCATTCGAGGCGGACCCGGTACGGCGTGGAGAGGAGGTACCAGCGCAATCCCCCGACGCTCGATCGGTGCAGAGCGTCCCGCAGTGAGACCAGGTTTCCCGTCGACTTTGACATCTTGGCCCCCGCCTGGAGCACGAAGGCCGTGTGGACGAACAGGCGGGAGAACGGCGCCCCGTCGAGCGCGAGGGCGACCTCGTTCTCCGCGTGGTGGTGCGGGTAGATGAGGTCCAACCCGCCCCCGTGCACGTCCACGGGAATGCCGACGAGTCGACGGGCCATCGCGTAGCACTCGAGATGCCAGCCCGGCGAGCCCCGGCCCCACGGGCTCGGCCAGGAAGGAAGGGGTCGTTCCTGGCGCTTCCAGACCACGAACTCGCCGACCGCACCTTCCCGACGGGGGAACGGGTGTTCGGGCTCGTCGACCGCATGGCGGGCGAGCTCCGAGTCCGTCGGAAAGTTCTCCCCGGACGCCCGCTCGGGCGGGGAGTAGATCCAGACGTCCCCTTCCCGACGCACCCGGCCGGTTTTCGAGAGCGCCAGCGCGACGCGAACGATCTCGGGAACGTAATCGCTGGCGCGGGGCCGCTCGTGGGGCGGAAGCACGCCGAACGCCCCCATGTCGCGGAAGAATCCCGCCTCTTCCCGGCGGGCGAGGGCCCGCCAGGA
>Ga0335078_10005158_pt1 | contig 19321 bp, 17 predicted proteins | sample Lox_Sample_32_FD_206711 | JGI IMG/M metagenome (GOLD analysis project Ga0335078, IMG submission 206711) | Soil microbial communities from Loxahatchee National Wildlife Refuge, Florida, United States - Lox_Sample_3.2 | ecosystem: Environmental > Terrestrial > Soil > Wetlands | place: USA... | reverse complement strand
TTCCCAGCTGAGTCGAAGGCTCTCGCGGTTTTTCGAGACCTGCGGTCTTTGGATGACCAGCATCCCGATCTATTGCACGGGCAGCGACCCAATGGCAGGACGCAAGCCCTGACTTAGGTAATCCCCCGCGGTTGAACAACATTCTGAATCGCCAGGAGCGCCGCTGCTCGTTCCAACGGAGCCTCGGCCCGAGGGCATCACCGAATCTTGACTCAGCGCGCAGTGCGAACGCGTTGTGGTCAGAGGCGGGGAAAGATCGTTGAAGAGTTCAAGGTTGACAAGGCATTTCAACCGGCCCACCCTTTCGCAAAAAGCGCGAAAGGGTAGGGCACCCTCGGATTAGAATGTTGGCGCGAGGGGAGAAAGGGTGCGCCACCCGCCGGCGGTTGACTTCAGCAACCCACAGTCCTGGAACCGGTACGCCTACGTGATGGACAATTCGATGTCTTTGAACGACCCAACCGGACTGCAGGGCGGATCACCATGCGGCCCAATGCAGTACGGCATCAGCGGATGCAATACCTCAGGCAACCTCCCGTCACTTGCTAATTTCTGGGCTAGTTGGGACGCGTCCGATCTGCTGGAGAACCCCATTCCTGTCCGGCAGTACGGTTGTTTCGGAGACTGCGGGTATTATGTTGTAGGTTACATTTACGGTGTTGATTATATCTATGGCGGAGGTAGTACGGCCGCAAACAACGCACAAACGCCGCAACCGCCAAAAACGCCTGATCCCAACAATTACCATTGCAGTCTCCTGAGTTCGAGTGCCGACATAGGAGTGTGCACGTTTACCTGCGTGCCTCCAGATGGGATGGGAGGCGATATAGCCCGGATACCCGTTTACGTAATCCAAAAAGCCTGTAACACGACGAACAGAAGCTGCCCGATTGCGCTTGATGTTTATCCACCAAGTCATTGGGGGCCGTTCGAGTTCGGAAGACCAAAGGTTGTTCCCAACTCGTGCGTGTACGGCAAGGTGCAGTAGCAGCCAAGGAGGTGATGGGGAATGATGCCCATTCTTAAGTTCAGTGCTTTGACTTGCGGGATCTATTTGCTGATCGTGTTGCTGCTCGAACTGGGAACGATTATTTTCGCGCGTCTGTTTGGAGGCGTCATTTTTGGAGGCCGCCCCTGGGGGATTGCTTTGTTCTTTGCCTCCATCTGGGTTGTGTCGTACTCCGTTGCTCAGTATGCGTTTCGGTTTCCTCCCATTAGCCGTTAGCTCGGAAGGTGACGCGACTGCAACCAGGTATGGTTGCCGCAAACAACGTCGCGACGATCAGTGCTGGGCCACCGGGGGCTAAGGAGGCCTACTGTAAAGACAAGTCTAATCAGGCAGCGTTGAATACACTTCTGCCAGGCTTAGGAGACTCCATTTACAATTATGACAACGTCGATGTCGTACAAAAACTCACTTCTGGGGTACTCGATAGCCTTTTCGGGTTCGGAACGGCTGCTGGTCAAGCGATGTCTTGGACTAGCGGCAGTGATATGGCGTTGACCAATATTCGGTCGGCCACCGGTCTTCCAAAGACACTTGCAAGCAAAGTTCTAAACTTTGCCGGAGGCGCATTGACCGTGATAAAGGGTGTCCAGGCTTTAGCAAAAGCCCAGGAGGAGTACAAAGCTTGTATGGCTAGCTTCTGACCGAATCGCTATGTCGACTCACAACAATCTTCGCCCGCGACACATGCCAGCATGGCTGGGAGTTGGGTTAATTTCTGGGTTGTGGGTTACTGCGATTATCATTCAGGAGCATTTCCAACTAGTAGCGGGTTGGTTTACGGTTGCTGCGTACATCATATTGCTATTTGCGACGATCGTTTTTTCGTTCCGAACAGCGTGGGGTAGCAGAGTCTTCTGGTTGAGCGTAGCCATTCTCTTCGGGCTGCATGCTTTAGCGGGTTTCGTACTGGTCCTTTTGGTCCCCATGTGGCTGCCTATTCTGCGCTCATTTCTAACGGTGATCGTTGTCGCCGACTTGCTTTTGACCGCCTCTATTCTGTGGCGTGTTACCGTTGCACATAGAAAAAAATATCTTTGAGTCAGTTTAGAGCTGCCGCAAACAACAGTAGCTGGGCTTGGAATTTCACCAAGTCGTTCTTTACATTCGCTGGCGGCCCTGGGAATGTACCAACGTGTGCCGGGCAAGCCCTCCGACACATAGGCGAAACGTTGAATCCATTCACGCCTAGCCCGTCAACCGCTGCTGAAGTTGCCGCTCCCGCAGCACAGGCTGTAGCAATAAACCAAGGCATTGCACAGACACAAGCCGGAATTGACGCCTACGTTGCCGCTCGGGGATTGACTGTACCGCTTCGATCAAGTGTTGTTCGAGGAATGGCTGCGGAAGGTGCGGAAGGCGCAGTCGCAGCAGGCGCACGAGCCAATCTTGCTGTTCAAACACTCGCGGTGGACTATGCCGCCATCAACAGCACGATCACAACTTCTGGAGAGGCTCTGAGCGGACAATGTGCATCTGTTCTCGACCTGCTAACGAGATGAAAGACAAGACCAGAGATAACCTCATCTATCTGGGAGTGGGAGGAGTAATCGTTGCCGCGTTAGCGTTTTATGTCTTCTACACAGACAGGACAATGGGAAGGATACCGCAGATACCAGGGGCGCTTCTCTGGGGCGTCCTCTCAACGTTCGGCATCACTGCTTTGATACTGGAGCGATTTTGGAAACATCGCCGTCGTCGTTTGCTCTGGGTCATTTTGATGGCTGTGGCTTCGATTAATGCCTCGGCAGTGTTCGCGGCATATTCATGGCACTGGAACCCGCCTATTGTTGCGTGGAGCACAATTACTGGCCTCTCGGTTGTCCTCGTATTCGTCGTGGCTGACAAGCTCTTGGCCTGGAGCCGCAGTGATCGCAAGAGTCCCCGTTGATTTCGGTTGAAGATGCTCCAGACAGCAAATACTCCGTTGCCGCAAACAACGGGCTAACCATCAGCGCCGCTCCTCCTACTCCGTGGTACAAGAATACCTGCATCACGAGTGCTCTCGGCGACGCTGCTTTGCATGTTGGCATCGACGCTATAGGACTCATCCCTGAAGCGGGTGGTCTTGCCAGGATGATCGGGCACGGGGCGGGATATGTTGGAGTTGTAGGGCGGGTGGCGCACCCTTTCGCAGGGAGGTAAACTCCTGCCCATCGAGGGTGCCCTACTCTTTTTCGCGTACTTTGCGAAAAAGGGTGGGCCCGGTTGAATAACATTCTGAGCAGCTAGGAGCTTTGTTGCTCTTCCTTCCGAAACATCGGCCGTGATGGGCGGGCGCGTCCCAACTTGACGCGGCGCGCAGCGGGAACCCGTCATGAGTCAGAGGCGGGAAAGATCGTGGAAGAGTTCAAGGTTGACAAGGCATTTCAACCGACCCACCCTTTCGCAAAAAGCGTGTCCAGTCTCATGACATCCTTTACACTTTCGGCGCGAGTGGTTCGTGCTCGGAGGACGGCGTTTTGCTCAGATCTTAGACCTCTGCTTAGAGCTTGCACTGGGAACCCAGCGTTCCACCGCCATGGAACTGGAGGTTCGCAAATCCAGTTCCCGCACCAGAGTTCGACAGTAGGTTGACCCACTTTCGGACAGCAGTCTGCTGACTTCAGTAACCCCCCGCTGTTACGAGGCTGGCCTATAATCCGACGAGTCTATGCCAAATAATCAAGGCTCTAATGTAAATGTGCTGCAGGCCAACGGGTCGAGTCGAGATGTGAGTCGCATCGCATTGCGGTACGCCTTTGAGGGGCATGTCAAAATCGCGGTGAACCGTGATGGGCAGACTAAGACTGCGGGCGGATGGGTGCGCGATATAGGTGAGGGCGGTGTGTGTGCCTTCGTCGCCGAAGAGTTAGGCACCGACGACTCGGTCACCCTGACAATTCCTTTGCGGGACCACGCTGATTTAGTCGTCTCCGCCAGAGTGGCACGCAGACTGGGCACGCAGTACGGGTTCCAGTTCCTCACGCTGAGTCCCGAACAGCGCGCTCTGATTCAATCCGCGGTGGAAGGGCGTCAACCTCTTTCGGGCCAGTGACCCTCGGACTCGCAAAAAAAGACCGTCCCCAAGCATTTGTTCGATAGGCGGTGGCCCACTCAAGCCTTCTTGCGAAAGCCTCGTTCCACCATGGGGTTGCCCCAGGTCTCGTGTTTCGAGACCTGGGGCCCTTTGGTCAAAGAAACCGTCCAAAGCAGAAAGCTTGGAAGGTACGCCCTAAGAATCACCTAACGCCCGCTGGGGACGGGCCACCCCCGCTCGACATTCAACAACGTACGAGTGCGGATCGAGCCTAGAAGGCTGCGATTCCGTTCAAGCCTGAAACCGGCGCCAATCCGTCGGTGACGCCTATTTCAACCAGCGTGCCATCCGGCTGCACGGCGAATTCTCCCACGGCTCCGGTTCCTGAGTTGAGGGTGTAGATGAATTTGCCGTCGGCGGATGAGGCGATATCCAGGTTTGTGCTGCCGGCTGGGTTTGTTCCAACCACGGTGGCCCCAATAGCAGTGAATGTGCCATCGGTTCCAATCGAAAAGCCGGAAACGTTTGAAGTGCCCGCGTTAGACGTATAGACCGAACGGCCGTCGGGCGTGATTACGTGCCAACATGTGGCCTGGCCTAAGGTCGGCACCGAACCGCTGATAACGGTGATGGCGCCGCCCGGGGCAACCGCGTACGACGACACGCCATTGCTGGCTTCCGCCACCACCAGCGCTCCATTCGGGGCAAAGGCCGCCGCGAAGGGAACCGCGCCATTGCTGTTGTCAACGCTGATGGCGGAAAGGCTGCCGTTGGCTTGCACTCCGAAGATGTCAATTTTATTGGTGAGGCGCTCGGTGACCGCCAGGAACTGCCCGTCGGGGCTGAACGCCAGTGAGGAAGCGCCGCTGTCATTGCTGCTGAGCAAGCTAACCGAGTTCTTGATGGCCTTTAAACGTCCCCAGGGTGAGAGCGTAAAACCGGTCACGTTGTCATTGCCACCGGCGTTCAGCACGTATACCAGGCCATGGTGTTCGGCGACCGCAACCGGAGAACTTCCTCCGCAGGGCTCCCGGTCAACCAGCGTCAAGTGCGGCCCCTGGACCTGAAAAACGGAAATGCTGCCACTGCCCGCGTTTACGGCCAACAACAGCGAGTGGTCTTCGGTCAATGTGAGCGCGCCCTGAGACTCTAGCGGATCGGTGGTGCCTCCGCTGCCTCTGCCCCCGGTGGAAAACTTGCCCGCAAACTGCAGGCCGCCGTCGGCGGCGCGCCAGTAGGCGACGATTTCATTCTTGTCGGCTGCGTTGGTCATTACAAACACAGCTCCCTTCGAGTTGTTTTTCTGGCCAAAGGCGTACGTTTGCAGCGCAAGCAGACTGGCAATTGCTACCGCAAACGTCAGGAGGATACGAAATGATCTGGTCATCTGATGTTCTCCGTAACTCGATTCACGGCGCCATTGCCCTACCACAGAGCTGGAGGCGAACGCCGCTTGGGAATGCGAGTTGGCGGGGAAGGAAAAGTTACAGAGCTGAGGAATTCAGGGCAGAGATTGAAGCAGGCGTGAGAGATTTTAAGAATTGCGGGAAAAATCTTTCCAGAAGTGAAACTTTCCCGCGATCCGGGAATCAGAGCTAGGTAGCGTGAGCGTGTAGTCGCAGACGCATCTTCTTTGCGTACTTTGTGGTGGGGCTTTAAACCGCGAAGTTCGCAAAGGACGCAAAGGTACCCAGCTCATGAGATCCAGTCTGTGCGCGGCCCAATCTGCTAAACTAACTCTTCATGGTCTTCAGAGCCTATAACCGGCTTCGCTGTTGTACCATCTGCACCTCTTGCGGCAGTGGTTGCGGGCTTTCTGAGGAACCCGGCAATATGTAGAGCAAGCCAAATTAGAATTCCTCAACGGCCCGCGACTTAACCTCGCGGGCCGTTTGTTTGCGCCGGTTTTCGCTTTAGCTGAATCTGCTTACGATGGAGGAAACAAGATGAAAATCGCAAAGGACATCACCCAGCTCATCGGGCACACGCCATTAGTACAGCTCAACAAGGTCAGTAAGGGCAGTAAAGCCACGGTGCTGGCGAAGTTGGAGAGCTTTAATCCTTGCGCCAGCGTGAAAGACCGCATCGGCGTCAGCCTGATTGCCGAAGCCGAGAAAGCTGGAAATATCCAGCCCGGCAAGACCGTTTTGATTGAACCCACCAGCGGCAACACCGGAATCGGCCTGGCATTTGTGGCGGCGGTGAAAGGCTACAAGCTCATTCTCACCATGCCTGAGACCATGAGCCTGGAGCGCCGCGTTCTGCTGAAAGCGTTCGGCGCTGAGATCGTGCTCACTCCAGGCCCAAAAGGCATGCCCGGCGCGGTGGCCAAGGCTGAAGAGCTGCTGGCCAAAACGCCCAACGGTTTCATCTTGCAGCAGTTTGATAATCCCGCGAACCCCAAGATCCACTTCGAGACCACCGGCCCGGAAATCTGGGACGACACCGATGGCAAAGCAGACATTCTGATCACTGGCGTCGGCACAGGCGGCACGCTGACCGGCGTGGCGGCATACATCAAGCCGAAGAAGCCATCGTTCAAAGTGATTGCGGTCGAGCCGGCTGAAAGTCCGGTGCTTTCGGGCGGGCCGCCGTCTCCCCACAAAATTCAGGGGATTGGCGCCGGGTTCGTGCCCAGCATTCTGCGGCGCGATTACATTGATGAAGTCATTCAGGTAACGAGCCCCGAATCAGTCGAGATGGCGCGCCGCCTGGCCCTGGAAGAAGGATTGCTCGTCGGCATCTCTTCCGGAGCGGCCGTGGTGGCGGCGCTGCAAGTCGCCAAGCGCCAGGAAAACGACGGGAAGCTGATCGTGGTTGTGCTGCCCGACTTTGGCGAGCGCTATCTCTCCAGCGTTCTGTTTGAAGACCTGAAAAACGAAGCGCAGCAGATGACCGCGGCCGTCGCGGCTTGACGCCATGGCAAATTTGTTCAGCTCAATGCGGGAAGATGTGGCCTCCATCGCCGGGAGCGATCCCGCAGCCAAGTCGAGGCTCGAGGTCGTGCTTTGCTACGCGGGGCTGCACGCGCTCTGGTTCTATCGGGTCAATCATTGGCTTTGGGAGCACCGCTGGCGGCTGCTGGCGCGCTGGCTTTCGCAGGTTGCCAGGTGGCTGACGCTGATTGAAATCCATCCCGGAGCGCAAATCGGCCGGCGCTTGTTCATTGACCACGGGGCGGCCACGGTGATCGGTGAAACTGCGGTGGTGGGCGACGATGTCACGCTGTACCAGGGCGTCACGCTCGGCGGCACGGGCAAGGAGCGGGGCAAGAGGCATCCCACGATTGGCAACGGAGTGGTGGTCGGGGCCGGCGCCCAGGTGTTGGGAAATATCAGGGTGGGCGAGCATTCGCGAGTGGGCGCGGGCTCGGTGGTCACGCGTGACGTGCCCGACGATTCCACCGTCGTCGGCGTTCCCGGCCATCTGGTCTTCAAAAATGGCCGCCGCGTGGTGATCACCGATCCCAAGCAGATCAGCGACCCGCTCTCTGACGCTCTGAGCGCGGTCGCCTCGCAGGTGCGAAACATCAATGACAGATTGCAGAAGCTCGAAGGCAGCGCCTGTGACACCGAAGCCCAGGAGAAGCTGCAGGCGATTATCGAAATGGACTATCAGATATAAAGTAGTTGCATGAAGCAACGCGGCAAGCCCCAGCAGTTCCTGCGCAAGCATTCGTTGAGTTTGGCGGCATTAGGAGTTGTGGTGCTGCTGGTCGCGCTCTACCGGCGCTCCAACCCGAGCACACACATCGGCTCGTTTTTCGGCAACGCCATTGCGGATTGGACGGGAGTGCTGGTCACGGTTGTGATGACCAAGCATCTCTACGAAAAGGGTTCAGCCGAAAGCAAGCAGCCGAAGGGTAAACTCCCTTCCGCCACGATGGAATGGTTGCGGGAGCACTCGCTGACTTTGTTTCTGCTGATTACCGGCGCCGGCTGGGTGGTGGCATTCGGGGCCATGGACCCCAACAGCAAGTGGGGACAGGTCGTCGGCAACATTGTTTCGGAATGGACCCAGATTCTGGGCTTGGTGCTGATGACCAAGCACTTCATGGAGATCGGTTCGAAAGAGTGATGTGGGCTCAGCTCTCGGGAGCCGAGTTCTGGGAAACGTGGGGCGGGAGCCCCGCCCGCGTCCTTGCGATCTTCGCGGTTGAGAATTTCTAACCGCAGGATGCTAAGGACGCAAAGAAACCCACACAAATCGGGATTGCCTCAACTGGTAAACTGGAAACACGCGGAGGGATGCGTGAGCGGTTGAAACGGGTGGTCTTGAAAACCACTGTACGGGAAACCGTACCGGGGGTTCGAATCCCTCTCCCTCCGCCAGCTTAGAATCCGAGGTCCCTCGCTCTGCTCGGGATTTCGCCTGCGGGCTCTCGCTGCGCTCACGCCCGCAAAACGGCTCGAGTTCGAATCTCTCCGCCAGCTTTTCAGGCGGCAATGCGCGTGCCGTCCCAGCCGGGCTGCGTTCTCGCCCATGCCGGGTGCGTTCTTACAGCATATGCCTGCTGATGGTCATGATGCGTTTCGGCCTGCGGCCGCCTTTTGTGGAGTTCAAGCGGACTCCTGCAATTCGGGTAGTTAGGACATACGAGATAGCTCGTCAGGTGCGACCATCTAAGCACCAGCCGGGCGTCACATCTTGGGCAACGTGAAACCGGATTCATGAATTCATTAAGACGCACGTTGACCCCCGGAGCAATACAGTGAAGGATGTAGTAACGGCGAAGAAAAGGCGTTCGCTGAACCTCACCGGTTACTCTGCGCTCTTTGTGAAAGTTGCGGTTAAGAGTTTCTGATCCCTCACTGCGGCAGCGCAAAAGCCACAATGCTCGCGCCCGACGGTGCCTTTGACTTTCCTCCGCCCGCAGCAATCACTACGAATTGGCGGCCGTTCACTTCATACGTTGCGGGGGTCGCGTTGCCGGCGGCGGGGAGAGTAGTTTCCCACAGCAGTTTGCCGGTGTCTTTGTCGAAGGCGCGGAATTTCTTGTCGTAGCTGGTCGCGGCAATGAACAGCAGGCCTCCGGCGGTGACCACCGGGCCGCCGTAGTTTTCGCTCCCGGTGTTGGTCATGCCCTGCGCTGCGAGCTCCGGATACTCACCCAGCGGCAGGTTCCAGGCAAACTTTCCGGTGTCAAGATTGATGGCGTTCAGCGTTCCCCACGGCGGCTGGATCGCCGGATAGCCGTCGGAATCGAGGAACTTGTTGTAGCCGTCGCTCACGTACTTCATGTCGAAGGGCGAGCGGCCATTGCTCTTCACTCTTTTCTGCTTGCCGTAATAAACGTAGTCCACCAGCGCGCCGATCTGTTCGCTGCCCAGGCGTGCAAAGCCGGGCATGCGGCCCGCGCCCTGCGAGATCAGGTTGCGCACGTCGTCATCGGAGTAGCGCTGGCTGAGTCCTACCAGCGAGGGAAACTCCGGCGGCGTGCCGCGCATGGTTTCGCCGTGGCAGGTGACACATTGATGCAGATAAATGTCTTTGCCGCTCACGGTTTTGCCGCTGGGCTTCTGCTCCACCAGGCGCAGGACCCAGGCCATCTCGTTTGAGTTCACATAGAGCAGATGGCTCGCAGGATCGAACGCCGGCCCGCCCCATTCCGCGCCGCCATCGAATCCGGGAAAGATAATCGTGCCTTCGCGGCTGCCGGGAACGAATTGCCCTCCGCTGCGAATTTTCTGAAAGCGCGCCAGCGCCTCCGCGTGGGCCCGCGGAGTACGCTGCGTCAGCATATCGGCGGTGAGCTGCTGCCGCGCGAATGGTTCGAGAAGTGTGGGCAGCGGCTGGGTGGCGGCAGTGACTTCTCCTTCGAGATCAGACGCAGGGTACTTCCTGCTTTCGATGGGGAACAGCGGCGCGCCGGTTTCGCGGTCGAACACAAACACGTAGCCGGATTTTGTGGTCTGCGCGACCGCATCAACCTGGTGCCCGTCGCGCATCACGGTGATGAGGGCCGGCTGCGAAGGCAGATCGCGGTCCCAGATGTCGTGATGCACGGTTTGGTAATGCCAGACGCGCTCGCCGGTATCGGCCTTCAGCGCGATCAGGGAGTTGGCGAACAAATTATCGCCGGTGCGGTTCGCGCCATAGAAATCGGCCGCGGCCGAGCCGGTGGCGGCGAACACCCAGCCGCGCTTGGTGTCGAGCGAGAGCCCGGCCCAGTCATTGGCGGCGCCGCTGTACTTCCAGGCCTCCTTGGGCCAGGTGTCGTAGCCGAATTCGCCGGGGTGAGGAATGGTGTGAAACGACCAGCGCAGCTTGCCGGTGTGCACGTCATAAGCACGAATGTCGCCGGGAGGCGCGGGCAAAGTTTCCGGCTCGCCGCTGCCGATGATCAGCAGGTCTTTGTAGATAATTCCCGGGCTGGTCATGGTGGCCCAAGCGGTGGACGGGCGGCCGAAGTCGTCGCGCAGATCAATGCGGCCGGAGTCGCCAAAGCTGGCATCGGGCGTGCCGGTTTTCGCGTCAAGAGAATAGAGGTACTGCCGCACCGCGAAAAAGATGCGCTGCGTGTTGCCGTCCGACCAGTAGGTCACGCCGCGGCTGCGCATTTTCCCCATGACGCGAATCGTGCGCGCGGGATCTTTGGGATCAACGTTGGGATCGAACCGCCAGATTTGTTTGCCGGTGGCTGCATCGAGTGCGACCACGTTGGTCTTTGGCGTGGTGAAGTAGAGCACGCCGTTCACGATGATCGGATTGCATTCCATCTCCGAGTTGGGGTAGGCATCGCCGGCGTCGAAGGTCCACGCAACCTGCAGGCGGGAAACATTGTCGCGGTTAATTTGGGAGAGCGTCGAGTAATGAATGCTCTCGGGGCCGCCGCTGTAGACCGGCCATTCGCGGTCGGAGGAAGAAGGAATCGGCAGATGTCCAACGCTACCGGCTTGAAAAAACAAGACAAAGGCGATGAAGAATGATTTCATTGCGCGGGTGTGACTGTGCCGAAAGAACGCGGCGTCCGATTCTCTCACCCGATGGCTCGGCCATCAACTGCGCAAACCTGATAAGTTACAACTCGCCCGCTGGCGCTTCTGATTACTGGCGGCTCTGATTGTTCGATTCTGCGCACTCAGCTGAAGGATGCCCGGTTCCAGGCGGAGAATTGGGAAACACGCGAGAATGCCCGCGCATCCAAATTTAGTGTGGGTGGTTTTCCATGGGCGAGAAAGTTTGTGCCACGGTGGCGTGCGTTACCGTGTTGGCCTCGGTTCTTGTTCTGCCAACGCCTCGCGCGCCGATAAGGGTTGCACACCGGCTGATTACGCACCAACCAGCTCTTCTGCTAAATAGGTCTGCGCTTCGCGACCAGCCGGACTGCGCCATCACGGCGATCCGGCCTTCTTCCGAAGCGTCCATGGTTTTTGGCAGGCTCTGCCTCACTCAGCCGCCAATGCGCCACTCGAGAGTGAAGACATGTTGGCTGAGTCTTCGTTCTCCTCCGGTATAGCTATCTCACCTCAGTTGTGCAAGCCATCTATGGCTGTCCAGGGAGGCGCCAACGGGGAGATCTCCCCGGTTGGTATGGCGGAAAGCGCCCTGGCTTTACCTGGTCTTCATTTAGCAGGCTGTGAAGGCCGGAAAGGATGTGAATTATGAAGCGCAAGTTGTGGGCCCTGGTATTCACTGTGCTGCTCGTCGGAATGTTCGTGCCGCGGGCAAGAGCCGATGAAGGCAACAAGGAAGTGATCTTCAGTATCAACGGACCGGTCGAGATGCCGGGCCGAGTGTTGGCCCCGGGCCGCTACGATCTTAAGCTCGCCGAGGACAACCCTTCAGTTGCTGAACTATGGAATGCCAAGGGAACTAAGTTCTATGGCTTTTATGAAACGATTCCGGTGGACCGCTCTCACGTGACGGACAACGTTAGGTTCAAGTTGACCGAGACGCAGAGCAATGCGCCGGAAAGGATCTCAGCCTGGTTTTATCCAGGCGATGTGCAGGGAAATCAGTTCCTGTACCCGGCCCAGAAGCCGCCAGAGAGCGAGGGCTACGCTTCCTCAGCTCAGATGTCGGTTCGCTGAGGGCTAGCACCCGCCAAGAACTCTGCCCCATGTCTGAGGTTTCTGGACGTGGGGCATTTCTTTGCCACGCGTTGAAAAACTGCAGGTTTTGCGCGCCTACCGGTTCGCTTGAATTGGCAAACATATTCGTTCGCGGACCTTTGGCTGGCCCGGTTGAGAGCAAAGACTGACGTTACCAATGGGGGTTCCGCAGGTTCGGGCATGCGGCTATAATGGCAATGGTAGTTTCTATGCGCGCGCAAAAGAATCCTAATTCGCATTTGCCCGAGTGTTGGCTGCACCTTTTGGTTTGTCCGCGGCGGTTCCGGGCAGTTCTACCCTCGCGTCTGCGCCCCAGTCTTTTCGGCAGCGACTAGTTTCGATCCTCCCATCTTCTCTGTGGCTGCTGGCCCTAAAACCTGATTCCACGCTTCGCTCGGAATAACAACGCGGGGGAAGCTCGAGGGAACAAAGCGGAGGGACTGTAACGGGACGGTTTAAAAACGCGCCCTGACGAGTCCCGGGCAGCCGCCGACAACCGACCACCAAAAGGCTGGCGACCAACGACCGAAGACGACCGATCCCGGAGGATCCCATGACAACCAAGACTTTGTTGAACGGTCCAAAACTGAAGACCGCCCTGCCCGGCCCCAATGCCAAGCGCGTGCTGGCGGGCGATGAAAAATGCATTTCGCCCTCTTATACGCGTTCGTATCCGCTGGTGGCCAAAGAGGGCCGCGGCATTGTGATTACCGATGTGGACGGCAATGAGTTCTTCGATTTTTCCGCCGGCATTGCCGTGACTTCCACCGGCCACTGCCATCCCGATGTGGTGGCGGCGATCCAGAAGCAGGCGGGCGAACTGATTCACATGTCGGGCACTGATTTTTATTACGAGAGCATGGTCACTCTGGCCGAGCGGCTCTCAAGGATCACGCCCATGCCCGGCCCACACCGCATTTACTACGGCAACTCGGGCACCGAGGCGATTGAGTGCGCCCTCAAGTTGGCGCGCTACCATACCAAGCGGCAGAACATCATCGCGTTTCTCGGCGCGTTTCACGGCCGCACCATGGGAGCGCTTTCTCTGACCGCTTCAAAGCCGCAGCAGAAGCGGCGTTTTGGGCCGCTGGTCCCCGGCGTGACCCACGCGCGCTATCCGGACGTGTATCGCGGCCCGGCGGCGGGGGAAGATCCTGAGGCGTTTGCCTTGAGCTGCGCGCGCTTCATTGAAGAAAAACTGTTCAAAACGATCCTCCCGCCGGAAGAAGTCGCGGCGATCTTTGTGGAGCCGGTGCAGGGCGAAGGCGGGTACCTGGTTGCTCCGGCCAGTTTCATGCAGGAACTGCGCCGCATCTGCGACCGCCATGGCATTCTGCTGGTGGTGGATGAAGTGCAGAGCGGCGTGGGCCGCACCGGCAAGTGGTGGGCGGTGGAACACTCCGGCGTGCAGCCCGATATGATTTGCATGGCGAAGGGCATTGCCTCGGGCATGCCGCTTGGCATTACGCTGACGCGAGCTGAGGTGATGGATTGGGCGCCGGGATCGCACGCTTCGACCTTTGGCGGGAATCCGGTTTGCATCGCAGCGGCCTTGGCTACGCTGGATGTGATCGAGCGCGAGAATCTGGTGCAGAATTCCGCCGAGATCGGCGATCATATTCTTCGGCGCATGGTTGACTGGCCGCGGAAGCACAAGCTGGTCGGCGATGTGCGTGGGCGCGGACTGATGATCGGCGTGGACATCGTGAAGGACAAAGCGACGAAAGAGTATGCACCGGCAGAGCGTGACCGTATTATCGAGCTGGCCTTCGAGCGTGGGTTGCTCTTCCTGGGCTGTGGGCCAAGCGCGATCCGGCTTTCGCCGGGCCTGGTAGTGACCAAGGACGAGGCGGACGTTGCTATCGAGGTCCTGGAAGAAGCGATCGGCATTGTGGAAAAGTAGTATTTGCCGGAGTGTTCGCTTTTAGGACAAATGTTCCACGTGGAACATTGTAAACACGATTATATCAGTACAAGCTTGTATTGAAAATCTGTAAAATCAAGGACTTACGGAGAAAGTGAAGCGGTCGCGTAAGTCCTTTAGATTGAAAATCGGATTTGACGAAATGCGGCGAATCTTTGGCGAATAACATGTGGACTGGCAAAGTTGAATCCATTTACATTGCGTCGGAGGCGAAAGCGCCGATGCAGGCGGTGAACGAGGTGCAGGCGGTTCCGGGCGTGGGCCTGCAGGGCGACCGCTACGCGGAGCAGAAAGGGACTTTCTCGAAGCCGCTGCCTGATCGCGAAGTCACGCTGATCGAAGCTGAGGCGGTGGAAGCGCTGCAGGGAGAATATGACGCTGCGCTGGCTGCCGGCGAGGTGCGGCGCAACATCGTCACCCGAGGCGCGCCTTTGAACCACCTGGTGGGCCGCGAGTTTCAGGTGGGTGAGGTGAAAATCCGCGGCATTCGTTTGTGCGAGCCCTGCAACCATCTGGAAGGTTTGACGGGGAAACCGATGATCAAATGGCTCACTCACCGCGCCGGGCTGCGGGCGCAGATTCTCAGCGCGGGCGTGGTCCACGTGGGGGATGTGGTCAAGGAGATTTGAACTCTGTTTTCTCGGCGCCCTCAGTGGTTGATTCGAAAGATTAACCACGGAGGACACCGAGGACTCAGGGGAAGGCGAACCGCAATCTGCTGTACACTGCTCGCATTTCCCATGCGACGCGATCCCATCGAACTGGAAATCTTCAAGAACCTCTACCATTCCATTGCCGAGGAAATGGGTGCGGCACTGCGGCGCACGGCATTTTCCCCCAACATCAAAGAGCGGCGCGATTACTCCTGCGCGGTGTTTGACCGCGACGGCGAAGTGATCGCCATGGGCGACCACATGCCGGTGCATTTGGGATCCATGCCGATGTCGGTGCGGGCGGCGATTGCTGGGTTTGTGCTTGCGCCGGGTGATGTGGTGATGCTGAACGATCCATTTCGCGGCGGGACGCATTTGCCAGATATCACGCTGGTGGCGCCGGTGTGGGATGCCGACGGGGCCGCCGGCACTCCGATGGGGCGCGGGCGCCCTCGCTCGCGAAGAGCCAGTGTCCATCCCGACTTTTATGTCGCATCGCGAGCGCACCACGCCGATGTCGGCGGTGCATATGCCGGCTCGATGGGCTTGTGCCGCGAGATTTATCAGGAAGGCTTGCGCATTCCTCCGGTCCGCCTGATGCGCGGGGGCGAGATGGACCGCGATGTTTTCGCGCTCCTGCTGAACAACGTGCGCACACCGGATGAGCGCGAAGGTGACATTGGGGCGCAACTGGCGGCTTGCCACACCGGGGTGGAGCGGCTGCGGGAAATCTGCGCGCGCTATGGGCTGGAGCGGGCGCAGAAGGCGGCGCGGGAATTGCTGGAGTATTCGGAAGAAATGATGCGCGCTTTCTTACGTGAAGTGCCGGCGGGAACATATCGGGCGGAAGATTTCCTGGATAGCGACGGGATCAGCGACGAACCGGTGAAGGTTGCAGTGGCGATAAGCTTTCACACTTCGGGCGGCGGTTCTGCTCGGTCAGGTCGCGGGCGAGGGCGCCCGCGCCACATGGTCACAATAGATTTAAGCGGCAGTGGTCCGCAGGTGCAGGGAAGCGTGAATGCGGTTGAGGCGATCACTTACTCCACCTGCTTCTACGTCTTCCGCTGTTTGCTGGCGGAAGACGTACCGGCAACGGCGGGGTTGATGCGGCCAATTCGCGTGATTGCGCCAGCGGGCACGGTGGTGAATGCGCGGCCGCCGGCGGCGGTGGCGGGCGGCAATGTCGAGACCTCGCAGCGCATCGTGGACGTGCTGCTGCGCGCCTTGGCGCGGGCGTTGCCTGGGCGCATTCCGGCGGCGGCTTCAGGCACGATGAACAATTTGACGATCGGCGGAATTGATCCGCGCACCGGGGAGCCGTTTGCTTATTACGAGACCATCGCCGGCGGCATGGGAGCGCGCCCGACGAAACCGGGAGTTTCGGGGGTTCACACCCACATGACGAATTCCCTCAACACTCCCGCGGAGGCGCTGGAGTATGCTTACCCGCTGCGGGTGCGGCGCTATTCTCTGCGACCGGGCAGCGGCGGCAATGGCAAGCAGCGCGGAGGCGATGGCATTGTGCGTGAGATTGAAGTGCTCGCCGATGCCGAAGTGACGCTGCTGGCCGAGAGGCGGCTGCAAGCGCCGTGGGGACTGGACGGCGGCGGCAACGGCGCGACCGGTAAGGCATTCCTGGTGCGAAAAGACGGCACGCACGAAGAATTGCCGGGAAAGTTCAACGTGCGGCTGCGTAAAGGGGAACGAATCAGGATAGAAACTCCGGGAGGAGGGGGTTTCGGAAGACCGGGCTGAGTGGGCCGGCTTGTGTCCAAAAAGGAGGGACAATGCACATCATCAAATCGGTGGGAGTACTTTCGATGGCCAAGATTATGGGCGCGGTGTACTGCGCTCTGGGAGTGATTTTCATCCCGTTCTTTTTGATCGCAGGGATGGCGGGGATGATGGCGGGCGGTAGGGAAGCAACACTGGGAGCGGTGGGCAGCGTGGTAATCGCCATGCTCTTCCCAGTGATCTATGGCGCAATCGGTTTCGTAGCCGGAGCCATCGGGGCGTTGCTCTACAACTTATTCGCGAAATGGGTGGGCGGAATTCAACTGGAGTTGCAGGCGCCGCCGGCCGCGATTCCGGCAATGGCCGCGCCTCCTGCGCTGGTGTGAGGCGGACCAGTTATTCGGGCTACGGGCCCGCCACGATCTGCAGCGTTTGGGCGCTCACCAGCCGCACGCGATGGATCGCATCTATTTCCGGAACCTCGGCAACAACGTCCGCGTTGATGTCATAGGCGCCGGGCGGCAGTTGCTCGCCGAAGGGAATCTCGAAGTCGTCGGTATTCTTCTGCAGCGTGAAATGCTGGTAGCCGATTGCTGTGGCCCGCCCGTTATTGTCCACCGCCAGCACGATCACGGTCAGGTCAAAGTCATCGCCGGTCTGGTTGGAAACAGCGATTGCGCCTTCGATCCTCATTCCGGTGACCTTCGGGGGCCGCAACCAACGGGCCATCAGGGGCGCCACAACACGCAACAGCAGCGGCTGAGTTTGCTCGCGTGGAGGCTTGCTGCTATCGGTGACCACAGCCACGAAAGGGAATTCGCCGGTTGCCGCGGGCGTTCCGCTAATCACTCCATCCGGCGCCAAATCCATGCCCGGCGGCAGCGAGCCGCTCTGCAACGTCCAATGGAAGGGCGCAACTCCGCCTTGCACCCCCAACTCCGCGTGGTAAGGCTGCCTGCGAAACGCTTTTGGCAGAGCGATACTGCTCACCGAGAGCTGGCTCGGGCCGCGCTGTTGGGCCGAGACGGCCGTAGCCGCGAAGAGCAGAATGCACGCAGCAGCCGCGCGGGAGGAAATTCTCAGGCGGGCGCTGTTGCCAGTCTGACACGTGCGAACCATAGTTGAATTATAGAAGGTGGTGGGATGTGTTCTTTGTGAGCTCGGCGGAAGTTCCCTGCGAGCTCGGCGTTTCTAGGATTGGGGGTCAAACGCAAGGTCCGAAATCGCAGAGTTCGCAGAGAACGGCCGCGGAGTCGAGAGGAGACCCAGATGCAGTTGCTATCCTGAGGAAGCTTTCAGCTGCGGGCTGAGCTTCTGCATGCGGCGGAGCTTCGCCACCACCAGCCGTATCTCTTCAAATGTGATTTCCGGGGGCAGGGCATCTTTGAGAGAACGCAGCCGCTGCAGCCCCAGTTGCGCTCCCGCCGCTTCGATCATAGTGCGGCGCGTGACTTCAACCCATTTCTCTTCGAACTCCAATTGGCCGGCTTCCAGCATACCAGCCACCAGTTCGATGACGCTGCGAATCTGGCGCCCGCGAATCTTCGCGACCTCGTCGAAGCTATGGCCCTGTGCGAGAAGCTGGCGCGTTTCTTCCGCTGGATGAGATTGCCTTTCAGCCGCCGGAGTGGCCCGCGCGCCGCCGCGGAACCTGGCCAGCGCGGCGATGATTCCCGGGCCGTACAGCTCAACCTTGCGCTCGCCGAAGCCTGAAATCGCCCGCAACTCCGCAAGAGAACCCGGCTGTTTGCGGCAGACTTCCTCGAGTGTTGTATCGTGCATGACCACAAACGCCGCCACACCTTGCTGAGAAGCGGTGGTGCGCCGCCACTCGCGAAGATACGCGCGCAACTCGGGACCAGTGTCAGCATATGGTTCTACTGAAGCCGCAGGCTTCGAGGCCCTTGCAGAGACCAACGACAGTGTCTTTGCCGCTGCTGGTGCGAGTTCGTGCTCGTCGGCCATCCACTCCGGCAAGCCGCAGCAGACGTCGCATGCGCCGCAGGTCGTCCATTTGGGAGTCTCGCCGAAGTGCAGGCAAATCTGCCGATGGCGGCACTGTTTCGCCTCCGCAAAGCCGAGGATGTCATGATAGCGCTGCCACGAGCGCTCTTTCTCAGCCGGATCGGCAATCTGATTGGTGAAATAGGCCAGCAGCGCCGTGTCACGCTTCTGCCAGAGCAGAAGGCAGTCGGCGGGCTCGCCATCGCGTCCGGCACGCCCGGCTTCCTGATAAAACTGCTCCAGCGATTTGGGCAGCGCCAGGTGTATCACTGCCCGCACCGCCGCTTTGTTGATGCCGAGTCCGAACGCGATGGTGCCCACCAGCACGCGCACCTCGTCCGACATCCAGCGTTCCTGGTTGCGGCGGCGGTCGTCGTTCTCCATCTTCCCGTGATACGCGATGGCGGGAATGCCTTGCTCCTCAAGGAAATCCACCGTTTGTTCCACCCTCGCAATGGTGGGCGCGTAGACGATCACGTTGCTCCCGGAGTGGTTGCGCAGCGCACTCACCAGCCGGTCCGTCTGCGAGCCCCACGCGCACTCCCTCGCCACGTAGCGCAGGTTGGGACGATGAAAGCTAGCAATGTATTTATGGGGAGAGCGCAGTTGCAATTGCTGCAGAATGTCGTGCCGCACCCGTCGCGTGGCGCTGGCGGTGAAGGCCGCAATTGGCCGCTCCGGAAAGTGCGCGCGCAGGCGGCTCAGCAGCCGGTAGTCGGGGCGGAATTCGTGTCCCCACTCTGAAATGCAATGGGCCTCGTCAATGGCGAAGAACGAGACCGGCACGCCACGCAACCAGCCGATGGTCTCCTCGCGCGATAACCGTTCGGGTGAAAGATAGAGCAGACGATAATCGCCTTCGCGCGCCCTTACCATCACCTGCGACTGTTCGCCCGCGGGCATCATGCTGTTCAGCACCGCCGC
>Ga0335078_10005157_pt1 | contig 19322 bp, 12 predicted proteins | sample Lox_Sample_32_FD_206711 | JGI IMG/M metagenome (GOLD analysis project Ga0335078, IMG submission 206711) | Soil microbial communities from Loxahatchee National Wildlife Refuge, Florida, United States - Lox_Sample_3.2 | ecosystem: Environmental > Terrestrial > Soil > Wetlands | place: USA... | reverse complement strand
CGGCGGCCACGTAACGGCCGTCGGGCGACCAACGCGGCGCCGTCAGGCCCCACGAACCCGGTAACGCCGAAACCCGATGTGAAAGAAGGTTTAGAATTTCGATATCCCCCGTTGGCGCGATGGCGCCCGGTTGAGGAGGCTGCACGGCCCCGAACATGATCTGGTTCCCATCGGGCGACCAGTTCGGATCGACTTCCATGCTCCCGCCGGGCAGCACCAGCTCGGGAACACCGCCATCCGCGGCAACCAGGTAGATCCTCATAGGTCCGCTGGGTTCGAACCCCAGAAAGGCGATGCGCGTTCCGTCGGGCGACCAGCGGGGAAATAAGGCCTGCAAGGGCGGATAACTGAGCTGCAGCTTCTCGCTTCCGTCACGCCGGCTCCGCCAGATGGTGCCTTCGGGAAAGGCCGAATACGCAATCCACTGCCGGTCTTTCGAGAACTCGACGTGATCGCCCGAGACGCCGGAAAGATAAGGCCTGAACTGGTTTGTCGCTCCATTGTAGCGAACCAGTTGGCCCCGCCGCTGCTCACCCACCGCAAAGATTTTCGTGCCATCGCGGCTCGGCAACGGCGACCAAAAGTCCATAGGCCCTTCGGTGAGCCGTCCGGGTTGCAGCAAGGCCTTGCGGAACAGGGGCCGTTGATCGCGGAGCGCCCAAAGCCCGGTGATTCCGCCTTGGGTGGATTGAAACACGTAATACCTGCCATCCGGCATCCAGCTTCCGCAACACTCGGCTGAAGGCTGATTCCAGCCTGGAAGCAAGGGATGGAGATCCGACCCGTCGGCCGAGACCTCCCAAAGAGACAAGTTTTGGGACTTCTCGTCCTCGATGGTGAAGCGCAGCCGCCGTCCGTCAGGGGAGAATCGGGGCCACCAGGCGATACCCGGAAGAACGGCCAACTGCCTTGGTGAGGCCCCTTGCCACGTGGCCGAATAAAGACCGCGGCCTTCAGCGTAAACAAAGGTCTGGCCATCGGGTGACCACGTTCCGTCATGCCCCTTCAGGTCGCCGAGTAGACGCGGCGTAAGATCGGGTATCGAGAGGGTCCAAAAGGGGTTCTCCGGTTCCACCTTGTGCTGGACAGTGGCCAGAATCCGGGTGCCGTCGGGATAGATTTGCAACAAGATCGGGTCCGGTATGACTGACGGAAGGTGCATCGGCAAGGTCTGGCCGCCTGAAACTCCCACCTGGGCGGAGCCGATCGTCGAGCCGGAGACCTCGGTAAAAAAGATGCGCGTTCCGTCCGTCAAAAGCGCGCCGGGAACTCCGCCCCGAAAAGCGTTCAACTTGCCTTGTCCATCGTTCGTAATCTGATGAAACGCAGTGACTTTAAGCGATGGCAGGTGCCGGTCCAGCCAGTAAAGGACGCCGGCTGCGAGGACGACCACCACCTGAACGACAATCCAACGCGGCCTATGGGACCGATGCCGAGGCTCTGTGGCGCTCGCCCGGTCAAGAACCGGGGCAAGAAGTGGCTCGGGCTCAGTTGCGGCCGGCAGGGGCACGGAGACCGCGCCGACCGCCCTTGGCAGGGGACGCACGACGCCACCGCTCGTCAGCGGTATGGGTGGTGGAGGACCACTGCCTGCAGCCGAAGCTTGGGCTCGCTCCACCGGAACGGGCACGGTGGGCTCCAGTTTCAGAACCGCAGGGGCTGGACGGCCTGACGGCGCCTGAACGGTAACAACTTTCGCCACAAACCGGTAGCCCTTGGTGGGCACCGTCTGGATGTATTCCTGGCCGGTAGCCTCGCTATCCAGTACTTTGCGAAGCTGTGAGATGCAGCGTGTGAGGCTACCATCCTCCACAAACGTCTCCGGCCACACCTTTTTAAGAAGATCCTCCTTGGTGACCAAGCGTCCGTGGTTCGCCACGAGCGCCAGCAGGGTTTCCCAAACCTTGGGCGGCAGCGGCACGGGCTCGCCGTCGCGCAGCAGCAGGACCTCATCCGGGATCAGATGGAAGGGCCCGAAGGTGTACGTAACTGACTGAAATTGTGACGATTCCATCTTGGGGAGACGGCCGTGGTAAGAAAAACGTCAGAAGGCGATCACACGCTGATCGTTGATCGCGAAGGACAGGCGCAGCGGCTCCGCGTTATCAAGGGGGCACGCCACGCCCCCAGGGCGGCGCGTTCCTCATGTCAGCCTCTCAGCGGGAACCATTCTAGAGGAAGCGCTGCCGGGGGGCAAGAGCAGGGAGTAATGACGTGACGGTGGCGGGCCAGTTCGAGGTAGTGGCGGATTCATGCGCCGGAGAGCGCGGCGGGATAACCCCGCCGCTACTCATGCCGACCAACTACCGAAAATGCCGGTCCGGACGACATCTGAAAGTGTAAAGATTATGCACAAATACTTTCATAGGGGCACAGAACGCACTTTTTTGAGCAATGGCGAGCGTTCATAAGGCGACAGTTTGCTGGTCGCAGCTCCGGCGCCAGTCCCACCTGAACGGACAGAGGAATCGGCAAAGAACGGCGGGGGTGAGCCCGCCACTACTGGGCGCTGACCAACTACCGAAAATGCCGTTTGGGACGACATCCCAAAATGTGAAGATTATGCACAAATGCTTTCATAGGGATACAGAATGCACTTTTTTGAACAATGGCGAGCGTTCAGAAGGCAACAGTTCGCCGGACGCAAAAGCAGCTTTGCCGCCCTGCCGTTTCGAAAATCGTAGGAGCGGGCCTCGTGCCCGCCTAGCAGGCTGCGGAAAAAGGGAATCTGTCATGCTGAGCGCAGCGAAGCATCCGCTGTATCTTATTGAAAGCAAACAAAGCAGATCCTTCGCTTTTGCTCAGGATGACATGGTCGGGGGCTTTTTTCCGCAGCCTGCTAGGGTAGCCACAAGGGGTACCCGTACCATTAGGCGAACTCCGACTTTGCGGAACGACTGCGCCCCTCCGAGCAGGTCGCCGGACTCTTTGTTTCAATTTCCTTCCGTCGCCGCCGCCGACGCTTTCAAACAGACCCTCTGAAGCCTCGGCCTTTTCGGACCGGGCAGGAAGGCGAGGGAAGAGAAACGTCAGAAGGTGGTCAGGCGTTCATCACCGATCGCGAAGGACAAGCGAAGCGGCGCTGCGATATTCGTGGGGGCGTAACTAGGCAGCGCGGCGGCACTTCACCTGGCAACCTCTCCGGGAGCCAGGTTGAAGCGTCCTTGCGAAGGCGATTTCCACTCAGGAGGCAAGGGACGTGACAACAATTACTCATGGCAACATCATGGTGAAGTTGGAGCCTTATGGAGACGGCAAACCCACACAACGTTGGCGCCCGACCGTGGCATCCGGGTTTATTCAGGTGCCTAAGTCAACCAAGGGCCGAAAACGCCCTCCAAAGGCGATAGCCCTGCTGAATAACCCTACACTGCAATTGGCGGGGGCGTACAACGACCCGATCAAGGCGGAGGGGCTGGACCGGCCGCTGAATACTGATTATGGACATCTGGTCGGGCTCAAGATCGGCGGCTCGGACATTTCCGGCAACGTTGTGCCGATGTACTCCCACTTCAACCAGGGGGTGTGGCTGACACTGGAAGCGATGATCGCAGCACTAAAATCAACGCAGAAAGACGCTATGCACGGCGTCGCGGCTTTTGCGCAATACGATGATAAGAACTCCGAGATCCCGAGTCGTCTGAGGTTCGCTGTCCTCAGAGCGAACGGAAAGGCTTACTACGACTCTGGGTTTCTTCCGAACATACCAGTGGGGCCAAAACAGGTCAGGCCCTGTGACGAGAACGCACTCTACCTGGAAAAAAAGCTAAGCGAATGGCGAGGTGACTACGTAATTGAGAAAGAAAATGCCTTCAAGAACGTGAAGGTGCCGGCCCAGGGAATTCTTCGGCCCTACGCAGTTCTCGACGCATTGTACTTGAGGGGCGACCTCAACAAGATTTTGACCGCATGGAACATAAGAAGCTTTGGGGGATTCGGAAACGGTCTCGAATTCGAGGAATGGCAACAGCGGCTAATCTATCTGGTCAATCGAATAAGAAACGACGGCTGGCTAAAATCCGATCAGCGCGGCGACGGCGATTGTGAAAACCTGCTTGACTGCCAGGGGGACCAAGGCGCTCAAGTTGACCATATCGTTTCCAAACGAGTCGCATCGGGCTCGAACGCCTTCAGTAACGCACAGGTGGTCAGTAGAAGATACAACGGCAAGAAGAACGCCAAGCGAGTGAAGCCCCCTCAACTGTCTGCGAGCGCGGTGGGCGGTTCGGCTCCCATCTTGGTATCTTCGAACCAGGTGGAGACGAAGCAAGACACCCCCGACACTGAGATGACCAGTGTCAAGTAGTAGGTTTGGGACTCGGGGCCGCAGTTCCTCAATTAGAACGTCAAGGTTAGTGCGACAATACCTCAATCCGAGTGGGCCGACGACTGTTGTCCAGCACCAGGCTGACGGGTACCCGAAGGGAAGCGAACTGATCGCCTGGGACGCAATGCAGCCTCTTTCTTGACATGACAAACACCCGGCGGACACTAACCAAAATGACGAGGCGAGATGGTATGGCGGGCAGCCGAACCCGGCCACACCTCAGGAGGTCGCACCAAGCGATAGACGGCCTGATTCACTGGTTGGAAGAACTTGGAGCGCGACTTCCTTTTCTGGCCGTTCATCATTATGCCGATCACTCGCGCGGCGTCCACGCCCGCCCGTCGATCCGTGCAGGTGAGATCGTGCTGGAGGTTCCGCAGCGCTGCATTCTAACCAGCGAAACGGCGCGGGAATCCGTGGCTTCGTCGCGGATCGAACTGCTCAGCGCGCAGTCTTGCCTGGCCGCTTCCGTACTTGAGGAAAGGCGCCAGCCGCGCTCGTTTTGGCGCCCCTACCTCGATACGCTCCCGTTGTCTTTCCCAAATGTGCCTCTCTACTTCGACGGGAGTGAGCTTGCCCTGCTGAGAGGTTCTTTCGCCCTAGAGAGAATCGAAGACCGTAAGCGCTCACTTTCGGAAGACTATCAGAGTCTTCGTCAAGGCGTACCCGGCTTCTCGCATACGTACTCCGAATTCGAATGGGCGCACGTGGTTGTAACCTCGCGGAATTTCGGTCTCAAGGTGCGCGGATGCTCCGTTCAGGCGCTGGTGCCGATGGCGGACCTGCTCAATCACGCTACGCCGCGGGAGACGGCATGGGGCTTCGACAACGACTCGGACGCTTTCAGGATGACAGCTCTCAAGAACTTCGGGCCAGGTGAGGCGGTGCATGACAGTTACGGCCGGAAGTGCAACAGTCGCTTCTTCGTCAACTATGGATTCGTACTGCCGGATAACCCGGACAATGAGGCCGTCATCGCCCTGCCGGGCCCTCCCAGCGATCATCGATTTTATGATTTGCTGACGTTCCTGGGCGGGCGGCCGCTGGGTGACGGCTGCAGGTTCCAGGTGTCCGTAGATTTTGAGAGCGCCGGCCCCCTGCTTTCATTCCTGAGACTCTTGTGCGCTGACGGCGAAGACAACGTGACCTTGCCCGGCCTGGCCGGCCCGTCGATCTCCGTTCCGCCGATCAGCCGGCCCAATGAAGCCGCGGCGCTCGAAGCGCTGCGAAGTGCCTGCGCCTTGGCGCTGGGACGATTTGAGACGACGCTTGACGAAGACGAGGAACTGCTCGAAAACCACTCCCTGACCACCAACGAGCGGAACGCCATCATGGTGCGCCAGGGAGAGAAGCGCGTTCTGCATCATTACCTGGAAATGGCCGAAGTCGTCACTGGCTTCTTGCGTCTTCCCTCCAGCGAGTTTGCGCACCTGCTTGACGCGCCTCCGGCAAGCGCCACGCCCTTCCTGGGCTACCTTGCGATGCTTCGCGCGCTGGCTCCTGGTGGGTGCCGAGCCGCGTAATTCGTTACAACGAAGTGCGGGCGGCCGTCCTTCGGAGCGGAGATTTCACGAGCCTTCGGCTTGCAACCTGTTCAGATCTTGCCCCGATCAGACGCCTAGAGGCTCGCGAAAGGGCGGCGAAGGGTACGCCAGCCAGCCTGGCAAGTATCTGAAGGGATACTGGACTCAACCTTTCGGCTGCGGCTCTCTCGGGATTTGTGGACTGCACCAAAGACGATGTTTCCCCAAAATCGCTTTGGCGATTTCGACTTAGCGGCAAGGCAAGGAGAGATGGGCCCGGTTTGGCAAGTGGCAATCGTAGTGCTGTCCCTCAGCCCGTGAGCGACAACGGTGATTCAAGGTCAGGCGTGAGAGGATTCTCCGCGAGATGTCGCTTACATAAGCGTCGGGGAATAAGTCGAACGAAGTTGGGTGGCAGGCCGGTCCGAATGAGTGCCAAGTATGGCCAAGATGGCCATGCCTCTCTGGCCTGAAGCAACCGGGAATCGGGATAGCCCAGAGGGCTCCGAAGCCGGACGGCATGCCGATTAGCGGCGAGGTTAGGAACGGAACCCCGCCAGGCCGGGTGGGCTTATGGAGCCTGCCTTGCCGGTGGCCGTGGATTCGTTCCGGGCTCAAGTGGGTTCGCGTTCGCAGACCTTGGGCCAAGAAGGGGGATCCACGGCCCTACGCGCCTGCCGGGCGGACCGCGAACGGCGGGCCGTCTGACGCAATCTACCTTTTGATTTTACGAGGGAACTATTAGGGCGAAACCCTTGACAGTGTTGGTCCGATATGATATTCACCTAGCACACTCATGATTCGAATGAGATGACCCTAGGGAGGCGGTACATTCATGCCAAGTGAAAGCGTTCACAAGAAGTTAGAGAGAGTACGTCCACCTCGCGTCCACGTCACGTACGACGTCGAGGTAGGCGACGCGATCGAAACCAAAGAGTTGCCTTTTGTGATGGGCGTGTTCGGAGACTTTACAGGTCAGCCCGAGCAGCCACTGCCCAAGCTCAAGGACCGGCGGTTTGTCGAGGTAAATCCCGACAATTTCGACTCGGTTCTTGACAGTATGAAGCCTCATCTTTCCTTTGCCGTAGAGAACAAACTCTCCGACGACCCGAATTCCGGCCAGCTCAAAGTGGATTTGCATTTCAAGTCGATGGACGATTTCGAGCCTGAGCAGGTGGCTCGCCAGGTGAAGCCTCTGCGCGAACTGCTGGAGCTGAGGACGCGCCTGAATGACTTGAAGGGCACGTTGCAGACCAATGAGAAACTTGACGAGGCGTTGCTCCAGGCGGTGAGCAATACGGAGAATCTGAACAAACTGAAGTCGGAGATCGGCGGTAAGGAGGAGTCCAATGGGTGAGGCAGAACGTGCCGCCGCGGCGGCAACCGCCGCAACGGTCGAGACCACGGAAGGTGGTCTTCTCGACCAGATCGTTGAGCAAGGCCGGTTCGCAGAACCCGCGGCGCGGGAACGCGGGAAGAACCTGATCAAGGAGTTCGTCGAGCAGGTGCTGGAAGGTCAAATGACGCTGGGCCGCGACGCCGACCAGATGATCACGGCTCGCGTGGCCCAAATCGACCACCTGATTTCCCTGCAGTTGAACGAAGTGCTCCATCACCCCCAGTTTCAGAAGCTCGAGGGTACCTGGCGCGGGCTGAAGTATCTAATGGACCAGTCTGAAACCAGCACCATGCTTAAGATCCGCATTCTGAACGCGTCCAAGAAGGAGTTGCTGCGCGACCTGCAGCGCGCCGCCGAGTTCGACCAGAGCGCGATGTTCAAGAAGGTTTACGAGGACGAATTCGGCATTTTCGGCGGCGAGCCCTTTGGCGCGCTGATCGGCGATTACGAGTTCAGCAAACACCCCGAGGATATCGAGTTGCTCGAAAAGGTATCGCAGGTGGCGGCCGGGGCGCACGCTCCGTTCCTCACGGCGGCGTCGCCGGAGCTGCTGAATCTGCCGAGCTACACGGGTCTGGACCAGCCCCGCGACATCGGCAAGATTTTCGACAGCACGGATTACGCCAAGTGGAAGTCGTTTCGGGGAAGCGAGGACTCCAAATACGTCTGCCTCACCTGCCCACGCGTGCTGATGCGTCTGCCCTACGGCAAGGACACGAAGCCGGTGGACGGATTTAACTTCGAGGAAGGTGTCGATGGCACCGATCACTCCAAGTATCTTTGGGGCAACGCCGCCTACGCGCTTGGCGCCCGAGTGACCCAGGCGTTCGCGCAATACGGATGGTGTGTGGCGATCCGTGGCGTGGAGGGCGGGGGCTTGGTGGAAGGGCTTCCCGCCCATTCGTTCCAGACGGACGAAGGCGACATCGCGCTGAAGTGCCCGACTGAGGTTGCCATCACCGACCGCCGCGAGAAGGAGCTCGCGGACCAGGGGTTGGTGCCGTTGGTCCATTGCAAGGGCACGGACAAGGCGGCGTTCTTCAGCATCCAGTCCTGCAACAAGCCGAAGGTCTACGACAGCGACGCCGCCACGGCCAACGCCCGGTTGTCCGCCCAACTGCCCTATATGATGGCGACGTGTCGTTTTGCGCACTACCTTAAGGCCATGATGCGCGACAAAATCGGCAGTTTCATGTCGCGCGACGACTGCGCGCGCTTCTTAAACCGGTGGATTAACCAATACGTCGTTCAGGACGACAAGGCCAATCAGGCCACCAAAGCCAAGTTCCCCCTGCGGGATGCGCGAGTGGATGTGGAAGAGGTTAAGGGGAAACCCGGCGTCTACCGGGCGATCACTTATCTCCGGCCGCATTTCCAGCTTGACGAGTTGAACGTTTCGCTCCGGTTGGTCGCAGATCTGCCGGCGTCAGCCCGGAAGTAGGCCTCTCTACAGGCTCGCGGGAGCACGACCCAAGGGTCTAGAAGATCCTTGAATTCTATGCGGTGATGAGGAGGATTTTGCAATGCCTAGTGATTACTATCTGCTGATCGCTGGAGTGAACGGGGAGTCGCAGGCCGCTAGCATGACCAACAACATCGAGCTCGATAGTTGGAACTTCGGCGCGTCCAGCCCCGCGGACCTGGGCGGTAAAGGTTTGTCGGCCGGAAAGCCCTCGTTTTCGGATTTCACCTGCAGCTTTTCGCTCGATTCGGCCAGTTACCAAATCCTGAAGAACCTGTGTGAAGGCACGCATATCGCGAACGCCACCTTCACTGGCCGCAAGACCGGCGGCGGCGCCAACCCTTACAACTATCTCGTGGTCACCTTGACCAATTGTTTCGTGAGCGGCTTCAGCACCGGAGGCGGATCGACGGGGACTCCCTCGGCCAGCCTGAGCCTTGCCTACGAGACGATTCAGTATCAGTACTACACTCAGGACACCAGCAGCGGCTCGGTCACGCTCGCCGGTCAGGCGTCGTACGACATCAAGCAAGTCCAGGCGTCTTAAGCAATGCCTCGAAACTTCGAGTGCGCCGTGCTATAACGAGGCGCTCTTGACGGCGAACCGCGCGTCGCCGTGAAGGCGCCTCGAACGGTTCTTAGCGGAGGCAGGGGCTCGGTTTTTTAAGCGAAAACACGACAACGGTGCTCGACGAGGGCTGTACAGATCGTCTTAGGTGATTAGGTGAAACGTATCGCGAGGGGTCTGTCATTCTAAGTGCTCACGAAGAATCCCTGGCATTGGTATTGCAGCGGCACGAGAGAATACGGAGATTCTTTGCCAGCTCGCAGAGTGACAGACTCGCAGGTTGGCGCAACAATTTACGACGCGCCGTTTAGCTACCGCAGGTAGAGCACGCCGCGGAAGGGTGGTCTAACCATGAACGCGCAAGAGCTGTTTCGTGCGGGTAACCTGGGCGAGGCTCTTAAGGTCTTGAGCGCGGAAGTGCGTGACAACCCAACCGATACCCGCCGCCGGACGTTCCTCTTCGAACTCCTCTGTTTTGCCGGAGATTATGCTCGCGCCGACAAACAACTGGAAGTGCTGGGCCAGGGAGGCCCCACCAGTGAGATCGGCGTGCTCATCTACCGGAGCGCCGTTTTCGCCGAGCGCCAGCGGCAGGACCTGTTCGCGCGCAGCGAGTATCCGAAGCCGCGACCGGACTCGGTGGAAACCGAATGCTCGGGTACCTTGAACGGCAAACAGTTCACTTCATTCTCTGACGCCGATCCCAGAATCGGCGCCAGGCTTGAGCTCTTCGCTGCCGGCAACTACATGTGGCTGCCTTTCGAACACATCGCTGCCATCCAGATCTCGCCTCCGAAACGCTTGAGGGACTTAATTTGGACGCCGGCGGCCGTGACCACCACACCTTCGTTTAAGGGCGCCGAGCTCGGCGAGGTCCTGCTGCCGGTGCTTTCTCCCTTTTCGTGGCAGCACTCCGACGATGCGGTCCGCCTCGGGCGGGCGACGGTTTGGGAGGAGCGCGAGGGATACGACGACCTGGTCCCGTTCGGCCAGAAGCTATGGCTGGCTGACGGAGAAGAGATTCCTTTTCTTGAGCTGCGTGAACTCGAGTTTAATCCGGTCCCCGCGCGAGCCGAATGAACCATGCCATTTCCGGACGATCTGCTGAATCCTGTTGAGGGCTCCAACCCCAGCGGCGCCAACCTTCGCTACGATCCTCTCTACGACAAGATCAAGGAGGCGCGGAGGGAAGAAGCCGTACCTCCGCCCGGCATGACCGAGCGCGACCGCAAAGTAGCGGACAATCCTCTTGTCATCAAGCTGACTACCGAAGCGCTCACGACAAAGACCAAAGATCTGTGGCTGGCCGTTTGGCTCTCCGAGGCGCTGCTGAAGCAGAAGGGTTACGCCGGCTTGCTGGACGGGCTCACGCTGTGCCACGGACTGGTGGATAAGTTCTGGGATACCCTCTATCCGGAGCTTGAAGACGGAGACGCGGAGTTGAGGGCGGCGCCGCTCGAATTCCTGGGCACCGCGCTCGAGATTCCCCTCAGAAGTGTTCCGCTGGTGGCAAAGGATCCGTACGGCTTGACAGACCTTCAACAAGCCAAGGCCCTGGGGTACGAGGGCGCGGCCAAGACCGATGAGGCCAAAAAGCAGCGCGAGGCGGCGATTAAAGCGGGGAAGGTCACAATCGACGCGTTCGACAAGTCCTTCGAAGAGTCGCCCAAAGCCTTCTACGCAAAGATGGAGAAAGACCTCGACAGCTGCCTGCAAAAGTTCGCGCAGTTGAGGGAAACCAGCGGGGCACGATTCGGTGACGCATCACCCTCTTGGGGCAAGCTCGAAGGCTCCCTGAGCGAAGTCCGCGTGATTGTTCACGGATTCCTTCAGAAGAAGCGCGAGAAGGAACCTGATCCCGTCGAGGAGGTTGCGCCCGAGCCCTCAGCGGTGGAGGCCGAAGCTGGAACGGCCGGCGAAGCGGGGCCGGCGGCGCCCCCACGCGCCGGCGTTCTCATCTCTCTCGACACTTCCTCGGAGCCTGCCGACCGCATCGAAGCCGTCCGCAAGATAGCCGAGGGGGCCGCCTTCCTTCGGCGGCGTGAGCCCGGCAGTCCGGCCGCATACCTGATGTTGCGCGGCCTGCGCTGGGGCGAGCTCAGGGCTGCCGTGGCAAAGGCCGATCCCACCGCGCTCGAAGCCCCGCCCACTGAACTCCGGAAGCACCTGAAGCGTCTGGCGCTTGACAAGAAATGGGAGGAGTTGTTGGACGCCGCAGAGAATGCCATGGCGCTTCCTTGCAGCCGGGCTTGGTTTGACTTGCAGCGTTTCGTGGTGGAAGCTTGCGGCGGCCTGGGCAACGATTACGAGCCCATTGCCCGCGCGGTCCGGTCGGAAATGAAGGCTTTGATCAGCGAGATTCCGCAGTTGCTGGATGCGACCCTCATGGACGATACGCCTGCTGCAAACGCGGAGACCCGGGCGTGGCTGAAGTCTCTCATCTCGTCGCCGCCGGCGCCGGAGACTGCTGGCGCCGAGCCCCCCGCCGTGCCGGTCACCTCGAATGGGTCAGCCTCGAGATGGCCGGGCCGCGCGACCGAAGTCTACGCCGTGGCCCAGCAAGCGTTGCGCGAAGGTCAAGAGCGCAGGGCCTTCGAAATCCTGCAGCAGGACCTGGCGCGTCAACGCTGTGGGCGAGAGCGCTTCAATCGCAGGCTGCAGTTGGTGGAAATGTGCGTTTCGACCAACAAGCCGAACATCGCGCAGCCTATCCTGGACGATCTGGCCGCGTCCATCGAGAACCATAAGCTCGATGACTGGGAAGAACCGGGCTTGGTGGCCAGTGCGCTTTCCACCATTCTGAAACTGAGTCAGAAAGTCCAAGCCGATAAGGCTCAGCAGCAGAAACTATTTGAGCGCATTTGCCGCCTGGATCCCGCTCAAGCGCTGGGAACTGGGAAGTAAGAGATGCCCCGAGTCAACGCGACCGGCCCTGTGACGCTTTCGGTGCTGGACCGCCTGATCGATGACGATCCCAAGAACCGCTCCGAGGCGCCGCTCACGCGCGCGCAGTCGCTGCGGATTCTCAAGGCAGGACTTCGGCGAGACCTGGAATGGCTGCTTAACACGCGACGAACGATTGATCCGGCTCCCGAGTCTGCACGCGAAACGGCGCGCTCCGTGTATCACTACGGGTTCTCCGACATCTCGTCCAGGTCGGTCCTCTCGACCCGGGACCACAACGATCTGGTCCGCGAGATGGAGTCAGCGATCGCCGTGTTCGAAACCCGTCTGAAGCGCGCACGCGTCAGGCTGGAGCCGGTGCAGAGTGGCCTTCGCGTTCTGCGTTTCGTCATCGAAGGGTTACTCTGCATGGATCCGGCGCCCGAGCCGGTCGTCTTCGACACCCTGCTCGAGTTGGGCAAAGGGGAATACGAGGTCAGGGGAGAAGACGGTGCGCGATGACCTCAAGAGCTATTTCGAGAGCGAACTGACGTTCTTACGCCAGATGGGGGCGGAGTTCGCGGAAAAGCATCCCAAGATTGCGGCCCGCCTCGTCCTCGAACCCGATCGCTGCGAGGACCCTCACGTCGAACGCCTGCTGGAGGCGTTTGCGCTGCTGGCGGCCCGGGTGCACCTTCGTATCGATGACGACTTTCCTCGAATAACCGAGGCCCTGCTCAACATCATCTACCCCCATTACCTGCGTCCCATCCCTTCCATGACGGTTGTGGAGTTCCATTCGGATCCGGAGCGCGGCAAGTTGACCAGCAAGCTGGAGATCCCCCGTGGAACCATGCTCTACTCCCGGCCGGTTGAGGGCGTCCCCTGCAAGTTCCAGACGTGCTATGACACCGGTTTGTGGCCGATCAGAGTTTCGGACGCTCAATGGCTGACGCCGGACCGGCTGAATCCGACCTTGCGCGCTCCGGAGACGAGCGCGGTGCTGCGAGTGGAATTGGAGTGTTTTGCCGACGTTAGTTTTCAAAAACTCGAAGTCGAAAGCCTGACGTTCTACCTGAACGGGGAAGCTGCAGTCATGCATGCACTTTACGAACTGCTCTGCCACAACTGCGTCCGCATTGCGCTGCGAGACCCTGCGAACCCCAAAGCCGTGCCGCAGTACCTGCCCGCCCGAAATCTGATTCCGCTGGGTTTTGAAGAAGATGAAGGCGTATTGCCGTATCCGCGCCGGTCGTTTCTCGGCTATCGTTTGTTGCAGGAGTATTTCGCCTTTCCCGCAAAGTTTTTCTTCGTCGCGATCAACGGCCTCAGGGAACTGGCCGCGGCCGGACTGAAGTCAAAGGCGGAGATCCTCTTTCTGGTATCGCCCTTTGAGCAGGAGGCCTGGCAACATCGGCTGGAAGTTGCAGTCAATGCGAAAACTCTGCGCTTGAGCTGCACGCCGGTTGTCAACTTATTTCCCCAGACGGCCGAACCGATCCTGCTGGACCAGACCCGTTACGAGTATCCCGTGGTGCCGGACGCACGGCGGCGGCAAAGCATGGAAGTCTACTCGGTGGATGAAGTGTTCAGCACCGATCCGGAAACGCACGAGACCGTAGACTACAAGCCACTTTACTCCCAGCGGCTCGCTGCCCAGGACTCCGGCGCCGCCTACTGGTACAGCAGCCGGCGGACGTCGAGTCGCAAAGGCGACGAGGGAACCGACGTGGTTCTGTCCCTGGTGGATCTGTCCTCTCGCCCGATGCAGCTCGATTACAACACTATCACCGTGCGGTGCACCTGCACGAACCGCGATATTGTCTCGCGGCTGCCGTTCGGCAGCGACACCGGCGACTTCGAGATGACGGGGGCCGCGGCTATCAAGCGCATCGTGGCCTTGCATCGTCCCAGCCGCACGCTGCGTCCTCCGCTGGAGGGTCGGGTACTCTGGGCCTTGATTTCTCACTTGTCGCTGAACTATCTCTCGTTGGTGGACGAAGGCAAGGAAGCGCTCCAAACGATTCTGAAGCTATATGATTTCTCGGAATCGGCGGAAGTCCGGAAGCAAATTGCCGGCATCACGGCGGTGGACAGCCGCCGGCACTTCACGCGGCTGACATCCGAGCATGGCATTACGTTTGCCCGTGGCAATCGCGTGGAGATGGAGATTGACGAAGACCAATTCAGCGGCGGCGGGGCGTACTTGTTCGCCAGCGTGCTCGAACATTTCCTGGGACTCTACGTGTCCATGAATAGCTTTAGCCAGTTGGTGGCCCGAAGCCGCCAGCGAAAGGAGCCTTTGGGCGAGTGGCCTCCGAGAGCCGGACAATCGATGCTGATGTAACTGCCTCCGTCGTGGGCGACAAGCTGCGTGTGCAGCCGTTCTGTTTCGAGTTCTTTCAGGCTGTGCGGCTGCTCGAGCGGTTGCTGCCCGAGCGGACGCCAGTGGGGAAACTGGCGCACCCATCACGCGAAGTCGCGCATTTCGGCGCCCACGCCTCCCTCGCGTTCCCAGCCAGCGAGATTCAGGGAATCGACTGGCCGGAGCAAGGCCCACTTCGCATGACGGTGAACTTCATGGGATTGACCGGTCCCGAGGGAGTGTTGCCCACTCCTTACACAGCCCTGGTGCGGGAACGCTTGCGCGTCTCGGATCGGACGCTGCGCGACTTCTTCGATATTTTCAATCATCGGATCATCTCCCTTTTTTATCAGGCCTGGAGGAAATACCGGTTCGATGTCGCATACGAACAGGGAGAGCGCCATCGCTTCGCGCGCCAACTACTCAGTCTCGTGGGTCTGGGGACGGACGGTTTGCAGGATCGCCAGGCGGTGCCGGACGACGCTCTCATTTACTATGCCGGCTTGCTGGCACAGCGGCCACGCTCTGCTCAGGCGCTGCGTCAGATCATCGGCGACTATTTTGATGTGCCGGTGGACGTAGAGCAGTTTTCCGGCGGCTGGTACCGCCTGGACGCTGAAACCCAATGCTCTTTCTCGGAGACGGCGGCCGAAAGCGAGCAAGTCGGGTTTGGAGCGGTGGTGGGCGACGAAGTCTGGAATCAGCAGTCCCGAGTGAGAGTGGTGCTCGGGCCTCTGACCATAGAACAATACCTGAGTTTTCTGCCGGACGGTCCATGCTACGAAGCTTTGCACGCCTGGACGCGGTTTTTGTCGAACGACGAATTTGATTTTGAGGTGAAGCTGATTCTGGAACGGAGAGATGTTCCCGGCTGCGAGTTGGGAGGCGGCGGGGCCGGCGCTCCGCGACTCGGATGGGTGACATGGATTAAGTCCGCGTCTTTTGGCCGCGATCCGGGCGATACTGTCCTCTCCTTGGATCCGGCGAAAGGAAGGTACCATGAACCTCAAAGCTCTAATCGGCAAACTCAATGATTCGACTCGCGGCACCCTGGAAGCGGCGGCCGGGCTGTGCCTCTCGCGCACTCACTACGATATCGAGATCGAGCATTACCTGACCAAACTGCTCGACGCCGCCAACAGCGACGCAGGGCCAATCTTCAAGCACTTCGAAGTGGATCTCTCGAGATTCTCGGGAGAGCTCGCACGGGCGCTCGACCGGCTGAAATCGGGCAACGCCCGGACCCCGGCGCTTAGTCCCACTCTCATCAAGATGCTAACGGAAGCCTGGACCATAGGCTCTATCGATTACGGTGCGGCGCAGGTTCGTACCGGATTCACTGTCCTCGCTCTGGCTTCTAATGACGAATTGGCCCGCCTGATGCGAGAGGTCAGCCGCGAGTTCCAGAAGATCCAGGTAGAGTCGCTCCGCAAAGATTTTCTCTCGATCGTCGCGAGCTCAAGCGAAGAGACTTTGGCGGCCGCCGCAGTGGCGGCCGGGCCGACCGGTGCGACAACTGGCGGGCCCCGGCCAGCTGGCAAGACTCCCAACCTGGATCAGTTCACGATCAACCTCACGGAAAAGGCCAAGACGGGCAAGGTCGATCCTGTTTTGGGCCGCGACTTTGAGATCCGCCAGGTCGTCGACATTCTGATGCGGCGCCGGCAAAACAACCCTATCCTGACGGGCGAAGCTGGCGTCGGGAAGACTGCGGTTGTGGAGGGGTTTGCCTTGCGCGTCGCGCAGGGCGATGTGCCGCCTCCGTTGCGGAACGTGACCGTGCGAACGCTCGATCTCGCTCTTCTCCAGGCAGGTGCGGGGATCAAAGGGGAATTCGAGAATCGGCTGAAGGGGCTGATCGAAGAGGTCAAGGCTTCTCCCACGCCCATCATTCTGTTCATCGACGAGGCGCACACTATGATCGGCGCCGGCGGTCAGGCCGGCCAAGGCGACGCCGCCAATCTCTTGAAGCCGGCGCTCGCTCGAGGAGAATTGCGGACCATTGCTGCTACCACGTGGTCTGAATACAAAAAGTACTTCGAGAAGGATCCTGCGCTGGCCCGGCGCTTTCAGGTAGTCAAAGTGGAAGAGCCGGTCGAGGCCCAATGCCTGGTCATGATGCGCGGCATCGTCCCGTCTTTGGAGAAGCATCACCAGGTCCGCATTCTCGACGAAGGATTGACCGCCGCCGTCCACCTGTCGCACCGCTACCTCGCCGGTCGCCAGCTTCCCGACAAGGCGGTCAGCGTGCTTGATACCGCGTGCGCACGGCTGGCCTTGGGACAAAGCGCGACCCCGCCCGCGATCGAGGACGCCGTGCGCCAGCTCGACGACCTCGCGGTTCAACAGCGGATCCTGGAGCGCGAGGCCGCCATTGGCGCCGACCATCGTGAGAGGCTCTCGGAGATCGCCGCAGGTAAGGCGGAAGTTGAGTCCAGCCTTGCCGGCTTGCGGATCCGCTTTGATAAGGAGCGGGAACTGGTGACGCGGATTCGGGATCTGTGCTCCCAGCTCGAAAGCATCAGCGCGCCGCCACCCGAATCAAGCGGTTCCGGCGTGGTTCCTCCAGCGACGTCGGTAGCGGCCGCGCCGGCGAGCCCCGCCGCAATCAGTGACGGTCCGGGACCATCGGCTTCCGCCGCTGCGGCCGCCGCTCCGGCGCCCAGCAAGGACGCGGGCGCTCTACGCGCCGAGCTCGCGAGAGCCGAAGCCGAGCTTACTGGGTTGCAAGGCGAGACACCGATGATTCGCGTCGCCGTCGACGCCCAAATCGTCGGCGAAGTCATTTCTGCCTGGACTGGAATTCCGGTCGGAAAGATGATGAAAGATGAAATTTCGACGGTCCTTTCTCTGCCCTCCCTTCTGGGACAACGAGTGATTGGGCAGCTGCACGCGCTTGAAGTGATCAGCCAGCGTATTTCCACTTCGCGCGCCCGGCTGGACGATCCCAATAAGCCCATCGGCGTCTTCATGTTGGTAGGACCGAGCGGCGTCGGCAAGACCGAGACCGCGCTCGCCCTGTCTGATCTTCTCTATGGCGGCGAGAGAAATCTGATCACCATCAACATGTCGGAGTTTCAGGAGGCTCACACCGTCTCCACCTTGAAGGGATCGCCCCCGGGATACGTCGGCTACGGTGAGGGCGGCGTGCTCACCGAGGCGGTGCGCCGGCGTCCCTACTCCGTGGTGCTGCTGGACGAAGTCGAAAAGGCGCACCCCGACGTTATGGAGCTCTTCTATCAGGTGTTTGATAAAGGGAACATGGAGGATGGGGAAGGCCGCGAAATCGACTTCAAAAACACTATCATCATTTTGACCACGAACGCCGGGACGGACACCATGATGAAGCTCTGCGGCGATCCCGAAACTATGCCCAGTCCCGAGGGTTTCGTCAAAGCCTTGAAGCCGGAACTGAACAAAATTTTCAAGCCGGCCCTGCTGGGAAGGATGGTGATCATTCCCTTCTACCCAGTTCGGGATGAAGCCTTAAAGCAAATCATCAATTTGAAGCTGGGCAAGATCAAGCGCCGGATTCAAGAGAATCACAAAATCCAGTTAACTTACGACGACGCCCTTGTCAACGAAGTCGCCAGCCGTTGCACGGAGGTTGAGAGCGGCGCCCGCAACGTAGATAACATCTTGACCAACACGCTGCTGCCCGAGATTTCGCGGCAGTTGTTGGGCCGCATGGCTGAGGGCGAGCCGATGGAGCGCATTCACGTCAGCATCGGCGACGGCGGTACTTTCGTTTACAGTTAGAGCAACGAATGGCATGGACGCTCGGCGGACTGAAGGAAGGACAGGATCGTGGGAGATTCGGAGTCATACACACAAGCCAACCGGCTGCTCTCGATTGACACGCCCCTCGGCACGGACGTTCTGCTGCTGCAGGGCTTGACGGGGCACGAGGGAATCTCCCGTCTCTTCAGCTTCGAGTTGGAGTTGCTCGCCTATAACAATGACACAATTCAGTTCAATAGTATCGTCGGGCAAAACGTTACCATCACCATTCAGCTCGCGGATGGCACACCCCGCTACATCAATGGTTTCGTGAGCCGATTCTCACAGGGCGCCACCGACGAGCGCTACTTCACGCACTACCAGGCGCAGGTGGTGCCTTGGTTGTGGTTTCTTACTCGTCAGGCCGATTGTCGCATTTTCCAGAACATGGCGGTACCCGATATCATCAGCCAGGTGTTCAACAATTGTGGCTATTCCGGGCAGTTTCGCCAGACCCTGACCGGCACGTATCCCTCGCTGGAGTATTGCGTCCAATATCGCGAAACCTCGTTCAATTTCGTCTCCCGGCTGATGGAAGAGAACGGCATCTTCTATTATTTCGACCACACCACTCAGGGTCAGCACACACTGGTGATGGCCGATGCTCCTTCGGCCTTCACTAATTGCCCCGATACTTCGACGGCTGTCTACAACCCCGGCGAAGGTGTGGACAACCAGGACGTGGTCCAGTCCTGGTATATCGAACAAGAGGTGCGCACGGGCAAGTACACCGTGACGGACTACAACTTCACCACGCCCAGCACCAGCCTGCTGGCGAGCCAGCCCACCGTGGTGACGCTCTCGGCCAGTCAGTCCTTAGAGCTTTACGACTATCCAGGTTTCCATGAAACCGTGGATCAGGGCTCATCTGTTGCCAAGCTTCGCATCGAGGAAGAAGAGGCCGGTTACATGGTAGCTACGGGTTCCAGCACGTGTCGTTGGTTTGTATCCGGCTATCAGTTCACGCTGTCGAACCACGATCGTGCCGACCAAAACACCACCTACATCCTTACCG
>Ga0335078_10005156_pt1 | contig 19324 bp, 17 predicted proteins | sample Lox_Sample_32_FD_206711 | JGI IMG/M metagenome (GOLD analysis project Ga0335078, IMG submission 206711) | Soil microbial communities from Loxahatchee National Wildlife Refuge, Florida, United States - Lox_Sample_3.2 | ecosystem: Environmental > Terrestrial > Soil > Wetlands | place: USA... | reverse complement strand
TCGTCTCCGAGCCAGGTCCCCTCCGGACCCCAGTAGAGCTCCTCGGGCTCCCAGACATCGGCGCGGCCGCCGCCGAAACCGAACGTCTTAAATCCCATCGATTCCAGGGCGACGTTGCCGGCCAGGACCATCAGGTCGGCCCACGATATTTTCCGTCCGTATTTCTGCTTGATCGGCCACAGAAGCCGCCGCGCCTTGTCGAGGTTTGCGTTGTCCGGCCAGCTGTTCAGCGGTGCAAAGCGCTGCTGTCCGGCACCGGCGCCGCCGCGCCCGTCGGCGATGCGATACGTACCTGCACTGTGCCAGGCCATGCGGATCATCAAACCGCCGTAGTGCCCGAAGTCAGCCGGCCACCAGTCCTGCGAGTCGGTCATCAACGCCCGCAAATCCTTCATCACAGCTTTCAGATCGAGGCTCTTGAATTCCTTGGCGTAGTTGAATTCCTTGCCCATAGGATCGGACAGGGAAGAATTGGCGTGAAGGCCCTGAAGGCTTAGCTGGTCCGGCCACCAGTCGCGGTTCGTGTGGGCTTGGCTGAACGGGCATTTGCCCGTGGTTTTGTCGTCAGTCTTCGCGTCCATGTCGCTCTCCGATCGGGTTGGACATTTGCTTCCCGCTCTTATGTCTTCCCGCTATTATATCAACACTTCCGGGGGTTACCGCCGGCGCGCCGGCGTTGGTGACCGAATCGGCTCGTTAGCCATGGTTTTTCTCCTTGGCTTCGGCGAGGGGGGATGCCCGTTTCTAGGCCGGTCAGCCGCCGCTGTCTATGCAAGTGCACGAACTTGCGCGGCAGATCAGTATAGAAACGCGGATCGGATGGGCCAGCGCCCCCGCGAAACCGGGGCCTCGAAGTCGCGCGCTGGCCGAGCGCAATCTCGCTGCCACTTCTTGCGCCATCAACAACGTCCTCCATTGCGATGTACCTACCGATAAGTTGCGGCTGCGCATTATCGCTAGTCGCGAAACAGCTCGGCAGCAAGCGCCCGCGTAGGCGCGCGCTTCTGCCGCAGCGCCTCGTTATCGAGCGCGCTTATCGCCGCGCCGGCCGCGGCGAACGAGCGCTCAATATGGGTGGTCAAGTAAGCCACCGCGCTCTCGTCGAGCGGAAGCTGACGATCGGCGGCAAGTTTGACAATCACGGCGCGCAACATGGCATCGTCAGGCGCCGTCAGCGTCGCGACCGGCATTGCCCGCAGCCGCGAGATGAGATCGGGGATTGCAACCGGCCAACTCGCCGGCGGCGTGCGCGCGGTCAGCAAGAGAAAAGCTTTTTCCTCGCGCGCAAGGTTGATCAAATGAAATAGCGGGCGCGGCTCTGCGGCGGCCGCATCCTCGACCAATAGCGCTCCAGTCGCGAGCGCCGCGGGCAATTCGGATTCCGTGAGATTGCGGCCGGCAACAACGCGGGCGCCCGCCGCTTCGGCCCAGATCATGGCCAAGTGCGTCTTGCCGGATCCGGCGGGGCCGATCAACGCGATGGCGTTGGCCGGCCAGTCGGGCCAGCCCTCGATCAACCGAAATGCGGCTTTGTTGCAAGGGCCGGATAGAAAATCCTCGCGCGCAAAACTTTCGCCGTGGTCGAGCACAAGTGCAAGCTGGCGAGGGCGAGTAGACATGTCACGCGTTAAATCGGCCGGCGTCGCAGGGCCACCGGCATCGGCATCAATGACCGGTTCCGAACGAATTCATGTGATTGAGCCACTCGGCGAGATAAAAGGCGATCGAGAGCAAGGTCAAGATTGCAACCAGCACAACCAGGATCAGAGTCAGCAGATCGGCGCTGAAACCTAATCCATGCTCGGCGAGGACGAAAGCGGCGAGCACGATCTGCGCCACTGTGTTGAGCTTCGATACCGGCAGCGGCTTGACCGGCATTGGCCTGCCCACGAGCCATGCCAGCATGAAGCCAGAGATGATCATAATGTCCCGGGAAACGACGAGGATGACCAGTGAGATCGGCAGCGCGCCGGCAATGCCGAGCGAAACGTAAATGGAAACGATAAGGGCTTTGTCGGCGAGCGGGTCGAGGTAGGCGCCCAACTCGCTTGCCATGTGAAAGCGCTTGGCAAGAAGGCCATCGACGGCGTCACTGATTCCCGCCGCCAAAAACAGCGCAAACGCCACCAACATTTGCCCGGACGTGATCGCCCAGACCACGATAGGCACCAGGATGATGCGCCCCAGTGTGATGAGATTTGGAATACTCAAAGCGCGCCCCGGCTCATGCGCCCCGCCCCCGGCGCGTACGCCCCTGATCGGTACCAGCGAACCCGCCAGCAGCGACATTCTAGTCGGCGCAGCGCCTTGCCAACAATATATCGCCGCGCCCCAGCTTGCGCACCCGTGGATTCCAACGTAGGAGGCGCGAAGCTTCGTTTCGCCGCGGAGCGCGGCGTCGAGCGTCAAAGGTCAAGTCCGTGAAAGAAGGGCGCTACGCAGCCGCAGGCGTCGACATCGATGCCGGCAATCGCCTGATGGACATGATCAGGCCGATGTTGCGGCTGACCGCGCGGGCGGGCGCGGATGCCGAAATCGGGGGATTCGGCGGCCTATTCGATTTGAAAGCCGCGGGATTTAGCGATCCCATATTGGTCGCCGCAACGGATGGAGTCGGAACCAAGGTCAAAATCGCCATCGACACCAACCGTCACGACACAATCGGTATTGATTTGGTCGCGATGTCGGTGAACGACCTCGTGGTGCAAGGCGCGGAGCCGCTGTTCTTTCTCGACTATTTCGCTTGTAGCAAGCTCGATTCTGATGTGGCCGCCAAAGTCGTTGGCGGCATTGCCGCAGCCTGCCGCGACGTGCGCTGCGCATTGATCGGCGGTGAGACCGCGGAAATGCCCGGCCTCTATCAGACCGGCGATTACGATCTGGCCGGCTTTGCCGTCGGCGCCGTAGCCCGCGAGGCTTTGCTGCCGCGCGCCGACATCACGCCCGGCGACGTACTGCTCGGGCTTACTTCCTCCGGCATGCACGCGAACGGTTTTTCTTTGGTACGGCGCATCGTCGCCGCGTCGGGACATTCCCTCGCCGCCGCCGCACCCTTTGACGGCTCGCGAACGCTTGGCCACGCGCTGCTGACGCCGACGCGGCTTTATGTGAACTCATGTCTCGCGGCGATCCGCGAAACCAAGGCGGTGAAAGCGCTAGCGCATATCACCGGCGGGGGGTTCATCGACAATATCCCGAGAGTGATCCCGCACGGACTTTGCGCGTTATTGGATTTGGACCGCGTGCCCGTACTTCCCGTGTTCAAATGGCTCGCGGCAGCGGGCGAGATCGACCAACAGGAGATGCTGCGAACCTTCAACTGCGGCATCGGCATGATCGTGGTCGTCGATGCGAACGATGAAGCGGCAGCGAGCGAGGCATTCCGGGCGCACGGTGAGAGCGTGGTGCGATTGGGCGAAGTGATCGCCGCGCGCGGCGAGCCGCGCGTCGATTTTCGCGGCCGCCTTGATCTTGCCCGGTGAGCGATGGTCAAGAAGCGGGTCGCAGTGCTGATTTCCGGCCGCGGCTCGAACATGGCGGCGCTGATCGATGCGGCTAAAGCCGACGACTATCCGGCGCAGATCGCGCTTGTCGTTTCGAATCGCACCGAGGCCGCCGGCCTCGCGCACGCGCGTGAACAAGGCATTGCGACGGCGCTGATTGATCACCGCGAGTTTGGTGAAGACCGCGAGGCCTTCGAACGCGCGCTCGACGATACGCTGCAAGCGCATCGAATCGAATTGGTGTGCCTCGCCGGTTTCATGCGCATTCTGACACCGTGGTTTGTCGCGCGCTGGAGCGGACGGCTGCTTAACATCCATCCCGCACTGCTGCCGCAGTTCAAAGGGCTTGACACCCACCGCCGAGCGATCGAAGCCGGCGCCAAACTCCACGGCGCCACGGTGCATTTTGTCGTCGCGGAAATCGACGCCGGCCCCATCATTGCGCAGGAATCGATCGACGTGCGTAACGATGACACCGAAGCGGCACTGGCCCAACGGGTGATCGAGGTCGAGCACCGGCTCTACCCGCGCGCCTTGCGGGCAGTCGCAGAAGGCCGCGCCAAGCTCGGCGCATTCCGGCCGGATAACGATTAGAACTTGCACTCGCTGGAACGCGGGCACAGCCGTATCGATGCGAGCTGGATGAAAGCCGCACCTCGCCGCGAGCTCGCCTGGCCCTTCTCTACCAGCACCGCTGTGTATGGAGTCGTTTCGGTTGTGCTGATCGCTTGAGCTTCATCGAAGGTTACAGCGTCACGATGGACGCGAGCATTTTCTTGGGAGTCAGGAGGTCAAGATTTTAAATCACGTGCTTCGTTAAATGCGGGGTAAGCCCTACCGCAGACGACTCACATAGTCTTAGCAGTATTGATCCGAACCCTGCTTGCAACTTCCTCGGCAAGCTTCTGCGCATCTTCCGCCGAGTTACCAACCGTCAACACGTATCCACACCGAGAAAATGAGCTAACCAACTCTTTGACGGTATCTCCGGGCTTAACTTCGATCACCAATCTAATAACTTCATCAGGCAGATCGAAACGAGCCGGAGCTTCGATATTAATTACAATACCTGGCTCGGCCGTTAGAAATCGAACGGCGGCCGCGGGCGCCACGGGGCGCCTGCCGGGCGGGTCCAGCTCCAACAAATAACATGCGGTGGTTCGCTGAATGGACACGCCAGTTGTGAATTCAGTCAACTCCCAAATTCTATCCGCGCCATGTCTGGTGTGCGTTTCGATGATAAAGGGTTCGTCGTTTTTTACTCTTATTTCAGTGTGACTTGGTCCAAATTCTACTCCCATATGGTCCAGCAATTCGCAAACCACGACCTCAATTCGGTTCACAATCCTCGTGGCTAGGCCCGAAGGCTGGACGTGCCCAATTTCGACAAAGTTGGGCGGCCCAGTCGTCGTTTTCCGTGTGACGGCCAAAATCTCATGATGTCCGCGTCTACTAATTCCTTCGACACTAAATTCGGGTCCGTCAATAAACTCCTCGACAATTACGCCTCCTCCGCCGGCCGCCGCCTTATTGAATGCCTTTTGTGCCTCCGATTGATCCCAAAGCAAGCTGACGTCTATGCTGGCCCACCCATCCGCCGGCTTTACAATTAAGGGCGAACCAATTTCGGAAAGGGCGGAGACAATATCAGCTGAATTCCGCGCTTCCTTCCACTTCACCTTCGGTAGATCCGATTTTTCCAGCTGAGCTCGCATCAGAATCTTATTTTTTGTTAGCGCTGCCGCCTTCTCCGAGAAACCCGTCGCGTTGAGCATATCCCGCAGATGCCCCGCAGTAACGAGGAACGGCTCCAGGAAACACATTACCGCTGAAATAGGCCGTAGCGTATGCAACGCGACGATGAGCCGCTTTACCAACTCGCGATCCGCCAGATCGAGCACAAAAACCCGGTCGGCAGCATTGATTTGTGCGCGTGTGATGAAATCGGCCGTCTGGATTAGAGTGACTTCAATCGGCAAGCCTCTGAGGCGAACGACGCTGGCGTCTCGACCCGAGACGACCAAAATATGTTTGTCTGTGCGACTAACAGCTGCCATTGAATCGCCACGATAGAACGTAGCTCCCGGCAATTCCACAGAGTTCTCCGCGGGTCAAACTTCGCGACCTGAGCGCCTGCCAAATTGGTCCCTGTTTTTTTGCAAGAAGGCTGAGGGCATGAACGAGCCTGAAGCGCACCGACGTTCTGCCTCAATAAGGGGGCGACGTTCGCACGCCGGTACGTCATCAGTGGTTGCGAAAAGCCGATAGTGCTTTGATTCTCGCGTCGGCGCTGCCTAATATTTGCTTGCATTGTCCGCGCGGGCGATGCGTCGGACGCGTCATTGGGGGAAATTCGTATGAAGCGACTTCTTTTGTGGCTTGCCGCCGCCGCCGCACTTATGGCTACGGTCGCTTTCGCGTTTGCTCAATCTTCGTCCATTCAGGTCGAAAAATCATGGACGCGCGCGACGCCGACCGGCGCCAGCGCCGGCATGGTTTTCATGACAATCAGCAATCAGGCGAACGTCGCCGATCGCTTGGTAAGCGCGTCCTCCGGGGTCGCCGACAAGCTGGAAATCGACGAGATGAGAGTCGTGAATGGAAAGATGGAAATGCGGCAGGTCAGCGACGGTGTTTCTGTTCCTGCAAACAGTTCCATCGTGCTGAAGCCGGACGGCTACCACATCATGCTTATCGGCTTGAAGAAACGGCTCAAGGCGGGCGACACTCTTCGGATCTCGCTCGCATTCGAAAAAGCCGGCAATGTTTCGGTCGCGGTACCCGTGAAGGCCGCGGGAGCGACGAACGACGATATGCATGGCATGGCGAACATGCCCGGCATGGGCAATACCTCGGCGGGGAACGTGCCCCATACGAGCAATGGCATGATGGCAAATATGCCTGGCATGGGGAGCGGCGCGATGGCGAACATGCCCGGGATGGCGCCGCACTCGCCGTGGGATATCTCGATATCCGGCGCCGTGATGTCAGACTACAACATGCGCGGCATCACGATGTCGAACCATCAGCCGTCCGTGCAGGCAGGGTTCGAGCCGCACTACGATTTCACGCCGGCCTTGCAGGCGTATGCCGGGATTTCTGGCGAGAGCGTCGATCTTCCAAATCACGCGGCGGTCGAGATTGATTTCTACGGCGGCATCCGTCCCACCTTCGGCAAGCTCGGATTGGATTTCGGTATTTGGTACTACGACTACCCTGGCGGTCAGTGTTTCAACATGCCTCCGTTTTGTCCCGCGGGCAGCACGCCCTTGTCCAACGGTAATGTGATGAAAGCCAGTGCAAACTGGTATGAAGGGTATGCAAGAGCCACCTACACATTGAACGATTACGTCAACTTTGGCGGCGGGATTTCGGGCTCACCGTCCGTTTGGAACATGGGCGCCTATGGAGTCTACTATAGCGGCAACGCAACGTTGACGGCCCCGGCGGCATGGTTGCCAAGTGGTGTTGGCGCCTATCTCTCCGCCGACGTCGGCTGGTGGCAGCTTGGCACTACTGACTCCTTTTATGCGGCGCCTCCTGCCTTTCCGGCTGGCGTGCCCCTTCCAAGCTATTTGAATTGGGACTTAGGCCTCGGAATAACCTGGAAGTCGTTGACGCTGGACCTGCGCTACTACGACACCAATTTGACCAAGGCGCAATGCAACGTGTTCACCATGGACCAAACGGCGACGTTCTCGTCGGCAAACGTGACCGCACAAAATCCCTTCGGTCTTGGTTCCAACTGGTGCGGCGCGGCTTTCGTAGCTAAGCTATCAGTGGCAATCTCAGTCTTGTCTCCGGGCATGCCCATGGCCCATATGAAAATGTAAAAAACGCGTCGGCGTCCGGCCGAAAATATTTCGGGTGCGGCGAGTAGACTTTCTCCCCGCTGCGAGGAGGGAAGATGCCGAAAACGATTTTCATCGCTTTACTGATCCTGACGTGCAACGGCGCAACTGCCTTGGCTGCCCCCAAGGACTACGCTTTCAAGCCCATGAACGCGACCGTCAGCAAAGGGGATGGAGTGGTCGTATCGGTACAGTTGACCAAAAAGGGAAAACCGGTTGTAGGCGCCGAGGTCGTCAAGTCGGAAATCAGCATGGCCCCCGATGGCATGGAGGACATGAAATCGCCGGTCACGCCGCTTCCCAGCACCGAGCCGGGCGTGTACTCATTCAAGACTGATCTAACGATGCAAGGGCGTTGGCTTTTGACAATATCTGCCAAGGTACCGAACGAGCCGACGCACATTGCTGGCAAGATCGAATTTCGGGCGAAATAAGCTTGGCGAAGCCGAGCTTCCAATCCGGGACTTCATCGTTTCGAAAGTCGCACTCGCCGCACTTACGGCACATCGCATCGTTTTGCTGTCCGGCAACAATTCCGACGCTTTCCGATCCGAAGGGACATCAAATCGGATTTGTGAATATGCGCCGTAGGCAAAACCGACAAAAATTTCCCGGCCCGCAAGATGCAGGCCTCGCGAAGCGGAGTCCGTGCCCGCTCTTTAGGCTACTTTGAGATTTTCCGCGGACGTTCGGCCGCGATTGGTGACGAGCTCGTACTCGACCTCTTGGCCTTCATTAAGCGTGCGCAACCCGGCCCGCTCGACCGCCGAAATGTGCACGAACACATCCTTATCGCCGGTGGTCGGTTTGATGAAGCCATAGCCCTTGGTCGGATTAAACCATTTGACGGTGCCCTTTTGCATCGTCTGTCTCCTAGTCACTCCAGATGCAGCATAGACCCGAAGTGGCAGCCGCACGCGCACCTGCTGCACTTCGAGCCACAAGCCAGATTTTGGGGGAAAGTCCGAAACGATCGCGTCGCCAAGACAGCACCGGCCGGAAGGCCAAAATCCGATTGCGCAATCAAGCAAGCCGAAAAATGCGGCGCAAGCATGGCTGCAACAGTGATCGGCCGCCCCCGAAAGTCGCGCGGCGGACCGGCACGGTAACCGAAATCTTTACGGCGAGAGAGAGCCGGCGGACGTGTTGCTGAAAATGCGCCGCCGCAACCGTTGCAAGATTCACTACCGGTGCAGGAAGAATGCGATGGCCATGATGGCGTAAGCGGCCAACAGCTGCAGGCCTTCCAGCCAATTGCTCTCGCCGTCCTGGACGATGAAGTTGACGATAACGACCGCAAGCACGGTCGCGACTAGCTCGAAGGGGTTGAAGATCAGGTTCATCGGCTGCCCAAGCAGAACGCCGAGCAGCACCAGCACCGGAGCCACGATCAGCACCATCTGCGTCGCCGACCCGATGGCTATTTGGATCGCAAGATCCATTCTGTCCTTGCGCGCCACCGAAACTGCCGAGAGGTTCTCGGCGGCGTTGCCGATCACGGCGACAAAAATGACTCCGACGAAGAGCTGCGACCAACCGAGCTGCGCGAGTAGAGGTTCGATCGAATTTACCAGAATGTCGCTGACCCACGCGACCGCGACCGTTGCGGCGATCAGCGTCGCGACCGCGCGCCCGGTACTCCAGCGCGGCAGGAATTTGCCGACCTCTTCCAGATAGAGATGCTTGTGCGTGTACAACGAGAAGAAAAGGCTGGCACCGTACATGCAGATGAGCACCAGCGAAACAAGCAGGCTCAGGTTTTGCACCGCGGCCCCCGCCCTTTCACCCCCAGTCTCGAAAAAGATCGCCGGCACGATCAGGGCGATGGTGGCAAGGAAAAGAGTGGAGCTCTGCGCGAGAATGCCGGTCTTGTTGAAGCTCTGCTTCTCGCGCGGCCACCCGCCGCAAAACATCGCCAGACCCAAAACCAAGAGCAAGCTGCTGATCACGGAGCCCGCGATCGACGCCTTTACCACTTCTATGAGCCCGGCTTTGAGTGCGAAGATACCGATGATGAGTTCGGGCGCATTGCCAAAACTCGCGCTCAGAAGTCCGCCTACTGCGGGTGACGTCCTACTTGCCAACTCCTCCGTTGACTCGCCGATGTATTTGGCCAGCGGAACAATGGAAAGCGCCGAGACAAAGAAGACGACCACCGGCGAGACGCCGGCGAAAGAGGCGCCTATCGCCAGGGGCACGAAAGCAAGAAGCGCGATATATATCGTGCGCATTCGCCTGATAGCACTGAGCCGAGCCCGGCCAGCGGGCGGCCTTCATACCTGGATCGACGCCAGCCTTGTAGAATGTAGCACGCCGCTATCGCTTAACCGACGATTTCGCTGCCGGTAAAGAACTGCGCGATTTCTTTCGGCGCGGTGTCCGCGGCATCGGAGCCGTGCACCGAGTTTTCGCTGATCGATTTCGCGAATTCCTTGCGAATGGTACCCGGCGCCGCTTTGGCGGGATCGGTCGCGCCCATCAGATCGCGGTAGGCGGTAATCGCATTATCGCCTTCGAGAACCTGAACCACCACCGGACCCGAGATCATAAAGTCGACCAGCTCGCCAAAGAATGGCCGCTGGCGGTGGATGGCGTAGAACGTCTCGGCCTGCGCTCTGGTCATCTTCAAGCGCTTCTGCGCGATGATGCGCAGTCCCGCTTTCTCGATCATTGCGTTGATCGCACCCGTCACGTTGCGAGCCGTTGCATCGGGTTTGATGATCGAAAATGTACGCTCGATCGCCATCAAATTTTCCTTTGAGATTTTCCGAGGGCCACTGCCGAAGTGCGCGGCTTATAGCGGCCGATCGCGAGGCGGGCAAGCGGCGCCGCAGCGGATGCCGTCGCTGTTTGGCAGTCCTTATAATCGGCGAATAAATTCGATCATCGCCGCGCTGACCTCCGAGGCGCGCTCCTGCTGGGTCCAATGACCGCAGCCCGGCAACATGATCGTGTTACGCAGTTGCGGTACATAATTTTTCAAATTCGGGATGAGCTGATCCATGCCGCGAAACGCAACCACGAGATCGCGGTCGCCGGCGATGTAAAGCGCGGGCACGCATACCTTTGCGCCGGCGAACGGCGCCAGCAGCTCCCAATTCCGGTCGATGTTGCGGTACCAGTTAAGGCCGCCTCGAAATCCGGTGCGGGCGAATTCGCCGGCGTAAAAATCCACGTCAGCCTCGGTGAGCCACGCAGGCGAGGCGGCGGGGCTTGGCAAGCCGGTGAGAAAGCCGCCGTTTCGCGGCACCATGGCGACATTTTCCTGCCCTGTGCCGCGACGCGGCACGTCGCCCGAGGCTGCGAACAAGAGCTTGGCGATGCTTTGACGCGCATCGCGCTCCAATTCGGCCTCGGCTACTCCGGGCGTTTGGAAATACAGCTGATAGAATTGGGCATCGTCCCGCCGCGGCATAACCGAGGTTGGCGGCACGGGTGACCGCGGCCGAAATGGAACGCTCAGGCCGATGACCGCGCGGAAGCGATCTGGGCGCAGCAAGGCAGCATGCCATGCAACCGGCGCGCCCCAATCGTGTCCGACAATCACCGCTTGGTCGGCGCTAAGTGCATCCAGCAGGCCGACCATATCACCGACGAGATGGAGCAAGGTGTATTGGTCGATTGCGTCCGGCCGATCCGACCCGCCGTACCCGCGCATGTCGGGTGCCACCGCATGGAATCCCGCCGCCGACAGGGCCGCGAGCTGATGACGCCACGAGTACCAGGATTCGGGAAAGCCATGGCATAGCACCACAAGCGGTCCCTCGCCCTGCTCAGCGAGATGAAGCTTAATGCCGTTGGCCGAGATCGTGCGATGCGTGACTTGCGCAGTCATTCGCGCCCCCTCGACGCGCGCTGCTCGACTACGCAGGATGGCGGGTGGCCATTGATCGCGCGCTTAAGATCGTAGGTTAGGATAGCAAGCGCGGGCCGCGCAAACCACGGCAAAGCGACAGCGCATAACTAGCCGTTGCCGTCGGTTTTCGCCGGCTGTTCCGGCGCCGCCGGTTTTTTCTTGACGATCTTTTTCTTCGCGGGAGGTTTCTGCTCGGCTTGTGGCGGCGACGGAGTTTCCACTCGGTCCATTTCAGTCAGCCTGCCGGCCTCAAAGCGATAGACGCCCGGACGCGAACCGCCACTATAAGTCAAGACCGCGCCACGCAAACCGTTGGGATCTGTGCCCAGGTTGACGCCGTTAGGCTGGCCCAAGCGTTCCACCACGTCGCACTCGGTCATCCCGATCGCGACGCCCGCGCCGAAAAGCGCGGCGGCGTCGTTCCCCCCTGGAGCACTATTATCCTGCGCGGTCGGTGCCGGGGCGGAAGCCGTAACCGGCCGCGGGCAGCTCCCGTTCTTATCGACCAGATCGTTTGCTGTGATCGGATGATCCCGCCTGGCGTCGCCGAGATCAGAGTAGGTGTAGCGGCTCCGGGTTCCGAATAGGTCGACCGGCTTTGCAGGCCCCATTGTATCGAATGACGAGCAGCCGCACAGGGCGACCATCGCGCCGAGCGTCGCAGGAAACGCCATAAAGCGGTTGAGCCAAGCAAGCACTTTAGAAATATTACCTCGCCGGCGGGGAGTTGTACTACTACAAGCCGAGAATGCGCGGGTTTGTGTTGCGATCGTGACGCAGGCCCGGCTTTTCCGACGGCCCGGTCGCCACGGAAATAAGATCCAATAAAGGTAAAAAAACGATGAGACGCCAGCAAGTTGACGGTCGCCCCGGCGGATGCGGAAAGGCGTGCCAATTGTGATTTTCATCACGGCTTGACCGTCACCCGGACAGCAAACTGGCGAAAGCCGCACCACAACCTTTCGAACCATTCCGGAGATCACTATGCGACTGCAATTCGTCGGCTGCGGCGACGCCTTCGGCTCCGGCGGACGATTCAATACCTGTCTGCATCTGACCGGCCGCGAGACCAATATACTCATCGATTGCGGCGCAAGCTCATTGATCGGGATGAACAAGCTTGCCATCCGCCACAACGAAATTGACGCGATATTTCTTAGCCACTTTCACAGCGATCATGTCGGCGGAGTGCCGTTCTTTTTACTCGAGGCGAATTACGTCAGCAAACGCAAGCGGCCGCTGACAATCGTCGGACCGCCCAGCCTCAAAAGCCGTTTTGCCGGAATTATGGAGGTCGCCTTTTCGGGAACAAAAGGGCTCGAGTTTAATTTCCCGCTGCGGCTTGTCGAATTCGACATTGGCAAAAGCTGCACAATGGCTGGCGTCGCGGTTAGGCCGTTTCACGTTTTGCACGACGACCGCGCCGGCCCCTGCCTTGGTTTGCGTTTTGAGATCGAAGACAAGGTGATCGCTTTTTCCGGCGACACCGAATGGACCGACGCGCTGATCGATATCGGCCACGAAGCTGACTTGTTTATCTGCGAGGCCTACACGCGGGACGAGCCGGTAGCGACCCATATGGCCTTGTCATTGCTCGAACCGCATCTGGGGCAAATTCGCCCAAAACGATTGATCCTCACCCATATGAGCAGCGACATGCTGGCGCGCCGCGCGGAGCTTCCCTATGAGACCGCAGAAGACGGCATGGTCGTCGAACTCTGACGCCGTTTAGGCCTCGAGCGCAGCGGCGATCGCCTCCAAAGCCGCCGAGGCCTTGGCGCCGTCCGGCCCGCCGGCCTGCGCCATGTCCGGCCTGCCGCCGCCACCTTTTCCGCCAAGCGCCTCCGCCCCCTTGCGCACCAGATCGACGGCGCTGAAACGGGCAACGAGGTCGTCGGTCACGCCGACAACGATTCCGGCTTTGCCCTCACCCGTTATTCCGACAATAGCGACGATTCCAGACCCGAGCTTCTTTTTCCCTTCATCGGCCAGGCTGCGCAGATCTTTCAAATCGATGCCCTCGACCGCGCGCGCGATCAACTTGATATCCTTGACGACGCGCACTCCGTCTTCGCCGGAGCTCTTGCCGCCGCCCAGCGCCAGCTTCTTCTTCGCTTCCGACAAGTCGCGCTCAAGCCGCTTGCGCTCGTCAAGCAGCGCGGCAATCCGCGACGGCATTTCGTCGAGCGGCACGCGCAATTCCGCGGCCGAATCCTTGGCGAGTTGCGCGACATGATTGGCATGCTTGCGCGCCGCATTCCCCGTAAATGCTTCGATCCGGCGCACGCCGGCGGCCACGCCGCTTTCGCCGGCGACGGAAATGAAGCCGATATCGCCGGTGCGTTTGACGTGGGTGCCGCCGCATAGCTCTACCGACCAGCCCATGGTGTTGCCGCCGCCTTCGCCCATCGCAACTACCCGCACTTCGTCGCCGTATTTTTCGCCGAACAGCGCCCGGGCCCCTGAGGCGATGGCGTCGTCTACCGCCATGACCCGCGTCGTGACCGGCGCGTTTTCCAGCACGACGTTGTTGGCGATATCCTCGACGCGCTCGAGTTCTTCACTGCTCACGGGCTTCGGGTGCGAGAAGTCAAAGCGCAGCCGATCGGGCGCGACCAGCGAGCCTTTCTGCGCCACATGATCGCCGAGCACCTGGCGGAGCGCCTCGTGCAATAGATGCGTGGCTGAGTGGTTGCGACGGATCTCCGCGCGTTTGTCATGATCTACTTCAAGACGGAATGAATCGCCGGCCCTCACAATACCGTCTTCAACCCGAACATTGTGAACATACAGGTCGCCTGCTTCTTTATGGACGGCAAGCACCCGTGCGACTAGCTGTCCCTCCGAGCCTCGAATCAACCAACCGGTGTCGCTTACTTGCCCACCTGCTTCTGCGTAAAACGGAGTTTGATTGAAAATTAACTCTCCGCTTTCTCCCGTTTTGAGTTCGCTGACTTCAGGGCCACCTCGAATAATGGTTTGAACGATGGCCTCGGCGCTCTCTGTCTCGTAGCCGAGAAATTCGGTCGCCCCAAACCTTTCGCGAAGCGGAAACCAGTAATCGGCAGTCTTCGCTTCCCCCGAGCCAACCCACGATGCGCGTGCCTGCTCGCGCTGGCGTTCCATCGCGTCGGTGAAGGACGCAATATCGACGCCGATGCCGCGCGGCTTCAATGCGTCTTGGGTCAGATCGAGTGGGAAGCCGTAAGTGTCGTAGAGCGTGAACGCGGTCACGCCATCGAACATGTCGCCATGTCTGAGACTCTTGCTTTCCTCATCGAGGATCGCGAGCCCGCGTTCCAGCGTCTTGCGGAAGCGGATTTCCTCAAGCTTGAGCGTTTCGCTGATTAGTCCCTCGGCGCGGTGCAGCTCTGGGTAAGCCTGACCCATCTCGCGCGCCAGTACCGGCACCAGCCGCCACATCAGCGGGTCCTTGGCGCCGAGGAGTTGAGCGTGGCGCATGGCGCGGCGCATGATCCGGCGCAGCACGTAGCCGCGCCCTTCATTCGAGGGCAGTACGCCGTCGGCGATCAGGAATGAGCTGGCGCGCAAATGATCGGCGATCACGCGGTGCGAGGCTTTGCGCTTTCCCTCGGGATCGACGTGCGTGAGGTCGGCGATCGCCTCGATCAGCGCGCCGAACAAATCGATCTTGTAATTGTCGTGCGTGCCTTGCAGAACGGCCGCCATGCGTTCAAGCCCCATCCCGGTGTCGATGGATGGGCGCGGCAAATCAATGCGTCCACCGCCTTCGGGCAGTTGCTCGTACTGCATGAAGACGAGATTCCAGATTTCAACGAAGCGGTCGCCCTCGGCCTCGGCGCTGCCGGGCGGACCGCCCGGAATGTGCGGGCCGTGATCGTAGAAAATCTCCGCGCACGGGCCGCATGGCCCGGTGTCTCCCATGCTCCAGAAATTGTCGGAGCCGGCGACGCGCAAAATCTTCTTCTCCGGCAGCCCGGAGATTTTTTTCCAGAGCTCGAACGCCTCATCGTCATCGATGTAGACGGTCGCCAACAGCTTGTCGGCCGGAACGCCAAATTCTTTGGTTATAAGCCGCCAGGCAAGCTCGATGGCGCGTTCCTTGAAGTAGTCGCCGAACGAGAAATTGCCGAGCATCTCGAAAAAGGTGTGGTGGCGCGCGGTATAGCCGACATTGTCGAGGTCATTGTGCTTGCCGCCGGCGCGCACGCATTTTTGCGCCGTGGCCGCGCGCGTGTAGGGCCGTTTCTCCAAGCCGGTAAAGACATTCTTAAACTGCACCATTCCAGCATTGGTGAACATCAATGTCGGGTCGTTGCGCGGTATAAGCGGCGACGACGACACGATCTCGTGACCTTCGCGCGCGAAGAATCCGAGGAAGTTCGACCTGATCTCGTTGACGCCGCTCATAGCCGCAACTCTCTAGCGGGACCGGTCTTTTGTGTCCAGGAAAGGCGCCTGAAAGAGCCGCCGCGATTGCCGACCAGCCGCAAAACATATAAGCGCTCCATCTCCGAAGCGCTTGCAGCGAGTGGATGATGAACGACCGAGCTACCCCCCTGCCCCGCACCTTTGCCGAGCGTGTGCGGACGCACCGTTTTGTCATGACCGCTGAAGTTGCCCCGCCGGTCGCCTGCGACGCGCAGGAGCTGTTGCGGAAAGCGACTCCGCTCAGGGGCCTTGCCGACGCGGTTAACGTCACCGATGGCGCCGGCGCGCGCGCGCATATGAGCGCGCTCGCCGCAGCGAGCCTCCTGCTCGACGCGGGCATCGAACCCATTCTGCAAATGACCTGCCGCGACCGAAATCGCATCGCGCTGCAGAGCGACTTGATGGGTGCTGCCGCGCTCGACATTCGCAACATTTTGATTCTCACCGGCGACGACCCCAAGGCCGGCGATCAGCCCGACACCAAGCCGGTCTTCGACGTCGACTCAAAGACGCTCTTGGAGACCGCGCGCCGCCTGCGCGACGAGGGCAAGCTGCCGACCGGGCGCGAGGTCGTCGGCAAAGCGGCATTTTTCCTCGGCGCTGCCGATATGCCGATCGACCCGCCGGCCGATTGGCAACCGAACGGGTTGCGCGCAAAACTCGCCGCCGGCGCCCAATTCGTCCAGACCCAGTTCTGCATGGATGCGGACATTGTGCGCCGCTACGTCGGGGCGCTCGCGCAAGCGGGGCTGACCAAAGAACTTGCCATACTCATCGGCATCAATCCGCTGCGCTCCGCAAAATCGGCGCAATGGATGAAGAGTCACCTCTTCGGCACCATCATTCCCGATGCGCTGATCGCGCGCATGGAGAAAGCGGCCGACCCGGCGCGCGAAGGCATCCGCATCTGCGTCGACTTGATCGCTGAACTGGCGACTATCCCGGGCGTTGCCGGCGTGCATATCATGGCGCCAGGCAACGACGCCGCCATCCCGCAAGTCATTGCCGAAGCGCGTGGCCGGGTGCAAAAGGCGGCGGTGTAGATCGCAGGCCTCAATCCCTTCCGACGCTGGAAGCCGTGTAGATTGAAGGCGCCAACAACGGGGTGCTATCGCCATTCGGCAAGATTCGCTGAATAAAACTAGAGAACTGGTCCCTCTTAAAAATATCCCTGTAATAGATTCGACCGTAAACCGCGGATGCTGGCCGATCGGTTGGAATTGGCCTCCAATCCATCACGCGGCTTTGAGTCCCCGGACCTATCCAATCGTGGAAGGGTTGCGGCTCGTAACTCGGCTCTGAGGGGATATTCTCCGCGTCGCAAAATCCGATGGCGATTTGCATCAATTCGCCGGGAGTTTTTCCGTGATTGTTAATATGAACTTCGAAACGACCGGTGAGTTCTAGTATTTTAATTCTAGTACCCCCGTCGAATCGTTCTGCAACGCGGCGCTCTGGAACGCCGCCCGCCGAGATGTACGCGCGCTCAACCTCGTGAGAATGACGCAGCTGACTTCGGTTAATCCACCAAATAGTTGCCGTAAACCAAGCGATAACAGCGGTAGAGATTGCGGTGATGACGGTATTGTTCTCATCCAAATAAACTCCCGCGCAGTGACGCCAGACTCCCATGACGTTCAGCCGTTCAAAAAACCCGTTGCTGTCGCCAAAATTGGTCTCGCCCGCGCAAGAGTGGAACGTGTGCGAGCCGGCAGCGGCCCACACGACGACCATCGCGGCTACGATCACAATCCCGCTCCAAAATAATCGCATCGCGTCAGCACTCCACCGTGAGTGCGCCGCACGATTCGGGATTACTGCCTACTATCTAGCGGCTGGAAGTCGAGCCGGACCCGGAAGTGGAGCCAGACCTAGAGCTGGAGCTCGAACCGGAGCTTGAACCGGACGTCGAGCTGGAACTGGACCCCGACGACAATAATCGCCTCATGTGGAGTTGCTCCTCTGTTGCTGAGTGGCTCACGCATAATTGCGCATCACATTACTCGGAAAGCTGATTCGCAATGTGGATAGGCTTCAACACACTGAGAATTGAACGTAGGACTACCCCACCGTCCCCCTCTCCCGACACTGGCGGAAGTCGTGGAAAAGAATGGGCGGTTTGTTATGCGAAGACTGAGCGTAAAGCAGCTAGCTCAGCCGGCCGGCCATTCGACGGTGTGGATGCGGATCTCCGACGTCAGCGTCCGGTGCACCGGACATTTGTCGGCAATCTCCATCAGCCGGGCGCGCTGCATAGCGTCGAGATCGCCTTCGAGCGAGATCACCCGCTCGATGTGATCGAGCAAGCCTTCCTTGGTCTCGCACTCGGCGCAATCGGCGGCGTAGATGCGGTCGTGGCGCAGCCGAACCTCGACGCGTTTCAGCGGCAGCTTCTTTTGGTCGGCATACAGCCGCAACGTCATCGACGTGCAGGCGCCGAGCGCGGCGAGCAGAAGATCGTACGGGCCGGGCCCGCTATCGAGGCCGCCGACATCGACCGGCTCGTCGGCGATCAGGCGATGCCGGCCGGTGCGGACCTCCTGCTGGAATTTTCCCTTGCCGGTCTCGCGGACAATGACGACGCCGCGCGGGTTGTCTTCCGCCATAAACATCTCCTGTTCTGCTTCCCCTCACATACGCTCTTCCCCGGGCGCAAAAAACAAAGAAGGGCCGCCTTCGCAGGCAGCCCTTCCATTGTCAGGCCGTGGCCCGGTTGCGTAGGCGCTCGTCTGCCTTGCGCGCGTGAGCCCGGTGGCGGATTAGACCACCTAAGCGAGGACCTCGGCAGAGGCCAAGAAAGAGGCCAATATCCAGTTCACGAATGCCGGCGACCGCGGCGATAGACAATGAGACACTGGATCACCTCCTTTCGGTTGTTGACGATGGGTTCAATATAACGTCGGCGCCGCGATTCGGAAGGCTGGGCACGAGGGAACGGCCCGCCAGGCGTGCCGCAGCCGATGGATCGTGCGTCGGCAGGTAGATCGTGGGCTGCAGGGACGCAAATTCCCCGATCGCCGCAAGGGTTCGCCTGCTGACGGCAACACTCGGGCTGACGCCGTCCACCTTCCCGGCAAGCATAAGGTCCTGATTGTAGGACGCGTCACCCGCCAGAAAAACGGCCGCGTCATCTTCATAGACGATGACCGACAGATGATGGGCGGTGTGCCCGGGCGTTGCAATCACGACGACGTCTCCCGCCGCGGTGAGCCGCCGTTCGGAGACGAAAGGCCCGCTCGACGTCGGCGACAATTCCAGCGGCACGGGATCGAACCATAATGGCCACCGGTTCGGCAGGTAGCCTCGCAACGCGCCCATCCAGCCCTTGGCCATGTTCAGTTCGCCGGACGCGACCATAATTTCGCTGTTCGGAAAATGCCGGAGCCCGCCGTCGTGGTCCATATGCAGGTGGGTCAGCACGACCCGCTTGACGTCAGCCGGCCCGACTCCGAGCGCGCGTAGCTGCGGCCCGATCTCCTCTCCCGGTGCGATCCGAAAGCTGACTTCCCAGCGGACATAGGGGTGGAGTGACCGGCTGTGGTCGAGAAGATGTGCGCCCTGCCCGGTATCGACGACGATCAAGCCATCGCTGTGATCGATCAGCCAGGCATAGGTCGGTAGCCAATCGGTCCATTGCCGATCGGCAAATATGGCGAGGATGCCCGGACCTTCGCCGCGCCGCTCCCTCTGCGCGCACTTGA
>Ga0335078_10005155_pt1 | contig 19324 bp, 16 predicted proteins | sample Lox_Sample_32_FD_206711 | JGI IMG/M metagenome (GOLD analysis project Ga0335078, IMG submission 206711) | Soil microbial communities from Loxahatchee National Wildlife Refuge, Florida, United States - Lox_Sample_3.2 | ecosystem: Environmental > Terrestrial > Soil > Wetlands | place: USA... | reverse complement strand
TCTGGCCCAGAATGTGTCGCGCGGAGGCCGCCGATGAGCGAAGCCGCCCTGATGCGTCCGGCCGAATACCGCGCCGCCGAGCCCGCGCCGCCGCCGATCCGCTTCTTCGCCGAGACGCTGTGGCCGGTGACGGTGCCGACGGATCAACCGCCGCTGCTCCAGGTGATCGTCGACACCGAGGAGGAATTCGACTGGTCGAAGCCGTTCAGCCGCAAGACCACCGGCGTCGCCAACATCCAGCACCAGGTCGCGGCGCAGCGCGTCTTCGACCGCTACGGGGTGCGGCCGACCTATGTCGTCGATCACCCGGTGGCGAGCCAGAGCTTCGGTTTCGGGCCCCTGAAGGAGCTGATCGCCGCCGGCAATTGCGACATCGGCGCCCATCTCCAGCCCTGGGTCAATCCGCCCTTCGTCGAGGACGTGAACTATGTCACCTCCTATCCCGGCAACCTGCCGCCCGAAATCGAGCGCGAGAAGCTCGCCGTGCTGACCGGCGCGATCGAGCGCAATCTCGGCGTCCGGCCCCTGGTCTATCGCGCCGGGCGCTACGGCCTCGGCCCGCGCTCCTTCGGCCTGCTCGACCGCCTGGGCTACGAGGTCGACGCCAGCGTCCTGCCGGGGATCGATCTCACGCGGCGCTATGGCCCGGATTTCTCGGCCTTCGGCCCCAACCCGTTCCGCTTCGGGCCGAACGGACGCCGCCTCGGCATCCCGCTCACCATCGGCCATGTCGGCCTGCTGGCGGGCGCCGCGCGGTGGCTTTATCCTTGGATCGACACCCGGCTCGCCGACCGGTTGAAGCTCAAGGCGGTGGCGTCGCGCGCGCGGCTGGTCGAGCGCATCCAGCTCTCGCCCGAAGGCTTCCGGCTCGGCGAGATGGTGCGGCTGACCCGGGAGCTGCTGGCGCGCGGCCAGCGCATCTTCAATCTGAGCTATCACAGCCCGTCGCTGCTGCCGGGCGGCGCGCCCTATGTGCGCAGCGCCGGCGATCTGGCGCGCTTCCTGGCGACGCTCGAGGGCTATCTCGACTTCTTCCGCGGCGAGGCCAAGGGGCGCTTCACCACGCCGCTCGCGCTCAAGCGGATGTTCGACCGGAACCGGCCGGCCTAGCTAGTTGGCGCGTCCGCCGAGGTTGCGCAGCAGGTCGCTCGCCTGCTGGCGGCCCTCGAACTGGCCGCCCTTCGCCATCACCTTTTCCAGGATCTGGCGCGCGTCGGCGTTTTTGCCCGCCCGGCTCAGCGCCACCGCGTAGTGGAACTGCACCGCCGGGTCGTCCGGCATGCCGTAGCTCGCCATGCGCAGATAGCGCACCGCATGGTCGAGATCGTTCTCCGACAGCAGAATCCAGCCGTAGGTGTCGGCCACCGCAGGCGACAGCGGCGACAGCGCGTAGGCGCGGGCGGCGGCCTGGTGGGCGCGGGCGTCGCCACGGCGCTGATAGATCCAGGCGAGGTTGTTGAGCACGATCACGTCGTTGCCGTCGTGAGCAACGATGGTCTCGAACGCGGCCTGGGCAGCGGCGTAATCGCCGAGCGTGAGATAGAGATCGCCCAGCGCGTGCAGCGCAACCATGTCGCCGGGATGGGCGGTGGTCCACGCCTTCAAGAGCTCCGCGCCCTTGGCCGGGTTGTCCGACCGCGCCAGCACGGTCGCGTGCTGCACCGTCAAACCTTCGCTCGGCTTGGTGCGCTCGGCCTGGTCGAGGATCGTCAGCGCGTCGGGATACTTGCCGTCCTTGGCCAGCACCGCCGCCATCCACTGCAGCGCCAGCGTCGGGTTGTCCGTGGCCGGCGCCAGGGTCTTGGCCAGCGCCGCCGCCGCATCGCGGCCGGCGACCTTGTATTCGGCGAACACCAGCTCCTCGCGATAGAGCGGGGCCTTGGTGTCGCGCTTGACCGCGGCGCGCAGCTGCTCGCGGGCGCCCTTCCAGTCGCCGTTGGCGGCCAGCACGTTGGCATAGCGGTCGAACGCCACCGCCGAGTCGCTGTTGGCCTCGGTGGCGCGGCGATAGGTCGCGATCGCGCCGGCCTTGTCGCCGGTCGCCTGCTGGATGCGGCCCATCATGTCGAGCACGTCGAAATTATTGGGGAACTGCTGGACCATCGGCCGCATCGCGTCGGTCGCCTTGGCCCAGTTGGCCTGCACCGCGTAGATGTTGGCGATCTTGAGTCCGGGCAGCGGGTTGGTCGGATCGAGCGCGGTCGCCTTTTGCAGCTCGACGATCGCGGCGTCGTATTTCTGGGTCGCCGCCAGCACGTCGGCGAGCGCCAGGCGCGCGCCCATGTCGGCGTTGTCGCGCGCCAGGATCTGGCGGTAGACGCCGATCGCGTCCTCCGGCCGGCCTTCGCCCATGTAGACCTGGGCCAGGTTGCGGGCGGCGACGGTGAATTCGGGGTGCTTCTGGTAGAGCAGCGCGAAAATCTGCTCGGCGTTGGTGAGGTTGCCCTGCGCCACGCGCACCAGGCCCAGGAGGTTGGCCGCGACCAGGTCGTCGGGCCGCGCCTTGGCCAGCGCCTCGGCGTGGCGTTCGGCATCGGCGATGCGCCGCGCGCGCAGATCGGCAAGGATCAGCGCCGGGCCGGCGATGGGACCTGCGCCGTTCCGGCTGAAGATCTGCTCGAGCTGCTGCAGGCCTTCCTCGGTCTGGCCGACCGAGATGCGGGTCATCGCCATCTGGGTGTCGAGCTGCAAATCGGCCGGCGCGCCCGACGCGGCGCGGTCGAGCGCCTGCGACGCCTTGGCGTTGTCTCCGGCGGCGACATAGGCGTCGGCGAGCACTGCCCAGGCGGCGGCGTCGTCGGGATGGGCCTGCACCATGGGCTCGAGCAGCGCGATCGCTTTCGGGGCCTGGCCCTGGCGCAGCGCGATGTCGGCGAGCATCCGCGTCGCCAGCGGATTGTTGGGGATGCGGCTGGCGAAGCGCGACAGATTGACCTCGGCCTGGGCGTACTGGCCGAGCGAATACTGCACCACGCCGGACAGCAGCTGCGCCGCCGGAATCTCGACCAGCGACGGGCCGGCCTTCTGCAGGCGCTCGTTGGCCTGCTTGAGCTGGCCGCGGCCGGCCTCGATCAGCGCCTGGAGATAGACGCTCTGCGGGTTGTTGGGGAATTCCGCCTCCACGGCGGCGACGTCCTTTTGCGCGGCATCGAGGTCGCCCTTGGCGATCTCGAGATTGGCGCGGCCCAGCAGGGCGAGGGCGTTTTGCGGCTCGCGCTTCAGCACCAGGTTATAGCGATCGATGGCGCCGGCGAAATCGCCGCGCATGCGCAGCATGTCGCCCTTGAGCATCAGGGCGCGGCTGTTCTGCGGGTCGATGGCGAGCGCGGCGTCCACCTTGGCCTCGGCACCGGCGGCGTCGCCCTTGAACACCAGCAGGCGCGACATGCCGAGCTTGGGCTCGACCGCGTTGGGATCGAGCTGCTCCGCCTGGTTCAACAGCGGCTCGGCATCCTTCACCTGGTGCAGGCCGAGATAGGCCAGACCGCGGGCGAGGCGCACCGTCGCTTCGGCGTGCGGCGGGCGGTTGCCGGCCGGAATTTCCTTCAGCACCTGGCCGTACTTGCCGGCGCGCAGCATGCTTTCGGCGAGCAGCGGCGCGGCCTTGGCTTCCTCGGCGCCGCGCGCGATCGCGACCCGGGCCTCGGCCTCGGCCGCCGGGATGTTGCCGATCTGGAGATAGATCTGCGCCAGCCGCAAATGGATGTCGGCGTTGTTGGGCTCGCTGCGCGCCGCGTTGCGCAGCTCGATCGCCGCGCCCTTGAGGTTGCCCTGGTCGACGAGACGCTGGGCGGCGTCGTTGTAGGCGCTGTCGCTCGGGGCGGCGGCGAAAGCCGGCGCGGATGCCAGCGCGAGCAGCACCGGAAGAGTACGGCGGAGGAATTTGGAATGCTTGGTCATGACCTTGACTCCAGTGAATCGCGAAGGACTGTTCACGAATGAACCTCGAGACCGAGGCCTTCGAGCAGGCCGTAGAGGGTCGGGCGGCTGATGCCGAGCAGCTTGGAGGCGCGCGACAGATTGCCGTTGCTTTGCGCCAGCGCCATCTGGATGACGCCGCGTTCGGCGCGCGCCCGCGCCTCGCGCAGATCGAGCGAGCCGTAGGGCAGCTCGGCCGGCGCCAGTTCGAGGTCCGCGGCCGAAACGCTCATGCCCTCGGACATCACCACCGCGCGCTTCACGCGGTTCTCGAGCTCGCGCACGTTGCCGCGCCACGGATGGACGGCGATGGCGGTCAGCGCGTCGGACGCGAAGCTCTTGATCTTGCGGCCGAATTGCTCGTTGAAGCGCTTGAGGAAGAAATTGGCGAGCAGCACCGGGTCGCCCTCGCGCTCGCGCAAAGGCGGCACCGTCACCCGGACCTCGTTCAGGCGGTAATAGAGATCCTCGCGGAACCGGCCGGTGCCGATCATGTGGTCGAGGTCCTGGTTGGTGGCGCAGACGATGCGCACGTCGACCTGGATCGGACGATGGCCGCCGATCCGCTCGATCACCTGGTCCTGGAGGAAACGCAGCAGCTTGACCTGCATCGGCATCGGCACGTCGCCGATCTCGTCGAGGAACAGGGTCCCGCCGTTGGCGCTTTCGATCTTGCCGATGGTCTGCTTGATCGCGCCGGTGAAGGCGCCCTTTTCGTGGCCGAACAGCTCGCTTTCCAGCAGCGTCTCGGGGATCGCCGCGCAGTTGATGGCGACGAACGGCTTCTTGGCGCGCGGGCTGAGGCGGTGGACCGTCTGGGCCAGCACTTCCTTGCCGGTGCCGCTTTCGCCGAGCAGCAGCACGGCGACGTCGGTCGGCGCGATCTTCTCGATGGTGCGCAGGACGCGCGTCATCTGCGGGCTGGCGGCGACGATGCCGTCGACCGGAGAGCGCGGCGCCAGTTCGTGCAGCCGGCGGTTCTCGGCTTCGAGCTCGCGCAGCTGCGCGGCGCGGCGGATCATCAGCCGCAGCACGTCGAGATCGACCGGCTTCTGGTGGAAGTCGTAGGCGCCCAATTCGACCGCACGCATCGCCACGTCGCGGCTCTCGTTGCCGGTGGCGACGATGATCTTGGTCTCGGGCGCCATCGCCAGGATCGCCTCGAGCGCGGCCATGCCCTCGCCGGCGCCGTCGGATTCCGGCGGCAGGCCAAGGTCGAGCACCACGACCTGCGGCCGCACGCGGCGGAATTCGGCGATCGCGTCTTCGCGGTTGCCCGCGAGCGCGATGTCGAAATCGCCCAGCGCCCACTTGTACTGGCGGGCCAGGCCCTCGTCGTCCTCGACGATCAGAACGGTGATCTTGGTGTCTTTCATGTCCTTACGCCGCCGACGAGACGGCTCCTTCGCTCGCTAGAGGGAGAAAAACGCGCATGGTGGTGCCCGCGCCGGGGGTCGAAATCACGTCGAGCTCGCCGCCGGCCGCGCGGATCAAGGCGCGCGTCTGGTAGGCGCCGATGCCGCTGCCGCCTGCCTTGGTGGTGCGGAAGGGCCGGAACAACTCGTCCTGGATGAATTCGGCGGTCATGCCGGAACCGCGGTCGGCGACCTCGATCATCAGCCGGGGGCCGCAGGCCAGGCTGCGGATCGTGACCGCGCCGTCCTTGGGCGAAGCCTCGATCGCGTTGCTGATGAGATGGGTCAGGGCCGAGCGCAAATCGTCGGTCGCGATGGCGACCAGCGCCGGGGCCGCGCTCGATTGCGCGTGGAGAGCGACACCGGTGCCCGAGAGCGCGCCCGCCACCTCGGCGATGATCTGGGCGGCGTCGGCAGAGGCGGCCTGGGCCGGCGCCGCGCCGGGCGCGGATTCGCGGGCGTTGAGCTGCTGCAACAGCTTGTTCATGCGCCCGGCGGCGGTCTCGATGGTCTTGAACGCGTCGGCGCGGAACTCGGCGTCGTGACCGTAGCGGCGGGCGTTGATCGCCAGCAGCCGCAGCTGGCTCGCCAGGTTCTTGATGTCGTGGCCGACAAAGGCGAAGCGCTTGCCGTAATCCTCGAGGCCGCGTGCGTCGGCCAGCAGCTGCGCCGCGCGTTCCTCGCAGATGTAGCTCGCCGCCTGGCGCGCGACCGCGCGCAGCAGCTCGTAGCTTTCCCAGTTGAGGTCGAGGGGCGCGCGCGGATGCGACAGCACGATGAAGCCGATCAGGCGGCCTTGATGCGGCAGCGGCACCGCCAGCCAGAAGGCGCCGTCGGCGCGCCAGGTGCCGCCGCCGGGGGCGCCGTCGAGCACCTGGATCCACTGGCCGCCGCGGAAACCGGCGACGAACTCGCTGCCGGCCGGCTCGATCAGGTCGGCGGCGAGGCGCAGATTGAGGAAGCCCGCCGGGCGGAAGCCCTTTCCCTCGTCGATCAGCCACAACGCGCCCTTGGGCGCGTCGACGATGTTGGCGACCGCGCGGATGACGCGCTGGCGGAGATTCTCGCCGCTTTCGCCGGACGAGAGGATGTCGATGAAGTTCATCCACTCGACGCGGTAGTCGTAGCGCAGCGAGAAGAAGTTGCGCGACACGAGATAATTGAGCCGCGCCTTGATGCCGCCCGAGGACAGCACCAGCGCCAGCACCAGGAGGCTGCCGAACAGCGCGATCGCCTGCGCCGCCGGGCCCCAATTGCCGCCGGCCTGGTGCAGCGTGGCGCCCAGCACCGCGACCGCGAGCAGGAACCCGCCGCTCACCACCAGAGTGAAGGCGTGAAACACCACGCGCCGGGACACATGATGATCGATGCGCCAGTCGCGGTTGCGGGCGAGGGTGAGGGCGAGGAACGGTGCCGACAACAGGGTGGCGGCGGGCCGCGCCTCGGCGAACAGGGGGTTGACCGTCCCGGTCAGCAGCGCGGTCGAATAGAGGAACAGGCCGTAGGCGAAGAAGCCGCCGATGGCGATGCACAGCGGCACCACGTTCCACAGCCGCTTCTGCTCTGTGTTGCGGTAGAGGTTCTCGACCAGCAGCAGGCCCGCCACGGCGAGCGCGGCGCGGGCCAGGATTTGCGACGGGACCAGGGCATCGGCGCCCCAATGCGCCAGGTCGTCGGCCAGCGCCGCGGCTCCGGTCAGGGCGCCGACGATCAGCACGATGCGCCGGGCGCGGAGCTTCCAGCCGGCGAGCGATTCGGGCCGCAGCAGGGTGTCGAGCAGCGCCAGCCAGACTAGCGCCTGCGCGGTCTCGAGCGCGGGGGCGAGGCCCGGCAGCAGGCCGCCGAAGCCGGCGACCGGCGCCCAGGCGGCGGTCAGGCCGGAGGCCGCGAGCACGTAGCCGCCTTCGCGCGACGGCTTGCCGCGCGCCAGCGTGAACAGGAACAGCGCCGCGAAGGCAGCGGCGCAGATCAGTGAGGTGGCGGCGGCGATCGGCATGGTCAGCGCGCGCCCTCGTGGAACAGGATCACCCGCACCGTCTGGATCAGGATGACGATGTCGAGGAACAGCGTGCGGTTCTTCACGTAATAGAGGTCGTAGGCGAGCTTCTGCCGCGCGTCCTCGAGCGAGGCGCCGTAGGAATAATTGACCTGGGCCCAGCCGGTGATGCCCGGCTTCACCGCATGGCGCTCGTTGTAGAACGGGATCTGGCCGGCCAGCTGCTCGACGAAGAACGGCCGCTCTGGCCGCGGGCCGACGAAGCTCATGTTGCCCTTGAACACGTTCCAGAGCTGCGGCAGCTCGTCGATGCGGTACTTGCGGATGATCGCGCCGACGCGGGTGATGCGCGGGTCGCCATCGATGGCCCATTTCGGCGCGCCGTCGCGCTCGGCATCGGCGCGCATCGAGCGGAACTTGAAGAGCATGAAGCTGCGGCTGTGATAGCCGACGCGTTCCTGGCGGTAGAGCACCGGTCCCGGGCCTTCGAGCTTGATGGCGATCGCGGCCAGCGCGATTACCGGCAGCGTCACTGCCAGCAGGACCAGGCTCGCGGCGAGGTCGAACAGGCGCTTGGCGATATTGATGATGCGGCCCTGGCGGAAGCCGTCGGAGAAGATCAGCCAGCTCGGCTGCAGCGCGTCGATGTCGACGCGGCCGTGCTCGCGCTCCCAGAAGGTCAGGTAATCGATGACGTTGATGCCGTCGAGCTTGCAATGCAGCAGCTGCTCGACCGGCATGCCGCGGCGCTCGTCGGTGGCGACCACCACCTCGCGGCAGCGCAGCGACTTGGCGAACTTGCTGAGCGCGCGATTGTCCACGACGGTGTCGAGGTCGAGCGCCTCGCCCTCGACCAGGTGCTTGTCCGGGCCGATATGAACGTAAGCGGTGGCGACGAAATAGCGGTTGGCGTGCTTGCGCGCGAGCTCGGCGATGCGCGACGCGCGCATGCCGGTGCCGAGCACGACGATGCGGCGGCGGAAGGTCTCGGAATCGGAATAGCGCAGGAAGGCGATGCGGGTGACGACGACGCAGCCGAGCCACGCGGCCGAGGCCTTGAGGCAAAGCTGGTGCCAGGAATCGGCAAAACCGCCGAGCATCGAGCTCGAGAAGAACAGGCCGCCGATCGCGGTCGCCGGCACCAGCAGCGCCAGAGCCAGCAGCGCCTTGGTGGCGAACATCTTGCCGTCGAGGAAGACTTCGTAGTTGTAAAGCCCGACCGCGCCCATGGTGGTGACGGCGAGCGCCGACATGCCGAGCGAGAACTGGACCGACGAAGCGGCGAGGTGGAATTCGCCGGCCAGCGCGGTGTTGACCGGGGCGATGGCGAGATAGAGCGCCCCCGACATCAGCAGGATTTCGCAGAGGCCGATCAGGACGGCCGGAACCGGAATGAAATGACCGAAGAGGCGAAACATGCCGAACCCGCTCCCAAAACACCGGCCGATTGGCGGGGCGCGCGGGTTCTCGTTGCGCCCTTGTCAAAGCCGCCGACTTCCGGGCGGCCTAACTGTCAAGTTCGTATCCTATTGGCAAAGAATTTTCAATATATAAATGAGTATTCGTGCAAACAAATCCGATAAATCTAAGAATACAACAAATAGCAATGTAATAACATCTGCACAAAACTCCGTTTTCGTCTAATAAATGGTTACCGGACGATTAATCGCCGGATCAAAGTGGTTAACCGCGGCGCGCAATGCTGGGGCGTTAACCGCGCTGGACGCGTCAATGAGCCGGCGGCGGCGCGGCGGCGCGGCGGATGGTCTTGCGAATGCTGGCCGGGCGGGTGCGGCCGGTGCCGCGTCACGATCCCGGGCGGGACAAAAACGGCCAGAGTCGGGGTCGGGACCGGCCGCAATCGGGCGGCAACGGCGCCGCGCTGTCAAATTCTCCGACTGGCGTCAGGCCAGCTTGGCGAGCTCGGCGAGGACGCGGTCGCCCATGGCGGCGGTCGAAATCCGGGTCAGGCCCGGCTGCAGGATGTCGCCGGTGCGCGCGCCGCCGGCCAGCGCCTGTTCCACCGCGGTCTCGACCAGGCTTGCCTCGTCGTCGAGGTCGAACGAGAACCGCAGCATCATCGCCAGCGACAGGATCGAGGCCAGCGGATTGGCCAGGTTCTTGCCGGCGATGTCGGGCGCGCTGCCGTGCACCGGCTCGTAGAGCGCCTTGCGCCGGCCGCTCTTGTCGGCCGCTCCCAGGCTGGCCGACGGCAGCATACCGAGCGAGCCGGTCAGCATCGCCGCGCAATCCGACAGGATGTCACCGAACAGATTGTCGGTGACGATGACGTCGAACTGCTTCGGGTTGCGCACCAGCTGCATGGCGCAGTTGTCGGCGTACATGTGCGAAAGCTGCACGTCCGGGTATTCGGCCGCCCCGAGCTTGGTCACTTCCTCGCGCCACAGCACGCCCGATTCCATGACGTTCGCCTTCTCGACCGAGGTGACGCGTTTCTGCCGCTTGCGCGCCAGCTCGAAGGCGACGCGGGCGACGCGGACGATCTCGGCGGTGGTGTAGACCTGGGTGTTGACGCCCTTGCGGCTGCCGTCGGGCAGGGTCGAAATGCCGCGCGGCTCGCCGAAATAGACCCCGCCGGTCAGTTCGCGGACGATGATCATGTCGAGTCCTTCGACCACTTCTTGCTTCAAGGTCGAGGCGCCGACCAGCGGCGCGAAGACGAAGGCCGGACGGATGTTGGCGAACAGCTCCATGTCCTTCCTGAGCCGCAACAACCCGCGTTCGGGCTTCTGCGCGAACGGCAGATTGTCCCATTTCGGGCCGCCGACCGCGCCCAGCAGCACCGCGTCGGATTGCTGCGCCACCGCCATCGCCGCGTCGGTCAGCGGCGTGCCGTGCTTGTCGATCGCCGCGCCCCCGACCAGTTCCTCGCGGGTGTCGAAGGAGGCGATCCGCTTTTGGTCGAAATATTCGAGCACCCGCGCCGCCTGGCGCGTCACCTCGGGGCCGATGCCGTCGCCCGGCAGCAGCAGAATTTTCTTGTTGGACGCCATCTCAATTCCCCCGAAAAACCGGCGCGGTCAGAGCCAGGGCTGGCTCGCGCGATGCTTATGCTCGAATGTCTCGATCGCGCGCTCTTTGCGGAGCGTCATGCCGATCTCGTCGAGCCCCTCGAGCAGCAGCTGCTTGCGGAACGGGTCGATCTCGAAATGGATCTTTTCGCCGTCGGGCCGCGTCACGGTCTGACTGGCGAGGTCGATGGTCAGCCGCGCGTTGGCGCCCTTGCGCGCGTCCTCCATCAGCTGGTCGCACACGTCCTGCGGCAGCCGGATCAGCAGAATGCCGTTCTTGAAGCTGTTGGTATAGAAGATGTCGGCGAAGCTCGGCGCGATCACCGCGCGGATGCCGAAATCCAGCAGCGCCCAGGGCGCGTGCTCGCGCGACGAGCCGCAGCCGAAATTCTCGCCGGCGACCAGGATCTGCGCCTTGCGGTAGGCCGGCTGGTTGAGCACGAACTCCGGCCGCTCGGCGCCACTATTGTCGTAGCGCAGCTCCTCGAACAGCGCCTTGCCGAGGCCGTGGCGCTCGATGGTCTTGAGGTGCTGCTTGGGGATGATCTTGTCGGTGTCGACGTTGATCATCGGCAGGGGCGCGGCGACCCCGGTCAGCTGCGTGAATTTTTCCATGGCGCCGGGATGGTTAGCGGACGGAGGGCCAGAAGTCCAGCGCGCAAACGAACGGGGCCGGGTCTCGCGACCCGGCCCCGTCTATGGAAACCGAACCCGAACGACTACTTGTTCATCGCGGTCCAGATCGGCTTGCCGTCCGGGCCCATGAAGTCGCGCGCCCAGGAGGCCTCGATCTGCTTCACGACACCGTCCGGAAGCGGGACGTAGTCGAGCGCCTTGGCCTGCTCTTGGCCGTGCTTGAGGGCCCAGTCGAGGAACTTGAGCACCGGCTGATTCTGCTCCGCCGGGTAATCCGTGCGCATCAGCATGTAGGTCGCCGCGGTGATCGGCCAGCTCTTGTCGCCGGGCTGATCGGTGAGGATGAGGTAGAAGTCCTGCACCTTGCTGAAGTCGGCGTTGGCCGCCGCCGCCGCGAACGATTCCATGGTCGGCTGGAGCGTCTTGCCGGCATGGTTGACCATCTTGGTGTAGGTCAGCTTGTTTTCCATGACATAGGCGTATTCGACGTAGCCGATCGCGCCGACGACCTGCTGGACGTTGGACGCGACGCCGGCATTGCCCTTGCCGCCGACGCCGTTCGGCCACTCGACGGAGACGTCGGCGCCGACCTTGCTCTGCCACTCGGGGCTGACCTTGCCGAGATAGTTGGTGAAGTTGAAGGTCGTGCCCGAGCCGTCCGAGCGGTGGACGGTGGTGATTGCCATGTGCGGCAGCTTGACGCCCGGGTTGAGCTTCTTGATCGCGGGCGCGTCCCACGACGTGATGGTGCCGAGATAGATGTCGGCCAGGGTCTTGCCATCGAGCGTCATCTCGCCCGGCTTGATGCCCGGCAGGTTGACGATCGGGGTGATGGAGATGATCACCTGCGGGAATTGCACGGTCTTCATCGCCTTGAGGTCGTCCGGCGTCAGCGGCTTGTCGCTGTTGGCGAAGTCCACCGTCCCGGCCTGGATCTGCTTGATGCCGCCGCCGGAGCCGATCGCCTGGTAGTTGACCGCGATGCCGGTCTCCTTCTGATACGCATCCGCCCATTTCGACAGGACGGGATAGATCGCGGTGCCGCCGGCGCCGTTCAAGTCCTTGGCCTGGGCGGACGCGGCGAGCAGGGTCGCGGCCGCGATGGCGGCGAACCCGCTGAGAATTTTGTGTTTCATGGTTGAAAGCCCCTTCATGTTTGTCCATCGCGGCCGCGCGCAGGCGGGTTGCGATGCGGGGGACTGTAGGTGCGCCAAACGACAGTCGCGTTACGGTTCGGCGTCAGTTTCGTGACGATCCCTCAAAATCGCCGCTAGAAACCGCCGACTCGGCCGAATTCAGCCGAGGTCACGCACATCCGCGAGCTTGCCGCGGATCGCCGCCGCCGCCGCCATCGCCGGACTCATAAGGTGGGTGCGCCCGCCGCGTCCCTGTCGGCCCTCGAAATTGCGGTTCGAGGTCGAGGCGCAACGCTCGCCCGGCTCCAGCCGGTCGGCGTTCATGGCGAGACACATCGAGCAGCCCGGCTCGCGCCATTCGAACCCGGCGGCGATAAAGATGCGGTCGAGGCCTTCTTCCTCGGCCTGGTGCTTGACCAGGCCCGAGCCCGGCACCACCAGCGCGCCGACGCCCGCGGCCACCTTGCGGCCCTTGGCCACCGCCGCGGCCTCGCGCAGGTCCTCGATGCGCGCGTTGGTGCACGAGCCGATGAACACCTTCTGCACCGGAATGTCGGTCAGCCTGGTGCCCGGCGTCAGGCCCATGTATTTGAGCGAGCGCTCCATCGCCTCGCGCTTGGCGTGGTCGCGGATTTCGGCCGGGTCGGGGACCGCGCCGGTGATCGGCAGCACGTCCTCGGGGCTGGTGCCCCAAGTGACCTGGGGCGCGATGGTCTCGGCGTGGATCTTGACCTCGACGTCATAGGCAGCGCCCTTGTCGGAGGGCAGCGTCTTCCAGAACGTCACCGCCTGTTCCCAGGCGCCGGCCTTGGGCGCGTGGGGGCGGCCTTTCAGATATTCGAAGGTGGTCTCGTCGGGCGCGATCAGCCCGGCGCGCGCGCCGGCCTCGATCGACATGTTGCACACCGTCATGCGGCCTTCCATCGACAGCCGCTTCACCGCCGCGCCGGCGTATTCGATGACGTGGCCGGTGCCGCCGGCGGTGCCGATATGGCCGATGATGCCGAGGATCAGGTCCTTCGCCGTCACGCCCGGCGGCAGATTTCCCTCGACCAGGACGCGCATGTTCTTGGCGCGGTGCTGGATCAGCGTCTGCGTCGCCAGCACGTGCTCGACCTCCGAGGTGCCGATGCCGAAGGCGAGCGCGCCGAACGCGCCGTGCGTCGCGGTGTGGCTGTCGCCGCAGACGATGGTCATGCCCGGCTGGGTCATGCCCTGCTCGGGGCCGATGATGTGGACGATGCCCTGGCGCACGTCGTTGAGCCCGAAATAGGGGATGCCGAATTCCTTGACGTTGGCCTCGAGCGTCTCGACCTGCTTGCGCGATTCGGGCTCGGTGATGCCGTGCGCGCGGTCGGTGGTCGGCACGTTGTGGTCGGCGACGGCGATGGTGGCGTCCGGCCGGCGCACGCGGCGGCCGCCGGCGCGCAGGCCGGCGAAGGCCTGCGGGCTGGTGACTTCGTGCACCAGGTGCCGGTCGATATAGAGCAGGGACGTGCCGTCCGGCGACACCTCGACCAGGTGGCTGTCCCAGATCTTGTCGAACAGCGTGCGCGGCTTGGCCATGGCGGAGCTATTTCTTCGGCTTGGCCTCGGCTTTGGGCTTGGCCCCGGCCTTGGCCGGTTCGCCACCCTTGGCCGCCGCCTCGGGCGGAACCTCGACCAGCGTTTCGGCCGCCAGATCCGGCGGCGCCTGGCCCTCGACCGGGACGCCCGCGGTTTCGAGCTTGGCGCGCTCGCGCTCGGTGATGCGCGCCGCCTTGCCGGCGAGGCCGCGCAGGTAATAGAGCTTCGCGCGCCGCACCGCGCCGCGCCGCACCACCGAAATCTCGGCGATGCGCGGCGAATAGAGCGGGAAGACGCGCTCGACGCCCTCGCCGTACGAGATCTTGCGCAGGGTGAAGTTCGAGTTGACCCCGGCGTTCTTGCGCGCGATGCACACGCCCTCGAACGACTGGAGCCGCTCGCGCTCGCCCTCGATCACCTTGATGCTCACCTTGAGCGTGTCGCCGGGGCGGAACTCGGGCACCGCGCGCGCCTTGGCGAGCGCCTGAACCGCTTCCTTGTCGAGCATCTGCATGACGTCCATGGGACTTCTCCGACCTTAAATGCGATCCCGCGCGCGCGCGAGATAGCGTTGCCACAAATCCGGACGACGCTCCCGCGTCGCCGTTTCCGCCTGGGCCTTGCGCCACTGGCGGACCTTCTCGTGATGGCCGGAGACCAGAACCTCCGGCACCGTCTTGCCGTGCCATTCCTGCGGCCGCGTGTAGTGCGGATACTCCAGCAGGCCGGCGGCGAAACTTTCCTCGTCGAGCGTTTCCGCGTCGCCGATCACGCCCGGCAGCAGCCGCACGCAGGCGTCGATCAGCGCGATTGCCGCCGGCTCGCCGCCCGACAGCACGAAGTCGCCGAGGCTCAGCTCCTCGACATGGTGCGCCTCGATCACCCGCTCGTCGATGCCCTCGAAGCGCCCGCACAAGAGGCGGATGCCGGGCCCGGCGGCGAGTGTTTTGACCCGTTCCTGGTCGAGACGCCTTCCGCGCGGCGACAGATGGATCAGCGGGCCGGGCCGGCCGGCGGCCGCCGCGATCGCCGCGTCGGCGACGTCGGGGCGTAGCACCATGCCGGGGCCGCCGCCGAACGGCGCGTCGTCGACGGTGCGGTGCTTGTCGCGCGCGAAATCGCGGATGTCCACCGTCTCGAGCCGCCACAGCCCGCGTTCCAGCGCCTTGCCGGCGAGCGAATGGCCCAGCGGCCCGGGGAACATCTCCGGGTAGAGCGTCAGCACGGTGGCGGTCCATGCTTTATTGACGGGGGCGGTCATTGGCTGCCTTTCCGCCCATGCTTTACATTTTGGGGCTCGTCGAGCAGCCCCACCGGCGGATCGATCACCAGGCGGCGCTCGGCGATGTCCACGACCGGCACCACGCTCTTGGTGAACGGCACCATGACGGTGCCGCGCCCATTGGTTGCGCCGGGGCGGGCGATCTCGATATTGGGGCCGCCGCCGAAATCGTGCACCGCGATGACGCGGCCGAGCGCCGCGCCGTCGCGCAGGAAGGCGTCGAGCCCGATCAGGTCGGCCTGGTAGAACTCGCCCTCCGCCGCCGGCGGCAGGGTGGCGCGCGCGACATAGAGCTTCTCGCCTTTCAGGCGCTCGGCCGCGTTGCGGTCCTCGATGCCCTTGACCCGCGCGATCAGCGCGCCGCGCGACGCGCCCACCAGATCGATCTCGAAGCGGCGCTTGCCCTGCTCGTCCTCGAGTGGGCCGTAGGACGCGATGTCCTGCGGGCTCGCGGTGAAGCTTTTCAGGCGCACCAATCCCTTGACGCCATGCACGCCGGCAATGGCGCCGAGACAGATCCGGGTTTGCGCGCCTGCGCTCATCGTCGGGTCAGGCCCCCGCCTGCGGCGCCGGCTTGGCTTCGGCTTTGCCGCCTTCGGCGGCCGGGGCCGGCTTCTCCGCCGGCTTCTCGGTCTTCTTCTCGGCGGGCTTGCCCTCGGCCGGCGGCGCGCCCGGCTGGCCGGGAATCATCGCCTCGGCCTTGGGCGCCTCGAGCTTCTTGCGCTCGGCACGCGGCATCGAGCGCTGCGGCGTCTCGCGGATCTCGGGCCGCTTCATCATGCCGGCGTCGGCCAGGAACAGCGTCACCCGGTCGGACGGCAGCGCGCCCATCTTGATCCAGTGCTGGATGCGCTCGGTCTTGAGCACCACGCGCTCCTTGTGGCCCTTGTCGAGCATCGGGTTGTAGGTGCCGAGCTTCTCGATGAAGCGGCCGTCGCGCGGGCTGCGCGATTCGGCGACCACGATCGAATAGAACGGGCGCTTCTTGGCGCCGCCGCGGCTGAGACGAATCTTGAGTGCCATGCTGTGCCTTTCCGTTGATCCTCTTGCTAGTGCCTGAAGGGCGGGGTGGGTGACATTCCGGGAAATCCGTGCCGGGCGAGGCCCTTTTTGCCGAGCTTGCCCATGCGCTTCATCATCGCGCCCATGTCCTGGAACTGCTTGATGAGGCGGTTGATCTCGGGAACCGTGGTGCCCGAGCCGGCGGCGATGCGCTGGCGGCGCGAGGCGTTGAGCAGCTTAGGGTTCTTGCGCTCTTCCTTGGTCATCGACGACAGGATCGCCGCCTGGCGCTTCAACATGGTCTCGTCGACGTTGGCTTCGCTGAGCTGCTTCTTGACCTTGGCGACGCCGGGGAGATGCGCCAGCACGCCGCCCATGCCGCCCATCTTGCGAAGCTGCGCCAGTTGCGACGCCAGATCGTCGAGGTCGAAGCCGCCCTTCTCCATCTTGCGCGCGATCTTCTCGGCTTCCTCGCGGGAGGATGTCTCGGCCGCCTTCTCGACCAGGCTGACGATGTCGCCCATGCCGAGGATGCGCGAGGCGATCCGGTCGGCGTGGAAGGCCTCGAGCGCGTCGAGCCTTTCGCCGGTGCCGAGCAGCTTGATCGGCTTGCCGGTGACGGCGCGCATCGAGAGCGCGGCGCCGCCGCGCGCGTCGCCGTCGATCCGCGTCAGCACGATGCCGGTCAAGCCGACGCGCTCGGCGAACGCCTTGCCGGTGTTGACCGCGTCCTGGCCGGTGAGGGCGTCGACCACCAGCAAGGTCTCGGCCGGCTTCGATGCGGCGTGCACCGCGGCGATTTCCTGCATCAGCGGCTCGTCGATCGAAAGCCGCCCAGCGGTATCGAGCACCACCGCGTCGTAGCCCTCGCGTTTGCCGGTGTCGATCGCCCGCGCCGCAATGGCCAGCGTCTTTTCTCCGGCCACCACCGGCAGCGACGCGACGCCGGCCTGAGCGGCGAGGGTCGCCAGCTGAAGCTGTGCCGCCGGCCGCGCGACGTCGAGCGACGCCACCAGCACCTTCTTCTTGTCGCGTTCCTTGAGCAGCCGCGCCAGCTTGGCCGATGTAGTGGTCTTGCCCGAGCCCTGGAGCCCGACCATCATCACCACCGCCGGCGGCGGCACGTTGAGATCGAGCGCGCCGTCGCCGCCCAGCGTCTGCACCAGGTGGTCGTGCACCAGCTTCACCACCATCTGGCCCGGCGTCACCGAGCGCAGCACGTCCTGGCCGACCGCCTGCTCGCGCACCGCGTTGACGAAATCCTTCACCACCGGCAGCGCCACGTCGGCCTCGATCAGCGCCAGGCGGATTTCGCGCATCGACGATGCGACATCCTCCTCCGACAGCGCGCCCTTCCGCTTGAGGCGGTCGAAGATGTCGCCCAGCCGTGTGCTCAGGCTCTCGAACAAAAGGACTCCTCTTTAATTCTCCGGCCGCAGATGGCCGGCGGCAAACGCGGTGCGGGCCAGTGCGCGCAACGCGCGGACTGGCCGGTCCCCTGGCGGGGCAGAAGGCTTCCAACTCCTTGAAGCGGGCCGGAACCTAGGCTTCGGCCCGGTTTCTGTCAATCGCGCAACCTTTGCCCCAATTCCGCCACCACAATATCGCGGCTTTGCCGCGGAGGTTGCCGGGCCCCTGCGCCGTTCTCCCTGCGAATGGCCCCGTCCCGGGGCCGGCAACACCAAAAGGAACGCCTCTCATGATTCGTTCGATGTACTCGCGTGCCGCGCTGATCGCCGGATTGCTCGCTTTCGCCGCGCTGCCGGCGCTGGCGCAATCGACCCAGCCCTCGGCCCCGGCTCCGGCGGCGGGCGCCACGGTCGCGGCCCCGGCGGCGAAGGCCAATGCCGACGTCAAGACCGGCGTCCAGAAGGACAAGAAGACCGCGCACAAGGCGACCACCAAGAAGCAGCAGGCCAAGGGCCCGGCGGCCGACAAGGCCGTCAAGTCCTCGACCATCACCAACGGCAACGCTCCGGTCACGCACTGACCCCGGGCTGAGGCGAGGGGCGGGGCGCCGGCCCAAAGGACCGGTGGCTCCGCCCTTCCTTTTGTTTACAGGCCGCGGGGGGATGCCTATATCCCTGCCCATGCGCGGCAGGTCGTTCCTCAAGATGCATGGGCTGGGCAACGACTTCGTCGTGCTCGACGCGCGCGTTGAGCCGCTCGCGCTCGACGACCGGGCCGCCGCCGCCATAGCCGCGCGCCACACCGGCATCGGCTGCGACCAGCTCATCGTCATCGAGAAACCGCGGCGCAACGGCGCCGCCGCCTATCTCCGGATCCGCAACGCCGACGGCGGCGAAGTCGAGGCCTGCGGCAACGCCGCGCGCTGCGTCGCCGACCTGCTGATGCGCGAAACCGGCGCCGACCAGGTCACGCTCGAAACCCAGGCGGGCGCGGTCTCCGCGCGGCGCGCCGCCGGCGGGCTGGTCGCGGTCGACATGGGCGAGCCGCGCTGGGGCTGGCGCGATATTCCGCTGGCACGCGAGTGCGACACCGATCATCTGCCGCTGAGCCTCGGCCCGCTCGCGGACGGCGTCGCCACCAGCATGGGAAATCCGCACGCCACCTTCTTCGTCGCCGACGTGGCGGCGGTCGACATCGCGGCACTCGGCCCCAAGCTCGAGCACGACAAGCTCTTCCCGAAGCGCGCCAATATCGGCGTGGCGCAGATCCTGTCGTCTGCGAAACTGCGGCTGCGCGTCTGGGAGCGCGGCGCCGGATTGACCCCGGCATGCGGCACCGGCGCCTGCGCCGCGGTGGTGGCGGCGAGCCGCCGCAAGCTTAGCGGCCGCGCGGTCGAGGTGATCGCCGATGGCGGCCCGCTCAAGATTGAATGGCGCGACGACAACCGCGTCATCATGACCGGGCCGGTGGCGGTGAGCTTCGCCGGCACCATCGACAAGTCGCTGCTGCCGGGCTGATCCCATGGCCGAGATCGTCACCTTCGGCTGCCGCCTCAACGCCTTCGAATCGGAAATCATGCGCCGCCACGCCGAGTCCGCCGGGCTCGGCGACGCGGTGATCGTCAACACCTGCGCCGTCACGGCCGAGGCCGAGCGCCAGGCGCGCCAGGCGATCCGCCGCGCCCGGCGCGAAAATCCGTCGGCCCGCATCATCGTCACCGGCTGCGCCGCGCAGATCAATCCGGCGATGTTCGCCGCCATGCCAGAGGTCGACCGCGTCATCGGCAACGTCGAAAAGCTCAAGCCCGAAGCCTGGATCGGCGCCGAACGGGTTTGCGTCGGCGACATCATGACGGTGCGCGAGACCGCATCCCATCTGCTCGACGGCTTCGGCGGCCGCGCCCGCGCCTTCCTCGAGGTGCAGCAGGGCTG
>Ga0335078_10005154_pt1 | contig 19325 bp, 16 predicted proteins | sample Lox_Sample_32_FD_206711 | JGI IMG/M metagenome (GOLD analysis project Ga0335078, IMG submission 206711) | Soil microbial communities from Loxahatchee National Wildlife Refuge, Florida, United States - Lox_Sample_3.2 | ecosystem: Environmental > Terrestrial > Soil > Wetlands | place: USA... | reverse complement strand
CGTACCTCGAGGCCAACCCCGTCACGTGGGAGGAGGCGGAGGCGCGCACCGAGGTGAAGGCCCGGGAGCTCTCCGACGAAGAGAGCAAGATAGTCGAGGAGCGCCTAAAGGCGCTCGGATACCTGTCCTAGTCGCGAAGCTTTCAGCAAATTCTTCTCCCGCGCCGGCAAGGCCCAAGAGGCTGGCGGATTCACGAGAATCTCGCCTCGTCGGAAAAGCACGGGAGAGATTGGGCGAAGTGATGGACCGCGTTCTTCACACAAATCCTTTTTTATCCATCGCGAAGACGCAGTCTTCGTGGAGAATAGTCGATGAGCGGCGACCAAACGTATGATATTGCAATAGTTGGAGCTTCCTACTCGGGACTCGTCTCGGCGATTACGGCGTCCAAGTCGAGCAAAGTCCTTCTCATTGAGAAGAGGCCCAAGCCAGGAACGCCCACCAACTCTACGGGGGCGGTCCCCATCGAGTGGCTCAAGAACATGGGAGTCTATCCTTCTGACGATTGCATAGCCGGGACAATCTGTGGCATTGAGCTGATATCTCCGAACGACGACAGCGTCCAGATAAGGAACTCTGTGCCAGACGGCATGGTCACATATCCTGATCGCTACGTGAACTGGCTCGCGGAGAGAGCTAGAGACAAGGGCGCCACGATCATGACAGGTACCGTCTTTAGGGGCCTTTCGGGCTTCAACGGAAGCGCGGCCAAAGGCGGAAACGGGAAGATAGCCATCGAGACCAGCAAGGGGACGTTCCACGCCAAATACGTAATAGGCGCCGATGGGGCCGCCACGGCGGTGGGCCAGGCCGCCGGACTTGCCGTACTGCCCAAGCCAGAAGATTTGCACATAGGTCTGGAGTACCATGTCGAAAACAAGGGCATTCAGGACCCTCAAATCTACCGTCTTTATCTCGGCCACGAGCTAGCGCCCCTGGGTTACGCATGGAGCTTCCCTGAGGGGGATCATAGCCTCAAGGTGGGGGTTGGGATACCGAAGAGCGTGGGAGTCACGCCCAAAAGCCTGATGGTGAAGTTCATGAAGAAGTACCCCCAGTACGATACCCACATCTCGCTGAGCAACGGTGGGATAATACCGACGGCACCTCCGCTGAAGACCGCAGTCAAGGGCAACGTAGTTCTTGTCGGTGACGCGGCCCATTTCTGCAGCCCCCTTCACGGCGGAGGGATCTGGTTCGGCATGGAGTCAGGAGCGCTCGCTGGCAAGGCTTTGGCGCAGGGCGACCCGCAGCTCTATGACAAGCTGTGGAAGGAGGAGCTCGGCGGGGTCCTTCTTCGCCACTACAAGCTCAAGATGGTCATCTACAGCATGACCGACAAGAATTTCGACGACCTAATCGCCGTCTTGAAGACATACGTCGCCAAAAAGGAGGCGGGCCATGGCAAGATGCGGATGGCCTCAAGCGTATTCTTCGCTGACCCCGCGTTCGTGTTGAGCATGGTCGGCAAATGGACCAAAAAGGGCCTGGCTGTCGACGTCATCAAACGGGCACTGTTCCCCAACTTCAAGATCGCTTGAGTCCAGGCAACCCGAGAAGGGCCCCCTGCGGTTCTTGCAGCAAAAGCAATCCTGAAGCTTGCCCAGGGACGCTGGAGGCCCTCCTTAAGATGAGTGACTCTGTCTGAATTCATCGAAAAGAACGCTGGCCTCGATTGTGGGGTTGAGAGCGTGGAAGCTCGCTCTAGTGGGTCCCACGCCGTTTTGGTTCTTCCCCATATTCTATGTCCTCCTATCGACCAACACGGGAGTGAGCTCGTCAGGATTGACGGGCCTCGTCGTGGCGATGATGGTGAGCGCGAGCTGGGGGTTCCTCCTGAATGACCTTGCTGACCGGGACGCCGACGCGAAGGGCGGGCGGGCGGACGCGCTCCATGGCCACGGCCTCGGCAAGAGAACGATGTGGGCCTTGATCCTGCTGACCGCGGTGGTTAGCTGGGCCATAGTCTTCCTCATTGGAGGCGGTCTGGTCTTCAAAGGAGTCCTTGCGTTCGACTACCTCGTCGCAATCGCATATTCGATGCCGCCGCTGAAGCTGAAGGTCAGGAAGTTCTGGGGTTTCCTCGCCAACTCGCTCATGGAGAGGCCGCTTCCAGTCGTCGTATTTCTCGCGTACATGCACTATTACACCGTCGCAACCGTCCTTTTGCCAGTGTTGATGGAGCTCACATGGAGCGTTTTCAAGCATCAAGCGGCCGACGTCAGAGAAGACATCAGGGCCAATGTCATCACGTTCGCCGCCTCCCTTGGGGAGGGGCTCTCCACCAGGATAGTCATGAGGGTGCTGAACCCACTCAGCGTATTCTCCCTCCTCTTATTGGTCGCGATGGCTTGGCTGGCGATTGACAATCTTAGGCCGCTCCTCCTTCCGGCCTTTCTTGTCACCGCATTCGCCATCCTCGTCGCATATCTGGGCGAGCGAGTTGGAAAGCTCACCGTCTACGTTACCCCAACCGACCCGCCATACATAATCGCCTTGAACTTATCCTACAGATACGTAGTGCTGCCGGTCATGGCATATGGGGTCATTGCCTATCGCCTTGCCTTCTTTCCGCTCCTGATCCTCCTGGCTATCGCTCTGGGCTACCAGGGCCTCGCATACGTCAAAATCGCGAGAAGCGCATTTGGGCGTTAGTCTTCTTTCGAAAAGTCCCTTGCCGTTCCATTGGTCGCTTCAGACGAACGATCCTTGTCGCGTGCCACAGACCCAAGGGGGCTCGTCTCTCAATGTTAGGACGTCGGTCTTCATCGGGATCCTCGCGACCTCCGAAAGCACCTCGGGGAGCGTGTCGTGGCCATCGCTCAGAAGGTGTGTCTCTATGAAGACAGTTCTTATTTTTTCCAAGAGGCATTTGGCGCCCAAAAGCACCTCGGATTCGTACCCTTCGCAATCCACAACGAGAACGGTAGGGGCGGTTGGGAACTCCAAGTCGTCGAGTCTCACCATCGGAACGGTGACGTGCTTGTTGTATTTCAGCCCATCCAACTTCAGAATCGAGGTCCCAAGCGACGTCGCCTCCCCGTCGACGATGTTGAGCCGGGCAACCCCCTCCTTGGAGCCGACTGCTACGTTGAAGGTGCTAACGTTCGACCTGTCCTTTGTGAAGTGGCGAAGGACCCGATAGCTGTGCCTGTTTGGCTCGAACGCATACACGCGCCACGCACGGGACGACAGGAACAAAGTCCCTCCTCCTCGGGCCGCTCCGACCTCAACCACCACATCATTCGGCCGAATGAAGGCGGAAATCGTCCCAAATATTGGCTCCGCTGCAGGGAGTCCAAGAGACAGCGAGTATAGATAGCGAAAATCTGCGAAAGCTTCCTTCGCCAGGAGCCTCTTCAGAGTAGGGGGAAGTCTCAGCTTTATCGACGTTTGCGGCTCCCGGCCCTGAAATGCTCCGTCCCTAGAATGGGTAAATAAATCCCCCGTTCAGCACACCTGCATACTATTCCGCCTGCAAGTGAGGAACTAGGGGCTTGATTGCTCTGAGGTCGTAAGCTTCCCGGAGCCGCGGGCAAATGCCACCGCGTGAATCGCACGCGAGACCGAGGACGCGATAGCCGGTGAAGGTCAGGAGTCGAGGACGAATCCTCTCGCTCCGAAAAACGTCTCAGGTCATCGTCATGGTCACGGAACCCTGAGAAGTCTTATTAGTCGAACGGAGCGCTGGTATGTCAATCCAAGATGGAGATGATAGCCGCGGAGGGACTCACGAAGTACTACGGCAAGTCGCTCGCCGTAGACCATGTCTCTTTCGCAGTTCAGGAGGGTGAGGTCTTCGGTTTCTTGGGCCCTAACGGGGCCGGCAAGACCACCACGATAAAGATGCTGAACACCCTCATCAGAGTTGGAGGTGGGAGAGCACGAGTCGCTGGGTTCGACGTTACAACGCAGGGGAAGCAAGTCAGAAGGGTCATCGGGTTGGTGCCGCAGGAAATGACCCTGGACCGCGACATGACGGGAAGGCAGAACCTCAGCATCCAGGCGAAGCTATACGACGTGCCCGATGAGGTCGCGGGGAGGAAAATCGAGGAACTATTCAATCTGGTGGCCTTGATTGAGGTGGCAGACAAGGAGGTTGGAACTTACTCGTGGGGGATGCAAAGACGACTACAGATTGCGCTAGGGTTGGTCCACACGCCCCGGGTATTGTTCCTAGATGAGCCGACGCTCGGACTCGACGCACAGAGTAGGCTTTTGATATGGGAGTACATCAGGAAGCTCAATTCTGACCTAAGGATCACCATCCTATTGACGACACACTACCTCGAAGAGGCCGACGACCTCTGCGACAGAATCGCCATTATAAGTGCAGGGAAGATAGAAGCGGAGGGGACGCCCAATCAGCTCAAGAGAACCTCGGGTGGAGACAAGGTAACGCTTGTTCTCTCCCAGACAAAGGACGAATCAGAGCTGAAGGGCATTCTCGGCCCAATCGCAGGGGTGACCGGGTTTTCGCAGGATGCTGCCTCCGTGACCGTGGAGACCGTGCAGGCCAACGAGGCAGTACCTAGGATCATCGAGGCGCTCACCCTGAGGGGAGTGGGAGTGAAGAGCGTTGACATACAGCACAGGACTTTGAACGACGTCTTCATAGAGCACGTCGGAAAGAGCCTCTCCGCAGACGCGCAAGACGATGACATCAAGGTGAGGACCCGCGCAAGGTTGCTCAGAGAGACGAGAAACTAATCAGAGAATCCGGTAGGAGGAGAACGTCCTTGTTGAAGAACACAAGACCGATCATCCGACTTTTCGGCGGACGGGGACTCCGTTGGATTTCGGTACTCGGCGTTCTTCTTCTAATGGTCCTTATGTGCGGTTCCCAGATCCCTTCGGTACGGGGTGCATCAACGGCGACATCGAGCACGACCACCAGCTCAGCGTCCTCTATCCCTCCAGACGTGCGGGGTGAGATTACCATAGACGCGCAGCAGTTCGAGTCCAGCGTCCCCGCCTACGCCGTGCTCGGCACGAACTACACATTGAAAGTCGTGATACAGAGCAGCGTCGACATCGTGGTGCCTGTCATCGTCAAAGTATCCACCCCGGTGCAAGCGATCTTCGTCCACCCACAGGCCATCCACTTGCAAATACAGCCGGAAAGCTCCATGATTGCCAACTTCACCATCTTGCCCTTTGGCGCGCCCCGCACTGGTCCGTACAACGTGACGGCTCTGCTCTACGTGTTCTTTCCTCTCTCGATGAGCAGCCCGGAACTCGTCGACCAAACCACGGTCATTGTCTCGAGCATAGGTCCCAACCCTTTTCCTTACCTCACCGTAGCGATAGTCTCCGCGGCCGTGGTGACACTAGTCTTGGTCGCAGTATTCTACCCTGGCATCTTTCGCAGGAGGTCTGCTACTACTCAAAATGTCCCACAGGACGGATTGACCGTCCGCTTGCATTTGCAGAGCGCTTTGTGCTTCGAGGACGGCCGCGGGGGAATAGATCGTTGACCTTCTTCTTGGTGTTTGCCCCGCCGTTGAAAAGCGCAACGAGGGCGGGGAATGGTGACATTACTGCCGTGACTCACAGCCATTCTCGGGCAAGCACAAGAACGAGTGCTGACATCAATAGGGCAAAAGCGAAGAGCACTGCGAACGCAACGATGGTGGCGGGAGAGGTGAGTGCCGCGTCGGTCCCGAACATGAGCGTCCGCGAGATGTCCGCGCTGAAAGAGACCGGGTTGTAGTTCACAAATGTCACCATCCAGGATGGGAGCCGACCGGACGGATAGAAGACCTTGCTGAACAGCATGATAGGAAAATTGAGGGAAGAGATGAGTTGCATATCGGCCCACCTCTTTATCCTAAATGTCAGGATCATGAAAAAAGCAGAATAACCCCACGCGAGGAGGAACACGCCTAGCATCGATGCGAGTACAGACACGACTGTGAGGTTGGAGGCATGGAGTCCGAATGGAATGGCGAGAATGAGCAGGATTACAGACTGCGAAAGCCCGAAGAGGACGGTGCCGAGGACTTTGGTCAAGGCTATCGTCGTGCGGGACACAGGGGCTACCAAGAGCCTGTCCAAGTATCCGCCCGCTCGGTCCTGGAACAGGGAGGCGCCGGCCCTGGTCGCGAGGAGCATTGGCATCGCCGAGAGCATGCCCACGGCTAGGAAGCTGAAGTAGTCCGACGCGCCTTCGAGGGTGGCCGTTGATGACCCCCCGGAAAACGCCGAGTTGAGGGCGCCCCCAAACACGAAGACCCAAAGGACAGGTCTTATCACGAAGGATATGGCAAGGAACGGCGACCTCACCCACCCTCTGACCTCCCGTAAGGTCAGTATTCTGACCTTCGCAAGCATTCGAAAACGCGCCTCGGCCCACAGGCATTATATGTCTTGGCCTCAATTGCGCATGCCTTCCACCTCCGTCGGCTTCGTGGCGTTAAGAGCGTGAACGTTTTTTAGAGGTTAAAGTCGAGCGAGCCCGGACCAGTGCTCAACATGGGTGAGGGCAGCAGGCGCGTCCGCCGAAACAGACTGTTGGAGCTCTCGTTCCTCGGGGCGCTCTTCGCAATCTGCGTAGCCGTAAGAGCGGCGAACCTGTCTGCCCTCGTGGCCGCCCCTGACGAGCTCACTTACGCTTCAAGAGCGTTCTACATCCTGGGCGACCATTGGGGCTGGCCCGCCTTCACGATGTGGGATCAGCCTCCCCTGTTCGAATACATCCTGGCCCTAGTGACCGTAATCGCCGGCGCGGGCCTTGAAACCCTCAGGTGGGTCTCGGTCATCATGGGCTCGCTCGCGGTTGTAGCGGGCTTCTATCTGGCGAAGTCACTCTATGGTAGCATCGCCGGGGTGATCTCTGCTTTGGTGATCGCGGTGAACCCATTCCAGATCCTCTACAGCAAGCAGGCGTACATCGAGGCGACCGTAACTGCCCTGATCCTGTTCGCTCTGCTCTTGTTCTGGGAAGGCGTAATTAAGAACAGGAACCTCAGGGTGGCAGGGCTTGGCGGCGTCGTCTTTGGTCTTGCCCTGGATGCCAAGTACATCACATTAGTGATGACCGTTGCGATGTTCGTGTTTCTGATGCTCTACAAGAACCGGATTCCAGGGGGACTCCCGCGGCGCGAGCTTTTTGTGTACTTTGGGATCGGCTTCCTCGCTTTCCTGCCCGTCGTGGTCGACCTCTACCTGAACCACGCCAACCCGTTCTATTTCGACCTCGTCGGCAGGTTCCAGCTACACCAGAGTGGGGGTACCAGCGTCGTCAAGGGATTGAGCGCCGGAGGCGGGATAGCCTACATAGGCTTCAGGAATTTCATCCAGACGTTCTTCCGATTCTCGTCGGGAAACATCTTATCGACATATCCGCCATCCCTACTGGACATCCCAGTCTGGGTCTCAGCGTCGATCTTCGTCTTCGCATATTTCGTCTTCTCATTCCTCAAGAGGAGACAACCCCAAGACGGGATGCTGCTAATCGTGTTCGTTGCGTTCCTCGGCTTCGCGTTCTCGTATCCGGGGAAGAGGACGTACTTCACACTCTACCCCATGCTCATCTTCATCGTGATGCTGGGAGGGCTGGTGCAGATGTGCACCGAAAGGATGAAGAGCGACGGGAAGCTCATTCGGAGCGACGGGAAGCCCAATGTGAAGACGATTCTGGCGGCTTGCCTGATCGTCCTGACCGTCACCGGGACGACAATCAACGCGTTCGGGGTTCCTGTGACCCAGAAAGTCGGATTCGGGGATTGGGACGATATGACTCCAATCATCGCGTACATAAATGCCAACCATGGGCCAAATAGCTCTGTCGCGATAAATCTGACCTTGGTCGGGTTCTACCTTCTCAAAGAGAACGTGAACGTGTCTATCGCTTGGATGGTCCAATTGCAGTACTACTACTCCGAATCACCGCAGAACCAATCGACGCAGAGCGTGCTGGAGGGGACTTATCCGCTGTACAAGGTAATCTCGCTATCGATCGTCGAAAGGACGCATCCCCAATTCGTGGTCATACCCGCCGTGTATTACAACGTCACCCCCGGACCGTTCCAGCAATACATGACGGCCAATTATTTCGAGCCCCTTCACACCCCGCACATCTTTCTCTTCCAGATTAGGCCTAACAACGGCTCGACATAGAGGGCAGCGAGCATCGCGGCCTATCTTTGTAGTCTCTACTCAGCTCAGGTAACCTAGGGCCCGCAGTCGCTCCGAAACTATCGCTTCCTCATCGATGGACAGGGGAGCGGCGCGCGGTTTCGAGGAGACCTTGCTCTTCTCAAACGCAAGTAGGTCGTTCATAAGCGAATCCACGAGGTTTCTTTGATGCACTTGGTCGACCTTCTCACCTTTCAGGCTGAACTCTTCGACTTCTTTCGTGCTCCAATCGACTACAAGCTTGTAGCCATCTCTGAACACCGCCTTCCGGGGTCTGTCCACTCTGCGTCTTACCTCTTCGAACTTGGCCTTGAGGACGGGGTCATTCACGACAGGCGGCTTGTGAACTACGCCGAAGGCCTCCGAGAACGTCTCCACCGTGCTCCTCATGACGGCGTCCTCTCCGGCGCAAGTCTTCATCACGAGGGGATTGATATCGCATAGGTTCTGATACCCGCTCTCGACCTCCGGCTTCCGTCTCGCCGGGTACTTTACGACCAGAGGAACCTCTACGATTTCGTCGTGAAGGAAAGTACCGTGAGTGTAGAATCCGTGCTCCTTGAACTCTTGCCCATGATCTGAAGTGGCTATTACGAGAGAGTCTTCGTAAAGCCCGTTCTTCTTCAGCATTCCAACAAGTCGGCCAAAGTATTCGTCAACTTGAGAGACCGTGCCAGAGTAGCCTCGCTTTAGGTCACCGACCACTGGCTTGGGGATTTCTTTGTATTCGTACAGATCGGCGTTATGCAGGCTGTTGAACGGCCCGAGGTTCGAATGTTTCTGCTCGAAGGGTATGTATGGCTCGTGGGTCTCCATGAAGTTGACAAAGAGAAAGAAAGGGGGAGTGAGTTTGACTTCCGACAGCTCTTCTAGAAGAAAGTTCCCCCCTTTGCTCTTAGGGAAATTAGCTATCCTCCTTGTTTTTTCCATTCGGCGGTATATCGAGTATAATCTCCAAAGGTCCGCAAACCGGCCTCGGGAAGCGAGGTGGAGAACCGTTCCGGCCTTCCCCCGGCCTTGCTCAAAGGTCCGCTGCATGAAGGCCCTTTCCTCGGGCGTCACGAGCCTCCTCTTGAAGGCCTGAAACGAGTCAAAACCTCTGTCAAACCCCTCTCTCAAGGTGAGAGTGCCGTTCGCCGGCAGGCCTATGGTCTGATACCCTTTCCTGTGCAGTTCCTCCGCTAGGGTGAAGCCGTCGACATCGTTCATCAATCCCAAGGTTTCTGGCAATCCCATTTCATAGGACTCGTGGACTCCGTGTTCGCTGGGGTACCTGCCAGTGAAAATCGAGGCGTGGGAAGGAATCGTCCATGGTGCAGGAGCGATTCCGCCCTTATAGACTGCAGCCTCTGCGCAGAACGCATCCAGATTCGGGGCGTGCGAGTCTCCACCGTACACGGGAAGCGCGTCTTTCCGCATCGCATCGAAAACGACGAGCACGACCGACGGAGAGACCATTCGCGTGGCTCGGGCCCCGTCGCGTATATGAGGCTATGGATGGTGAAGGGACCGAATCGCGAGCTCCAGCTCGTCGTCATGGGGCGCAGTCAGAGCCTCGTGATAGCTAGCTTTTTTCGTGCTCTCGTGTGAATTGGGACGCGCTTTCGATTTCGGCGTCAGGACGCCGAGCTTCGTTTCCTGAAATAGACGACCGCGCCGATGAGAACAACTAGCACGAGCAACTCTAGAATTACGGCTCCAGTGCTGAATATGCCCTTGCCCCCGCTAGACGTCGTGCTGCTGCCGTGGGCCGCCTGAGAGGAAGAGTAGCCCGTTGTCGAAGATGAAGGCGGACCGTTCGGTGAAGTGCTGGACGAAACAATCGAGGATGAAGTGGTCGATGACGTCGCGGTGGACGAACCACTGACGGCGGTTGCTAGCTCTTGGAAAACGGAAAATATCGGGGTTCTTTGCTGGTAGAGGGCGATTATCTGCTCGGCATTCGCGGGAGAACTGGAGGTTAGGCTGTATGAGGCAAAGTGGTCGGTGTAGAACGGAATCAGGAAGGTCGCATGGATTGACGAGGCGAACGTGTACACCGATTGCATCCACTGGGCGTCCTGGCTGGGACTGCCGTCCAGGGCGCCTCCCGTAGAGGTAGACCAAGCCTCAGGTATCCAGACCGCTTTCGTCGGCGGATTTGCCGAGAGATATTTCTGAGTGGCGGCCTGGTCGCTCGGGCCGTAACAGTCAAAACCGATGAACGAGAGCCCTGGTATTCCCTGCACCTCGTTGAGATACTGGGCGTAGAATGCCCCCTGCGCCTGAGTGAGGCTGTTCGCCGCGATTGCGACACCGACCTCGGTGGAGGGCGAGGCCGAGAGCACGGCGTTCGTGAGGTTCTGCGTCAGGCTTAGCCAGACGCTGACGCTCTGGAACTGGGGGTTTGTGCTCGCGTCGCTTATCATTGGCACATACCAGCCTGGCTCCTTGATCACTACGTAGTAGTCCGGATGATACAGGGCGGCAAGCGTCGCGACTCGGGTGACCCACGCAGCCATGAACTGGCTCCAAGTCAGCTGCCCGCCGCCGCGATAACTCTCCGAGGCGGCGTCCGCGATTATGAGGCATTTTCCGGCCGCCCTGATGGCCTGCACCAAGCTTGTCATCTCGCGGATCGCCGTCTGGTTTCCGTCGAGCCAAGGGGCGTAGCCGATGTCAATCCTTATGCATCGCGCACCAGTCGACAGTAGCATGTTGAGGTCGGCGTCCTCTACGGCGACCGTGTTGTAGCTGGTCTCGAGGTTGCCGTAGCTCGCGCGGGTGAACACCGCGGCGAAGGTCATGGAGGAGTTCGATGCCGCGTTGGACTCCTGGGCGTAGACGCCCCTGGCCGCCCCGGCCGCGGCTCCCGCTACGAACAAGAAGAGCAGGGCGAGCGCGAGTAGCGCCCGTGCGCCAAGGATGCGGTGCCGAAGGGGCGGGTGCAAGGTCTTCTCGCCTTGGTTAGGCGATTCTGGCGAGCCCTATATGGGCTTTCGTGCGTGGAGTTACGTGAAGCGCTTCAGCGCTTGTGAAAGCGCTGCCCGGCGCGAGAAATCATGGCAGAGGCGTCTTCCCGCTCGCCCGCGTCGCGGAGCAGGCACGACAGGCACAGGTAGCCCGTGCCTCCGTCGATGGTCAGGAACGGCTTCCCGAGGTTCCCGCACGAGCACCGGCCGGACTGGGCAACCGCGGCGTCCAGTTCATGCGTTTGTCGGCTCATTTCCTTCGCATGCTCTCGTGTCGAAGTCGACTATAATCCCTGTGGACCCGTAATCTGGACCCACGGTCCCCCCCTTCGGGGGCCTCAGCAGGGGCTCTTCGCCCGGGACACCGCCTCTCGATAGACCTCGAGGGTCTCCGAGGTCATCCTTTCCAGGCTGTACTCCCGCCGCACCACCTCGCGCCCCCTCCTGCCCATCGCCGCCGCCGCTGCCGGGTCGCGAAGGAGGGCGGAGATAGCGTCCCCCAGCCCCTTCGGGTCGGCCGGGTCCACCAGCAGGCCCGTCTCCCGGTGCCTGACGATCTCGGGCACGGCGCCGACCCTCGTGGCGACGCAAGGCCTGCTCGAGGCCATCGCCTCGAGCAGCGATAGGCCGAAGCCTTCCATGAGGGAGGGCAGCGCGACCAGCGTGCTCGCCGCGTAGGCGTGAGGCAGGAGGTCCTGCGAGACCCTGCCCGCGAAGGCTATCCGGTCGGAGACCCGCTCTGACCTGGCCATCGACTCGAGCTCCATCCTGTAGTCGTCGCTCCCCCTCCCGACGATGGCCAAGGTGGCCTCCGGGACGCTCGCGACGACCCGGGCAAATGCCGGGATAAGGTAGTGGAGTCCCTTCGACCTCTCCAGCCTCCCCACATAGAGGACTGTCTTCTCTCCGAGCCCCGGGAACCTCTCGCGGAAGGGGCCCGGGTCCCCCGCCTCGAACTCCCTCGCGTCTATCCCGTTCCTCACGACCCGGAGGGCGGCCGGACGGACGGAGAGCAGCCGCCTGACGGACCGGGCTGTGAACTCGCTCACCGCGATCACGGCGTCGCACTGGCGCACCAGCCTCCCTTCCAGCCCCGTGAGGGTCGATGCCCTCAGGACCTGCGCCATCTTCCGGGGAGCGCTCGCCTCGTGCCCGAGCATCGAGAGGGCCTCGGCGAGATGGAGGTGGTGCACCGTGGCCACGCACGGCACCCCGCGGCCCCTCACCCGAAAGAGGAAGGTGGGGTAGTCGAAGGTCACGTGGACCAGGTCTATCCGGCCCCGCTCGGCCAGGTCCGATATCGCGTGCTCCGCCTGCGAGAGGAACTCCATCTCGCGGAGGACAGACCGGCGCTGACGCGTCGGGATCACCTTGAATAGGCCGCCCGCCTCCGTCGCGGCCTCCGGCGTGACCACGAAGACCTCGTGTCCGAGACCGGCCAGGCCGCATGCCAGGCCGGAGACGTAGGAGGCCTCCCCGCCCCCGCTCGGCGGGAACTCGTAGGAGACGAGACAGACGCGCATGGCGGCCTCTAGCCTTTGGCGCTCCGCGCGTACGCCTCTTTGAGCTTGGCCGCGAGGCTGCGATAGGAGTACTCGTCCCTCGCCTTGTTCATCGCCATCCGCCCGATCTCCCGCCGTCTCGGCTCGTCCCCGAGAAGCGCGACGACCCCGGCCGCGAGGAGCTCCGGCCTCGGGCCGTCCACGAGGAGGCCCGCGCCTCCAGCCAAGGCGTAAGCGAGCTCCCCCGTGCGCGGCGCCACGATCGGCTTCCCCATCGCCATGTACTCGGGCATGACCATCGGGGAGCTGGCACGGTGGAAGGGATGGTCGCTTATCACGTGCAGTGCGACGTCGGCTGCCGCTATAAGCCTCGGGATCCTCATCCGCGCCACGAACCCGGTGGGGATGACGCGGTCTTCCAGCCCCATCTCAGCGATCAGCGACTGGACCGGCAGGTTGCCTCCCCCCACCATGAGGAGCCGGGCGTCAGGGATCTGGCGCGCCACTTCCTTGAACGCGAGGAGGGCGGTCTCGTGGAGCCCCCTCTCGAACTGCCAGAAGGTGCTCATGTAGACGACGACGGGCAGGCCCTTCAGCCCGTACGCCTCCCTCTCTTCCTCCCCCGAGATGGAGGGGTTGAACAGCTCCTCGTCGAACCCGTTGGGGATGAGGAGGAGCTTGTCTCTCGGGACGCCCAGCTGGGCCATCCTTGTGGTGAGAAGGTGGCTCACGGTCAACACCAGGTCCCCCATCCTTGGAAACGTGTTCTCGAAAAAGGTAAGAGTGAAGCCCCTGGCGCCGTAGAGGCTCGCATAGCTCGAGTACCCGCCGTAGCCGTCCCAGTCCTCCATGTCCACCACGAGGGTGTTCCACCCGGACTTGCCCAGCGCGGCGATCGTCGCCGTGTACGGGCTGGCCCGGTTCACGTGGAGGACTTCGTTCTGCCGCGCGACGGTCCTGAAGAGCCCGAGGTTCTGCCGGAAGCGGTTGACGAGGGGCTCGTCCCAGTAGTTCAACCTCCGGAAGCAGCTCCACTCCGGAGCCTCGGCCGCCTTCCCTGCCGTCTTGCCCCTGAGGCCGAGGAACTCGGACTCGAGGCCGAGAAGGCCGAGGTACTTCGCGAGACCCGCCTGCCTGAAGGACGACGCGCTGCCGAGGCGCAGGTGGTTTACGAAGGCGACGCTCTTCATCGAGGGACCTCGAAGCGAGGTGCAGATATAGGTTCACGGCGGACTGGCGTCTCCGTGCCCGGGAGGGCGCCCGGCCGATGAATCTCGGGTCCTGACCACGCGTTCACACGTCATTTAATCGCGCCGCCGGCTCTCACGTCCGTTGCCCACGGCGAATGGGGTCTTCCTCCTCTCGTTGGTGGTCGCGTCCTGTGCGGGCTCGGCCTTCGTCTTGCTCGCCATGAGCCCCGCCGCGGGGTCTCCCGCAGCCCCTGCTCCGTCGCTCGCCGTCCCCAGCGGGTACTCGCCCCCGAGCCCGCCAGGGCAGCAGGGCGCCGCTCACCCCGGGCTCTCCGGTCTCGTCGGGACCGCCGAGGCCTCCCATCCAAATATTGCAAACATCGCAGCCACCCACGCGGCGACGATCCACCGCCTGCTAGGCAGGTAGCCGCTGGCCGGGCCGGGAGCCTAGCCGTCAATTCGTCGGATTTGCAAAGAGTCGTCGTCAGATGTTGCAAAGGCTTGCAAGCCATAAATAATCAGCAATACGACACATAGAAAGCTCTCTTTGAAAATTCTTGAGCTCTCATCGGCGTTTCCGCCGAGCAGGGGCGGCGTCGAAATGACCGTCTCAGAACTCTCGAAGCGGCTCGCAGAAAGAGGGCACGAAGTCACGGTAATCACCTCGACGAGAGGTGGAGAGACACGCTACAGCGACGAACTCGTCGGGAAGGTCAGGGTCATCCGCATGCCCGAGCGGCTCCACATCTTCGAGGCGCCCATCCTTCCGCAGATCGCCTACAGGGCCATGTTCTGCGACTTCGACGTGCTCCACGTCCACGGGATGAGCCCCACCATAAGCGACCTCGGCATAATGGTCGGGAAGCTTCGCCGCAAGCCCGTCGTCCTGACCTACCACAACGACGCAGAGTCGACTATGCAGTGGGGGATCGCAAAGGCCGCGGCCAAGGTGTACGCGCGGTTCTGCGTCCCGATAGTGGGGATGGCGGACTCTATCGTCTGCGCCACCGACTCCTACGGAACGTCGAGCCTGGTGTTGAAGCACTTCCGGGGCAAGGTCGAGGTGATTCCCCTCGGCGTGGACACTTCGAGGTTCGCGAACACAGGCTCCAGGGTTGGATCCAGCGACGGCAGCAAGGAGGTGCTGTTCGTGGGACAGCTCAAGGAGTACAAGGGGGTGGATTTCCTCATCGAAGCGATAGCGAAGCTCAGGCAGGACGGGACGGACGTGCGCTTGAGCGTCGCAGGCGACGGGCCGTCCTATCCCAGGTTGAAGGCGATGGTCGATGCCAAGGGGATGGGCGAGAGCGTGCGATTCATAGGGAACGTGGAGAACTCGCGCTTGGTCGAGCTGTACGACGCGTGCGACCTGGTCGTGCTGCCGAGCACCGGCAGGAGGGAGGCGTTCGGGCTCGTCCAGCTCGAAGCGTCGGCCGCAGGGAAGGCCGTCGTGGCCACCGACATCCCCGGCGTGAGCGACGTGAACAAGAAGCTGGGAGGGTACCTCGCCAAGCCCAGCGACGCCGACTCCCTCGCGATCCAGATCGCCCGGGCCCTCGGGGTGAAGCACGACCCCGAGAAGCTGAAGCAGGCCGCCGCTTCCATGAGCTGGGAGAAGGTCACCATAGAGTACGAAGAGCTCTTCCAGACCCTCCTAAAGCCGCGGGGCGATGAGGAGCTCGAGCCGGTGAGCCAGTCCCAGCCTCCCATCGCCGTCCTGGCCCAACCGTCTGCGGCTTTTGCCTCCGCTCAGAGCTCCGGGTCGTTCGGAGACGGCCAGATCCAGGCCAACGCTTCGCTGCGAGACGGGGTCGCAAACCGCTTCCAGAGGTTCGCAAGGTGGCTCGTCGAGAACGGCTACGCGATCATCGGCACCGTCGCGGCGATACTTGTCTCGATGTACGTTGTCGGGAACCTCTCTCCGTCGTAGCCAGGGTCGAACGCGGTCGAGCGATGACAAATGGTCACCATGCGCGCAGCCCTGCTCGGCGGTCGCTCGCTGCGATAGGAGCCGAAACGCGCTTTGACCCAAGGCGAGCCTCTGGTCACCATCGGGATGCCCACGTTCAACCGGGAGTGGAGCCTGCCCAGGGTCCTGGACTCCATGCTCGCCCTCGACTATGACAAGAAGCGCATGAGGATCTGCTTCGTGGACAACGAGTCGACGGACGCCACGATGAAGATCATCGACGGGTTCCGCGCGGAGCACGGGCAGGACTATGAGAGCGTGGTCGTCGTGGTCGCAAAGTCCAACATCTCCAAGGCGAGGAACATCGCCTTCGACAAGGCCGCCGGGACTGACTACATCTTCTTCTTGGACTCGGACATCCTGGTAAAGCCGGACACGATCAGACGCCTCCTCGCAATCTTCGCGGCCGACCCCAAGGTCGGGATGGCGTCTCTTCCCTGGGACAACAGGAACGCGAGGAAGCGCGCCGGCCTGCTCTACGACGCCTTCACCGCCCCCGCCGGCCCCCACCCGGCCTACAAGGTCGGGAACGGGTGCAACATCGTGTCGATGCGGGCGGCAGACCAGGTAGGCGGGTTCAACGAGAGGCTCCGCGTCCACGAGGACGGGGAGTACTGCTACAGGCTCCGGCGGAAGGGGTTCAAGATAGTGTGCGACTTCTCCTCGGAGGGGACCCACCTCAGGGACATAAAGGTGGACTCCAAGTTCTACCTGAACCTCATGAAGGACTCCGCCGAGACCTACCGCGAACTCATCCACAGGGGGTCGTTGCTGCAGGTGGTCAAGGTCCTCAGCTCTGTCGCGATAGTGGCGGCGTTCGTGCTGCTCCTCATCTACCCGGGGCTCTACATGGGCCTCGTCTTCGCGGCCATCCTCGTGTTCGCCCTCTGGCTCAACAGCGCCCCTGCCGCCCTAGACGACGGCATCCACGTGCGCCTGCCTTACAGGCCCGTGGTCGGGCTGCTCATGACGGCGGCGACGATGACTATAAGCGCCATACTGATCTACAACCTCGCCTTCAAGAGACGGCCCTGACATACGGCCTCGAAGCGCTCACTCCCCCTCCCGCCGGGTTTGCAGGTCGGGGCCCGACTGCCTCACCAAGGGCGCCTCCATGCTCCCTGCCGGGGTTGCGCCCATGTCACGGCCCTGGGTCTTGGCCTTCGCCCCTCTCCTGCGAGTCGTGATCCCTACATAGACGGCGACCCCTACTATCGCCACGGCCAGCCCCAGGCCCACGTTCTTGACCGTCAGGAGGCTGGTGGTGGAGTAGACGGTGATCTCTAGGGGAAGTGTGAAGCTGTATCCAGCGCCGTTGTCGTCTGTGTAGTTGGCGACAATCTGTACCAGATAGTCGCCCCCCTTGAGGTTGGGAGACACGTTCACTCCGACGGTGGTGGTCCCCGACGAGGACGGGTCGAGGGTGCCGAGGCCAAAGAGGTTAGAGGAGAAGAACTTGGAGCCGTTCAGCAGCTTCAGGGTTATGCTGTCGGCGGGGGACGCCCCGTCGTTCTTGAGGTAGATCGTCAGCGTTCCCTGCGTGCCGGGGTTGAGCACCTCGGGGCTTAGGAGCGTGTTGGTGATGCTGACCCTTGGCGGCGAGAACGGGGCCACGGTGACCGTGTAGGGCGAGACCGCCTCGTATGCCCTCCCGCTCGAGTCCGCGTACGTGACCGTCACGTTGAACTGGTACGAGCCCACCGCGATGGTGCTCGGTATCTGCAGGTAAGCGGTCGCGTTCCCGGTCCTGCCGGGCTGTATGGACCCCAGGAATATCGTCGAGTTGGCCAGGAAGCTTGGCGCGCCTTGGAACGCGACCTTGACGTTGAGGGCGCTCTCCCCGCCGACGTTGAGAAGCTGGGCGTTGAAGAAGGTCTGGAGCCCGGGCGTAAGCGGGTTGGTCTTGAACTGGAACGTGTTGAGCACGATGCTGGGCTGCCCGACGAGGGTCGCGACCAGCGTCTGCACGCTCGTGTATATGTTGCCGAAGTTGTCCTGGTAGGCGAGCGTCAGGACGATCGGGTATGAGCCCAGGGGGGCTGCGGTGGGTGTGGAGAATCCCAGGTTCGCGTGGATGGTCCCGTTTCCGGATATCGTCCCCAGCCTGTAGTCCCCGGCAGAGCCCGTTGTGATCAGGGGGCTCGTCGCGTTCACCGAGAGGACGACCTCGTTGGCGGGGACGTTGCCGACGTTCTGGATAACGATTGGGACGGTGAAGTTGTCACCAGGGTATATCGCGGACGCCGAGAAAGTGGCCGTCGTGATTATCAGCTTGGGCGAGACGGGATTCCCTGAGATCGGCACGAAGAGGCTCCCGGTGGTCGTCTGCTTGTTGAGGAAGTAGTCCGTGTAAATCAGCGAGTATGCTATCGTGTCCGAGGATGAAGACGCGCTGCTCGACGCAATCAGCTGAAGCGTCAAGGATTCGTTCGCCCCGGGTTGCAAGGTGCCCAGCGTGAGGATGGAGCCGGCGTTGAGCAGCGAGAACTGGGAGGGCGGCGTTATGGCAAGGACGGCGTCGAAGGCTGTAGAGTTGCTGGAGTTGACGACCACCGCCGTCAAAGAGAAGGTCGACCCCGGCTGGATGATCTGCGGGACGAGGCTCACGCTCTCGATGGTGAGGATGGGCGGTGGAGGGCTAGACAGAGATATGCTTCCCGGGATGTCGTAGCTCCGTCCCGCGTAGTCCGTGAAGTTCAGGACGTAGTTCAGGGCGTAGCCAGACGCAGTGGCGGCGCTGGAGACCGCAAGAGATATCGTCAGCGACTCACTCATCGCGGGGGCCAGCGTTCCGATAACGATGTTCGAGCCCGTGTTCAGGAGCGAGAACTGCGCAGGAGGCTGGACGTAGAGGACGGTGTTGTACGCGGTGGAGTTGCTGGTGTTCACCACGTCCGCCGTGACCGAGAACGGCGTCCCTGGAGCCGCGTTTCCCGTGTTCACCTTGATGTTCTGCAGGGAAAGGGCAGGAGGTGACGGGGAGGGGATGACAAAGTTCACGATCGCGGAGTTCGTCGAAAGGGTGACGGACTGGTTCGCCTGCCCGCCGTTGGTGGTGTAGACCTGGATCGAGTAGGTCGAGTACGTGAGGTTCCCCGCGAAGAACTCCCCGTTTTGGGTCGTCCCGTTCGCCACAAGAGACATCGCCGAGTTGACGTCGAAGACCTCCACGAGGGCGCCGTTGTACCAGACCCCGTACTGGTTGGCCACGTGTATCTCCAGACTGATGCCCGTATTGACAGGCGGCGGGTTACCCCCTCCCAGCGCCGGCGACTGCAGCGGAAGGGCGGCCGCCGATGAGAGCACCAAAAGGGTGACAAAGAGTGCGGCTGAAAAGGGCCTGAGAAACAAACTATCCCGCCACGTTCTCTCCCTCTAATAATATTTTGGCCGAGAGATTCTGGTGCGTCTTAGTGAGATGGGCCGTTTTGGTGTGGGGGTGGTGCAGGTCGGGAGATGCTACTTAGATTGGTTCTCGGGGAGCTTGCGGATTTTCTTCTCACGCACCGGGAGTAGCCCTTTTGCTACTTCAACATCGTCCAAGTCAGGCGTAAGGTAGATTCGCACATCTCCC
>Ga0335078_10005153_pt1 | contig 19325 bp, 14 predicted proteins | sample Lox_Sample_32_FD_206711 | JGI IMG/M metagenome (GOLD analysis project Ga0335078, IMG submission 206711) | Soil microbial communities from Loxahatchee National Wildlife Refuge, Florida, United States - Lox_Sample_3.2 | ecosystem: Environmental > Terrestrial > Soil > Wetlands | place: USA... | reverse complement strand
TAACTCCCCGCCAGCGCCGCCGCGGTGATCACCAGCAGGACGAGGCGCGTGCGATCCGAGTCGAGTTTGAAACCCAGAATATCTTTGAAGTCGGTAAAGCCGTTGTTGCCCCCAAAACCCATGTCGTTGCGGAAGAACGCAAGCATCAGCGCATAGGTGAGTGCTTGGGTGATGATGGAAAAATACACTCCGGTTACTCGCGAGCGGAATGCCAGCCATCCAAACGCCAGCGCGAGAATCCCCGGAACCACTATCACCATCAGCAGCGCAAACCAGAAATGATTGAATCCATACCAGAACCATGGCAACGTCTTCCAGTTGAGAAACACCATAAAGTCGGGCAGTATCGGATCGCCATACACGCCACGCGGACCGATCTCGCGCATCAGATACATGCCGATCGCATACCCGCCAAGGGAGAAGAAGGCGGCCTGCCCCAGGCTAAGAATGCCGCAGTAACCCCAGATCAGATCAACAGCCAGTGCCAGCATCGCGTAGCAGAGATACTTTCCAATCAGGGTCAGGCCGTATCTGGAAACATGCAGAGCCGAAGCTTCGGGCACGAGCAAGTTCAGAGTCGCGACCGTGATCACAAGTGCCAGTAGGCTGCCCAGGAACCAGGTGCTTCCTGCATCCTTGACTATTCCAAGCCGCAGCGCACGTGATCGAGGCTCCATCGCTACTGACTCTCCGCCGCCCGCCCCGTGGCTGGAAAGAGTCCACGCGGCCGCGCCTGAATGAATAGAATTAGGGCGATGAGGACAAAGATTTTTGCCAACACCGCTCCCGCATAAGGTTGCAGGAGTTGGTCCACGACCCCCATTAGCAGGCCCGCCACCATCGCACCCCAGAGGCTCCCAACCCCTCCAAAGACCACCACCATGAAAGAGTCGATAATATACGACTGCCCGAGATTCGCGTTGACATTGGTCACTTGACTCAAAGCTACTCCGGCGATGCCGGCGATACCCGAGCCCAATCCGAACGTAATCGCATCCACCCACTCGCTGCGGATTCCCATTGCTTTCGCCATGGCCCGGTTCTGCGCAACCGCCCGGATCTCCAGGCCGATTCGTGTTTTCTTCAGCACCATCAGCAATGCAGCAAAGACAAGCAACGTAAAGATCAGAATGTAGAGACGGTTGTAAGTGATCGAAAGTGCCTCGTTCAACTGCATCGTGCCGCTCATCCAGTCCGGTGTTTTGACCTCGCGGTTCAGCGCCGTGAATATCGTACGGACTAACTGCTGCAGAACAAGACTCACGCCGAAGGTAGCGAGCAGCGTCTCCAGAGGCCGTCCATACAGGAAACGGATGATCGTTCGTTCAATCAGAATGCCCGTCAGCCCAGAAACCAGGAATGCCACGGGCACCGCAACCAGAACAGAAGAACCGATGTATCCGGGCATGGCCATCTGGACGACGTACGTCGCATAGGCTCCCAGCATCATCAATTCGCCATGCGCCATATTGATCACACCCATGACGCCAAACGTGATGCCAAGTCCGATGGCGATCAGCACCAGGATGGAACCCATGCTCAATCCAAACAGGACGGTTTGCACGCCCGAATAGAACGATCGCGAGGATTCGATCGACTTGATCGCCGCCGCGGCAGCCTTCCGCACGTGTTCATCGCTTTCGGCAAAAGTGCCCTCGGGAGATTTCTCTACCAGCGTTTCCAGCTTGTTCAGCACGTCCTGCCGCAGACTCCCTTGCAGCGTGGCGATGGCCGAGAGACGTGCCTGCGCATCGGAACCATCCAGGTCAGCAAGCGCCAGACCGGTCGCGATTTCTTTCTTGACTTTGGAATTGGTCTCTACGGCGCTGCGCTCGCGCAGCATTTGAACATTTGCCTCGTTCAGATCCCGCTCCATGTCCTTCACCGCTTCCAGACGGACGGATGCATCGGAACTCGACAGTCCAAAGCGTGCGAGCATCGTTTGCAGGACGCGCCGCAGATGATTGTTTGTGACGATTCGCGCGACGTCATCCCTCGACGCAGAACCGGCGTCTTTCAGCGTTACCGGATCAATCAGAGAGACGGTGGGCGAGTCTTCTGGTCCTGCCTTGACGAGGAATACCTTCTGATCCTGGTTGCGGCAATACAGACGATCTTCCAGGAATGCCGTGAGCGTCGGCCGGGTGCTGGGGTGCCCGCTCTGTGCGATCTGCTCGGCGATCTTCCCTTTTTCGTCGAAGGTGGCACTGCATAACGCCCCGATGGAGGTGAGAAAAACCGTATCACCCGGCGACTGTGCATACGCGGGCCCGAAACTCTGGATGGCGAGCAGCAGCCCGAACAGCCACTGCCCACCAACCCGAAAATAAGACTGCTTCATTTGTAGTTTTGTCCCGAACACTTCTTCGTGGAAGTGTTGTAGTTCCCGCATTTCAGCGTGACCCAATCTGCCACGATATCCTTGTCAGCCGGCAGATAAACTGACCAAGCCTGACCAGGAACCGTGCCACTGGTTTTCCAGACCACGTCGAACTGTCCGTCAGCCCTCACTTCGCCGATGTAAACCGGCTTTGTGATGTGGTGGTTCGGCAGAACTTTTGCAATGCCGCCCGTCAGGTTCGGCGTCTCCAAACCAGGCAAGGCCGCGATCACTTTCTCGACATCCGTCGTGCCGGCTTTCTGAACCGCCTTTACCCATAAGTTGAACCCGATGTAGTGAGCTTCCATCGGATCGTTCGTCGTGCGCTTGGGATTCTTAATAAAGGCGTGCCAGCGCTCGATGAAAGCCTTGTTGACCGGAGTGTTAATACTCTCAAAGTAGTTCCAGGCAGCCAAATGCCCAACCAGCGGTTTGGTATCAAGGCCCGAAAGTTCTTCCTCTCCCACGGAGAAAGCGACAACCGGAATATCTTCCGCTGAGATTTTTTCGTTTGCCAGTTCCTTATAGAAAGGTACATTGGCATCGCCATTGATGGTTGAGACGACAGCCGTCTTTTTCCCCGCGGAACCGAACTTCTTGATCGCCGCAACACGCGCCTGCCAGTCCGAGTAACCAAAAGGCGTGTAGTTGATTGAAATATCCTCGGGCTTGACTCCTTTGGCGTGTAAGTACGCCTCGAGAATCTTGTTGGTCGTGCGTGGGTAAACGTAGTCTGTTCCCTCGAGAACCCAGCGCTTCACACCCACTTCCTTCATCAGATACTCGACGGCTGGAATCGCTTGCTGGTTCGGCGCGGCGCCGGTATAGATCACGTTCTTCGATGACTCCTCGCCTTCGTACTGCACCGGATAGAAAAGGAGCCCGTTGTCCTTCTCGAACACTGGCAGAACCGATTTACGCGAGACCGACGTCCAGCAGCCGAATACAACGGCAACCTTATCCTTTTCTAGCAACTCCTGTGCCTTCTCGGCGAAAAGCGGCCAGTTCGACGCCGGATCGACCACGACGGCCTCCAGTTTCTTCCCGAGCAGTCCGCCTTTCTTGTTTTGTTCATCGATCATCATCAGGATCGTGTCTTTGAGGGTCGTTTCGCTGATGGCCATCGTTCCTGAAAGTGAATGGAGGACGCCTACCTTAATCGTGTCACTCTGCCCGTGAGCCAACCGGGAGAAGACCAACGCTATCGTCAGCAGTAAGGTCCCTGTCGCTATGCCTCTATGTCTCATCAATCCCCCTTAAAGTATTTAGTCGCTGATACCCTTGTCGCCTGCCGCCGGGTTCTGGTGCTCTTCTCAGTGAATCTTCTTCGAGATCTGCAACTGCAATCCGATTCCCGCTTGCCACGAATTGCCCTTCACCGCGTTAAAATGAGTATCCCGGTAGAAGCTCATCACTCGAGCATCAAACTGCTTGATGATGTAATTCACGTTTACCTCGGCGGTATTCTGGCGGTAGCTTGGATTCGGCTCCCCGGTCAATCCGTCGGTGAATTCCGCAATCGCGTACTTCCCCAGCAGTTCAAACCTCCCCATACCGACAGCTTTTGGAATCAAGAAAGACGCGAGGCCATAGGCGCCCTCACTCTTGACGTAGTTCGGGTCATAACCGCCGAGCCCGTTATAGCGGGCATACTCGCTCTCGATCGTGAATGCCCCGCCGCCGTGAACCTTTCGTTCCATGAGAAAGTCAACCGTTGACGCGGTCCTGCCCGATTGCACTTCCGTTGCTCCCGCGAGTGCAAGCAGGTTTTTGTCACCGTAGTATGTGCCGTTCTGGTAGTAGCCGTCTTCGGGATCCCAGAAATCGATCTGCGCCCGGCTGGCCCAAATCAGACTGTTGCTGGCAGTTGCCGAGCCACCGTCAAATGCACCGGCCGCGACCTTTATCGTGGCAGAGCCGGCCTTGAAGTCTCCCCAATACATCGCTCCGTTGTCGCGCCCTTGGAACACGAATGGGTAGCCGTCCTGGATGCCATCGGTATAAACAGACCACTCATTCGCGTAGAACGGGCCGTGCAGGTTCGCGCGGTCACTTGGCGGCAAAAAGCGACCGAACCAAACGTTGAACTTGGGGGAAACATGGAATTGCCCCACCGCGTCCAGGATCTGCATCGTGTTCGCGCTGCTGCTGTAATCCGTGTTAAACATCACGCTGATGTCTTTGGTGACATCGCCACTGACATAGAGGCGAGCGTGATTAAGCGAGAACTGATCGAGACCCGGAACACCGTCAGTTTCGGTGTGACCGTAGCTGCCCTGTATTCCAGCACCCACAGTGAGAGACGGTTGAAAGTCTTGTGCCTTTGCCAATGGTGTTGCCAATGCAGACAGCACCACCAGACAGGCACAGAACACCCGCGCTCGACGTAGCCGGGCCCCCTTCGCAGCTCGCGTCGGCAGTCTGGCTGAAAGCTCTTGGGTTACCACAGCGGCCATAGCAATCCTCATTTCGATGTAATTTGTCTTCGTAACTTCTGCTTACAACGTTGCAAGCGAATCACGGTCCACTACATGGAATGAGTTACGTCGCGGTAACTCGGCGTATCTAGCTCCTTCTCCTGCTTATACGGTCTAGCAAACAACAATCCTCCAGCACGTGCCGGGACACGCTGAAGCAAACTCAAGTTGGGATGTTTGCGCTCCACCCCACATCTACCACCGGACTGTGGAGATCGGACGACAACCAGCGCCTGAGATGGCTATGGTCGAGACCGCGCTAGTAACCTGTGTCACTGCCGCCCGGACACATAACAGTTCTAATTTCGTGCGGGGCGATTCTTGCATCGGTGCCCATTGGAGTCCAATTCAAATTTTTTATCGGAACAATATCGGTTTCGCATCGCGGTCGACGCTGCCCCGAACCGTAATTAGCCTTTTTCGCGCCTGTGCGCTTCATGGCGTCGGCCCGATGTAGTCAGACACTATCAAGGTTGTGTAGTCTGGCGGGCCAAAGACGTCGGGTTTCCAGTCCGTCCGGACCAGAGCAGCAATGCGTGACAACAACATTTCTGTCGCGGCACTTCAAGCCGGCCGCGCAAACTCGGTCTGCCCTGGATCAACTGGCGTTGCTTGCGGACTTCGCATGCGACATGGATGGTCGAAGCAGGCGCCAACCCCAAAGACGTACAGGCGCAGATGCGGCGTTCGCGCATCTCGACGACGATGGACATCTACGCTCCGTTCGTGCCGGAGTCACAGCGGCGCGCTCTGGCAAAGATGTCGGCGATGGTCGAAGCCCGCACGTCAAAGCCGATTGCACCGGCGAGATCACGCAGTATTGCTCTGCCGCCGCAATCGCGGATGGTGAATTAAGCTGTTGGAAACTATTTTGGAGCCAATTGGAGCCAAAGTCAGGTGGGACGACGAGCTAAGCCATTGAAAACATGGTGGCCAGGGACGGAGTTGAACCGCCGACGCCAGCCTTTTCAGGGCTGCGCTCTACCACCTGAGCTACCTGGCCACGTTTCCGGGCCCGCTGTTGGGGGCCCGTGAGGATTGTCCGCTTCAACCAGATTTTGCTGGGGAGCAACTGCTGGCATCAACGACCGATCAGAAGCGTGTGGACGCAACCGATTATAGCAACCGTTGCGATTTCCCTCAACGCTTGGACTCTCAACGCGATCGCTTGTGCAGGAAAATCGCAGCGCACTTACCTGCTGCCGCCAGTCGGGACATCGTCGGTGGCAGGCTCGGCGGTGCCGACAAGCGGGATCAGTCTGTCGCCACTATGCTCGAATGAGAGGAACTTTCCATCGTGAACTCACGCGACGTCGGCCCCGGATTCGTTTTTTCCGACCCGGAAGCGCCGCAGAATCGAGCCATCCTGCGGGTTCAGTTCGTAGATTGCCCCGGCGCTGATGTCTTTCGTCCGAACATAGATGTTCTCATCACTGGGAACGAGCGTCTCAATTTGCATGCCGGAGGGCAGCTTCGGTTTGATCGCCCGGATCGCCCCCGCCTCGTTGATTTCGAGCAGCGGGAAATTGGTTTTGTTCTGCAGAAGGTAGAAGAAGTGGCCTTGGCCGGCGAACTGCACAGGTGCAACAAAGACTGCCGGTCCTTTTCCGCTCGCATCCTTCGTACCGATGGCTGATTCCGGGGCATCGCCTTCCGGGATATCGAGGAATTTCGACAGCGTTCCATCGTCTTTCAGCATCGCGAGCTTCGGAGCGTGATCTCCGCGGTCGGCTCCGTGCGCCAGAAACGTCCCTGAAGGAAAGAGGCCGAGGTGGTTCATGTGGAATGTGTCGTCGACCTGAATCGTCTTTTCGTAGTTGCCCTGCCGGTCAAAACGAACGATGTAGAAATGTCGCTCTACAGGGCTCTTCGCCGCGCCGTCTCCTGCAGCCGCCTCCGGTGGCTTACTGCCATGCGCAGCCGAGAGCAGGAAGACCACCTTCGAGTCAGATGCATAGTCGCTGTTCTGCACGATGTCATAGAGATCGGGAACCTGATCGAGGGGAAACGAGTGAGCCTCGCCGGATCTGGAAATTGAAGTAAGGAGTAACGACGGCGCATACTGAGACAAGTTCCTTGGAGGAGCCCCGGTCTCGAGGGCCTGAACCATCGTGATGAACATGGTGCCGTCGCCCGTGCATTCCAGCGGCAAGCGCACGGCTGGCATTGCGCCGATACCGGAAACCGGGTCTCCTGCTTGGAAATTGATTTGATACAGCGGCGCCGGCGCCGATTCATGCTGGGCGGTGACCTGACTTATAGCTGACACTAAAAGGCAGACCACGGCCAATGAAAATGTTCCGATCATTCTCCGCATAACTCCCTCTGCATACGCGCTACCTCAGCACACGATCATATCGATGAGTGCCAAGGTCCGCTTGCTCAGGATCGGGGAATATGTTCGCTCGGGGAGGTAAGTGGGCTCGTAGAAAACGTACCGGCCGGGACAATCAGCAACTAGTATGCCTGATGTGGCAGCCAATCGGTCTACCTGTGCTCTAAGCTTCGGGTTTTTCCGTATGCTGCCGCCGCAGCTCCCGCCGCTTGGGTAGCAGGAGGAAAACAGCTGTCCACAACAGCTTACCGAACCACAGTGGACAAATACTCCGTACTGGTTCGGGTCAGTCGGATACCAAACGCTGACCCAGTCGTTGCACCCCCGGGCCCCTGACACTCAAACTGCATTGTACCGAAGCTTTCGGAGCATCCCTGCGCGTTACTCAGTACAGCGAAAAAGGAAACGAAGAACAGGATACTAACACTCGCACAAACATTTTTCTTCAATAGCTAACATCCTTGCCTGCCATCAACCTTCGAACGGCGCGACTTCGAGACTACAGTCCGGCGGCGACCCTTGACTCACGTACTACCACCTCCTGGCTGTGGATATCTCGCGACAGGCTATCTTGTCCGGATTTCGTAGCGCCGCCATGAACAGATGACCCATGGAATAGACTTGGCGTATGCTCAGGCATAGATAGAGATACGCCAATGAGTCCTCACAAGTTAGCGCGTAGGCGGGGAGCAACCGGACTGCAAGTTCGGCGACCTCCGGCGTTCTAACGTTGCGGTCCGCAGGGGCACCGCTCGACGCGGTACAAACCTTAACAAAGGGTATACGGTCATGAAGCTTCAGTTGTGGATCGTGCTGTCGATTCTCTCGCTAGGCAATTACATGCCAGGCGCCCAAGCCCGGCCCGCAGTATATCCGTCCAAGGGCGTTCCGCGTAGCCAATGGCTTGAAAGTCGCCAAGGATACCCCGATCAAACCGACGTGGTTGCGCACCAACGCATTTTGAGGGGGAGCCACATTGGATGTTCGCAAGTCGAGCATCACCCAAAGCGATCTGATGATGGCGCCGCCTGTGTCTTGGAATTTGAGAATGGCGACAAGCAAACTCTTCGTTTTAACCAGGAACTGGAAGCGCCTCTCGATGGCGAGGTGTACCTCGAATGCGCCGGCGATAAGCCAACCAGTTGCACTGCCTGGTGGTGGCGAGATTAGAGAAGTGTATCCCGGACCACTGATCTCGGAGACCTCGGCCCGCAATCGCTTCATCCGAGACGAACTTCTTTCTATCCCGCGAAGCTCTTGACAAACTCCACCAGGCTTCGCAACGCTATGCCTGACGGCCCTTTTGCGATCCACGGCTTCTGATCTTCCATCCACGCCGTGCCGGCAATGTCGAGGTGAATCCACGGCGTGTCTTCCGCAAACTCCTTGAGAAACATCGCGGCCGTGATTGCCCCACCCCAGCGTCCCCCAGAATTCATGATGTCCGCAATCGACGAGCGAATCTGCTCTTTGTATTCGTCATCGAGCGGCATGCGCCACATTTTTTCGCCCGCCTTGGCATTGGCAGAATGGAAGCGGTTGAACATATCGTCATCGTTGGCAAAGATTCCAGCATTGTTATAGCCCAGCGCTACCACAACCGCACCAGTCAGCGTCGCAGCGTCGACCAGGTGTGTGCAGCCCAGTTGACGTGCGTAAAACAGTCCGTCCGCCAGAACCAGCCGGCCCTCAGCATCGGTATTGATGATTTCGATCGACTTGCCCGACATCGCGATCTGCACATCGCCAGGCTTCTGTGCCTTTCCGGAAGGCATATTCTCTGTCGCGCACACAATTCCGATGACTTTGACCTTCGGCTTCAGCTGCGCGATCGCTCGCATGGCGCCGATCATCGTCGCTCCGCCGGCCATGTCGTACTTCATTTTCTCCATGCCATCGGCAGGCTTGATTGAGATGCCGCCGGTATCAAACGTAATTCCCTTCCCTACCAGTCCGAGCACCGGCTTCGCAGGCGCGCCCGCAGGTTCGTACGTCATCACAATGAGCGCGGGAGGCTCGTCCGATCCCTGAGCCACGCTCCAAAACGCTCCCATCTTCAGTTCTTTGATCTTGTCGGCGCCGTACACCTCGCACTTCAATCCATTTTCCGCACACATTTTTTTCGCGCGGTCGGCAAGAATCGTGGGAGTCATCCGGTTCGACGGTTCGTTAACCAGGTCACGAGTGAAATTCTGCGATTCGCCCACAATCTGCGCTTCGTTCGCCGCCTTCTCCAATGCAGCCTTGTCCCCATTCGTCACGACCGTGATGGCATCGATCTTCTGGTCTTTGCGATCGCTGCGATAGTAGTCGGGATCGAAGTTCCCGACGTTGGCGCCTTCGACGATCGCGCGAACTGCTTCGTCAGCAGGGATGCTCGGCGGGGCCACGAACGCGAAGCTCCGAATGCCGCGCGATTTCAGCGCACGCACGGCCGTCCCTGCAATGCGGCGGAGATCGTAGCTCGAAAATTTCTTCGCGCTCCCGCCCGACACCAGCAGCAACCGCTTCGCCATCAGCGTTACAGGGCGGTGCATCAGATTCGTCTCAAACGCTTTTCCGCTGACTTCGCCGCTGGCGAGTAGATCAGACGCAACCGACTGCAGAGCGGGATCCGAACTCGCTACCTTCAGCTCGGGCTTCTTGTCTTTGTCGCCGGCAGCCGCGTTCGAGTGATCTAGAACGACAGCGACGAGCGATTCCGATTCGACTTCAGAGGGTGCAGTAAGAGAAATAGATGTTTTCATGTTTGAGTTGCAGGCCTTCCTTTGTCTTTCCAGTATCGTCGGCGGAAAGGGAATTGCGCAAGGGCGCTTCGGGTACACAGATGCGCCGAATTCTGCGTCGTCGTACCGACTCAAGAGACCGTCAATACTTCATCTTTGTCACCCGGCCAGCGCGCTTGGAAAACGCTGCTGAAAATCCAACAATCCGACCCATTCGGGCGTCACTGTAATGCGCACCATCGATGACACCAGCGTGCGCAACTGCTTCAGCCATCCTTCGGCCAGCGCGGCGTCAAAATAGCGGGCCGCGGCTGCTTCGTACTCGGGGACAATTCCATTGACCGGTTCGAGTCGCGCCGTTCCGCGAATCAGCAGCACTTTGTGCGGGAACGTATTGTCGTCGATCGTGAGCGACACTTTTGGATTCTTCGCCAGCGCCTTCAGCTTCGGAGCCTTCGGCGGCGTGGCCATGATGATCTCGTGGCCGTTCCAGTGAAACCAGATCGGCACCACGCGAGGCGTGCCGTCGGTCCATACGTAGGCAAGACGCGCGGGAATCTTCGAGTGCAACAACTCTTGCGAGGCCGGATGCTGCAGGAGGCTGATGTCGCCTTGTTTTACCGGTTGCATACGGAACCTCCTCCCCTGGACGTTGCGACCGCTACAAAGCCCGTTTATCGCACGGATTGTACTCTCGTATTGTGGCCGCGAGTAGCAGCTGTTTGCGCTCCTGCGATATGATTCAAGGCCGCAGCCATCCTTGTGGGGGATTTCATGAAAATTCGCTGGAAGCTGATTGTTCCGATCGTTGTCATCGCTTTAGCTTCTGCTGCGTTTATGAACCATAAAGCTGTAACGGCGGCCGCGGCCCAAGCTGCAGCACCTGCTACGGCTGCTCCATCGAAAACCGCCCCGCAAGCTGGCACACAAGGTGCGCTGTCGATCCCGGACACAAATCTGGCGATCAATTCTTCGACGCCTCTGTCGCAACGCGTCGTTCACTATGACATCGACGCGAAATACGACGCGGTGAAACACATTGTCGAAGCGACGGAAGTTCTTACCTATCACAATCTCACCGGCCAACCGCTCGACCACTTCCCTTTCCATCTTTATCAGAATGCATTTCAGCCCAAAGCTACGTGGGTGCGTGAAGCCAAACGCGACGGCAGCCGCGACACCGTCTATGACCACTGGGACGCCAAAGAATATGGATCGGAAGACATCACCAGTCTCGAAGTCGTTGGCCAAGGCGATCTGACAAAGAACCTGCACTACATTGCGCCCGACGACGGAAACGCAGATGACAAGACCGTCGTCGATGTAAGCGTGCCCAAGCCCATCGCTCCCGGCGCGTTCGTCCAGTTCAAGATCGCGTTTCATGAGCAGATGCCGGAAACGCAAGCCCGCTCCGGATGGAAGCGTGACTTCGTGCTCGGCGGACAGTGGTTCCCCAAAGTTGGTGTCTGGTGGCATGGCGCGTGGAATTGCCATCAGTATCACGCGACTACAGAGTTCTTCGCGGATTTCGGCGTCTACGACGTCAAATTAACTGTGCCGCAGAATGAAGTTGTCGGCGCCAGCGGAGTCGAAATCGCGAACGTCAACAACTCCAACGGAACCAAGACCCTGACGTATCACGGCGACGACATTCATGACTTTGCCTGGACAGCCAGCCCGCGCTACAAAGTTCGCGAAGCCACCTATCAGTCGCAGATGGGCCCGATAAAGCTAACCTTCCTGATGCAGCCCGCACACTGGGATCAAGTCGACCGTCACGAGCGCATCACGCGCGAAACCCTAGATCGCTTCGAAAAATGGTACGGGCCTTATCCCTATAAGACGCTCACGGTCGTCGATCCTGAGCCCGACTCAGCCGCCGAGGGCATGGAATACCCGACATTCATCACAGGTGGCACGACCTGGTTCATGCCGAAGGGCGTCTATTTGCCAGAGGTCGTGGTCGAACACGAATTCGGTCATCAATATTGGTACGGCATGGTCGCCACCAACGAATTTGAAGATGCCTGGATGGACGAAGGCATCAACAGCTACACCGAAGTCAAAGTTCTGGATGACATCCTGGGCAAGAAAACGTCGATCCTGAACATGATCGGCGCTCACTACGGGGAGCGCGAAGAGCAACGTGACAGTTACATTGGCGTTGCCGACCGCGATGCGATGGCGCAGAACGCCTACGACTATTACAGCTCCAATTCTTACGGTGGCATCACCTACGGCAAGACTGCCAGCGTGCTGCTCACGCTCGAAAGCATCGTTGGAGAAGACACCATGGCTAAAGCGATGCACACGTACTTCATGAAATACCGCTTTACCCATCCCACCAAAGAAGATTTTCTGAAGACAATCGAAGAAGTCTCCGGCAAAGACCTGCGCTGGTACTTCAACCAGGCCGTGTACGGATCCCAGGTGATGGACTACGAGGTCTCCAAGATCGATTCTTCGCCGGTGGACTGGTATCAGGAGAAGAAGGACAAGAAAGATTCCGACAAGAACGAAGCTTTCCAGTCCTATGTTTTCGTGCATCGCAAAGGCGACTTCCTGATGCCCATCGAGGTCGAGGTCAAGTTCGACAATGGCGAGATGATCCGCGAGCGCTGGGATGGCCAGAGCCGGTGGAAGCGGTTCGCGTATTTGAAGAAAGCGAAAGTTGTGTCGGCGGAAATCGATCCCGACCACAAAGTTCAAATCGATCGCGACAACTTCAACAACAGCCGTGTGGTCGCGGAAAATCCAAAGGCGGCCCGCAAACTCTCGACCTATTGGCTCTTCTGCACCCAGTGGGTCGGTCAGGCCTTCGCCTGGTGGGCCGTTTAGAAGTGATCTTACAAATCGGTTTGCGAGGGAACTCCTTCCGGCTTGCCGTTATTGGTTTGGAAGGGCATGGCTTCAAGCAGTGCCGAGTTGTTGGTTCGGTAAGGCCACGGCTCAAACTCGTGCCGCGCTGTTAGTTCGGGAAGGGCACGGCTTAAACTCGTGCCGCGTTGTTGGTTCGGGAAGGGCACGGCTTAAAGCCGTGCCGTTAGAGACGCCACGAAAGACGCGGGCTTTAGCCCCTGAGGTTGGCTCGGGTCTTTTGTAAGACCACGGATGAGCCTGGTCGCTGTTGAGGCGCAGAACAACCGCATCAAGGAAAAATACGAATGAACAATAAAGGGATACTCAGCAGCGGACTCGGCAGGGTGATGCGCAACAAGCGGTACATCTTCTGGTTCTGGCTCCTGAACCTGACTCTGGCCGAGTTCGCCACCGCCGGATTTCGCAAAAGCGCTCACGCCATCCTCGATCACAGCCTTTATGCCAAGGGAGTCGTGCACGGTTTTGATGTTGGAGTCTTCGGCGAGTTGCTGGCCAAGCCTGACTTCGGCTTTTTCAGTTCCATGGCGATGCCCGCGATGTATTTCGCCGTCATCTTCTTTATGGCCACCGCGCTGTTTCTCCCCGGAGTCTTTCTCGGATATTCCTCAACCTACCGTCTGCCGGGCGTGGAGTTCTTCCGCGCCTGCGGCCGCAATCTCTGGCGCTTCATCCGGATCATGATTATTGCAGCCATCGTGATGGGTATCTTCGCGGGCGTTCTCTTCGCCATCAACAGCGCAATCGTGAAGAAAGCCGGCGAGAGCACGAACGAACTGCTGCCTTTCGAACTGCAGATGACCGGGCTCGCAATAATCTTTCTGGTCATGACCACACTGCGCATCTGGTTCGATCTCGCCGAAGTCGATGTCGTCTTGCACGACCAACGGGCTGTCCGCAAATCGATCTGGTCGGCGCTCAAGCACACGCTGCGCAGCCTGCCGCGCCTGCTGACAACCTATGTGATCACGACTGCCGTCGCGGCAATCATTCTCTTAGGCGGCTTAAGGTTCTGGATGAAGTTTGTCGCACCCGACAGTATCCTGGGTGCATTCCTAATCGCGCAACTGATCCTCTTCTTGTTGTTAATCCCCCGCTTCTGGCAACGAGGCATCGCGGTGTCGTACTGGCAGCAAAAGATGCTGCTCCCGGTCTCGGTGGCGTCAACCGTATCTGCGCAGACCCCGGTCCCCGATGCGCCCGTTGCGGCAGCGCCTGAGCCCGCGTCTGCCATCGCGAGTCCGGTGGCGCAGCCAGGAGAAACGCACTAATGTCGAAGAGCGGCCCTTCAAGGGCCGCGTTACGCATTCAAGAACGACCAAGGGGCTTCAGCCCCGCGCGGGGCGCATCTCCAGCGCAAGAAACTCCTCAGGCCTCACAACACCACAACCGTAATCCCGCGATTGCCCCGCCCGAGATGCGGATCGCCCTTCAACTCCGGCCGTTCCCGCAAAAGCTGCCAGGCTACCTCATCGCTCTTCGACCAATTCTCCCCAAAGATGCAGCCGCGGACCTGCCCGGACTCGACGAACTCCACAAGCCGCCGCTGCACTGCAACCCGAATATCCCCACCCGCCCCGGTCGATCCGTATCCGTGAACGATCTTCAACACTGCGTGGTTCTCACGCCGCGCGACAGCAATCTCGCGCTCCAGCCTCCGCTGGGCCTCTTCCACTGAGGGCCGGTCCGATTTGATGTCAACCGTCTTGATAAGTTGGGAGTGGTTCACCTTGAATTTCAGACACCCTGTCTTTCAAAGGCGTCATCCCGAGCGGAGCCGTTCCTCAGGCGAAGCGAGGGATCTCGCTATGCAAAATGCCGTGGCACGAGAGACCCCTGAACCCACTGGCAAGAACCCCGTGCCGTCAGTCTCTGGCTTTCCCGCGCGCCACGGCCTCTCTTGCCTCTTTATCCGCGGTCCGCCGCCTTTCCGTCTCGCGTTTGTCCCAAAGCTGCTTGCCCTTGGCCAGTGCCAGTTCAATCTTCACTCTACCGTTCTTGAAATACATTCGCGTCGGGACCAGCGTCAGTCCCTTCTGCTGCGTCTTCCCCACCAGCTTGCGAATCTCCTCGCGGTGCATCAGCAGCTTCCGCGTCCGCAGCGCAGCATGATTCGAATAGCTCCCATGCTCATACGGGCTGATGTGGCAGTTCAGCAGCCACAATTCTCCATCCTTGATCAGCCCATACGAATCCTTCAGATTCGCCCGCCCGCCCCGTATCGACTTCACTTCCGTACCCGTGAGCGCCACCCCAACCTCAAATTTTTCCAGCAAGAAGTAGTTATGCGAAGCGATCCTATTAACGGCGGCATCCCTTTGGCCACTGGCCGTGGGGTCGCGCCGTGGGGATTTCTCCGGATTCGGTTTCGTCTGATGCGAAGATTGGCGAGCCATGCGGTAGCGCCATCTTAACGCACGCAGAAGGGACTAGGGACTAGAGGTTAGCGATTAGGTTGTCGAGGGACGTGCGCTCGATTTCCTGACCCCTGGCCTCTTATCCTGAAGTCCTACGACCAAAGAGTGTAACTCTCGTGTACGCAAGCACTTCGGGAGCCAGAAATAGCGATGCTATAATCGCCTCACCGCGAACTTTTTCGTGCATTGAGCGGATGTTCCCCGCCGAAACGCCCCTGAAACGCGGCGAAACCCGGGAAAGCCCGCTTGTCCGGCGAGATCGTATCGAACCGAGATCGTATCGAACGAAGACCGTATTAAAGAGGACTGCACCTCGTGAGGATCATCGAATGAGACGCCTAATGCGCCCAGCTCTGCTTCTGCTGCTGGTCGCTGCCACCCTTCCAGCCGTCGCGGACAAAGCCAAGGACTCGTACCTTAAGGGTCAAGACGCCGAAGCCCGCCAGCACTTTGAAGACGCCTACAACTTCTTCAAGCAGGCCTACGATCTCAAGCCGAAAGAGCTCCGCTATCGCGCGGCCTACGAACGCACCCGCTTCGAAGCCGCTGCCGAAGTCGTCCACATCGGTCAGAAGCTGCGCGAAGAGGGCAAGCTCGACGACGCCCTCGCCGCATTCCAGAAAGCCCTGACCATCGATCCATCTCTTTTCATTGCGAAGCAGGAACTGCTCCGCACCGAGAAGATGATCAACGATCGGAGCAATCCACAGCCTCAGGCTGTCGGCCCGCCATCGAGCCTCGAGCGCAGGATCCACGACGCCGCCGGCCCCGTAGAACTCGCGCCCATCTCGAACATCCCGATCACGGTCAAGCTGACCGACAAATCCGATACCGTCTATCGCACGATCGGCCAGCTGGCCGGCATCAACGTCCTGCTCGACCCCGACTACACCCCGCGGCCCATCAAGGTCGAACTGAACGGAGTCACCCTCGAAGAAGCTCTCGAGATTACCGCACTTGAGTCAAAGACGTTCTGGCGCCCGGTTACTTCGAACACAATTTTCGTCGCCGCCGACAATCCTGCAAAACGCAAAGAGCTCGAACAAAGCGTCCTCAAAACTTTTTATCTTACGAACCTCTCGCAGCCGACCGAACTGCAGGACGTCGTCAACGCCATCCGTGCCGTGCTTGACGTGCAGCGCGTGCAGCAGTTGCTCTCGCAAAATGCCCTGGTCGTTCGCGGCACACCGGATCAGATCGCACTCGCTCAGAAGTTGGTCGAAGATCTCGACAAAGCCCGTCCAGAAGTCATTATCGACATCGCCGTCATGCAGGTCAGCAAAGACAAATCGCGCACGCTGGGCCTCAACCCGCCCACCAGCGCCACGGTCGCTCTGCAGAGCAATCTGAACACGAACACAACGACGACTGGCACCACGACGGCCGGTACTACGAGCACCGGTTCCACCAACGGAATCGAACTCAACACCCTCGGCAACCTGAACGCCACCAACTTCAATGTCACCATCTCATCGGCGAACCTGTCGGCGGTGATGGGCGACAGCGACACCAAGCTGATCCAGAATCCGCAAATCCGTGCTCTCGACGGCCAGAAAGCTTCGCTCAAGATCGGCGACCGTGTTCCGGTAGCGACCGGATCGTTCCAGCCCGGCATCGGCGGCGTCGGTATCAACCCGCTGGTCAACACGCAGTTCCAGTATCTCGACGTTGGCGTCAACATCGACGTCACCCCGCGCGTGCACGCCAATGGAGAAGTCACCCTCAAGATCTCGATGGATGTATCGGCCGTCACCGGACAGCAAAACATCGGCGGTATCAGCCAGCCCATCATCGGCCAGCGCAAAATTGAACACGAAATCCGCCTGCGAGACGGCGAAGCCAACCTGCTGGGCGGCATCATGGAAGACCAGCAAACCCGCCAGTTGAGCGGCATTCCCGGCCTGGCGCAGATTCCAATCCTCAAGTACCTATTCGGTCAAACGCAGCAGGATCACTCGGAGAACCAGATCGTTTTCGCGATCGTGCCGCACATCATTCGTGCGACGGACGTGAGCGAGATCAATCAGCGCGCCATCGACATCGGCACAGCCACCTCCATCCAGTTGCGGTATGCTCCCAAGCCACAAGCCACAGCGGCCCCGGCAGGACAAGGCAACGCGACACCGTCCATGGCGCTGCCCAATCAGCCGGCGAATCAACCGCCGAATCAGCCACTCGCGGTGCGCCCAGCTCCAGCAGGACAGCCGAATCTTCCGAGCTCCGGTGGAAGTGCAAATTTCTTGTTTGATCCGCCAACCATCCAGGCGGCCAAAGGCAACACATTTGCCGTGAACCTGCTGATTTCCGGCGCACAGAACGTTTACTCCGTGCCGGTACAGTTGAACTACGACCCGAAGATGCTGCGCCTGGTCAACGTCTCGAACGGAGGCTTCCTGTCGCAGGACGGACAAGTCGTCACGTTAGTGCACCGCGAAGACGACACACTGGGCCAGTCGACGATCACCGCCTCTCGCCCCAGCGGCGCAGGCGGCGTCTCCGGCCAGGGAGCCGTCATCACAGTCACGTTCGAAGCCGAGGCCTCCGGCCAAACACCCTTGACCATTACGCGCGGCGGCGCCCGCGATCCCGGCCTGCAGCCCATCGCAGTCAACGGCGCGCAAGCTGCCGTCTCGGTGCAGTAGAGGAGCGCAGGTCGAATAGCATTGCTTATGAGGTCGAAACGCAAACCCGGCTCGAGCGGATTCACTCTCATCGAGTTAATCGTCACGGCGACGATTCTCACCGTGCTCACGCTCATGGTCTTGCCGCTCGCGAAAGTCACGGTTCAGCGTGAGCGCGAAAAAGAGCTGCGCCGCGATCTCTGGGAGATGCGCGACGCCATCGACCGCTACAAAGACGCCGCCGACCGCCAGTTGCTGGGGCAGACCAAGGTCGACTCCATGGGCTATCCCCCAGACCTCGAAAGCATGGTCAAAGGCATCGAAGGCCAGGGCGGCAAGAAATATAAGTTTCTTCGTTCTATCCCTGAAGACCCGATGACCCACAGCAAGGAATGGGGCATGCGTTCCATGCAGGACGATCCCGACTCCGACTCGTGGGGCGGTCAAAACGTCTTCGACGTCTACACCAAGTCAGAAGGCACCGGGCTCGACGGCACCAAGTACAAGGATTGGTAAATGCAGCGCCGCACACCGAACTCGCACACGAGTACGCAAGTCCGCCGAATCTTCTTGGAAAGTCGGTCCAAAAGTGGGATGCCCCACTTCTCGGCGATTTTGCGAGAAGTGGGAATAGGAACATCGTGCAAGCGCTCCCGAGGCTTCACCCTCCTCGAACTCATGATCGTGATCAGCATGATCATGATCCTGATGGCGGTCGCAGTGCCGCTCTATCAGCAGCACGTAATTCAAGCCCGTGAGGCGGTCCTCCATCACGATCTTTTCCAGCTGAACAGCCTCATCCAGCAGTACACGCTGGACAAACGTCAGTCTCCTCAGAGCCTCGACGACCTTGTGACCGCCGGCTATCTGCCGAAACTGCCCACCGATCCCATGACCGGAAAAGCCGACTGGACGAGCGACCCGGAGGACAGCACGAATGCGGCCGATCCGCAACAGCCGGGCATCGTGCGCGCGCACTCCGCATCGACCGGAACTGCGCTTAGCGGCGAGGCATATAGCAGCTGGTAGCAGAGGTCGATTCGCAAGTGGATTTGGGAAGGGCACGGCTTCCAGCCGTGCCGTTAGAGCTACAAAGAATGCGGGTTTTAGCCTCTGAGGGTCGACCAAACACCAACTCGTAAAAATGAAACCCGGCACAAAACGCGGTTACGGTCAAATGGGCTCTCACGTTGGCAAACGCCCTCCCATCGCCGAAACTCCCCTTAACCGTCCTACCGCGAGCCGCGCACGCCATCCCCGCTCGCGCAAGACCCGTGGCTTCACTCTACTCGAGCTGATGGTCGTCCTGGCGATCGTTGCAATCCTTCTCGCGGTTGCAATTCCGACCTACAGCCGATCGCTGGTCGCGGCGCGTGAACGGGCCCTGCGATCGGACCTCGCATTGTTGCGAGAATCCATCTGGAAATACACTCTCGACAAACAAAAGCCTCCCCAGTCTCTCGATGATCTTGTGACCCAGAAGTACCTCGAC
>Ga0335078_10005152_pt1 | contig 19326 bp, 17 predicted proteins | sample Lox_Sample_32_FD_206711 | JGI IMG/M metagenome (GOLD analysis project Ga0335078, IMG submission 206711) | Soil microbial communities from Loxahatchee National Wildlife Refuge, Florida, United States - Lox_Sample_3.2 | ecosystem: Environmental > Terrestrial > Soil > Wetlands | place: USA... | reverse complement strand
CTCGACGCCGTCGAGCGCCTCGAGTAGCCGGTGCAGCGGCTCCCGGTGCGTGAGGACGTCGTGCCGGAGACGCGATCCCAGATGCAGGTCCGAGAGCACGAGTGTTGACACGCCAGCTCACGATAGACACCGCCCACCGAGCGGCGACGCCAGGCTCAACCTGGGTAAGGCCGCCGCGAGCAGCAGGCGAATCGCGTCGTCGCCAAATCGATGCCGGCGCGTCGCGGGCGCGAGACGCGGCCCAGGTCGTGCCGTCGACCTCACCCGCGCGATCGGAAACGGCGGCAAAGGACTCGCGCTGGTCGCGTGGGCCCGGCATGAGCGGAGCGCTCGCCAAGTTAGCGGCGGTCGGACAACCCAAGGGATCGCCAGCGTCGAGCACCGCCCGTGCGTGATTTCGGCCGCGTGACTCACCGAAGGCGCGCTGCCGGCGAGCAGATATTTCGGTGGACCCAGTGTCAGCCGCCGGGGGAGGCTCCGCTCGGTGGAGTGGAAGGTGCCTCTGGAGGTGCGTTGCGCCTCGGCCCCGTAAGAACGGCTACACGCCGGATGACGGGGTCCTCGCGACGGTCGCTCGTGTCGGCCGGCGCCTGCCAGTCCGATAGCTGTTCGAGCATCGAGCGGATCGGGCGCTTGTCGTGAGTCTGACAAGACAGGAACCGCAGGCCGGTCGTTTCGTTCGTCAGGTGAACGACCTCGGCCACACCGGCATAGTGGAAGCTCGGACCGCTCAGCTCAAACTCCGTCGTCTGTCCGAGGCCGAGTGTGTCGTCGGCGACGAGCATGCCGCCTTCGGACAGGTTGAGCACTCGATCGACACTCCGGGAGCCGCCAGCCGGTCCGAACGTCGCTCGGAAATCTCGAACATTGGTCAAACGCGGGTGCCGGCGGGCGTTGTTCATGATCGCCTCCATGGGGTTGACGGGCAGAGCAACGCCCCCTCGCGAACGCCATGCCGATCGCCGATTGGCATCACGCGCGACCTCAAGCCCTCGCTGTCAGCCCCTCGGGTACCGATTGCCCCGCGATCCATCCGGATGACATGTCGTTGAGCAGATGACACCTCCGCGAAACCGAGCGCCGCCGTTCAAGCGCACGATACCCCGGCGTGACGCGACTTTTCCAACGCGCTGCAGAGCGTGAAGCGGTTTCGCGGCCGATCCTGCCGCGAGCCAGTCAAATCGCCTCACTCGTGCGCCTGGTGATCTCCCCGGCTCGTCGCCCGCGTCACCGCCGCGCGACCAGCTCCGCGTGCAGGACGACGAACAACCCATCGGGCTGCTCGAGCCAGCGCCGCCACGCCCCCGCAATCGCGTTGAGTTCGTCGCGACTGCTGAGTCCGTACTCGATCGCCTGGTCGGCAAGGGACGACGAGACCACCCGCTCGGCCCATAGCTCACCCCACCAACGCCGTGACTCCGGCACTGCGAACGTCCACGTCGAGCTGCTTGGCTCTATCTCGGTGAACCCGGCCCTCTGCGCCCAGCCGAGCAGGCGCCGACCGGCGTCGGCGTCGGCTCCGTTGTGACGGCACACGTCGTGGTAGAGCTCCATCCAGCGATCGAGTAGCGGGTCTGACGGCGCCCACACGAAACCGCCGTAGTCGCCGTCGCGCACGGCGAGCACACCGCCGGGTCGCAGCACCCGCCGCATCTCGACCAGCGCCGCGACGGGATCGGTCAGATGCTGCAGCAGCTGGTGGGCGTGGACGACGTCGAATATCTCGTCGTGGAACTCGAGCGCGTATGCATCGGCGGTCCTGAACTCGACGCCGGACGTCGGGCGCGAGTCGAGCAGGCGCTGCGCATCGGCGACGACGCGGGCGTCCCGGTCGACGCCGACCACACGACCCGGTGCGACACGAGCAGCGAGATCGAGCGTGATCGTGCCCGGCCCGCACCCGACGTCGAGAAGCCGCATCCCCGGCTCGAGAAATGGCAACAGATAGCCAGCCGAGTTCTCAGCCGTCCGCCACCGGTGGCTTCGGAGCACCGACTCGTGGTGGCCGTGGGTATACGTGTCGCCCAATCGCCGCACGTTATCCCGTACAAACGTGTTTGGCTCTGGGAACTTGGTCGCGAGGTCAGGCACTCCTGGCAATTCGCACGCTCCATCCCTCCCCCATCGCGCCAGCGTGCCACCGCCCCGGCGACGGGCGTGGGTGCGGGACCAGTCGTGGGAGGACGGGAGTCGGCCATGCAGATCCAGCCACTCGCGCATCGCCGCCAGCACCCGCTCTCGCGTCCACCTCGGCCGGGTCGCGCCTGAACATCGATCACGCTTGAGAACACGCGGCGTTATCCGTGACGATGGATGACGGGAAGGACGATGGCCGAAGCCCATCGACCGTTTGCGGCTTTCCCGCGTCAGAGCCCGTGGTGACTGCGGATGCTTGCGCGGGCGGGAGGGAGGATCGTTGGGGTTCTCCGGAACATCCGGGGGACGATTTACACACTGAGTGCCGAGCATCGTCTTTGGCGGTATCTGCTCGACGTTGCGGCGTGCGGGCACGGATGTTCGCTCGGGCGATGCTCGCCACCATGATCGTGTGTGTCGAGGCTCGACGCACGTTGGGAGGTTTGCATCATGGCAACCATCTCTCCTCGATCGGCAAACCTGACGGCTGAGCCCAATGGCTCCCAGGCGAGCGAGGTGATTCGTGAACACGTCGAAGCGCTGTCGCGTTCGACCACGCTGGACTGGGGCAACTCGGCGCCGCTGGCGCTGTTTGCGTTCGCCGTCACCACATTCATGCTGAGCATGGTCAACGCCGGCGCGATTAACAAGGGCGTGGAGCCAGTGGTGTTCGCCGTCGCGTTGATGTTTGGCGGGATCACGCAGCTAATCGCCGGGATCATCCAGCTGCGGGTCGGCAACACATTCGCTGGTGTGCTGTTCTCCGGCTTCGGCGCCTTCTGGATGTCGCTCTTCGCGATAGTGCAGTGGTTCTTGAAGGATGTTCCGGCTGCGCAGGTCGGGCACGCACAGGGGTTGTTCCTGTACGGCTTTGGCATCTTCATCGTGATCATGTTCGCCACGTCGCTGCGCACAAACGCCGTGGTGGTGCTGGCGCTGGGGATTCTCGTGTTCGCGATCTTCTTCCTCGCCGCGGGCAACTACGGAGCCCATACGACCTTGATCCATTGGGGCGGATATACCGGCCTAGCCGCAGCCGCCTGCGCCTTCTATCTCGCCTTGGCGGAGCTGTGCGAGTCTTCCTACGGGCGAGCCTTGTTCCCGATCTGGCCTCTCGCCGCGCGCTGAGGCCGGGCACCCATTCCAGAGAGGATGTGAAGGCATGGCGAACCCAATCTCCTACGTGCATGGAAGCTCGCTGACCCCGTTGATCGGTGAGACAATTGGCGCGAACTTCGATCGGATTGCCGTGACCTATCCCGATCGCGATGCGGTGATCGTGCGCCATCAGGAGGTGCGCTGGACGTACTCGGAGTTCGCCGACCGGGTCGATCGGCTCGCCGGCGGGCTCATCGCAAGTGGATTGCAGCCGGGGGATCGGATGGGGATCTGGTCGCCCAACTGCGCGGAGTGGCTGCTAGTTCAGTACGCCTCGGCCAAGGCAGGAGTCGTGCTGGTCAACGTCAACCCGGCCTATCAGACGTCCGAGCTTGAGTACGTTCTCGGCCAGTCTGGCTGTCGGACGCTGGTCTCGGCTCGCGCGTTCAAGAGCTCAGATTACGCGGGCATGGTCGAGGAGGTCGCGCCCCGCTGCCCAGACCTGGAACACGTGGTCTTCCTCGACTCGCCCGAGTGGGAGCAACTGGCGCGGGGTGCGGACGAGGTCACGCTGCCGGCGGGCTTGCAGTTCGACGATCCGATCAACATCCAGTACACGAGCGGCACCACTGGCTTCCCGAAGGGCGCCACGCTGACTCACCACAACATTCTCAACAACGGCTTCTTCATCGGCGAGACCTGCCGGTACACCCCGGAGGACCGGGTCTGCATTCCCGTACCGTTCTACCACTGTTTCGGAATGGTGCTAGGCAACCTCGCGTGCACGACCCATGGCGCATGCATGGTCATACCGGCCCCGTCGTTCGAGCCAGCCCCGACGCTTGCCGCCGTCGAGGAGGAGCGGTGCACGTCCCTTTACGGCGTACCGACGATGTTCATCGCCGAGCTTGAACTGCCCGAGTTCGACGACTTCGATCTCACCTCACTTCGAACCGGCATTATGGCCGGCTCCCCGTGCCCGATCGAGGTGATGCGCAAGGTGATCGATCGCATGCACATGAGCGAGGTGACGATCTGCTACGGCATGACCGAGACCTCGCCCGTATCGACACAAACAACTGCCGATGACGACATCGATCACCGCACCGGCACGGTCGGACGGGTGCACCCCCACGTCGAAATAAAGATCATCGACCCGGTCACCGGCGAGTGCGTCGCGTGCAACACACCCGGTGAGCTGTGCACCCGAGGCTACAGCGTCATGCTCGGCTATTGGAACGACCCCGAGCAGACCGCCGAGGCGATCGATCAGGCCGGATGGATGCACACCGGCGACCTCGCGACCATCGATCTGGATGGGTACGTCAACATTGTCGGCCGTTCGAAGGACATGATCATCCGTGGCGGGGAAAACATCTATCCGAGGGAAATCGAGGAGTTCCTTTACAGCCACCCGCGCATCAAGGATGTACAGATCGTCGGGGTCCCGGACGCGCGCTACGGCGAGGAGATCGCCGCCTTCGTGATCGCCCGCACGTCTGACCCGATCGACGCCGAGGCGGTGCGCGAATTCTGTCGCGGCAAGATCGCCCACTACAAGATCCCGCGCTACGTGATCCTCGTAGAAGAGTTCCCGATGACGATCAGCGGCAAAATCCAGAAATTCAAGCTCCGCGATCAAGCAATCGAATGGCTTGACCTGCACGGCTCGATCGTCCAAACCGCATAGACCCCTCTGTCGCCTCCGAGCTGCGGTCGCACAGGCTGTCCGGCGCACGACTCGAGTCAAGCGAAGGCAGAGGTGGCGACGCCTGACCGACGAGACTGCGGAACTGTCACTCACCGCGGGGGCGTTCGTGGTGGACGGTCGATCGCGGTGCTGAGCTCGCGGATGGGTTTGAGCTCATTGCGGGCGATTCGGACTCGGACGCCGCCGCCGAGGCGGTCGGATCGGATTTGCCTGGCTCGCGGCCGGTCTTGCGCATCCCGGCGACCGGCTGGGGCCCGCAGGACCGTTCGCCCCGGCCAGCAGGCACCGCTCGAGCCGCCTGGTCCGGCGTGCCAAACTCCTTGGCTCTCAGGCGGAGCCGACGGTCCGCATCGATGAGGGGAAGCAGAGCTGTCCGAAGCTCGAGGTGAATCGTCAGATGGGGCGGCCGCGCACGAGTCGGTCGCGGGCGGTGTCCGTGGGACGGGTGTGGGCGATTCGCCCGGCGAACCCGTCCGGCTCGTTCGCGACGTTTTGCTTCGGGATGGCTCGACGCTGCGGCTACAGGCGCCAGGGCCGGCGGATTATGACGACATAAGGGCGTTTTACGAGCAGCTCTCTCCGCAGAGCAGGTACTTCCGGTTCCATGGGATGGGACGCGCGGACATTGTCGCGCGAGCCGCCGTGGAGTCGAGCGGCGCCGACCGCGTTTCCCTGATCGCACGTCATGCCGGGCGGGTGATCGCGGCGTGCAGCTACGAGGGGCTGCGCGAGCCGGGTGTGGCCGAGATCGCGTTGGCGGTGGCAGATGACGAGCAGGGGCGCGGGATCGGAACGCGGATGCTCGAGCAGTTGGCGGCGATCGGGGCGGAGCGCGGGGTGCGCCGCTTCGATGCGGCGGTGCTGTCGGCGAACCGTCCTATGCTCAGCGTGTTTCGGGGCGCCGGTTTCGCGGTCCACCGTGCGGGCCTCGAGGAGCTCAACGTGTCGGTTGACATCGCGCCGGTCGACGCCGTGGTGCAGCGGATCGATGAGCGCGATCATTTCGCTGCGCTTGCTTCGCTGCGGCCGATCCTCGCTCCGTCATCGGTTGCGGTCATCGGGGTGGACACGCCGGGAAATGTTGGGCGTGCGTTGGTCCAGAACATCCGCAACGGCGGCTTCGGGGGTGTGGTCGCATGGGTTGACGCGGGGGGTGCGGTCGTGTCGGCCGGGCGGTCTTTGCGGAACCTGGACCAGCTTGAGGTCGCTCCGGATCTGGTCATCCTCGCGGTCGAGGGCGCTGCCGTTCCGGATTTTGCTGCGGCGGCCGCGGCCAGGGGCGCGAAAGCGTTGCTAGTTGTCCCGGCTGGCCCAGCGCAGGACATCGAGGCATCGTCCGGGCTGGAACCCAGGCTGCTGGACATCGTCCGGGATGCTGGGCTGCGGCTGGTCGGACCCAACTCGCTGGGGCTGATCAACAACGCGCCCGAGGTACGCCTAAACGCGACGTTCACGGGCGCCTCCGTGAGCTCGGGGGGGCTGGCGATCTGCTCACCCTCAGGCGCGGTGGGGATCGGACTGCTTTCTCATGCGGCCGCCCTCGGCCTCGGCGTCTCGCTGTTCGCCTCGCTCGGTAACCGGGCCGATGTCTCGACCAACGATTTGCTCGAGTGGTGCGGACAGGATCAGCGAACGGTGGCCGTGATCCTGTATGTCGACACGTTCGGCAATCCCGAGCATTTCACTCGAATCGCGCGGCGGGTCTCACGGACCAAGCCCATACTTGCCATCAAGGGCCGACGGAGTGCGGCGCGGGTCCTTGCCGAGGCTCGCTCGCACACCGCGGCGGCGCTGCGCGGCGATGAGGTCGTCGATGCCCTGCTGCATCAGGCTGGGCTGCTCCGGTTCCGCAGCGGCGATGAGCTGTTCAACGCAGCCGAGTTCTTCGATCGCCAACCGCTCCCCGCCGGTCGGCGCATCGGAGTCGTCAGCAACTCCGTTGGTGTGGCGACGATCGCCGCCGACGCGGCCGCTGCGCGCGGGCTCGAGGTGAGGGAAGCGGGCGACGCGCCAAACCCGCTCACCATGCCAATCGGCGCGGGTCCGGACGATTACCGAACCGGAGTCAACAGGCTGCTTGCCGAGCCCTCGATCGATGCGCTGATGGTGTTCTACGTCGACGTTCACGAGGGAGACCCAGACGCGGTGCTGCAAACCATCTCGACGGCGTGTGCCGGGCAGCCCAAGCCGGCTGTGGCGTGCGTGGTGCGCTCTGACGGACGCCGGCGACCGCGCACCGCCGCCGGAGTCCCCAACTTCTTGTTCCCGGAGTCCTGCGCGAACGTGCTCGCCAGCGCGGTCGAGCGTCGCGAATGGCTGTCGCGGCCGCTGGGCGAAGTCCCAGACTATCCCGATCTTGACGGACCGGCGGCGCGGGCGGTGGTCGAAGCATTCCTCGAGCGGAACCCCGCGGGCGGGTGGATCTCGCTTGGCGAAGCCGAGACCCTGCTGGCCACGCACGGGATTCCGATCGTCGCGTCGTATCCCTGTCGGGATCTCGAGCGCGCGGTCGCGGTCGCGGCGGAGATCGGCAAACCGATCGCCCTGAAGGCGGACTTCGAGGCCCCCGGTCCCGCGGGCGACATCGACGCGGTCCTACGTGGGCTGCTCGGTGAGGCGGCAATCCGCGCCGGCTGGCGGGAGCTGCAAGGGCGGATGCGAGTCGCCGGGTACCCATGGATCGGCGCGATCGTTCAACCGCTCTACGACCAAGGCGTCAGCGTGCTGGTAGGCGCCGTCGCCGATCCCGATCTGGGGCCGGTACTGGCGGTAGGCCTCGGCGGACGTCAGGCAGGCCTCGGCCGCAGCACCGCGTTCCGGCTGCTGCCGCTCACGGACGCCGAGGCCGACGAACTGATCGATGCCTCGCGGGGCGTGGCCGCCGAGCTGGATGGATTTCGCGGCAGCGAACCGCTCGATCGCCAAGCCTTGCGCGAGCTGATCCTCCGTTTAGCGCTCCTGGTCCGACGCGTTCCAGAGGTGGTCGAGGCCGATCTCAATCCGACCCGCTGCACGACGACCGGTTGCGTCGTGCTCGACACTCGAGTGCGGATCGAACGCCGAGGCCCGATCGAACGGGTCAAGACGTGGTGAGCCACCGGGGACAGATCATCGCACCGGTCGTTTGATCTCGCCCCGGGGCGCGATCAAGACGAGAGGAGGGGCAATGCAACCAACCAACGGGGCCGCTGACGCCGAACTCACTCCCCCGGCCGCGGGGGTCAGGTGCCGCTCGCCCAGCCCGCACGCTTCGTCGACGATGACGGCGAGCAGCGAGCACATCACAACTCCCCACCCCGGGTGAGACCCACGGCCCAATACCCCACGAACGAGCGGCGGGCGGCCTCGTCGGTTGCCCGGCGAACCTCAAGCGGCGGGCCGAGCGCTGACCGGAAACGCTGGGGACCTGATCTGGGACGCTCGTCGCGGGCGCGGCGCGGCAGCGGGCGCCCGTTCTGCTCGACCGCCAGGACGTGACAGTTCGGCGCAGCGGATGCGGGGTCGAGGTTGCCGCCTGGCCGGGGCGGGTCGCCTGGAGCGCGGCGACGCTCCGCGCTAGCTCGTCCCCGCGTGCCGCGGCGCCCGTGTAGCGTCGCGCGTGATCGATCGCGACCCCCGCGAACCGGGCGAGCGTCGTGACCGACTCCTCGTCGGCGTCGGTGAACTGCCCCCCGCCCGCCTTCTCGGTCAGATACAAGCTCCCAAACGGCACCCCACCAACGAGGATCGGAACCCCCAAGAACGAGTGCATCGGCGGATGACCGAGCGGGAACCCATAGGAACGGGGATGGTGACCGACCTCGGCAAGACGCAACGGCACCGGATCGAGGATCAGCTCGCCGAGCACGCCGCGACCGCGCGGGGAGCAACCCGCTGACTCGCCAGCCTGGGTACCTTGACGGCGCCGGCGTCGGAGCTGGCGGTTTTGGGTCACATGATCAACAGACGTGTTCGGAACATCGCGCTGCTTGTCGCGGCTTGCTTCTTCATGGAGCTGCTCGACGGCACGATCGTCATCACCGCGGTCCCGAAGATCAGCAGCTCGTTGGGCGTCTCGCCCGGCAGCACCGGATTGGTGGTCACGGCCTATCTGGTCACGGTGGCGGTGCTGATCCCTTTGAGCAGCTGGATGACGCTCCGCTTCGGGTACCGCTGGGTGCTGCTCTCGGCCATTGCTATGTTCACGATCGCGTCGCTCGGTTGTGCGGCGAGCCAAACCTTCGGCGAGCTCGTCGCGATGCGGGTACTCCAGGGCGCCGGCGGGGCGATGATGGTCCCGGTCGGCCGGATGGTGGTGTTCGAGCGGGCGGCGAAGTCGCAGGTCATGCGGCTGATGTCCTACATCGTGTGGCCCGCGCTGCTGGCGCCCGTGATCGCGCCTTTGGCCGGGGGCGCAATCACCACCTACGCCAGCTGGCGATGGATGTTCCTCATCAACGTTCCCCTGGGGGTCGCCGGTGTGATCTGCGCGTGGCGGCTCATCGACGGCAGGCCCGCGGAGGCTCCGCCACGCCTGGATGTCGCCGGCGTGCTACTGACCTGCGGTGGCCTGGCCGCCCTCACCTACGCCGCCCACATAGCGTCCGACGCGCATCCCGACTGGCTGCTGGTCGCCTCGCTGGGGCTCGCGGCGATCGTTCTCCTGGTGCTGGCGACATGGCATCTGCTGCGCACCGCGGCGCCGTTGGTCGACCTGCGGACGCTGCGGATCCCGACGTTCGCTAACGCGATGGTCGGCAGCAGCCTGATCTGGCTGGTGATCGGCGCGATCCCGTTCCTGCTGCCACTGCTGTTCCAGACGGTGTTCGGCTGGAGCCCGATCAAATCGGGCGCGCTCGTGCTGTTCGTGTTCGTCGGCAACATCGCGATCAAGCCGCTCACCACTGCCATGTACGGCAACTACGGGTTCCGGCGCGTGCTGCTGGCCGCGTCCGCGTGCCTGACCCTCACCACCGTCGGATGCGCTTTGCTGACCGCCTCCACGCCGGTCGTCGCGATTGCGCTCCTGGCCCTCGTCAGCGGCGCCGCTCGCTCGGTCAGCATGACCGGCTACACCACGCTCGCCCTCAGCGACGTGCCGCTAACGCAGATGCGGGCCGCGAACGCCCTGGCCAGCACCGCCCAGCAGCTCTTCACCGGGCTCGCGGTGGTGCTCGCCACCATCGCGCTCCGTCTCGGCGACGCGATCGGCGGGCTTGCTTCAGCCGGGCACAGCGCGAGATCCGCCTATGTGATCGCCTTCATCGTGATCGCCATCGTCGGCGCCTGCGCGACCGCAGTCGCGCTCCGACTGCACCCGTCGGCCGGCGAGGTGCTCACTGCCGATGTCGCGGTCGCGAACTCGCGCACCACGACCTCCGCCCGTTGACGCGGGACCCACGTCGCCGCGACCCTCCACCACCGCGCCGACGATCGCCCACCGGCTACCGCGTGGGGGGGCGAATTGCAGCTTCAGCTACGACTGCGCTCGCCACCGACCGGGTGTCTCCCGCGCTCGAACCCGCCATGTGAGCCACGGTCTTCGACCACAGCGGGCAAGGGAAACAGGGCGCCCGCGGAATACCGTCGGCACGTGTGGCCGGTGCGAACCGGTTTGCGCGTTCGGGCGTATCCCAGAGAAACCAACAGCGCGACCTCGGTGCTCGCGCCTGAAACGAAGGGGGCAAGAAATGACTACTGTTGATGAGCGAGTCGTGGACCGCCGGGGTCGACTGCGGATCGGTTTCCTCCGCCGCGCCGCGATCGGTGTGGCCGTCGCGCTCGTGGGGTTGACGGCCGCGATTGGTCCGGCGTCCGCGGCGGCGAGCACCGACGGCACGTCGAACACGATCCAGCTTGCCGTCACCTCCGCCGTGCTCGACCAAGCGCACCACCGGTTGATTGTCACCGCTCCGGCCGCGCGCGACCTGGCCGGGAGGCACTTCGCCACCGCCGAGGTCGTGGCTCCACGGCTCACCTACGTTCTCAACAACACGATGATCTCGGGCCTTGTCGGCGGGTCGCCGGAGTCGTTGTCGCTGAGCTACGAGGAGGTCAAGTTCGAGTGACCATGCCCGGACCAAGCCTGGTGGATTGGCGCGAACCGGATCCGTATCGAGATCCGTATGGCTACCGAAGACGAGGAGCGGTTCGGGTCTTACCGTCCGCCGCACAACACCAGATCGGGTAAGTGAACAGAGGGGGGCCGACGGATGCGTGTGTACGAGATGGTCCGACGTCGCCGGGCGCGGGTCGTGGTTGTCGTCGCGCTGGCCGTGATCGGTGCGCTGATTGCGTTCGCCTCGAGCGCCGGGGCGGCGGCACCGAGTGGCTTCCCGCTGCGGAATTGGTCGGTCAGTGAGATCTTGCAGGGCCCCGGCCGGGTGGAGGTGAGCAGTGGCGCCCAGACGGATGGTGCACTGGACCAAACCGTCGACACCGGGGGCGTGGCGTTCAACCTGCGCGGGACGCGGTTGTTCGATCATGCGAGCGGCTCCGTGTTCTCCAGCGCGACCGGCCAGAGCTACTCCGTGGACGCCACCGCGCCGTCGCGCGACTTCTCCCGCCCGCAGTCGGCGCGCGGCACGGCGACGCACCTGGACCAGTACCAGGCGTACGTGAAGACCGCGGACAAGGCGTCGCTGAAGATCACGCTGTCGCAGGCCGAGCTGGTGACGATCGACGCGAACTCGTTGATCCCCCACTGCACGCCGGGGCTGGCGTGTCGTCCCATCCGGACGATCGTGCGCTTCCACGCCCGGGCCTACGCGTCCTCCACGGACGGCGACTTCTATGACGTGGGGGGTGCGGCATACCTCGAAGGGCGCGACGGGCACTGGGGCTTCGACGTCGCGACGACGTCCGACTCCCGGGCGCCGGGCTGGACGAAGGCCGGCTTCGACGACGACCCGGACTTCGACGCCGACGTGCACGGCCTTCCCACGGGCATGGGCGCCGACCTGTATCTGCCACAGCCGGTGACACTCAAGGTGCCGCTCAAGTCCGTGCGTTTGGGCGAGCTGTTCGCGGTGCACGTGAGCCTCGACGCGCAGGCGGTCGACGACCTCGGGCTCGAGTCCGCCGCGGAGGCGTTCATCCGCGACCCGCAGGACGCCGGGCCTGGGCTGCTCACGGCCCACGGCCTCACTCCGAAGGGCGCGCCGAAGATCGCCGAGCCGGGCAGCCGCGCGCTGCCACAGGCGCGCTGCCCGCAGGGTCGGCCGCGGGGCGCGGGCACGCTGCAGCTCAGCTCGGCGGCGTTCGCCGCGAGCGAGGGCGACGGCGACCCGCTGGTCCTGGTCACGCGCAGCGGCGGCTCGCGCGGCGCGGCCAGCGTGACCCTGACCACGCACGCCGGGACCGCCACGGCCGGTGCCGACTATCGGACGACGAAGACGACCGTCCGCTTCGGCGCCGGCGACACGGCGCCGCGGCTGGTCGATGTCCCGCTGCGCGAGGACGCGGCGATCGAGCCGGACGAGATGTTCACCGTCGCGCTCGGCCATGCCCGCTGCGCCGCCCTCGGCCGCAAGACGGCCACGGTGACGATCGCCGACGACGACGAGCCGCCGCCGCCCGTGCCGCAGCCGGCGCCGGCGCCCACCCCCACCGCCACGCCGGCGCCCGCTCCGCCGCCGGCCGGGCTCGACTCGACGTTCGGCGACGGCGGCCGGGTGTCGGAGCCCGTGGGCGAGGGCCAGGCGTCGGCGCTGGTCATCGAGCCCGACGGCGGCATCGTCACCGCAGGAGTGCGCGGCCAGTTCACCGCGCGGGACTTCGCCGTGGCACGCCACGACGCGTTCGGCCGGCTCGACCCCGGTTTTGGAGTCGTCGGTACGGACCTGGGCGGCGACGACGATCAGGCCAACGACGCCGTGGCCACCCCCGACGGGATCGTGGCCGTCGGCAGCACCGACGCCGCCGGCATCCTCAACTCGGACTTCGCGCTCGTGCGCTACGGCTCCGGCGGCATGCCCGACCCGCGCTTCGACGGCGACGGAATTGTCATGACGGACATCGCCGGCGGTGGCGACCAAGCGAACGCCGTCGTCCTCGACGACGGGAAGATCCTGGTGGCCGGCTCCGCCTTCACCAGCCCCATCGACAAGGACTTCGCGCTCGCCCGCTACAACATGGACGGGACGCTGGACCACAGCTTCGGCGGCGGCGACGGGATCGTCACCACGAACCTCGGCACGCAGTCCGACCAGGCGAACGCCCTGGCGATCGCGCCGGACGGCACCATCGTCGTCGCCGGAGCGGCCGGCGAGGACGTCGGGCTGGCGCGTTACACGCCGAGCGGCGACCTCATCGGCACGACCGTCACCGACCTGGGCTTCGATGACGTCGCCGAGGGCGTCGCAATCACGCCCGGCAGCGACATCCTGCTCGCCGGCAGCACCCTCGGCGCGAAGCTCGACCACGACTTCCTGCTGCTGCGCTACGACGCGCACGGCGTCCTCGACTCCACGTTCGGCGATCACGGTGTGGTCAAGACGGACTTCGGCCACGGCGACGACTTCGCCCGTGCGCTCGTCCTCGACGCGCAGGGCCGGATCGTCGTGGCCGGCCGCGCGGCCAGCGGGACCGTCTTCGACTTCGGGCTCGCTCGCTACCGCCCCGGCGGCAGCCTGGACACGAGCTTCGGCAGCGGCGGCCTGATGAGCGTCGACTTCCACGGTTTCGGCGACGAGGCCGAGGACGTCGCGCTCGACTCCGCCGGCCGGATCGTCGCGGCCGGCTACACGCTGGCGCCGGGCGGCGACCAGTTCGCGCTCCTCCGCGCCCTCCCCTGACACGCATTCTCGCCGCAGCCGGCGGACTGGTTGGGGCATGGACCCCAAGCAATTGCTGCGCAGTCGACCGGCGCAGGTCCTGGCGCTCGGGGCGGCCGCGATGGGCGCGGAGGCGGCCGAGCCATCCGGCGGCCAGAACCAGGACTCCGCGGACCGGTGTGAGCTGGCCAGCCAGGGCGCCGCTCCGGCCAATGCGATAGCGCGACCCGCGGAGGGCAACCGATCAAAGACGATCGTGCGAGCGATAGCAGTCGTGCGCTCCGGACCGATCGAAACGGCGTGACTCCGGCACGACCTGGTCGAGGACTCCTTCGGGTGAGAAGCCGTCGCGAGTCCGTCGACGGGTGTGGCCGAAAGATGCCCGAGGCGACTGCTGCGCCGTGGCTCCTCTTCAGAGAGGCCGGCTTGTGAATCCCGCGCGCACGAGGGGCGATCCGAGCATGCGAAAGCGGGCCGTGCGACCGGCGGGCCACGGGATTCTCATCGCTCAGGGGTGGCGGCGCAGGCGCCGCCCCGGACGCTGCCGCATAAACGGCCGCCATTGTTGGTGACGCACAACCAGCCGAAGCGGCCACGCGGACTTTGGCGATCCAGGTGACACATACGTGACCGCAGCGCCAAAGTCCGGACCGCGATGGCCCGGGCCGGCGCGCCGGCCAACCCCTGAGGGATGAAAATCGTGTTCGCGCAGGAGATTCGGCGGCCGTTGCCGCCGATCCAGAACGCGAGCCTCGCCCGCCACCGGCCAACCGGCCCAGACCTGTCCCTGCCCGTCAGCCGATCAGGATCGCGATGATGATGATGAGAGGGCGTTTCTTGCCGCGCTTGATGTCCACCGTGGGGTCGTTCGGGTCGAGCGTGGGACTCGCGATCTCGGTGGAGCCAGAGACGACCTCGCCGCGCTGGCGGCCGTCGGGCAGGATGATCCAGCCGCCGACGTAACGCTTGCCCGCGACGCTCCGCTCGCCCCGGTAAAGGCCTGCCGGCTTCGTTTCAAGAGCCGCGACAAAGCGATGGGCCACGCCCGCCGGACCCGGGAGACGAAGCGACCCCCTGACCTGGCGAGCACCAATCGAAATCCGGAGCACATAGCCGTCCTTCGAGGTGAGCGTCAATCTCCCCGCGTGGCCGTCTCCCGTGAACCATTGCGCGATTCTCTTCGAATCGCAAACGTACGCCGTCACGTGCGGGCCGCGCACAACAATCGCGACGAAGGCGTCGGTGCCGCGGACACTGCCCACGAAACTGCTGTGGCGGGCGGCGGAGTCCCGTGCCGAGGCCGAAACAGCCTGGGGCGCGGCGACGAGCACTGTCAGCAGAGCGGCGACCGCCGCCTTTTGGATAGCTCTCATCGAAAGGGACCCTCCTCGACACACAGCCGACGAGCGTATGGCAATCGCGGAGACCCTACCACCACCTCGCTCGCCCGCGACAACCGAGCCGGACAGCTGGACCGACCACGCGGTCGCGGCTTCTGGTTCCGGACAACTCGGGTCGCATACGCGTTGTCGGCGCGTGCTCCATCGAAGCGCACGCGAGCCCGGCCGCGGCTCACAGGCGAATGCCGTCGTCCGCGACATACGCTCTCCGAGGCGCGGGCCCCACCGAACACTCAAAGCGCGATTGTGCCGGTCAGGCGCGGGTTGCCGCGAGTTCTCTTTCGGCCGGTGCGGTGATCTGCGCCGGGCAGCCTGGGCCGTGCAGCCACGCGGCGGTCACGTCTCGCCCGGTGTGGCGCGCGAGTACCGCGAGCGGGCCGAAGATGGCGCGCTGAATGGCACGGGGTGGCTTGACGAAGCGAATGACGTCGCCGTATTCGTGCGCCAGGGACGCCAGCCACAGGGGCGTCGGCAAGCCCTGGTCGTTCGTGCGGCCGGTGTTTGCCAGGCCAAAACCCGCCTCGATCATCGCCGCGAAGCGCCCGGCCATAGGGCCGCTACCGGGCGTCGCCTCGACATCGACCTTCACCCGGGCGACTTCGTCACTCGCATTCCACCAGTCATGCGGCTCTCCAGCGGGGACGAGGACCGAGTCGTCACACACCGCGGTCGAGGCCCGTCCGCCGACCAGCACAGAAAGCTCGCCTTCGAGCACCGTGAAGCGCTCAACGAGTCGGTCATGCACGTGCTCGGCAGGGACCCGGGCGCCGGGCGCGACCCAGAGCTCGACCTCGAGCAGTCGCCCGCCCGTGTCCTCGGGCGTGACCAGCACCCGGGCGATCTCCTTCGTCTTGACGTTCTCGTTCTCATACCAATCACCGACCCTCGGCATCGTCACTTCGGCAACCTGCTGCGCGATCCAGCGCTCGCGCTTGGTGAGCTCCTCTCGCGTGAGCTGATGGCACGCGGACATGTCGATGCACGCCCCGCCCTGCTCGCGGTCGCCGCGCACATCGCGCCCGAGGGCTCGCGGGTCACCGACCTCGCTGAACGAGCCCAGCTGACCAAGGCCACCATCGTGCGGACCGTCGATGAGCTCGAGCGACTCGGCTACGTCGAGCGCGTCCCCGACCCCGACGACGGGCGCGCGAAACGCGTCCGGATGACCCCCCGCGCCTACGCCGTGCAGGAGGACGCTCGCGCGATCATCGCGGAAATCCGCGAGCAATGGGCTGGGCTGATGGAACCCGGCGAGCTCAATCAGCTCGAGCAGCTGCTGCGCAAGCTACGCGCCGCGCTGTGGCCATCAACCCCTGCCCCTTGATGACAAGCGCGCCCTCCATAGGGGCGACCAAACGCAGCCCGGCCCCGGGGCGGCTGCTTGCTCGTCGGCTGCTAGCACCGCGTCCTCGCGGCTTACCTTCGCGTTCGGAAAACCCATTCTCGCCCCCTGTTCGCCCCGACCCGGTGGAGCCAGCGGCCCCGATGGACGTGGGTCCGCCCGAGAACTGTCCGAGCGCCTTGCACGATCGCCCCGGCGGGGCCTCGCATCCCAGGTGCGTGCACGGGGTGGTCGCGATCACCTCGTCTGCCATCAGGTCCACGCCGGGCTGGTTACCGACGCCGCCGGTCAGGACCGTCAATCGAGCCCGGCGTTGAGCTGCCCGAGTTCGAGGGGACGCAGCGGATGCTCCCGCGCCCGCTCGCCTTCAGGTAGTTTCGCCTCGATGCCCACGCCGCGCCGCCCGACCCCCCGGTCGAAGATCGACGAGGAGCGCGCCCACCTTCTGGAGGAGCTCAGGTCCATCGAGGACACCGCGCGCCCGCTGATCGAGTCCTACGTCACGGCCGAGAGGATCGAGTACCTAGGGGGCGACCCAATCGTCCGTCGCCTGAACCGACTGCTCAGCTTTTTCCGCGATGAGGTACAGCATCTCTGGGATGACTCCAAGCGGCTCGGCTGGGAGCCGCCTGGCGAGCCCTAGGTCTCGGGCTTGGCCGAGAGCGGGGCCAGAGCCAGAGCTCCGACCGCCCGCCTACCGTGACGGGTCGGGCACGCGGCGAGCCAGCTCCACTGCTGGTCAGCCACTGGCCACGGTGGTCGGCTACCTAATCCGTCCAGCCGATCATCGACCGCACCTCGTGCGTGCTCCAGGCCGGTTCGGGCGTGCCGATCAGTGCGCGCGACCTGGCCGGGCTCGGGGCGTGGGCAGCTGCCGGGATGCTGGTCTCACAACGCTACCTTCGCTGGATTCCCCGGCCGCCGCGCCGTCGGCGATGACGATCGCCGGCGCGACCATCGAGTCCGCCTCGCGTCGGCGGTTCGCACGAAGCCACCGCAGCAGCATCACCGGCCCGAGCAGAACCGCGGCCAGCAGGCCGGCGGCAATGGCCGGGATCGCGACGAGCGCGAGGGCGAGCAACGTCAGCGCGATCGCCGGCCCTGCGAATGGAAAGCCGATCATGGTGATCAATCCGAGGCCTGCCCCAAAACTCGAGAGCTCCTCGAGCAGCTCGGAACGCGAGGGCTGTGGTGAGGTTGACGGCATCGCTCGTGTCTCCTTCCCGCGCGGATGAGTTCGCGCAGATCCAGCTGTCACAGTGCGGCGGCGTGGCGCGTCTACCTGATATGACCCGCGCCGGCCGAGCGATGTGACTGACATCAACTAAGTGGCCGAGCAACGCATCGACGTGATGGAGGCAGCGAAAATTGTCCGAGCCCTACAAGACGATTCGCTACGAGCGCAGCGGTGGTGTCGGGCACCTGATACTCGCCCGTCCCGACAAGCGCAACGCCCAGAACCCGCTGATGTGGGAGGAGCTGGTCCGTCTCGGGTCCGAGCTGGTGCGCGACGAGACGCTTCGATGCCTGGTCGTGGCGGGGGAGGGGCCGACGTTCTCGGCCGGTATCGACCTGGTCGAGGGCCTGGCCAAGATCCAGGCCGACCTGGCCGAGCGGACCGCGCATGAAGACCGCATCGCGATGGGGCTGCAAGTGGCGGGCACGTTCAGCTGGATCCCGGAGCTCGGCTGCGCCAGCGTCGCCGCCGTGCGCGGTCATGCGTACGGCGCGGGCCTGCAGCTGGCGCTGGCGTGCGACTTCCGGATCTTCGCGCAGGACGCGAAGGTCGGTTTGACCGAGACGCGATACGGATTGCTCCCCGATATGGGCGCCACCGTCCGGCTGCCGCGAATCGTCGGCGAGAGCCGGGCTCGGGAGCTCATCCTGCTCGGAGAGGTGGTCGATGCTGCCGAGGCCCTACGAATCGGGCTGGCAAATCGGGTGGTCGCCGACGAGGACCTCGACGCCGCCGCGGACGAGCTCGCCGGCCGCTTGGCCGGGCAGCCGCCGATCGCGGTGCACGGAGCCAGGCGGGCGCTCGACGCGGCCTGGCACAGCGATCCCGAGACTAGCCTCAGATTGGCCCTCGAAGGCCAGATCCGCTGCCTCGAGTCGGAAGACTTCAAAGAAGCGCAGCTGGCGATGGTCGAACGCCGCAGGCCGCAGTGGCACGGACGCTAGATCGCCCGTGGTCAGGCAACTCGCCCGGCTACGCCGCGAGCGCGGTGTCTGAGAACGTGGACCAGGGCTCGCCGGGGCGCCGGGCGCGTCTGGACGCGTACGCATACGGGTGGTGAAAGACGTCGAGGGCCCGGTCGCCGGGACCGACCGGCACGTCGAACGTTTCGCCGGTCTTGGTGTCGTCGACCGCGACCGACACGTGGCCGTCGGACCGGTGCCAGAGCAGGCGGACGTGGATCCCGTCGTTGACGCGGTTGTCGAGCTCGCGCGTCTCGGCCGAGAGGCTCGGTCGCGGAAGGGGGTCCGTGTAGGCCGGGCCGCGGCATCGGATGTGTGGGTGGACCATTGGCATTCCTCTCGAATTGCGGCTACCTGTTAGACGAACGGGGTGTCGCAATTTCGACTCCGGCCCAAGTCTCTATTCATCGGTGCACGAGCAGGCACCCGCGGATCACCGCACGCGGGCCGCCGCCGCCCTCGCGCTCCGGCTACTCGCTCGCACTCGTGCCACTGCGTTGGCCAGCTCGGGTAGTCGTAGGCGGCCTCAGGGGTGCCGCGCACTGCCGCGGCGAGCATCTCGGCATCGTCGCCGACGAGGATCCGCCACTGGCCTGATCGGACCCCGTCGAGATGATCATGGCCGCGTCGGCCGCGGTCAGCGGGGCCTTCATGCTGCCTACGTCCGCGGCGAGCACGAGGAGTTGA
>Ga0335078_10005151_pt1 | contig 19330 bp, 13 predicted proteins | sample Lox_Sample_32_FD_206711 | JGI IMG/M metagenome (GOLD analysis project Ga0335078, IMG submission 206711) | Soil microbial communities from Loxahatchee National Wildlife Refuge, Florida, United States - Lox_Sample_3.2 | ecosystem: Environmental > Terrestrial > Soil > Wetlands | place: USA... | reverse complement strand
CACCCGCATCCTGGTCGACACCGGCACGCCCGTCAAAAAAGATGAACCGCTGCTCTACGTCTCCAGCCCCGATCTGGTCAACGCCGTTTCGGCTTATCGCAAGGCGCGCAATCGCGAGCTCTTCAACGAGCGCATCGCCGACCGCATGAAGGACATGCTCGATCACGGCGCGGTGGCCCAGAAGGATTTCGAAAGCGCCGAAGCGGACTACAACGACGCCATGACGGATGTGCAGACCAGTCTCCAGGCGCTCAGGATTTTCGGCATCACCGGCCAGGAAATCGACGACGCCGAACGGCAAGGCACGCCCATCCGCACCGAAATGGCTGTTCGCTCGCCCATCGCCGGGGTGGTGGTGCAGAAGCTGGTGTCGCCGGGCATGCTCATCCAGGCAGGCCAGACCGTCTGCTTCATGATCAGCGATGTCTCCACCGTCTGGGTGCAAGGCCATATTTTCGACCGCGACCTTCCCTCGGTCCGTCTCCGCGATCCCGTGGAGGAAGCCAATCCCGCGTTCCCGCAAAAGTTCCGCGGCACGATCGCCTATATCGGTTCCTTTGTCGATCCCAATACGCGCACCACGCCCGTCCGCATCGTGACGGAGAATCCCGCCGGCTTGCTCAAGAAAGACATGTTCGTGGATGCCGTCGTGCACACCGGCAGCCGCTCCGGCGTGCCGGTGGTCCCGGTCTCGGCCGTGATTCGTGACGACAAGAACGAGCCTATCGTCTTCGTTCAGGTCGAGCCCGGCAAGTTCGCCCAGCGCTCCATCACCATCGACGGCCAGCAGGACGGTCTGATCGCGGTCCGCAGCGGATTGCGCGAGGGGGACCTGGTGGTTTCGCAGGGCAGCCTGTTTCTGCAGTTCGCGGGGCAGATCCAATAGCCAGGGGAACCGGATGATCGAACAACTGGTCTCTTTCGCCCTGCGCCAGCGTTTCCTGATCGTGGTGCTCTCCATCGCGCTCATGATCTGGGGCGCGTTCTCCTTCCAGAAGCTGCCCATCGACGCCTACCCCGATCTCTCGCCGCCGCACGTCGAGCTGATTACCCAATGGCCCGGGCACGCGTCGGAAGAAGTCGAGCGGCTGGTCACCATTCCCATCGAGATCGAGCTCAACGGCATCCCCCGCCTGGAATCGCTGCGCTCCATTTCCCTCTATGGCCTGTCGTTCATCGCCATGAATTTCGAGTACGGCGCCGACCCGTATTTCGTCCGCGAGCAGGCCTTCATGCGCATGGGCGATGCCACCCTGCCCACCGGACTCACGCCCAGCCTTTCGCCCATGTTCAGTCCCAGCGGGCTCATCTACCGCTATGTATTGCAAAGCCCCGACCGCTCGCCGCAGGACCTGAAGACGCTCGAAGACTGGGTAGTGGAGCGCCACTTCCGCTCCATCCAGGGGGTCGCCGACGATTCCGGCTTGGGCGGCACCACCATGCAATATCAGGTGCTGCTCGATCCCACGCGCATGTTTTCCTACGGCATCACCATCCCCCAGGTGCTGCAGCAGCTCGGCAACAATAACGCCAACGCCGGCGGCGGATTCTACTCGCAGGGCGGCCAGTTCTATTACATCCGCGGGCTCGGCCTGGTCCGCGACGTCGCCGATATCGGCAACATCGTGCTTTCGGAAAAGAACGGCATCCCCGTCATGGTCAAGGATGTCTCCAAAGTGCAGATCGGATCGGCGCCGCGCCTCGGCCAGTTCGGCTTCAAGAAGCAGGATGAAGCCGTCGAGGGCGTCATCCTCATGCGCGTGGGCGAACAGGCGCAGGTCATTCTGAAGCGCGTCGAGGACATGACCCAAGACCTGAACGAGCACGTGCTGCCGCCCGACGTCAAAGTGGTCCCCTACTACGACCGGCAAAGCCTGATCCACGAAACCACCGATACCGTCGAGGCCAACCTCCTGCGCGGCATGCTGCTGGTGCTGGTCATCCTCGGACTGTTCCTCTTCAGCGTGCGCACCGCGCTCATCGTGGCCGTTACCATTCCGTTCGCCCTGATGTTCTCCTTCATCTGTCTCGATTGGAGACACATCCCGGCCAACCTCCTGTCGATCGGGGCCATCGATTTCGGCATCATCGTCGACGGCGCCGTGGTCATGGTCGAGAATGTGTTCCGCGAGCTGGCTGCGCGGCGCAACGAGGAGTTCAGCCTGATGGGCGTCATCCGCTCGGCGGCGCACGATGTCGAGCGGCCGATCTTCTACGCGATCTCCGTGATCATCGCCGGATACCTGCCGATTTACGTCCTCACCGGCCCCTCCGGGCGTCTCTTCCAGCCGATGGCCGACACCATGTCGTTCGCGCTGGTGGGTTCCCTGTTGTGCGCGCTGACGCTGCTTCCCGTCCTCTGCTCGTATTTCCTCAGCCGCCACATGCGCGAGCCGGATGTTCGCCTCTACGAATGGGTTCGCGGCGGCTACGGACGCATCCTCAACTGGTGCCTGCACCACCGGCTGATTACGGTAGCCCTGGTGCTGTCGGTTTTTGTCTGTTCGCTGCTTCTCATCCCGTTCATCGGCGGCGAGTTCATGCCGCACCTGGATGAAGGCGCGCTCTGGGTGCGAGCCACCACGCCGTACACCATATCGTTCGAAGAAGCCTCCCGGCTCTCTCCGCAGATCCGCGACATTCTGGCCGGTTTCCCGCAGGTCACCACCGTCGCCAACGAGCTCGGCCGGCCCGACGACGGCACCGATCCCACCGGGTTCTTCAACAACGAGTTCTTCGTCGATCTCAAGCCCTACAACGACAAAGCCTGGAGCGGCGCTATCCGCACCAAGCCTCAGCTCATCGAGGCGGTCCAGAAAAAGCTGGCCGCGTTTCCCGGAATCATCTTCAATTACACGCAGCCGGCCGAGGATGCCGTCGACGAAGCCGAAACCGGGCTGAAGAGCGCGCTGGCGGTCAAGATTTTCGGCCCCGACCTGCATACCCTGGAGGACAAGGCCATGCAGGTCAAGGAGATTCTTAACAAGACCCGAGGCATTACCGAGATCACGGTGGTGCGCGAGCTGGGCCAGCCCAGCCTGATCATCGAGCCCGACCGCGCCAAGCTGGCGCGCTACGGCTTGAATGTCAGCGATATCAATGCCCTGGTGGAAACCGCCATGGGCGGCACCGCGGCCACCCAGGTAATCCAGGGCGAGCGCCAGTTCGATCTCATCGTCCGCATGCAGGAACCGTACCGCAGCGACGAGACCACCATCAGGAACCTGCTGGTCGCCACTCCCGATGGGCAGTACCTCCCTCTCAGCCAGTTCGCCAGCGTGCGTGTCGAAAGCGGCGCGTCGTTCATTTACCGCGAAGCCAATTCGCGCTATATCGGAGTTCAGTTCAGCGTCGAGGGCCGCGACCTGGCCAGCGCCGTGGGCGAGGCGCGCCAGAAAGTGGAATCCGCCATCAAACTGCCTCCGGGCTACAAGTTCGATTGGGGCGGCGAATACAAGGACTACCTGGCGTCGCTGCAACAGATGAAGATCATCGGCCCGGTGACCGTGGTGCTCATCCTGCTGATCCTGTTCGCCCTCTATGGCAACCTGAAATTCCCGCTGATCATTTTCTTCAGCGTCCTGGTGACGGAGCCGGTGGGCGGACTGCTGGCCCTGCGCGTCACCCACACCAATTTCAGCGTTTCCTCGCTGCTCGGTTTCGTCGCCCTGATGGGCGTGGCCGTGCAAACCAGCGTCATTCTCTATTCGTTTATCAACAAGCTGCGGATCGAAGGCCACGATGTCCGGCAGGCCACCCTGGAAGCGTCGCTGCTGCGGCTGCGGCCCATCATGATGACCGCCCTGGTGGCGTGTTTCGGCCTGCTTCCCGCCGCCATGTCCACCGGCATCGGCAGCGATTCGCAAAAGCCTTTTGCCATCGTCATCGTCGGCGGCCTGGCATCCCGGCTGCTGCTCTCCATTTTCCTTTCGCCCGTGCTCTACGCCCTGGTGGCGCGCGAAGGCGATACGTTGCAGGTGTAACCATGAGGAATCCACGGCAATTTCGGTACGTGATCCTGCTGGCTGCGGCGGTCTCCGGCCGCGCGCAGACAGCCTTGACGTGGCAGCAGGTGAAAGAGCGATTTCTGGCGAACAATCCCACGCTGCGCGCCGGAGAGATCGGAATCCAGGAATCCAGGGCGGAAGAGATCACCGCCAACCTGCGCCCCAATCCCGATTTCAGCATGCTTCTCGACCAGCTCCAGCCGTTTCCGGGAACGGGCGTTCCGTATCGGCCGTTCACCGACACGTTTCCGTCAATCGCTTTCGGCTATTTGCACGAGCGCCAGCACAAGCGCGAGCTGCGCCTGGACAGCGCCCGGCAGGCCACCGGGATCGCCGAATCGCAGCAGTTCGATCTCATCCGCAACATGAATTTCAGCCTGCGCGCCGCCTTCGTCGCCACGCTGCAGTCTAAAGCCCTGCTGGCGCTCGCCAAGTCCGACCTGGAATACTTCGATCGCGAGCTCAGCATCAATCGCGAGCGTTTCCGCGCCGGCGACATCGCCCAGGTGGATTTCAACCGCCTGGTGCTGCAGCGCGTGCAATTCGAATCGGATTACCAATCCGCTCTCGTCGGCTTGCGCACCGCCAAAATCACCCTGCTGATGCTGCTCGACGATCGCACCCCGGTGGACCGCTTCGATATCGTCGGCCCGTTCGAGTTCGCCGATGTGCCGCAGACCCTGGAAGAGATCCACGATATGGCGCTGGCATCGCGCCCCGACCTGCGAGCCGCCAAACAGGCCGTCACCAAGGCCCTGACCGATCATAAACTGGCCGTCGCCAACGGCTCGGCGGATCCGACATTCGGCATGGATTTCGCCCGCAATCCCCCCATCCCGGTTTATATCGGCTTCAGCATCGATATCCCGCTGCGCATTTTCGATCGCAACCAGGGAGAAAAGGCCCGCACCGAGCTCGATATTCACCGCGCCGAAAAGACCCGCGACGCCGCCGAAGCCCAGGTCTTCAACGACGTCGATTCGGCCTACTACACGGTGGAAAGCTCCTTGAGCCTCTTGAAGCCCTATCGGGACGTCTACCTCAAAACCGCCACCGAAGTCCGCGACACGATGTCCTATGCCTACGAGCACGGCCAGGCTGCGCTCGTCGACTACCTGGACGCGCAGCGCGACTATCGCGCCACTCAAGTGGCCTACATCGGCCTGGTGGGAAGTTACCTGACCGCTGCCGGCCAGTTAAACCTTGCCGCCGGCCGCGAAGTCATTCCGTAGCTCCGCCCAGTGAGGCAGGCTTCAGCCTGGGCGGGACTTTAGTCCCGCTGGTCCACAGGCCGACCGAAGTCCGCCGCAGACTACAGTCTGCCCCACAGGAGTCGCTACTGATCGGCGAGAGCCTGAATCGGAGAGATCCGGGCAGCCCGGCGCGCCGGCAGCAGGCAAGCGAAAAGAGAAATCGCGGCGATCGCCGCGGCCGAACCGGCGAGTATTGCGGGGCTGTGGGCGGGCACATGAAACAGAACCGCCCGCATGGCTTGTCCGGTCATCCAGGCGCCGATCACCCCCAGAAACGTGCCCGCCGCCAGCAGGCGTAATGCCAGCCATAAGAAATGAACGCCAATCTGTTCCGGCCGCGCTCCCACCGCCATGCGAACGCCGATCTCGCGGCGGCGCTGCGCTACCGCGTAACTCAAGACGCCGTAAGTTCCGATGGCAATCAACAGTAGAGCGATCGCCGAAAATGCGCCGCCGAGCATCGCCGGTGAGCGCTGGGCCAGCAGGCTTTCGGCGATCCGGTCGTCCATCGTTTGCACGTCAGCCAGCGCCAGCTCCGGATCGATTCGGCGGACTGCGCCCCGAAGCGCCGTCAGCAGCGAGTCCGGCTGGGCGCTGCCGCGCACAATCACGAAGACGTTGCTGTCGGGACGATAGATGTACGGAAAGTAGACCGCGCCTTGCTCGGCGTCGTCGGTCAGGCCGGATTGCTTGACGCTGCCCACCACGCCCACCACCGTAAAGGCCTCGCGATCAGGACCCGTTTCGGAACCCCGGAACAGGCGATGACCTAAAGCGTTGCCGTCGGGCCAGTAGTAACGGGCGAAGTCCTCGTCCACCACGCACACGCGCATTCCCCGGTGTGAATCCGCGCTGGTCAAAAACCGTCCCTCTCGCAGCCGGAAGCCCATCGCGTGAAAGTAGTCGCCGCCGACGCCATAGGAGTAGTGTCCGCGGAGCGATTCGCCAGGCCGCAGCACATGGCCCGCCACCGTGATGGCGCTCTTGCCGTTGGCGCCGCTGAACGGAATATTGTTGGCGACGCCGGCGGACAACACCCCCGGTTGCCGGCCGAGTTCGTCCCCTAGCCTCTCGATGAAGGCCAGCCCGGCATCGGCCGAGGGATACTCGTTGCCCACCAGCGAGATCTGCCCCGTGATCGCGTGATCGGATTGGAACCCCGGAGACACGTCCATCGCGCGCTTGAGGCTCAGCCCCAGCATCCCGGTTCCTGCCAACAGAACAAATGCCAGCGCGATCTGGGCGACCACGAAACTATGCCGTACGGTTTGCGCGGCGCGGCCCGCCGTTCCCCCGCGAGGTTCCGATTGCAGCCCGCCGGACGGCTGAAGCCGCATACTGAACCAGGCGATCGGCGCCGCCAGCACCACGCCCAGGACGACGGCCATTCCGAACGCGACCATTGCCAATCGGGCATCGAAGTGGATCTCGGTCCCGAGCGGCAGGCGACTCGCGCCCAACGCCGCCACCAGCCGAATGCCGCCCGCTCCCAGCGCCAGCGCCAGCAGCCCTCCCGCCAGGGTCAGTAACGTGGTCTCGATGACCGCTTCGCCCACCACGTGCCTCCGGCCCGCGCCCAGCGCCTGCCGCACGGCGATCTCTTTCGACCGCCCACTGGCGCGGATGAGAAGCAGATTCGCCAGGTTGACGGCGCCGATTGCGAGAAGCGCCAGCACGCCTGCCTGGAGCAGCAGCAGCGTGGGACGAATCGTGGCCACCTGGTCGGCATGGAGCGGCACCACCACGGTACGAAAACCGGCGTCGGCAATCATTTTGGCTTGAGGGTCGTCCCGCTCCAGAACCGCGTTTTGCGCGTCGATTTGCGATTGCGCCTGCGCCAGAGTCGCTCCCGGTTTCAGGCGGGCGATCATTTGGATGACATTCCCTCCCGAGTGCCGGTTCTCAGGCAAGCGCTGTTCAACTCGCGACGCCAGCGGATAGTACAACTGGGCCTTGGAGGAGAGAAATCGGAAGCCGGAAGGTAGAACGCCAATGATCGTCACCACACGGCCGTCAGCCGGGATCTTCCGTCCAAGCACGTGCGGGTCGCCGCCGAGATGGTCTCTCCAATAAGCATCGCTCACGATGGCCACGTCGTCCGTCTGGTAGGTGGTCTCCGCGTCGGTGAACATGCTGCCTGAGGCAAGACCGGCGCCGAGGGTGGTGAAAAAATCCGGGGACACGATCATCGCCGGCTCCCGCTCGGTCGCGCCCGGCTCCCCCAGAATCGATGTGCCGTAGCGGTAGATCGCCAGCGAGCTGAAGGCGGGAATCCGGCCGCGGCGCTCATAATAGTTGGTCAGCGACGACCCGTCGCGGTCCACGCCCGCTTTCGGATAGCTGTTGTACATCGTCACCAGCCGGCCGGCGTCGGGGAAGGGCAGCGGGCGCACCAGAATCGCGTCGAGCACCGCAAAGATGGTGAGGTTGGCTCCCAGGCAAAGGGCGAGAGTCAGGAGCGCCGTGGCTGTGAAGCCCGGGGTCTTTCGCAGTAGCCGAATCGCATAGCGCAGCTCCCTCGCCAGCTCATCGAACAGGTAAAGGCCGCGTGCCTCGCGGCAGTCGCTCCTGACGGCGTCAACGGCGCCGAATTCCGTTCGGGCGCGGCGGAACGCTTCTTCCCGCGGGACGCCGGAGCGCCTCAGGTCTTCCGCGTATTGCTCGACGTGGAAGCGCAGTTCCTCGCTCATCGAGGCTTCGAAAGCACCCCGCGAAGTAAGCGCTCGAAGGATAGAACGAACGCGCGGAAACACCTCAAACCTCCTCGGAAGTCGTGTTCAATGCCGCGGCGATCGCGGACGCCAGCCGGTTCCAGCCGGCGGTCTCCTCGCGCAGGCGGCGCCGTCCGGTCGCGGTCAAGGTGTAGTATTTGGCGCGGCGGTTGTTCTCGCTCTGTCCCCAATCCGCCGCGATGAAGCCCTGGTGCTCCAGCCGGTAGAGCGCCGGATATAGAGACCCTTGCGGAATCTCGAGCGCCTCGCCCGAGATCTGCCGGATGCGGACCAATACCCCGTATCCGTGCAGCGGTTTCAGGGAAACCGCTTTGAGGATCAGCATGTCGAGAGTGCCCGGCAGTAATTCGGCCGTTTTGTCCACGATTTTTGACTCCTAGTCTGTCTAGGAGTATAGCGCTCCTCTCCTAGTTTGACAAGGGGTACGAGGTTGGCCGCCTTGTGGGGCAGGCTGGCGGCTTGCGGCGGATTGGCAATCCGCCCGGCTTCTACGCGGCCGTGAAACTAGCCGGCGTGCCGCGCGCCCGCGCCCGCCACCGCCGACCGGATAAAACTGACAATCGCATCCAGGCTCGCGCCCGGCTGAAAGACCTCCGCCACGCCTTGCTTCTTCAGCGCCACGGCGTCTTCATCGGGCACAATCCCGCCTACGATGACGATCACGTCGGTCATGTCCTTCTCGCGCAGCAGTTCCATCACGCGCGGCACGATGGCGTTGTGCGCGCCCGAAAGAATCGAAAGCCCGATCACCTGCACGTCTTCCTGCAGCGCCGCGCTGACGATCATTTCGGGCGTCTGCCGCAGGCCGGTATAGATCACTTCCATGCCGGCATCCCGCAGCGCGCGGGCGATCACCTTGGCGCCGCGGTCGTGGCCGTCCAGGCCCGGTTTGGCCACCAGAACTCGAACAGGATGGTTCATGAGTCTCCGGCGGCGCTAGAGGCGCGTGGTCTCCTGGTACGTGCCGAACACCGAGCGGAACGTGTCCATAATTTCTCCCAGCGACGCGTACGCCCGCACCGCGTCGAGGATGAACGGCATGGTATTCTCGGTGCCCTCGGCGGCGCGCCGCAAGCCGTCCAGCGCCGTCTGCACGCGGCCGTTGTCGCGCCGCGCCCGCAGCGCCGCCAGTTTTTCCTCCTGGCGCCGCGCCGCGCTTTCATCGATCTGCAGCAGCTCGATCGGCTGATCGTTGGATTGGAACCGGTTCACGCCCACGATGACTCGTTCTCCGTCTTCCACCTCGCGCTGGTATCGATAGCTGGCCGCCGCGATCTCCGATTGCGGGAATCCGGCTTCGATGGCCGGTATCATGCCGCCCATCTCATCGATCTGCCGGATGTAATCTCGCGCGGCCGCTTCGGTCTTGTCGGTGAGCGTCTCCACGAAATAGCTGCCGCCGAGCGGATCGGGCGTGTTGGGAATTCCGCTTTCATACGCCAGAACCTGCTGCGTGCGAAGCGCGATCGTCACCGCCTGCTCGCTGGGCAGCGCGTAAGCTTCGTCGAGCGAATTGGTGTGCAGCGATTGCGCTCCGCCCAGCACCGCCGCCGCCGCCTGCAGCGCCGTGCGAACCACGTTGTTGTACGGCTGCTGCCAGGTCAGCGAGCAACCCGCCGTCTGCGCGTGGAAGCGCAGCTTCCAGCTTCGCTCGCTGCGCGCGCCGTAGCGGTCGCGCATGGCCAACGCCCAGATCTTCCGCGCCGCGCGGTACTTCGCGATCTCTTCGAAGAAATCGCTGTGCGCGTTGAAGAAAAAGCTCAGCCGCGGCGCGAATTCGTCGATGTCAAGGCCGCGCTCCAGCGCCCAATCCACGTACTCGATGCCGTCGCGCAGCGTGAACGCCAGCTCCTGCACCGCCGTCGAGCCGGCTTCGCGAATGTGATAGCCCGAAATCGACACCGGGTTGAATTTGGGCGTGTGCCGCGCGCCGAATTCAATCGTGTCGGTCACCAGGCGCATGGAAGGACGGGGCGGGAAAATGTACTCCTTCTGTGCGATATATTCCTTCAGGATGTCGTTCTGCAGCGTTCCCGACAGGCGGCCCCACTCCACCCCCTGTTGTTCCGCGATGGCCAGGTACATCGCCCACAACACGGCCGCCGGCGAATTGATGGTCATCGATACCGTGACCTCGCCCAGCGGAATGCCGCGGAACAGAACCTCCATGTCTTCCAGCGAGCAGATGGAAACGCCGCACTTCCCGACCTCGCCCAGGCTCATGGCATGGTCGGCGTCATAGCCCATGAGGGTCGGCAGGTCGAACGCCACCGAAAGTCCGGTTTGCCCTTGTTGCAGCAGGTAATGGTAGCGGCGATTGGTTTCCTCGGGCGTGGCGAATCCCGAAAACTGGCGCATGGTCCACAGCCGGCCGCGATACATGTCCGCATGAATGCCGCGCGTATACGGAAATTCGCCAGGCGGCGGGACTTCGGCCGGCCCGGAAGTGTAGAGCGGTTCAATTGGGACGCCGCTAATTGTCGTAAACTGGCGTTCTACGGTTTTCGGGTCGGCAGTCTTCATGACACCCAGCTAAAAACATCTTAACAGGATATGCTCAAACCGACTGTTTTTCGCGAATACGACATCCGCGGCATTGCCGATATCGAATTTCCCGATGACGACATCGCTCTTCTCGGGCAGGCAATGGGAACGCTCCTCGAACGCCGGATCGGCCGCAAGATCACGCTGGGCCGCGACACCCGCCTCAGCTCGACCCGCCTGCGTGACGCGCTGATGCGCGGATTGGTCGCCAGCGGCTGCGAAGTCACGGATATCGGCGTCGTCCCCACACCGGTCCTCTATTACTCCGTCTTTCATCTCGGCGCCACCGGGGGTGTCATGATCACCGGCAGCCACAACCCTTCCGAGTTCAACGGATTCAAAGTGGTGTGCGGCGACCTAACGATCCACGGCGAGAGCATCCAGGAGCTTCGCGAGATGATCGACCGTGGCGACCTGGCCCGCGGCGAGGGCCGCGAGCTGAGTGTGGACGTCGTGCCCGCGTACGTGGAACAAGTGGCCTCGCAATTCAAGTTTCCGCGGCGCGTGCGCGTGGTGGTGGATGCCGGCAACGGAACCGGCGGACCGGTAATGCATCGCATTCTCGAACGTCTCAACGTGGACGCCGTCGAAATGTACTTCGAGATGGACGGCCGTTTCCCCAACCACCATCCCGACCCCACCGTTCCCAAAAATCTCGAAGCGCTAATCGCCAAAGTCCTCGAGACCAAAGCCGATCTTGGCATCGCTTTCGACGGGGACACCGATCGCATCGGCGCCATCGACAACCAGGGCCGGATCATTTACGGCGATCAGCTCATGATTCTCTATGCCCGCGAGATCCTGGCGCGCAAGCCCGGCGCGACCTTCATCGGCGAAGTGAAGTGCTCGCAGCTGCTCTACGACGATATCGCCGCCCGCGGCGGCAATCCCATCATGTGGAAGACCGGCCATTCCCTCATCAAGGCCAAAATGAAGGAGACCCACGCCGAGCTGGCCGGCGAGATGAGCGGCCACATGTTCTTCGCCGACCGCTATTACGGCTTCGACGACGCTCTGTACGCCGCCTGCCGCCTGATCGAAATCGTGGCCAATTCTCCGCAGCCGCTCTCCCATCAATTGGCCGATCTGCCGCACACGGTAACCACTCCCGAGATCCGCTTCGACTGTCCCGATGAGCGGAAATTCGAGGTCGTGCGCCGCGCCGCCGAAACCTTGAAGGCCCGCCACAAGACCTCCGATGTGGACGGCGTGCGCGTCTTATTCGACCACGGGTGGGGCCTGGTGCGGGCCTCGAACACGCAGCCGGTGCTGGTGATGCGCTTCGAAGCCACCAGCCCGGAACTGCTGCGCGAGTATCAGGCGGAAGTGGAAGCCGCCGTCGAAGCCGCGGTATAGACCTTGTGGGGCAGGCTGGTAGTGACCGGATCACTCGCCCCGCAGCGTCTCGGCAGGATCGATCCTTGTCGCCCGAATAGCCGGCGGAAGAGCCGCCAGAAGACCGGCGCTCAACAGCAGCAGCACCGGCGTCGCCAGCATCCCGGCGTCGGTGACCTTCACCTCGAAGAGCAGTGTTTCCGTGAAGCGTCCCGCGAAGAACCCGGCCATCAGCCCGGCCGCCGCTCCGAGCAACACCACTGCCAGCATGCTTATCGTGATCCTTCGCACGATCTGGGTGGGCCGCGCGCCCAAAGCCATTCGAATGCCGATCTCCTTCCGTTGCCGGGTCACGGAATAGTTCAGCACTCCGTAGAGTCCCACCGCCGACAACAACAGCGCCACAATCGCGAAGAACATCGAGAGCGTGGCGAGCAGCCGTTCACGCACCATTTGGCGGCGCACCAGGGCCATCTGCGGCTCGACATTCCGCACGCTATAGCCGGCGGCGATGCGAGGGATTTCGCGGCGGACCACTCGGGCCAGCGCCAGCGGATCTCCCGCCGTGCGCAGCAGCCACGCCCCTCCACCGCGAGCTCCCACCGGCACATAGACCGTGGGATGAACCGTCTCGCGCACGTCGGAGTACACCGCGTCACGCACGTACCCCACGATTGTCATCGGCCCTCCTTCTTTTCCCACGTGCAGCGTCACCGTTCTGCCGACCGGGCTGTGCCCGTCAAAATAAACGCGGGCCAGCGCCTCGTTGACGATTCCCACTCCCGCCGCCGGAGCCCCCTTTCCCGCGCTCGCAGGCGCGACGTCGCCGTCTCGAAATTCACGCCCATCGATCATGCCGATCCGCATCGTCTCGAAATAGCCCGGCGAGACCTCCAGGCTGTAAGACGGCTTTTCCTCCGCGTGCCCGGGCGCTTCGACGTTCACCGTCCGATGATTGCCGGACATCACAGTCCACCCGGCAAGCGCCACCGATTGCACGCCCGGAATGCGGCCCGCGACCTGGCGCCAGATGTCGGGCGGCTGCCTGGATGCCGGTCTCTCTACGTTCACGTAGAGAAGGTGATCGGGCGAGAAGCCGAGCCGGTGATTCGCCAGCCGGTTGAGCGTGGCGACGAAGAGGCCGGCCACAAACAGCACCAGTACGCAAAACGCCACCTGCGCGGCCACCAGGACCCTCATCACGCCGCGGCGCGGCCGGGTTTCCAGGGCGCCCCGCAGCGCGTGAACCGGCTCGACGGCGGACGACCGCATCGCGGGCATCAGTCCGAAGAGGAGCGAAACGGCCGCCGTAAGCCCCACGCCGAAGCCGATTGCCCGCCAGTCCGCATCCAGCGCCAGACGCACTGGCTGCTCGGCCGGCGCCAGCATCGAGACCACCAGTGGCGCCGACCACCAGGAGAACAGCGCTCCCAGCGCCGACGCGATCGCCGCCAGCAGTATGCTTTCCACCAGCACCATCTGCGCCAGCCGCCTCCGGCCGGCGCCGATCGAAACCCGCAAGGCCATCTCGCGCGTCCGCGCCACCGCCTGCGCCGAAAGCAGATTACCCACGTTGGCGCAAGCCACCAGCAACACCAGCACTACCAGCACCGAAAGGATCGTCAGCGGCCGCCGGAACTCTTTCTGCAGATTGGAGGCGCCCGCCGAAGCCGGAACCAGCAGGACGGATTGGTGCAGGAATTTCGCCACCGCCTGTTTGGGTGTATCGGCGCTCCAGGTCCGCACCCGGCGCCGGAGGTCGTTCACAAGCGCCGCCTGCAAGGGCTGCCGGACCTGCTCCAGTGCCACTCCCGGTTTGGGCCGCACCAGAATCCGGAACCATGACCATCCCGGGCTGTTCAGCGCATCCACATTCATGCTGGCCGGAATGTAAATATCGGTCATCACGCCCGGCTCGACCGAAGTGAATCCCGGCGCCGCCACGCCCACGATCTGATACACCACGCCCGCGAAGCGAAAGGTCTTGCCGATGACGCCGGGATCGCGCCCGAAGCGGCGCCTCCAATAGTCGTAGCCGATCACGGCCACGGGATGGCCGCCCGGCGTCACATCGTCGTTCGGAGTGAGCAGGCGGCCAAGCGCCGGCTGAACGCCCAGCTCCGGGAAGAAATTGCCGGAGACGTACTCGCGGAAAGGCCGCTCGATTTCGTCGCTCGCGCCTATCGTGAGATCTTCCTGGTAGCCGCCGCTCGCCAGGATCAGCGCCGCTTTGCCTCCTACCGTCCGCCGGAACGTGCGGAAGGTCGGGTAATCCTGATCGTCGCGGTAGTCGGCCCGGCCTTCGTTGTCGATGTAAGTGACGGCCAGATCATAGAGGCGATGCGGATCGCTCACCGGCAGAGGGCGCAGCAACAGCGCGTCCACCAGGCGGAACGCGGCGGTAGTCGCGCCGATGGCCAGCGCCAGCGAGAGAATCGCCGCCGCGCTGGCGGTGCGATGCTTGTGCAACTGACGCCAGGCGAATACCGCGTCCGCCGCGAGCGCGTCCAGCCACGGCAGCAGCTTGAGATCGCGGCTGGCCTCGCGATGGCGCAGCACCCCGCCAAAGGCGCGGCGCGCTTCTTCCGGCGATCGTCCCCGCTCGATCGCCTCCTCGATGTGCGACGCCAGTTCCTCTTCCAGTTCGCGATCCAGCCCCCCGCGGCGGAAGAGATTGGCGAATCGGCCGACCCACGACATCCCGCCCTCCTTTATGCCATCTTCAGAACCCGATGTACGGCGTCGGTAACGGCCAGCCAGCGGGCCTCTTCCCCCGCCAGTTGTTTTCGCCCCGCCGCCGACAGTTCATAAACGCGCGCGCGCTTGCCGTTGTCCTTGGTCATCCACGAGGCGCGCACCCAGCCCGCCTCCTCCATGCGATGCAGGGCCGGATAGAGCGACCCCTCCTCCACCCGCAGCACTTCGCCCGAGATTTCCTCCACCGCCGTCATGATGGCGTACCCGTGCAGCCGGCCGCGGCGCGAAAGAATCTTCAGGACCAGCAGATCGAGCGAGCCTTGGAGCGTGTCGTTCTTCGCCATACTAAGAGGTCTCTGTACTAAGACATCTTAGCACAGCAGGGAATGGCGGGCGCGATCAGCGCGATGCCCCCCTTGTAGGTTGGCGGAGTTGCCGAAAATCTCCGCCACAGTTCTTGAAAAATCTCGCCACAGAAAGTGAAAAGATCCGACATGGCCCGCAGCGGGGTATGGCTTGGGAGAGGGGTCTCAGTTCCCTCGTTGCCAGCCTGGAGCCGGAGGGCTCCAGCCTATCGAATCCAACTGAATTGCCTTAGAGGGCGGCCCGGTATGCCGTGGGCGTTATACCAACGATGCGGCGGAAAATCTTCGTGAAGTGACTTTGGTCGGAAAAACCGCTTCGAACCGCCGCTTCAAAAATCGTGACCCGGCTGTCGCTAAGCAGTCTACAAGCAAGCTCAATCCTCTTCCGGAGCACGTATTGATGGGGAGAAAGTGTCGTCGAGTGTTTGAACATGACCGAAAAGTAGTGCGGGCTCATTCCGGCCGTCTCCGCCAGCGCTCCCAGCGTGATCTCTCGATCAAGATGCGATTCGATAAAATCCACAACCCGGCCGAGGCGTGCTTTGGGAAGGCCATTCCGCACCTTTTCTTCCCGTAGCAGTGTCGCGCTATAGCTCCGCTCTAAATGAACCGCCAGGGCGCAAAGCAGCGACTCCCCAAAGAGCGGGCCGGAAGGGAGTCCGGCTTCGAGATCTGCTTCGAGAGCGCGGAGGAGATGCTCGACCTGTCGATCGTCCACCCCCCAATGGTTCACGAGCTCGATGTCACGTCCTGACTTATGTTCTGGAGTTGCCCACCCAAAGACGCCAGGTTCGAGATTGAGCAGAATCCGTCTGACGGCCTTCGGGAATGTAACCGCATCTTCCGTGCCGCGCGACAACAGGATCAAGGAGCCAGGTCTCACAACCCCGTGCTCCTGTTTTCCCTCGGATCGCCAGATCACCGGCGCGGGTTCACTCAGATGGAGACACAGGAAGTGGCTCAGATGCTGATGCCTGTCGGCGTTGTGCGGGCCGTGCGAATGAAGTTCGAGAATCGCTCCGTCCCAACCTGATCGCCCACTGGAGAACGTAGGACTGCCTGGAGCGAGAGGCACACACGCCTCGCCCTGACGAACCTGAATTCTCTCCGGGCCAGCCATTTCCATGGACATCTGAACCTGCCCTTCCATCTTAATGTCCATTGGATGCAGGCTCGACTCGCCTGGTCACATGACGGGTATTCGCCAGGCATTCGCCTTTCGGCGCCTGAATCATTGCCCTCAGCCGAAGATTTGTGGAAGAACCGACCAAACGTCGAAAGATTGGACTATCGATAGCCGTCGTTCGGAACATCTCTATTTGCAGGAAGGGAAGAATCCGATGGCAAAGACAATTCTGATTACGGGTGCGTCCAGCGGCTTCGGCCGCCTCACTGCGGAGAAGCTTGCAGGTTCTGGGCACATGGTATTCGCAGGGGTCCGCACTCTTGCGGGGCCGAAGAAGAAAATCGCGGACGAGCTGGCGGCGCGGAGGATCGAGGTGCTCGAACTCGACGTGACCGCCGATTCCAGTGTGGAAAGTGCCGTTTCAAAGCTCCTGGACAAATCGAATGGCCGGCTTGACGTCGTCATCAACAACGCCGGCCTGGCTTCCGCCGGGATCTCGGAGTCATTCACGCCAGAGCAGGTACGCGACATGTTTGAGGTAAATGTGTTCGGCGTACAGAGAGTGCTGCGGGCGGTCCTGCCCACTTTTCGAGCGCGGCAGTCGGGGCTGGTGATCAATATTGGATCCATTCTGGGGCGCGTCACCCTGCCGTTCTTTGGACTGTATGGCGCCTCCAAACAAGCGGTCGAAGCCATGAGCGACAGCTATCGCTATGAACTGTCGCAGTTGGGTGTGGACGTGGTGCTTGTTGAGCCGAGCGCTCATCCCACGAACATGTACGCGTCCGCACAGCAGCCCGCTGACGGTGACCGGGCCAGATCCTACGGGAGTGTCGGCGAGATTCCCGGGAAGATTCTACAGACGTTTTCCGTTTTGTTTCAGGGCCCCGGTGCGCCCAATCCGCGGAACGTTGCCGAGGCGATCGACAAGATCATCGCGACCCCGGCAGGCAAGCGGCCGGATCGGGTCGTCGTAGGCGTACCGTTCGGCTCTGACGCTGTCAATGAAGCGGTAGCCCCGATTCAGCGCAAGGTCATCGAGGGCTTGGATCTGGGGTATTTGGAAAACCTGAAGATTCGCCAGTCGGCATTGGTGTGATTGCTGACACTTCATACGGAGAGATTGCTATGTCCATACAGTCGAAATATCAGACGGTTGCCGTCGCCGACCATCGCACCGGCTCCGCGCTCAAAATCTTCTATCGTGAGGCCGGGCCGAAGGACGCGCCGGCGGTTCTTCTGCTGCACGGGTTTCCAACCTCAAGCCACCAATACCGCGGTCTCATCGAGCGGCTTGCCGACAAATATCGGGTGATCGCTCCAGATCTGCCGGGGTTTGGTTTCTCCGACGCTCCGAACGCCGCGAGCTTCGGCTACACCTTCGACCACCTCGCCGAGGTGATCGGGAGTTTCACCGACACCATCAACCTGACCCGCTACGCCCTCTACGTATTCGACTACGGCGCTCCAGTCGGCTTCCGTCTCGCCGTTTCCCGGCCTGACCGCATTGCGGCGCTGATCTCGCAGAACGGCAATGCGTATGAGGAAGGGCTAAGCGATGGTTGGAATCCGATCCGTGCCTACTGGCAGAATCCGACTGAGGAAAACCGCGCCAACTTGCGGGCTTTTCTGAAGTCCGAAACTACGCTCTTCCAGTACACCCACGGCGAGTCCGATTCCTCTCTGATCGCTCCCGAAAGTTATACGCTGGATCAGCACTTTCTCGACCGCGCTGGCAACGACGAAATCCAACTGGATCTCTTCGCTGATTACAAGACGAATGTGGCGCTATATCCTGGCTTCCACGAGTACTTCCGCAAATATCATCCTCGGACACTGGCGGTTTGGGGCAAGCATGATCCGTTCTTTCTGCCAGAGGGCGCTGAAGCCTTTCGCCGCGACATTCCGGATGCAGAGATTCACTTCGTCGATGGGGGCCACTTTCCACTGGAGACGCATCTGGACCAGGTCGCCCGGATCATTCGTGCTTTTCTCGCCCGAACGCTCGATGCCGCTCAGGGTGCGGCACTTTTCGGCGACCTGAAAGCGAGTGCGCCGAAAGAGGCAAGAGAACTCCTCGATGGCCTGAGAAGCGTGTTCGGCTTCATACCAAACCTCGGTTATGCGCTCGCCGTCGAGCCGGCTGTGCTCAGTGCTTACATCACTATTCTTCAGTCCCTTGGTGCGACCAGCCTCGATCCGGTGGCACAGCAGGTGGCATTGGTCGCGGCAAGCCGTGCGAATGCTGCCGGCTATGGTGTCGCGGTCCATGCAACGCTTGCGGCCAGGCTTGGCGCTACCGCCGATGTCGTGGAAGCGCTTCGTAACGGCGGGGCTCTTGCAGATCCGAGACTCGAAGCAGTTCGCCGCTTCGCCGATGCGATTGCCTCAAACCGCACACAGGTTTCCGACAGTGATGTAAATGCCTTGAAGGCGGTTGGCTACGATCGCCGGGCGGCGGTTGCCATCGCTTTGGCTGCAGCCGGAAAGACTCTCGTGAACACGGTTGCTCATTTATCGAAGGTCGAGATCGATGCCGGCTTCGAGAGCACGTCTAAGACACAAGCCGCAAGGTGACTTGTGCCCGTAGGAAATTTCATGATCATTCTCGACAACATCAAGCATGCTCCGGCGTCCGCCGGGATCCTCGATATCATCGCCAGGCGGTGGTCGCCGCGCGCTTTCAGCGACAGGCCCGTCTCGGCTGAAGATCTGCAGGAGATCTTCACTGCGGCGTCATGGGTGGCATCCTCTACCAACGAGCAGCCCTGGCGCTTCCTGTTTGGCCGCCAAGGCTCTACCACCTTTTCGAAGATCCTCGACTCGATGGTCGCAGCAAATCAAGCCTGGGCGAAGAGCGCGCCCATTCTTGTCCTCTCTGTCGGCAAGAATATCTTCTCGCCTGGTCCCTATACCGGACTGGCTAATCCTTACGCGCTGCACGACACTGGTGCTGCCTCCGCGTACCTGGCGCTACAAGCAACCGCGCTCGGATTGTACGCTCATGGCATTGGCGGCTTCGACCGCGATAAGGCGCGTACTCACTTCAACATCCCCGCTGATTTCGATATTGGCGCCTGTTGGGCGATCGGCTATCTTGGCAATCCCGAGACCCTTCCCGAAAACTTGAAAAACCGTGAGCTCACGCCGCGCTCCCGCAAACCGATAGCTGATTTCGTTTTCGCGGAATGGAATATTCCGGCACATTTTTGAGCGCGCAGCAACTGAAATCGGGAGAGAATTGAGAACGACTATGAGAGCTTGGCTATGG
>Ga0335078_10005150_pt1 | contig 19331 bp, 17 predicted proteins | sample Lox_Sample_32_FD_206711 | JGI IMG/M metagenome (GOLD analysis project Ga0335078, IMG submission 206711) | Soil microbial communities from Loxahatchee National Wildlife Refuge, Florida, United States - Lox_Sample_3.2 | ecosystem: Environmental > Terrestrial > Soil > Wetlands | place: USA... | reverse complement strand
CGCGCCAGGCGATCTCGATGATGCGCGGGTCTTGGCCTTGCTGGCGGCGGGCGAGCGTTTCGCCGATCGCCGGGCGGCGGCGGTATTGGTGCGCGGCTTCGATCAGCAGCCGGCGGGCGTGGCCGGGGCCGGCCTTGGTGATCGCTCCCTGCCGGCGCTTGGTGTCGGAGGTCCGCTCACTGGGGACGATGCCGAGGAACCCGGACAGCAGTCCGGGCTTCGGGAAGCGCTCGAAGCTGCCGACTTCGGCGCACAGGCCGGCCGCGGAGAGGGTGTCGATCCCACGAAAGCAGCGCATCCGCGCGATCGTCGGTGCGTGCGAGCAGCCCGGGACCTGCGCCTCGAGCACCTCAAGCGGCGTCGCGCGCCGGCCGCCCAGCAGCTGCACCGAAGCGAGATAGTCCACGAAGGTGGCCTGCGAGCAGCCGTCATCGAAGCCGATCGCCTTCAGCCACCGCAGGTGCGTGCTTCCCCAGGCCGACTTCTCCTCGTAGCGGCGCCCGCGCCTGAGCAGGAACTTCGACAGGCGATGCCGGGCGCGCATCAGATCGCCGCGAAGGTCTTCGATACACCGGATCAGATCGCGGAACGCCTCGTCCTCGACGGTGGGAACGAACGCGAACCGCAGCTCTCCAGCGGCCAGCAGTCTGACCAGCCGCACAGCGTCGCGGCGGTCGGTCTTCACCCGGTCGCCCGGCCCTTGGGGATCGATCCCGGTGCCACCACCCGCACATCGAGCCCGCGCTTATTTGCCTCGCGCGCCAGCCCGAACCCCGTCGGCCCGGCCTCGTACGCCGCCAGCACCCCGCCGCCCAAGTGCTCCAGGTACGGCAGCACCGCCGCCTCCGGCATCCCGATCAGCCGCCTCACATTGATCTCGCCCGTGCGTGAGTCGAGCAGCGCCGCATGCGTCTGCCGCGCGTGCACGTCGAGACCGACAAGGCACGTAGCCTTCGCCGTCATGGTCGGCTCCTCTCGTATCTAGTTGTGGGCCGCCGCGCGAGGACCAGTCGCGCGGCTTCAACGTCCCCAACGCACCGGGAGGGGACCGGCCATGGATTACCACCCACGCCGGACATCACCGTCCATAGGGTCTCAGGGGGGTGCACGTTGTCTCCGCCGGGACCTGCTCTGGTGTCAGCGGGGTAATCCGGTCCGCACGCCGTCCTCGTCTCCTTTCTCTCGCGATGGGCGACGAGCCGGCCGGGCGGCGCCTGGGCGAGAATGTGCGCTGAGCATGGAATCGGTGTCGTCGGGTGCTGAGGGTGGTTTGTCGGCCGCTGAGGATGCGCTGCTGCGGGGCGCGTGGGGAGAGGCCCGGGCGCGGTTTTCGGAGTCGCTGGCGGAGGGCGAGTCCGCCGAGGCGTTGATCGGCGTGGGGATCGCGTCGCGCTATCAGTTCGATGCAGGCGCCGCCCTCGAGGCACATGAATCTGCGTTTCGGCTGGCAAGGCGGCAGGGGGATGCGCGGCTGGCGGCGCAGGCCGCATTGGAGCTGGTGTTCGATTGTGTGTTGTTCCGTGGTCCTGCGGAGGCGGGTGGTTGGCTTGAGCGCGCGGCGCGACTGCTTGAGGAGGTGCCGGCGGGCTATGAGCATGGGCTGCTGATCTATCTGCGCGCGCGGTTTGCTTTGGCGCAGGGGCATGATCCGGCGGCAGCGTGTGCGCTGGCGCGCGAGGGTGTGGCGCTCGCGCGTGTGGGTGGTGCGTTTGATGGGGAGATGGTGTGCCTGGCGTTGGAGGGGCTGGCGATGGTCGCGGAGGGCCGGGTCGATGAGGGGATGCGCCGGTTGGATGAGGCGACGACGGCGGCGGTGAGCGGCGAGATCAGAGACGCGCGGATCGTGGAGGTGGTGTGCTGCCATCTCATCGACGCGTGTCAGCGGGTCCGCGATTTCGATCGAGCGGGGGAATGGTGCCGGCGGGTTGAGGAGATCGCGCAGCGGTTCGATGACGCCGAGATGTTCGCCACCTGCCGGACGCTGTACGGGGAGGTGCTGGTCTGGCAGGGGGCGTGGGGTGAGGCGGAGCGCGCGCTGAAGACGGTGTGCCGCGAATTTGCGCACGTCCCGGGGAAGGCACCTGGCGGGCTGGTGAGGCTTGCGGAGTTGCGTCGGCGGCAGGGGCGGTTTGATGAGGCGGCGGCGATGTTGGAGGAGCTTGGCGAGCATCGAGCCGCGGCGGCGACGCGCGCGGCGCTCGCCCTTGACCGCAATCAGCCCCGAGTGGCGGTCGAGGAGGCGGAGCGGTTGCTGCGGCGGGTGGGCGAGCATGATCGGCTGGAGCGGGTAGCGCCGCTCGAGGTGCTGGTCCGCGGTCGACTGCAGCTTGGAGATCAGGCGGACGCTGAGGCCGCGGTTCGCGAGCTCGAGGGGATAGCGGCCGCGGTGGGCACCAGGCCGCTACGCGCGGCGGCGCTGGTGGCCCGGGGACGCGCCCAGGCCGAGCGCGATCCTCGCTCGGCGTGCGCGGCGCTCGAGGACGCGGCGGCTCTGTTCGCCGAGAGCGGAGTTCGCTACGAGGCGGCACAGGCGCGGCTCGAACTCGCACGAGCCCTCCGCGCCCTTGGCCGCGAGGAGGCGGCAGCGGCGGCCGAGTCTCTCGCGTGTGCAGAGTTCGACAAGCTCGGCGCCGTGACGCCAAGCTCCGCAAAGCGGCGCGGGCCAGGCCCGGAGGGCGGTCGCGGGCTGACCCGGCGAGAGCGAGAGGTGCTGCGGCTGATCGCCAGGGGACGCTCGAACGATGAGATCGCGACTGAGCTGGTGCTGAGCGTGCGCACGGTCGAGCACCACGTCGCGAGCATCTACTCGAAGATCGGCGCCTCCGGCCGTACCGCTCGCGCTGCGGCAACCGCTTACGCGCTCGTTAACGGCCTGGGCTGAAAGTTAGGTACCGGCTCCGTGGAGTTTGGGTGCCGGCACCGATGCGCGCGCGATCCCGCGCGGCGATCCTCGCTGGTGTCACAACGACGAGATCAAGGGGGTCCCGGATCGATGTATGACGTGATCGTGATCGGCGCCCGGGTCGCGGGCTCGAGCACCGCGATGCTGCTGGCCAGAAACGGCCTGAGCGTCCTCGCGGTAGACAAGGCCGCGTTTCCCAGCGACACGCTCTCCACCCATCAGGTGCAGCTGCCCGGCGTCGCTCGCCTGGAACGTTGGGGGCTACTGCGCGAGGTAGCGGCCGCGGGCACGCCCGCCACACGCCGGGTGCGGTTCGATCCCGGGCCAGCGGTGCTGGATGGTCGCTACGGCGAGTTCGAGGGAGTCGATGCGCTGTACAGCCCCCGGCGGACGCTGCTTGACACGCTGTTGGTCGAATCGGCGCGCGAGGCGGGAGCGGAGGTACGCGAGGGGTTCAAGGTCGATGAGATCGTGATCGAGGATGGCCGGGTGACCGGCGTGCGCGGCCGCCCGCCGGGCGACAGTCCGGTGGTCGAGTCGGCGCGGATCGTGATTGGCGCGGATGGTCGTCACTCACTGCTGGCAAGGACGCTGGCGCCGCGTGCCTATCACGAGCAGCCGGCGCTGACTTTCGCGTACTACACCTACTGGGACGGGCTCGAGATCGGCGGCGGCGGCGAGATGTACGGTCGGGCTCGGCGGCTGATCGGCGCCTGGCCCACCAACGACAGCCTGGTGATGACCTACGTCGCCGGGCCGATCGACGAGTTCCACGCCTTCCGCTCAGACCTCGAGGGCAACCTGCTCGCCTCGCTGGACCTGGCCGGCGATCTCGGCGAGCGCGCCCGTGAGGCCACGCGCGCTGAGCGGATCTACGGCACAGCGAACACCGCCAACTACTTCCGAGAGCCGTACGGTCCGGGGTGGGCGCTGGTCGGCGATGCCGGGCTGGCCATGGACCCGGTCACGGGTCAGGGAATCTCAGACGCCCTGCGCGACGCCGAGCTGCTCGCCAACGCGATCACCACCGGGCTGGGCGGCAGCCAGCCGCTCGAGACGGCGCTCGGCGAGTACCAGCAGGCCCGCGATCAGGCGGTCAAGCCGATGTACGACTTCACGCTCGACGTCGCCTCCCTGTCACCACCCGAGCTCGAGCAGCAGCTGCTGTTCAAGGCACTCCAGCGCGATCCGCATCAAACCCAGCGTTTCCTCGGAGTGCTGACCGGCGCGGTGCCCGTCGGCGAGTTCTTCAGCCCGTCGAACCTCCGCAGCCTGATCGGCCTGCGCGGTTTCGCAAAGATCGCGGCCAGCCGTCTACGACCACGTCGCAGCGTCCACGTGGCTGGCGCAGCCCGCGCCGTCACCGCCCCGTGACCGATCGTGAACGCGCCGATGCCAGCCCGCGACAACCATAGGCTCATCAGCTCCGGCGCCGACCGTCCTCGATCACGCGCCCAGCGCGGGACGATCGCCTGGCGGCTCCGGATCGCGATCGCCGTGCTCTCTCTGATCGGCATCGGAATCGGCGGCTACTTGACCTACGTCCACTATGGCGACCTCCGCGTGCTATGCGTGTCCAGCGGTGGGTGCGAGACGGTTCAGAGCTCGCGCTACTCCAACCTCGCTGGCGTTCCGGTCGCCGCGGTCGGGCTAGCCGCGTACACAAGCATCCTGATCACGGTGCTCTTCCGCGGCGACGCCGCCCGCAACGCCGGGTTCGGTCTTGCCCTGGTCGGCTTCCTGTTCAGCATGTATCTCACTTACCGCGAAATCTTCACCATCAAGGCCATCTGCCAGTGGTGCTTGGGGAGCGCGGTGCTGATGACGCTGCTGGCGATCCTCACCACCATCCGCGTCCTGCGCGTCGAGCCCGAAGCGGGGGAGAGCCAACCCGGTCCCCGCCCTTCCCGGCAGCGGGGGGTTCGATTGCAGAATCGCTGAGGACCGGACTCGCTCGTCCAGGCCTTGGCGTTTGCTGGGGGCGGTGCGCCCAGCAAACGACCGAGCGGCGAGAGCGGAGGTCCCCTGCGACGAGCGTCATGCCCTCCGCGCCTCGGGCCCTGCAACGCGCGGGCTGCGGGGCGCTCGCCGCCCCGGCGACCGCCGCGATGCCCGAGCGTTCCGCTGGTACGGAACCCGCGCGCACACAGGAGGTCCGCGGGCCGGGATCGCGGGATGCAGGCCGCGGAACGGAAGCACGAGTCGCCCCCGGGTGGTTCGGTCCCGAGGTTTGTCGCGTCGCCGCAAGCTCGGGGTAGCCGGGTCGACGTCGGCGAGTTCCTGGCCGTGGATCTATGTGGCGCTTGTGGGCCGGTTCGCGGGGAGGGAATGGTCGGGCAGGTGTCGTCGCGCGTCGTTGGCCCACAGTTGGGCGCCGCATGATTCGCTGAGGTTGAGCGCGTTGATTAGATGTTCGCGGGCCGCGTCTGGTTGCCGTGCGGTCGCCGCGGCGAGTCCTAGGAAGTAGTCAACGGGCCCGTAGGCCTGTGCGCCGCGCGCGGCGGTGACGATCCTGCCGCTGAACGGGGCGAGCTGCCGGTACAGGACTGCTGCCCGCTGGGCGTCCTGGAGCGATGCCGCTGCCTGGATCAGCTCGGCGACACCGGGGAGCCAGTTCGTGTCCCGTTCGAGGGCCGAGAAGTCGCGTTCTGAGAGGCGGTCCAGGACCGCGCGCGCGTCGGTTCGGCGGCCCTGCTCCGCCCAGACCCAGCTGAGGAGCGTCCACCATGCCGCGCCGGCCGGTGAGTTGCGGGCGTGGTCCTCGACCCAGCTGGTATCAGCCTCGCCTAACCGGCCCCGGGCGAGCAGCAGCGTCCCGGCCTGGATCCGCCAGAACAGCTCGGCGTTGGCGTCGCCAGCCTGGTGACCTTCCCGGCGCGCCCGCGCTGCGAGTCGATCCGCGGTCTCGAGGTCGCCGCTGATCGTCGCCCGGGTCGCGCGCCACAGCGGGATGTACCAGCGGAAAGCGGGCAGCGGGAACTCGTGGCAGAGCGCTGCGTACGCTTCGATCTCGCGGTCAAAGCCGCTGATGTCACCTGCCTCCATCAAGTCGGACACCCTGAAGTTGCGGGCCTGCAGCGCGCTTTCGCGGTCACCGGCTCGTTCGGCCAGCATGAGCATCTCGCTCGCCGCAGCCAGCCGCTCCTCGAGTCGGTCCGGCGCGCCGAGACCGACGTGCAACGCGCACAGCGCGCGGGCCAGGGTCGTGGGCTTGCCGTGGCGGCGTGCGATCTGTACCGCCTGGTTGGCGATGCGGTCCGACTCGAGGCGGTCGGGGCTGTAGGCGCGCGCGATCGCCAGGCGTGCCAGCAGCTCCGCGCGCAATGCCAGGTCGGCCTGCGGGAGCGCTTGCAGCGCCTCTGCCAGGACTGCCGTAAGCGTCTCGTCGAGGTCCAGGATCGTCACGCCGATCCCCGCGATTCCGAGCGCCGCGCGAGCGAGCAGTTGCGGGTCGCCGAGGCGCTTTGCGATCCCGCCGGCTCGGTCGTACGCGTCGCGTGCCTCGGTTGCCCGGCCGGCGTGGGCGAGTGCGTAGCCCAGGCCGACGAGCAGCTCACCCCGCCTGGCCGGATCCACACGGCTCTCGCCGGCTCGTTCGAGCGCCTGCTGGTAGTGCGAGACGGCGAGTTCGAAGCTGACTGCGGGTGCGTCGGGCTCTTCCTCGATCGTCTGGGCCGACGGCGGCGTGCGGAGCTGTTCGGCGAGCGCGCGGGTGGCGGCTCCGGGCACGATCCGCAGCTGGGACTCGAGTCGCTGCGCGAGCCGCCGGTACGCCTCGATCGCGCTCCCTCGCTCGCCGACCGCGGCGAGGCGGCGCATCAGTTCGCGCGTGGCGACCTCCGCGAGCGGATCGACCGCGACCATCCGCCTGGTCAGCGAGATCGCGCCGATCAGGTCGCGGTGGGCTTCACGCTGGGACGCCAGCCGAGCGAGCACGTCGACCAGCGCCGCGGTGTGCTCGTCGCGTGCCTCCAGTACCCAGTCGTCGTCCAGGTCGGGGAGCAGCTCCCCGCGACACAGCGCCACTGCCGCCTCGAGCTTCCCGTCGTCCGCGAGCTGCTCGAATGCCAAAGCGTCAACCCACACGCGCTCTGACGCGATCCCGGCGTGGTTGCGATCGCCGATCAGGCACGCAACGGCCGGTCCCAGCGCGGCGCGCAGCTCCGACAGCGCGACCCGCAAGCTCGCGCGGGCGCTCGCGTCCAACACGTCCGGCCAGAAACGCGCCGCGAGCCGCGAGCGCGGATGTAAGCCCGGGTGCAGCACAAGCCACGCGAGCAGCGACCGGGCGCGGCGACCCGCTGGCGGCTCGACCGACTCGCCGTCTAGCTCGATCGCGAACTGCCCCAGCACGAGAAAGCGAACCACTGACCCCCAGCCTAGACGCGGTTCGGGCCGGGTTTGCGCTCGTTTTGCGATCTACGAACGGTCTCGCAGGACAGTGCTCCTACCCGATCACCAACCGAAGGGACGGCAACATGAGCACCAACACCATTCTCGACGTCGACACGCTGAAGCGGGCCGTGCAGCACGGCGGCGCCGCCGGCCTGGTCGACTACATCACCGACGACGTCGAGCTCACCGAGATCGACCAGCGCACCCCGCCCGCGGCCCCCGCCGTCTACAGCGGCCGCGATGCGCTGCTCACGCTCGCCGAGGACTTGGAGTGTCGCGGCGTCACGATGAGGATCGAGGACGGCTTCATCAGCGGCGATCGCGGTGCGCTGCGCGTCATCTGCACGCAGCCCGACGGCAAGGTGATCGTCGAGCACACGCTGCTCATGCTCCACGACGGCAAGATCGCCCGCTGGTCCGGCGTCCAGGCGTGGGACGAATAGCCGCCGCGAACCGACACCGACCCAATTCGACCCAAAGGAGCACTCGATGCGACGTCCTGCCATCCTCGCGACCATCGTCGTCGCGGCGATCGCGCTCGCCGGAACGATCGTGACCACCGGCGGCGCCAACCCCTTGCCGCACACCCGCACGATCCACCTCACCCTCGTGCAGAGCGGTGGTTTTGACTCCGCGGGCGTGCTACGCCCGGGGTCCGTGCACGCGTTCACCGACACGATCACCGGCGACAACGGAATCAAGGGACATGACGTCGGGCTGTGCACGCTCATCACCAGAACCGAACTGCTCTGCCACTCCCAGGTCGTCCTGACCACCGGGCAGCTCTCCTTCCAGGGCATCCTCCACCAGGACGACCACAACACACCCCGCAGCATTATCGGTGGCACCGGCGCCTATGGCGGCGCACGCGGAACGGTGCGCATCACAGACGTCAATCCCACCACCGCGAAGGTCACCGTCAACCTCGTCCGTTAGCAGCGCGATCCGCGCGGCGGTCCGGGCCCGCCGCCGCGCGGACAACCCTCGTGCCCCGTCGGCACGTCCCGCGGCCGCGACATGTCCGCCAAGGCAGCCGAGCTATCGGAAACTCGCACCACCCACCCATGGGAAGCCGCTCCGTCGATCAGGTTCGGCTGAAGTAGTCATCCGACCGAAGTAGGTGCCAGCTCGACACTTGTGCTGTCCCGAGAAACGTGCTGTGACGTCGACATCAGGACGCGCTCGCCCCTGAGCCGTTACCGGCACGCAGGCCCAGAACAGCGTCGCCCTGCTCTTGTTGCGCGACGTGTATCTCGCGCTCGGCGTCGGTCCGCCCTGCAACGCGCGGCAAGGGCGACCGCCGCCGGCGTCGCTGGGCCGAACGAGATCCCGACAGCCGCTGAGGCGCCCTATCCGCGCAAAGGTGGTCTCGACCTGAGGTCGCCGAGATATCCGTGCGATAACGAGAGCAGGTCCCGACAAACACGGTCGTCGGACTCCTCTGGCCGCTTTACGTCTACACCAATCACGGCAGCGCGGCTGCCGCTTGGCTGTGCGATAGGCAGCTCGCAGGCGTTTTCAGAGGGCACCGCTCAGGTGCTTGCCATTGGCGACGTTTCGGCTGGCGCGGGGCGTCTGGCCGAGTTCGTCCCGGACAACGATGTGGGATTCAAGCCTATTGGCGCTGATCCGGCGTTCCCCGCTGAACACCGACTGGCGTGCGCGAGCTAGCGCGACCCCGTCGGATCTTCATACGGCTCGCTGCCGACCTCGCGTCCTTCACTGGGATCCTCGTGCCTGTGGTCTCGGACCTCCCGCTCCTGGGTGGGGTCCTCGTACAGTCCTTGGCCGAGCTCGCGTCCCTGGGTGGGGTCCCCGTAAGGCTGTTCGCCGAGCTCGCGTCCCTGGGTCGGGTCCGCGTAAGGCTGTTCGCCGAGCTCGCGTCCCTGGGTGGGGTCCTCGTTTGATGTGGTCATGGGATTTCTCCTAGTGGCAGTGTTGTCCAACGGTTGGCCAGTGTCGGTAGGGATCGAGCCGCGCGCACCGCCGCGCGATGTAGTCGGCGGTGCGCCCGCCGGGCTCGATGCTGGGGCTCAGTCGGATCCGAACGCCTCGCGAAGGAACGCCGTGGCCTGCGCGATCGCGGCGCGTGTGGCTTTCGTCTGGCTGAGTGCGTTGAGCAGCATGAAGTCGTGACAGGTGCCGTCGTAGCGGACGGTCGTGACCGGGACGCCTGCCTGGCGGAGCTTGGCGGCGTACGCCTCACCCTCGTCGCGCAGGACGTCGGCTTCATCGACGAGCAACAGGGTGGGCGGGAGCCCCTTTAGCTGCTCGATGGTGGCCTGGTTGGGCGAAGCGGTGATCTCCGATCGCTGCTCCGGGTCGGCGATGTAGGCGTCCCAGAACCACTCCATGGCCTTGCGTGTGAGCCAGGGGCCGTCGGCGAACTCATCGTAGGAGGCCGTGTCCATCGCCGCGTCGGTGACGGGGTAGTAGATCCCGGCGTGCACGAACTGCACGTCGCCGCGCTCTTTGGCCATTAGCGTTAGTGCGGCGGTCATGTCGCCGCCGACTGACTCGCCGGCGACCGCGATGCGGCTCTGATCAAGGCCCTTCGATGAGCCTTCGCGGGTGATCCACTGCGCGGTCGCGTAGCCCTGTTCGATTGCCACGGGGTAGCGTCGCTCGGGCGAGTTCGGATATTCGATGAACGCAAGCGCCGCGTTCGCGCCGACCGCGAGCTCGCGCACGAGCCGGTCGTGAGTGCCGGCGTTGCCGAGTATCCAGCCGCCGCCGTGCATGTAGACGATCGCGGGCAGGTCGCCCTCGGCGCCTTGCGGTTTGATGATCCGCACGTGTGCGTCGCCAAAGGCGGAGGGCACGGTGATCCATTCCTCGTCGATCGGCAGCTTCTCGACCGGCCCGGCCTGAAGGTCGTTGAGGACCTTGCGGGCGTCCGCGTAGCCCAGCTCGTAGACGAACGGTGGTTTTGAGGTGGCGTCGGCGAGCTCCTGCACGGCGGGCTCGAGAACGACCTTGTTGGACACTACGGACATGGGGTCGTGCTCCTTGATGGAGGATGGTTAATCCGACTGACTCTTCTAGCGGCCGATGACCGCGTCGGTGATGGCGTCGATCCCGGCGAGCCTGTCACCGAGCTCCTCGCTGAGGGCATAACGAGCCGCCAGCGCGCGCGGTGCCGTGTAACTCAGTCTCGTCTGGTGCCCGTCCAGCCACACCAGCACCTTCAGGGGTAGGTCGAGGGCGGCGAGCGGCGAGGCCTGCATGACCTGCGTCCCGGCTTCCGGGCTGCCGAAGATGACGACCTTCGTGTCCCGCAGCGTGAGACCGACCGCCTCCGCTTCACCGCTGTGATCGATGACGGCGAACAGCTTGAGTCCCTTGGCCGCGACGATCGCACACAGACGAGCGACCGTGTCGGTCACCGACCACGGGCTCAGCTTCGTGACGACTTGTGCCGTGGCAGCCTCGGGTGTGGCTAGGTTCGCGTTCATCGCTCGCTCCTCGTCACCAGATCGGGTGCGCTCAGCTCAAGACTCGGGACAACGTCCGCGGCAGTTGCGTCCTCGGCCATCTCCACGCGCCCCCGCGGCACGCGCCGGACCGCGACGATAAACGTTGCCGCCATGACGCCCGCCATGATGTAGAAGACGGTCTGGGTCGAGTGCGCGAACGCGAGCTGGACGTCGTGCACGAGCGCGTGTGGCTGTCCGGTGCTCGATCCTGACGCGGACCCCCCCAACCCGAACGAGCCGGCGACCCTGTGAGCAACCCCGCTTGGTACGCCTGCCTTGGTGAGCGCGCCGGTGACGTTGGTGTTCACCCTGTGGATGAGGATCGTGCCGAGGACCGCCAGGCCGAGGCTGGCTCCGAAGTTGCGGGCGGTCTGAGTGATGCCGGTCGCCTCGCTGTAGGCGGTGCTCGGGACACGGTTGACTGCGTCGGTGCTCGCCGGGGTGAGCATCAACCCGATCCCGCCGCCGGCGATCGCCACGTAGAGCCATTGCTTGCTCAGCGACAGGTCCGTGAGCTTCCCGGCCAGCAGGAAGAACCCGACCGCGCTGATCGCGCAACCAAAAACGATCGCGGGTCTGGCCCCGCCGCGGTCGAGGATCCGCCCCCCGACCTGGGAGGCGACCACGTAACCGAGGAAGAAGTACAGGAGGTAGAGCCCGGCCTGTGACGAGGTCTTCCCCAGCGAGACCTGCGAGTAGACGCTGGCGAAGAAGAAGAACGGGACGAAAACCACCGACATCAATCCGAGGACGGCCGTGTCGGCGGCAAACCCGCGGTCGGAAAAGATCCGCAGCTGGAGGAGCGGCTCGGGCGTGCGCAGTTCCCAGCGGACGAACGCGACCATCAGGAGCATCCCGACGATCAGCGACACCCACGTCGCCGGGCTGCTCCAGCCCCACACGCTCGACTGCTGAAATCCGAGCACGACCAGACCCATGGCGCCGGAGATCAGGACCGCGCCGCGGTAATCCAGGCGGGTGTCCTGGATCTCCGTTTCCCGGCAGCTTCTCCGGATCAACAGCAGCGCGATGATCGCGACAGGAACATTGATCCAGAAGATCGAGCGCCAGGTCCACTGCGTCAGATAACCGCCGGCGATCGGGCCGATCGCCGTGAGTCCCCCCGCGACCCCGAAGAAGATGGCCATCGCCCGTCCGCGCTCGCGCAGCGGGAACGCCGAGACGACGATTCCCACGGCCGCGGGGAACAGCAACGCCGCGCTCGCACCCTGAAGGATCCGAAAGCCAATGATCCAAGCCTGAGCCGCGCTCCCCTTCGGCGTGAAGCCGCATGCGGCTGAAGTGAGCGCGAAGCCGGTCACTCCGAGTATCACCATCCGCCGGCGCCCGCGCGCGTCGCCCAGCTTCCCGCCCAGGGCAAACAGCGCCGACAGCGCGAGCAGATACCCGTTGATCACCCACTGGGCTCCCGTCGCGGACAGCGACAGCTCCCGCTGAATCTTCGGGATCGCAATCGCGACGATCGTCTGATCGATGAACGTCATCCCGACCGCGAACACCATCGCGGTCAGCACCAGCTTTCGGTTCGAGCTCATAGGGTCACCTTCAAGACAGGCAGCGGACGGGTGTTCCGCTGCGCCCCGGCGACCTCCCGGCTGACATCGTCGCGCGCCTTGGCGCCCGCGAGCAAGACCGGTTCTAGATGGCCTATGCCGCTATCGAATCGCGAGAGGCAGGTTCTCTGCCCGCCGGCCGAAGCGCTCCCGGGCGACGCGCACGAACCACTGCACTTCGTTCCGGTCGATCCGCGCAGGCTCGGCCACCAGCACAATGTCGAAGCGCGGAGCGTCCTTAACCGGCCGGTAGACGATGTCCGGGCGCTGGTAGTACATGGCCGCGCTCGTCGGCGCCCAGGCGAGCCCCTCGCCAAGCAGGACGGCCTCCAGACCCTCCTCCATGTTCCGAACGGCTGAACCGCGCGCGTCGTCCGCCGAGCTTGCCTGGCGAAGCATCGTCTCCGTCTCAAGGTCCGCCATCGTCAAGGTTTCGTGGCCAGCAAGCGGGTGGTTCGCGGGCAGCGCCACAAGGCTCGGGTCCTCGGCGAGATGGAAGATCGTCGGGCCGGGTGACCAATCCGCCGCGCGGACCACAGCAACATCGACGGTTCCATCCAGCGCCCGGCTCGGGTCAGCACTGCAGTCCACGCGCTTGGTGCCCAGCCCGACCTCTGGATGCAGTGCGGCAAACGCGCGGACGAGTTCGCTGATGTCCACCCCGGGCTGAAAGCCGACCGTCAGGAGCAAGTGCTGGTGCGCAGCTGCCTGAACCCTTCGACGCGCGGCCGACGCCCGCGTGAGCAGCGCGGTTCCCTCCTCGACGAGCACGCTTCCAGCATGGGTCAGCTCGACGCGCTGAGAGTCCCGCTCAAGCAGCTGCACGCCCAACTCGGCTTCGAGCGCCTTCACCGCTCGGCTCAGCGCGGGTTGGGCGACGAACAGCTCGCGACCAGCCTGGGCGAAGCTCAAGTGGCGGGCCACTGCCAAGAAATACCGCAGCTTCCGCAGGTGGAGGTCCGCGTTCGCATCACAAAGCCACGCGTCGATCGGCCCGCTTCCGTTTTGATTTACCTCGCGCACCAGCCAACGACAGAAGCTACTCCCAAACTGGAGTGCGGCCCAGCGGTTTCGTTACGACCCGCCTGGCAAGCTTCCGCAAAAACTCCGAAAGGTTCACCGTCGGGATGCTTCCAGAGCCAACACAGATCCGCCCGCGGCCCCAGCCCCAGAACGACGGTGACCGACTTGAGGGCCGCCCAGTCGGCACGCTCGCCGGCGTTCGCGATGCCGGGCCGTCGAGCGCAAGTTCCTCGAGCAGCGCCTCCATTGAGCCGTCATCAGACACCACCCGTCGTTCACGATCGCTTCGACCGCCCCAGACGCCCGCGTCCGACGACCGTTTCGGCGACGGACCAGGGGTCAGCCAGCGCCAGCGCCGAACTATCGCTCGGCCACGGTTGGGATCGTCGGCGCCGCGAGCAGGGAACACGTGCCCTGCAGTCCGCGCATTTCGAAACGCGCGGGCAATTATTGGTGAGTACCGCCGCGGGTCGAAAGCGGGTCTTCGGAGGGCTACAGCGACGAGAACAGCGGGATCCCGGCCGCGTCTCATGAGATTTGTTATGCGATCCGATGCGCCTCGCGCTCGACGGCGTGTTCAGGCGCCGCAACCGGGGCGACTTGTGGGTGCGGCCGGTGCGCAGTCTGGCGAGGACGCAGGCGGAGGAAGCGTGCGGCTCCGAGTGCGGTGTTCCAATTCGCCCACGCTGGCTGAGTAGCGAGCCGGTCGAGGGAAATAGGTAGCCGGCGATCGCGGAAATCCCGAAGAGGATGTAGCTGAGCAGGTTGATCGATGGTTCCGACCAGCCGGAGCAGCCTCACCCTTGCCCTCTGACTCCGAGTCGTGCCGCCTCCAACATCGGCAACCAGCTGCTGGCGATGGGAAGGTTGTCGATCTTGAGGGTCGGTCGGCCGAGGACGTACGTGTACCACCCAGGACCCTCGCAGCCGTCCTCTAGATAGTGGATCTGCCAGTCGTCGATCCGAACCGCGGCGGTCATGAGTTGACCAACGCGTTCGTCCCGCCGGAGAGGAGGTCTTTCATGAGGATGGGGAGTCTGAGTATGCAAGCCAGCGGCACATATGCCCCGAGTGCCGGCTGCAGGTAGCGCCCGTCATTCCGGTCGTTGTGGGTAATAACCGTTGCGGCCAACTCGACATGCTCGAGGCTGACCGACTCGCGCGCGTGGTCGAGCTGTTGCGCGGCCATGTCCAGAGCGCCAAGCGTGTCGTGCTCGAGCTCTTTGAGCGATTCTTGGAGTTGGTGGCGTGCTTGCTGCATCTCGCTCCCATACGCGGCGAAAGGCCGCCTCGTCGATTCTCTGCTGAGAACCGTCTTCGACGACCTTCCGTCTTCAGTCATAGTCCTAGTCGCCGACGCCGCCGACATCCGCGATTGCTACCCACGTCCATGCGGCAGTCACGCAAGCTTGAATGCGGCGCGAAGGACTCAAATCGCGGCTGATCGCGCGCGCGTGGATCGCCGTCGGCTGCGAGCGGACGAGGCGAGGCTGACGTTCACTGAACAAGGATGCCTCGCCGAGGCGTCGGAGGCGGGCGGGCCGGAGCCGAACGCTTGAGCTTGGGCGTCCCGTTGGTCGTTCGAGGAGCCGGGTTTCGCGCTGATCCGAGTGTTGCCGCGCCGGCTGCAGACTGCACGTGCCGCCGTGAGCGCAGGACTGCCGATCACCGCTGACTGCTCCGTCAACGGTGAAGCAGTCCGCCGAGCGATGCAGCGGACGCTGCAAGTCGCCGGCGTCCGTGGAGAGTGGCGGGAAGGGTTCACGTCCTAGCGGCGTGAGACGGCGACGGCGGTGCCGATCACGAGCGAGAGCGCGACGAGCGCTCCGATGGCGCTGAGTCCGGTGACGCCGGTGCTCTGGCGCTGGTGATCAGCCCAGGCGATGAAGCCAAGCGGGATCACGACGGACAGGACGATCAGCGTGGAGCGCAGTATCACGCGGCCGTAGTGGCCGGGTTCCTTGGTGTGTTTGGCGGCGTCGATCGCGGCTTGGGCTTTGTCGGGGTCGCTTTCGAGGTAGATCAGTGCTCGTCGTCCGAGTCGCCGCGCATTGGTGTCGCAGCCCCAGGCCATCGCGAGCATGAAGGTGACGGGTAGCACCCAGGTGATTACCCAGATTGTGAACGCGACCATGCAGGCGAAGACGGTCTTCAGGCGCGGATGGGCCGTCTGCTTGTCCTTGGCGGAGGAGCCTGAGAGGAACCCGCCGAGGATCAGGAGCACGTAGCCGGCGCGTACCCAGGTGCGGAGCGGGCGGCGCTTGGTCGGCTTCGCGGGCACCGGGACGGCTTGCGTTTCGAGCAAGGCTGCGCGGGCGGCGTCGATCGTCGGATGGACGCCGCGAAGCGCGAGTATTTCCGCGGTCGCCTGGAGTTCTCGCGGATCGCGGTCATAGAGCGCCGCCGTGCGGAGCAGCATGCGGGCCTCCTGCCGGAGGTACGCCACGTATCCGGGGATGAGCGCGATCAGAAACGGCGATCCGGCAACCGCACCGTCGATCGCCGCGGCGCGGGCGCTCTTGGCGCGTTGTTCGTCGGCGATCACCGGGCGTGGAACGTCGGGCCGCTCCTGCCGGACTCGCTGGGCCCACTGGAGCGAAGGTTCGGCGAGGCGCTGGGTGTTGTGCAGCGCGAAGCGCTCGGCGGCGTGCTCGGGGTCGCGGTAGGCAGCGACGGCGAGCTGCCGCCACTCCGAATGCCTGTCCTTGGTCTGTCCAGGGTCTTCGGGTGGTGGCGTGTCGTCGGTTGCCGGGGCTGCCCCGCTGCCTGCCGCTGGTGGCTGGGCGTGGTCTCGGGGCGTGCTCATGTCCGTGGGGTGGTCGGGGGAGCCCGGAGCGGCATCAGGCCGCGGCTTCATGCCGGCTGTGGTGTCGTTTTGGCGGCGGTGCGTTTTTGGAGTTGGTTGACGAGCAGCATTACGAGCAGGGCGAGGCCGACGCCGAGGAAGGTGTAGAGCACACGTTGCCCTTCGGCGCCCAGGTTCGAGGGGTGGTGGGACACGCCGCTCGCGACGAGTACGCATCCGGCGATCGCGGCCGCGTAGAGCGTGTAGTTGACCCCTCGGATCGATCCTCCGATCGCAGCGAGGACGACGAGGATCACCTCAAGCGCGACCTTGCTGTGGATCGTCAGTAGGCATAGCGAGGCGATCGCGGCGCCGATGGTCGCGCCGATCAGGCGCTGCTCGGCGACCAGCGTCGATTCGGCGAGGCTTGACTTCATGGCGACGATCGTCGCGATCGGCATCCAGTAGGCGTTCGGGAGATGCAATCCGAAGGCGATCGCGACCGCGATCGAGACCGTGAGCGCCCGGATCACCGAGAAGGCGATGATCGGCTTCGTCAGCTCGCGCGGCGAGATGTCCCCCGGGATCTCTGGGATCGGCTGCGGACGCGAACCACGACCGCGCGCCAGCCAGCCGATCAAGGCGATCGCGACCCACAGCGCAACCCCCGCCACCCACGCCAGCATCTGCGCCCAGGTGTGGCTCGTATACCCATCGAGCTTGTAGGAGGCCGGTAGGCCGATCGCGATGATGAACCAGCAATTGAGCACGTACCCGGCCATGTACCGGTGCAGGCCGTACTTGACCGACAGCCCGCCGAGCACCGTCACGACAAACGCGGCGAGCACGACCAGCTCCCACGCCTTCTCACCGATCGCGAACCCGAGGCCCGTCAACAACGCGCCGATCGCCGCGAACAGCCCCATGCGCGAGGCGCGGTAGCCGAACTCACCGCCCGGGTCGCTCACACCCGCGAACAGCGCCGCCAACGCGAGGGTCACCCAGTACACGCTCCACCCGGCCGCCTCCATCACGATCAAGGACCCGCCGAGAACGGCCAAGATGATGAGCGCTCGCGGGACGTTGAGCCCCTTGGGGTTGAGCTCGAACACCTTCGACAGCGGGCTCATGCGTTCTCCCCTCTCGACGAGGTGGTAGCGCCGCTGACCGCAGACGGCCGGGAGAGGCAGGAGGTGACGGTCGCCTCGAGCTGATTCGTGTCGATGCTGCCTGCCGCGCCGATCGCGACGATTTGGGTTCGTGGGGTCCGGTGACCCCATTCCTCCTCCAGTGAGATGTCGACGCGCCGGCCGACCACCTGCAGCACGACTCGTCGCCGAGGCGAGTCGGCGGCGTAAACCACGCCCTTGGCGCGGTAGATGCTCCCGGGCAACCGACGCATCGTTTCCCGCAACGCCTCCAGCCCCAGTGGCTGGTCCGTTTCATAGCTCCAGGTGCTGAACAGCTTCGAGTGGTCGTGGTCGTGGTCGTCGCGACACGTGGGGTCGCTGCAGCGGTGGTCAGCGGCTGGCGAGTCGGGAGTGACCCGCGCGGGATCTAAGCGGCCGACACCCAGCAGGATCTGGTGGGGCACCTCGCAGTAATTGGTCTCGACGATGCGCAGGCGGTTGAAGTGGTCGTCGAGCCACGCCCGTACCTTCTCGACGCGCTCCGGGCCGGCCAGGCCGACCTTGTTAAGGATCAGCATGTCGGCGAACCCGACCTGGTGGAGCTTGAGCTCGATCAGCGCGGGGTACTCGGGATGCGCGAAGACCTGGTCGGCGTCGACGACGCAGATGATGCTGTCAAGCCGGATCCGGTCGCGCAGATTCGGGTCGTTGAAGGTGATGAACAGGCCGCCGGGGTCCGCCACGCCACTGGCTTCGAGCAGGATGTACTCGATCGTCTCCGGGCGCTCGAGCAGGGCGACGACCGACTCGATCAGATCGTCGCGGATCTGGCAGCAGACGCAGCCGTTGGCGAGGCTCATCATGTTGCCGTCGACCCCGATGACGAGCTCGGCGTCGATGTTGATTGAGCCGAAGTCGTTGACGAGTACGCCCACGCGCAGTCCGTGGTCCCCGGTCAGCATGCGATTGAGCAGCGTCGTCTTGCCCGCGCCGAGAAACCCGGTCAGGACCGTGAGCGGAACCGCGGTGCCGTTGTTGTCGACGATTTCCATGGTGTGAGGTCCCGACGCGCCGCGCCCGCTATTTGACGAGTGCGCTGACATCGATGCCCATGACCTGGGCCATCGCGAGGAGATCGACCTCCTGAGGATCGTCGAGCTTGGTCACCGGCTCGCGATAGACGTCGGGCGGGTAGTACTTGCGCGGGTCGATCTCGAGGTCGCGCGTCAGCTGCTCCTGCTGTTCCTCGCGCGGCAACCGGGGCTGGGGGACGATGCCCTTGCCCGTGGCCAACGGCAACGGGTCGCCGAACAACACGGTCGGGTTCGGGAACGACTGGCCCGCGAAACCCGGCAGCGCTGCCTCGCGGTGCCAGATCGCGTCCTTGGTCACGTTGACGACCACGACGTCCGGCGCGCCGTACAGGAACAGTCCGTCCCAGTGGGCGCGAACGTCAGCGCTGGTCTCGTTCAACGTGTCGTTGTCGAACGCGATGTGGGTGATCATCCCGCAGCGCGGGTTGACCTGCTTGATCAGATACCCCGCCGCGTAGGTCAGCGTGTGGTGGATATCGACGGTGTAGTTGTAGAGAAACTCCGGCAGCCCGTACTTGTAGAGATTCAGGCGCGCGAGGTCGGGCTGGGACTCGGTGACGAACACGTCAGCACCCTTGGCGTACTTGGCGGTCAGCTCGTCGGGCCGCCCGTCGCCGGTCCACACGAACGAGAGGCCGTTCCAGTCCAGCCGGTAGGCCGAGGCGCCGTCCTTGGCGTGCGAGCGCCGCCAATGCCGGATCGTGACGCCATTCTTCTCATAGCAGATGCCGTTCTCGTCCTTCCAGTCGAACTCGTTGACCTCGACCTCGTAGCCGTCGCCGATCGGGCACGCGTCGAACGCCTCCAGATGCCACTTGAGCATCTGCTTCATGCCGCCAACCATGCCCTTGGTCCCGAGCTCCGGCGTACGCCCTGACGGGCCGGTCACCCGCAGCGGCTGCTTCCACCGCCCACCCCAGGCCGAGAACGGGAGCAGGTAGGACAGGTCGTG
>Ga0335078_10005149_pt1 | contig 19333 bp, 19 predicted proteins | sample Lox_Sample_32_FD_206711 | JGI IMG/M metagenome (GOLD analysis project Ga0335078, IMG submission 206711) | Soil microbial communities from Loxahatchee National Wildlife Refuge, Florida, United States - Lox_Sample_3.2 | ecosystem: Environmental > Terrestrial > Soil > Wetlands | place: USA... | reverse complement strand
GGATCCCCGAGGGGGTCGAGTTCGTCCCCCGGGAGAACCTCCGGGCGACGGAAGTGCTGTCGGACGGGGCGCACGCGCTGCTCGCCGCACCGGGACTGGAGGCGTGCGGCTTCACCGACAACCCGATTCTGATCGCGCACCTGAAGCAGTTCCTCGAGATGGTGCTCGAGAAGGGTCCCGAAGAATCGCCGTCGTGACGCTGTCGCCCCCGGCCGCTCCTCGGACCCGCGAACCTCCGGCCGAGCGGGTCCGCCGACGGCTCGTGGCGGCGGCGGGGGTGGACGTGGCCCGTCAGATGCCGGACGGCTACCATCGGTTGGGCCGGGTCCTCGTGATCCAGCTGCCGGCCCTGCTTGCTCCGTACGAGGAACTGCTCGGCGCGGCCTGGCAGACCGAGCTCGGGGTCGAGACGGTGCTCGTGAAGGCGGGTCCGATCGAAGGGGAGCTGCGGACCCCCCGGCTCCGTCGGATCTCGGGTGACGGGACCGAGACGGAGGTCGTCGAGTACGGGGTCCGCTGGCGTTTCGATGCCGCCCGGATCATGTTCGCCGCCGGGAACCGGACCGAGCGGCGGCGCATGGCTCGGCTGGTCCGGCCGGGCGAGACCGTCGTCGACCTGTTCGCCGGGATCGGCTACTTCTCGATCCCTGCCGCGCTTCCCGGCCGGGCGGAGAAGGTCTGGGCGGTCGAGAAGAACCCGTTGTCGGTACGTTACCTGCGCGAGAACGCGGTGCTGAACAGCGTCGCCGACCGGCTCGTGATCGTCCCCGGAGACAACCGGACCGTCGACCTGGCGGTCGGTAGCTTCGACCGCGCGGTCCTCGGCTACCTGCCGAGCGCTCTACCGTGGGTTCCCCGGGCGGTGGAGCTCCTCCGACCCGGCGGTGGCTGGGTCCACGTGCATATGGTGCTGGACGCCCGCGCCCCTCTCGCGGATGCGGCGTCCGCCGTCGAGTCGGCGGCCGGCACGGCGGGTGCTCGGGCGACCGAAGCGAGCCGGGTACGGGTCGTGAAACCGTACGGGCCGGGCCGCAACCACGTCGTCGTCGACGCTCGGTTCGCGCGACCGCGCTAGCCGAAGCGCGCTGCCGGAGCCTGCGGCGCGAGCTCCTTCAGGACGATGGGGAACGCCTTCGCGAACCGTTCGATGTCGGACGGGGGGTTCGAGAACGAGAGGCGGACGAACCGGTTCCCGTGGGTGGGCGAGAGGTAGTTCCCCGCGCGGACGAACACGCCGTGGCGACGGAGCATCGCGTCCTGGACCGCGTCGGGTGTTGCGCCGGTCGGCGCGATATCGATCACCATCATGTTCGCCCGGGAGGGGTAGACGGGGAGCGTCGCGCCCGGAACGGTCGCGACGACGTCCCGGATCCGCGCTCCGTTCGCGCGCGTCTGGCGGACCACCTCGCCAATCCACTGGGACTTCGACTTGAGGGCGGCGAGCGCCGCGGCCTGCGCGAGCACGTTGACGCCGAGGTCGTTCGTGTTGAACCGTCCGATCTTCGCCAGAAGCTCCGGGCGTGCGTAGAGGCCCCCGAGACGTAGGCCGGCGAGGCCGCAGTTCTTCGACACCGACCAGATCGTGACGGTCTCTTCCGGGGCGAACTGCGCCGCGAGCGCGTGACCGTCCGAGAAGTCCCGGTACGTCACGTCGTTGAGGAGGGTCAGGTGGTGGTCGTGCGCGATCTCCGCGATCGCTCGCACCTCCTCGCGCGGGTACCCCGAGCCAAGCGGGTTCAGCGGGTCGATCAGGAGGATCATCTTCGTACGCGGGCCGATCGCCTCCCGGACCCGGTCGGCCGTGAGCCGGTACGGGGGGCGGTAGATGTCGAGGTTGTTCGTCTTCGCGCCGCACAGCTCAACGAACCGGTGGATGATGAGGTAGCTCGGGTCGGAGGCGATGACCTCGTCACCGGTTGAGAGCAGCGCCCGGGTCGTCATGTAGAGCGCCTCGGTCCCGCCGCCGGTGAGGAACGGGTTCATCCCCGGCACCGCGAACTCTTTCGCGATCGCTTCGACGAGCTCCGGGTCTCCCGTCGCGAGTGGATACCCTTCGTACCGTCGCTCCCGGACGGCCTTCTCCACGGCCGCGCGAACGAACTCGGGGGGCACGAGGTGGTTCGTGTTCTGGCTCATCCAGGCGATCTCATCGTGGTGCGCATGCGCGTAACGGAACGCGTCGGAAGCGGGAGTCGACACGAGCGTACCACCGGGATTCCGTGCTTAACGGCTTTGGTGAAATCCGGTCCCCGCTTCCGCCAGAAACGTCGTGACGATACCGGCCGATTGCGGCCGCGTGACGACGCGGGGGAATCCGCACTGACCGAGGAGCACGCCGAACGAGACCCGGTCGGGGAGCGACTTCAGCGACCGAGGAAGATACCGGTACGGGCCGGCGCTTCCGACCGCCCCTCCGAGCCAGGGAACGACCCGGTCGAAGTACGCGTGGAACAGCCGGTTCACGGTCGGAGACGCCGGCTCGGTGATCTCAAGGGTGAGGAAGACGCCGCCCGGCCGCAGCACCCGTCGGACCTCCCGGAACGCGGCGCCGAGGTCGGACAGGTTTCGCGCGACGAACGCGTTCGTGACGAGGTCGAACGTCCCGTCGGGGAACGGCAGCCGGAGCGCGGTCGCGCGCGCGAACTCGAGACGCGAGCGCTCGGGGCGATCGTCGGAGGACCGCGCGGCGTTCTCGAGCATCGCCCGCGTGAAGTCCGCTCCCACCACGCGCGCCGACCCGTAGTGACGAGCGGCGAGCCGTGCGAGCTCCCCGGTCCCGCAGCCGATGTCGAGGACGAGGTGGACCGGACCGGGAGCGCGGAAGCGGTCGAGGTCCCAGAGCGCGCGCGGTCGCCACAAGAGGTCGTTCCCGAGCGAAGCGACGTGATCGAACCACTCGTACCCGTGGGCGATGTGCGTGAACATCCGGCGCACGTCGCGCTCGAACGTGGGGAGGGAACGGTCGGGGAGCGGGGAGCCGTCCGCCGCGCTCGGCCCGCCGCGGTTCGGAGGCCCCATCGGGCCGGCCACTCAAGCGGCCGCCATAACGGTGGGGGTCAGGGCTGGTTCCCGATGGACTGCTCGAGATGGTCGAGCCGCTCGGCGAAGTCGGGGCGGAAGTTCGCCACCCCGCTCTCGCGGGCCTCCACGAGCCACCGACGCGCCTCGGCTCGCTCCCCCCGGCCGGCAGCGAGGTGGGCGAGGCGGAACAGCATCTCGGAGATCTCGGCGGCGATGCGCAGTTCGCGCGCCTTCCCGAGCGCGTTCCGGTAGTGGGCTTCGGCGGCCATCGTGTCCCCCTCGGCCTCGGCGATCATCCCCTCGGTCATGACGAGCTGCTGGTCGCCGAGCTTGTCCCCGATGGGGCCAAGCACCTGGAGCGCCCGAGCGTACGCGGGTTTCGCGAGCTCGGGATGGCCGAGCTCCGCTTGCCACTGGGAGAGGTTGAGGTTGCAGTAGCCGATCCAGATCGGCGAGCGGGACCGGTCCGCCGACTCGATCGCCAGCGTCAGGTCGCGGATCGCGTCCTTCGGCCGGCCCGTATGGTACTCCGCGACCGCCTGGTTCATGAGCACTCGAGCACGAGCCGCGTGCTCCCCCGCGGTCGCGAACAGCTCCGCCGCCCGGCCGTAGAGCGCGAGGGCGGGGTCGATCTGCGTGGCGCCGACCGGATACAGCGTGTTCGCCAGGTCGACGAGCGCGTGTCCGAGCTCGAGGGGAGAACCCTCCCTCTCGGCGATCTCAACCGCGGCGCGTTGGTGGCCGATCGCCCGGTCGAACTCGCCCCGCCGCCACGCCACGGTCCCGAGCACCCGGTGGCCGGCCATCAGGTCCCGCGGCGTGCCGACCTTCTCGAGTCGTTCGATCGCTTCCGTGGAGAGGGCCTCGGCGGACTCGTACTCGCTCCGGGTCGCGCGCGTCTGGGCGAGGGCAAGGAGGGCGCGACCGAGCTCAAGGTCCGCGTTCCCCTGGCCACGGGCTAGGGTCACCGCCTCGGTGAGAAGCTCGTCGGAGCGCGCGAGCACCCCGAGCTCCTCGAGAAGGCGTCCCTGCTCGGTGAGGAGACGGACCGCCACCCGCGGGTCGCGCTCGGGCCGACGCCGCTCCGCCTCGAGGGCACGGGCGACGTGGGAGACGGCGGTCTCGAACGCGTAATCGCGGGTCGCCGTGCGGGCGGCCTTCACGTTGTACTCCACGGCCTTCTCGTCGTCGCGGCCCAGGTAGAAGTGCCGGGCCAGTTCGGAATCGGTGACACCGTGCTTGCCCTCGAGCGCCCGGCCCGCGCGCGCGTGCAGGATCCGTCGTCGGGTCTCGGTGAGCCCGGCGTAGAGGTCGCGTCGGACCGGCTCGCTCACGAACTCGTAGACCTCGCCACCCTTCTCGCGCACGAGCCCGTCGTGGACGAGCCGGTCGAGGCTCTCGGTGACCCCTTCCTCCCCGATCCCCGCGACGCTCGCCAGGTCGGCGAAGTGGAACTCCTTGCCCAGCACGGCGGCGTAGGTGAGGACGCGGCGCTCGCGGTCGGCGAGCGTGCGCGCGCGCTCGAGCAGCATCTCGGTCACGCCCCGACCGGCGCCCTCGACCGCTTTCGACGGGGCCGCCGACCCGGTGGAGATCCGCACGAGCTGCTCGATGAACAGAGGGTTCCCTTCGGTCTGAGCGTGCCACCGACGGACATCGTTTCGGTCGGGGGCCCGGCCCCCCAGGATCCACCGAACGAAGTCCTCCACCTCGACCACGTTGAGCGGCCGGACCGGCATCGTGAGGACGCTGGCCGCGCCGGAGAGCGTCTCGACCGCATCGCGGGTCCGTTCGGGGAGGTCCGCCGAATCGGCGAGGGTCGCCACGAAGGCGATCCGCCGCTTCGGGAACTCGCTCGCGAACAGGTGGAAGAACTCGAGCGTTGAGCTGTCCGCGAAATGGAGGTCGTCAACAGCGATCAGCATCGGCCGGTCCTGGGCGCGTTCCAGCAGGTGCTGCTCGAGGCGTGCGAACAGCTCCTCCCGGCCCGTGCCGAGACCGTCCACGACGGTGAGCGCTGTGGGCGCCAGGGTCTGGTCCAGGTCCGCGGACGGCGAGGAGCTCGAACTGCCCCCCCGGCTCCGCGATGCGCCGGGCATCGGAGGAGGGGGGAGACGCGGTGCCGCCCAGAGGGAGGTAGGCACGCTATCGGCCGGGCTCTTCTCGGACTCGAGAAGCTCGCGCAGCAACGAGAACGCGGGCGGCAGCTCTTCGGGGAGGGCGCGACCGGTGAGAACAGTGAACCCTCGCTTCGAGGCCCGTTCGACCAGCGCGTTGAGGATCCGTGTTTTGCCTACGCCGCCCGGCCCGACCAGGAGAAGGCCAGTACCGGCGCCGTCCTGGGTCCGCTCGAGCAGGCGGTCCGCCTCCTCGAGGACCTCTTCCCGTCCAAAGACCGGGGGCGGGGCCGGGCCTCGCGCGGCACGCGTCGGAATCATCGGAGAATCCAGCGCGTTCGTCCTTTAAAATGCTGGTCCGTCGGCGGGGCGAGAGGAACCGCCCGCGGCCGGGGCCGTCGAAGCCCGGTTCGTCGGCGGGACAACGCCGAGCTGCTCTCCAAGCTCGAAGAACGCGGGGGCGAGGTACGGTCGCAGCTCGGGAAGCCCGAGGTCGGAGGCGATCGTGTAGGCCCGTCGGGCCCCGTCGAGGTCCCGGGTCTTGTGGCGCAATCGAGCGAGACGGTACGCCGCCTCGGCCTCGTCCGCGGGAAGCTCGTGCCGTCGGCAGATCTCGACCGCCGATTCGTACGCCCGTTCGGCCTCCTCCCAGAGGCCCCGGCGTTCGGCGATCGACCCGCGGTTCACTTCGACCCAGCCGCGTCCGAGCTCGTCCGCGGTGTGCTCGAGAAGACGTCCCACTTGCTCATTGTCCCGCTCCGCGTCGTCGATCTGACCGAGCGAGAGCCGCAGCTCCGCGCTCGCGACCAGGGCGCGGGCGGCCGAGCGACTGTCGTGGGCGACCTCGGCCATCTCGGCGGCCTTGTCGAGGAACTCTAGCCCCTCTTGGGGGTGCTGTTCGCCGACCGTCGTGCCGAGGTTCAGGTACGCGCGCGCCAGCTCGTCCTCGTCGCCGGGACGGCGGAGGCGGTCCACCGCCCGCTCGTACCAGAGGACCGCCTCCGCGCGGACATCGGGACCGAGCTCCGAGAAGGCGTTCGCGATATCGATGGCGAGGCTCCCGAGGGGCCGAGGTTCGTGACTATCGGTGAGGAGGTCGAGCGCCTGGAGGCACTCGTCCAGCGACTCCCGGTACGCTCCACGGCGGAACGCGATGCGCGACAGCAGCCGGTGGGACTGCGCCATCCCGGTGCGGTCTCGGGCGTCCTCGAAGAGCCGCAGAGCCTCCGTGCCCCGCGTGACGCTCGCATCGAGGTCGAGGGTCTCCCGCGCCACCTCCGCTCGGGCGAGCAAGAGGCGGGCGCGGACCCGGGGCGCTTCGGTCCCCAGCCGCTCGAGCGCCTCCGTGAACCTCAGGTCCGCTTCGCGGAAGTTGCCGAGCGAGTAGTAGAGGTCCCCCAGATTCTCGGCGATCTGGGCCTGCTCGCTCCAATGGTCTCCTGGAAGCGAAGCAAGGTCGAGGAGCACCCGTTCGAGATGGTGGGTCGCCACTTCGGGCTCTCCGGCCGCTCGGGCGGCCTCGGCGGCCCGACGGTTGTACTCGTAGGACTTGGACGGCACCTTGCCGAGGAAGTAGTGCCGCCCGAGCTCCGTCAGCACGGCGAGGTCGGGGTTGGGATGCGAGCGTTCGAGCACTTCGCCGATCTTGCGGTGGAGGACCCGGAGTCGGCTCTCGGTGAGGGACCGGTAGATCCGGGCCCGATACTCCTCCTCGGCGAAGGCGAACCGTTCGCCGCCGGCGCGTTCGACGAACACGCCGCGGTGGACCAGGCGTTCGATCTCCTCCGCGAGCGCTTCCTCCTCCATGCCCATCGCTCCGCGAAGGAGCGCGAAGTCGAAGTCCGAGCCGATCGCGCTCGCGTACGCCACGATCCGATGCTGTTCGGCCGTGAGCGACTCGAGCGACGGTACCGGGGTGGCTCCGGGACGTCGTTCGCCAGCTCCCGGGTCGGCCATCGCTCCAAGTTACTCTTCGGTCGGGATTAAACCCCTGCCGATGGAGGGCGGTGGGACGGGTCCCGGTCCCCGGCGCTCCCGCAAGGGTTATCTAACGCGCCCAAGGTCGGCGGCGCACCATGGCGAGCGCCGAACCGAGCACGCCCTCCGCTCCCGCGCCTCGCGTCCGGAGCATGTCGATCACCCGGCGCGTCTCCTTTTGGGGGTTCGCGACCCTCGTCGTGTTGGCGGTCGCTCTCTACGTCTGGTGGGGCGTCGCCTTCGGAGTCTGGGTCGACAACGGCGAGTACGCTGTGGTGATCACCATGCTCCTCTTCGGGCTCGCCGGCATGTGGCTCGTCCTGCCGAACCCGCCAGCGCCCCCCGCTCCGCCGCCCTGACCGGGGCACGGACTATAGCTGTCGACCGGCGAGCGCCCAGCGCGCGCCGTCCGCAGAACCGCATACGATGCACTGGCTCGGAACGTCGAGCGTGAGCGGAAGTGCGCTCTCCGGGGTTCCGAGGAGGCCGCCCTCGAGCGCGGTCTCGACGGAGTGACCGCACTCTTCCTTGCCACACCAGGCGACGATCGCGACATGCGCGAATCCCTTCAGCTCATCGAGCGACCGGACGACCCGGAACTCCTCCCGGTAGCTCGCGAGGGCGCGGTCGTAGAGCGCCCGGTCGAACTCCTCGAGCCGGCGGTCGACGTCCGCCTCGAGCGTGCCGAGCGCCACGATCTCCTTACGTCCGAGCCGATCGACGGCCGTGGCCGTCCGGGCCGTCGCCTCGCGCCGGCCGATCTCGAGCCGCAGCGGGACCCCTTGGAGCTCCCACCGGTAGTACTTCGCTCCCGGGCGCTCGTCCCCGGAGTCCAGGTGGACGCGTCGGCCGTGCTTCGCGAGACGCTCGACAACCTCCGCGGCGGTCGACTCGGGTCCAGGGCCTGCCCCCGCGCTCGGAATAGGGACGACCACGACCTCGTATGGGGCGATCGCGGTGGGAAAGACCGCTCCCTTCGCATCGCCGTGGACCGCGACGATGGCGCCGAGCAGTCGCTCCGAAAGGCCGAACGTCGTCTGGTGCACGAGACGCTGGGCCCCGTCGGAGTCCTCGTACCGGATGCCATAGGGACCGCTGAAGTTCTCCCGGTAGTGGTGGACGCTCCCGATCTGGAGCGTCCGGCCGGAACCGACCGGGATGTCGAAGGCGACCGAATATGCGGCCCCCGGGAATATGTCCCAGTCAGGCCGGCGCACCGCGACGTACGGGAGGGCGAAGGCGGTCGCCATTCGGGCGAACGCGTCGAGGTTCGATCGGACCCTTCGATCCGCGGCCGCCTCGTCGGCCTGGCAGGTGTGCTCCTCGAAAAAGTGGATCTCCCGGACTCGGAGGAACGGTCGGGTCGTCTTCGTCTCGTAGCGGAACGTGTTGACGATCTGGTAGACGTTGAGCGGCAGGTCCCGGTGGGAGCGGACCCAGAGGGCGAAAATGGGGTACATCGCGGTCTCGCTCGTCGGCCGGAGGACGAGCGGGATGTCGAGGTCGGAAAGACCTCCTTTAGTGACCCAGTAGACCTGCGCGTCGAACCCTTTGATGTGCTCCTTCTCCTTCGCGAACTCGTTGGCCGGGATCAGCGCGGGGAACTCGACGGGGGATGACCCGGTCGCCTCGATCTCGCGGACCATCACCTCGTCCAGGTGGCGGCGAGCAAGGAAGCCGTACGGGGTCCAGACGTTCATCCCCTTCACGCCGTAGCGCTTGTCGGTGAGGTTCGCGGCGTCCACGACGGCCAGGTACCAGTCGATGAACGCGGCCTTCTTGTCCGGCAGGTCGGGCATGCGGAGGGAGGCAAGGGGGACCCCGGGAGTATAAGGGTATAGCCTCGGGCCCGCACGATTTCTGGGCCGTCGCGAGGGCCGCGCTACACCCGCCCGCCGTTCGGTGACCGCGACCGGGCGGCGAGAGCGGTCCAAGTCGACACCTGTTGACGCAAGCTGTTAAGCTGAGTCTCTGCCATGTAAGTCGGGCCATGCGCCTCGTCGTCTGCATCGACCGAGACGACGACCTGGGCCGCAAGGCCTCGGTCGCCGGGCCGGTGGTCGGCCGCTCCGCGCTGATCGACGCTGCCGTGCGTCTTGCGACCGTCGACCCGGAAGACTCCGACACGAACGCGATCTTCGCGACCGTCGCCCTCATGGACGAGCTCAAAGGAGCGGGCGAGGACGCCGAGGCGTGCATCCTGACGGGCTCACCAAAGGTCGGTATCCTCTCCGACCGCCGGATCTCTGACCAGTTCGACCATGTCCTCGCCCAGGTGCACGCGGACTCCGCGTACCTGGTCAGCGACGGTGCGGAGGACGAATACCTATTCCCGATCCTGGCGTCGCGCGTCAAGATCGACGGCGTGCGTCGCGTCTACGTTCGACAGGCCGCGAGCATCGAATCGACGTACTACACGCTCGTCCGGGCGATGAAGGACCCGAAGCTACGAGCGAAGACGATCCTACCGGTTGCTCTCGTCCTACTGATCCTCGGGATCGCCGCGGCGGGGGACGTCCTCTTGTGGGGGGTGATCGGGCTCGTGATCGTCCTCGGCATCTACTTGATCTTCTGGACGTTCGACATCGACGAGGCGTTCATCGATTCGATCCGGTCCGCGTCGACCGACATTCGACAGGGATCGGTCGCGTTCGGCTTCGGCCTCTTCTCGGTCGCGCTCGTCGGGGTCGGGTTCCTTACCGGCTACAATGCCTACTACGCCAACATTTCGCAGCCCATCATCACCCGGATCCTCCTCTTCATCGAGTCCGGGCTGTTCTACTGGATCGTCGCCGCCCTCATCTGGGAGAGCGGCCGCGCGATCCGCCGCCGTTTCTCGCGGGGTCGATGGCCCCGGACGTTCGCGGTCGCGACGGTCTCGATCTTCGGGATCGCCTGCGTGAGCTACGGGATCATCTACCTCGTCCGGTACCTCGAGAACACTCCCCCGATCCCCCAGCTCGCGCTCGTCATCGGACTCATCGCGGCCGGCTTCGGCCTCGGTATCGGAGCCGGGGTCCTCCAGCAGTACTTCCGGTCGGTGGCCCGCCGGTCGGTGCCCGACCCGACCACCTGAACCCGCGCCTCGCGCGGGCGGCCCCGCGCGCCCGCGTCTATCGGATAGGGACGAACTGGGCGACCCGCTCGAGGTCCGCGAGCGGAACATCGAGGCCCGAACGGTTGCGCAGGGTCTCCTGGACCTTCTCTACCCCCCGGCCGAGTTCGACCGCACGGGTCGCGAGCGCGGCGAGGTCCTCCCAGTAGTTCCACGGGAAGACGACCCAGACCCATCCCGTCCGGGGGATCTCCTCGGCGTAGTACGTGGGAACGAACTTCGAGGAGGCGATGTGGAGGCAGGCCGCGGTCTCGAGGCGCGTGGGATGCTGTTCCGCCACGTGGGTCGATGCGAGGGCGAGGCTCTCCCCCGTGTCGGTGATATCGTCGACGACCAGGACCTTCTGGCCGTCCACCGGGCCGCTGAGGCCCTCGGTCAGCTGCGCCTTCCCATCGGGGGTCGCCGTGACGCCCCAGTGTTGGGCGCGCAGCGAGACGAGCCGCTTCACCCCAAGCCGGTCGCTCAGGAGCCGGCTCGGGACCCACCCGCCGCGGGTGAGCGCGACGATCGTCTCGGGAACGGCCGACGCCGCCCGGATCTGGCCGGCCAGCCGGTCGGCCCACTCGTCGACGTCGGCCCACGTCGTCCGTCGGCAGCGGGGGAGGTCGACCATCGATCGAGGTCGACCCCGCCCCGCCCTTTCTCTTCTTCGCTCCCTTCTTACGGGTAGATGCCCCGCACCTTGATCGCGTCGACGACCCGCTGGATGGCGAGCACGTACGCCGCGGTCCGGTTGTGCACCTTGCGCTCGGTCGCGACCTTATGGACGTCCGAGTACGACTGGACCATGATCCGCTCGAGCCGCGAGTTGACCTCGTTCAGGGGCCAGAAGTACCCCTGGATGTCCTGGGCCCACTCGAAGTAGCTGACGGTCACGCCGCCCGCGTTCGCGAGGATGTCCGGGAGAACGGTGATCTTCTTCTGGAAGAAGATCGAGTCCGCCTCGGGGAGGGTCGGGCCGTTCGCCGCCTCGGCGATGAGCTTGGCGTTGACCTTGTCGGCGTTCTTCGCGGTGAGCTGGTTCTCGAGCGCCGCGGGGACCAGGATGTCCACCTTGAGCTCGAGAAGCTCCTCGTTCGAGATCGTCTTGGCACCGGGGAAGCCGACCACCGAGCCGGTCTTCGCCTTGTGCTCCTCGAGAGCGTGGGGGTTGAACCCGTCCGCCTTGTAGATCCCGCCCTTCGAGTCGGAGGCCGCGACGATCTTCGCGCCCTGCTCGTCGTTGAGCAGGTTCGCGGCGACGCTGCCCGCGTTCCCGAATCCCTGGACCGCGACCGTCCCGTTCTTCACGCGGACGCCCGCATCCTTCGCCGCCTCACGGATCGTGTACGCGCAGCCGCGTCCGGTCGCTTCCCCGCGGCCTTCACTGCCGCCGAGGGCGATCGGCTTTCCTGTCACCACGCCGGGGACGGAGTAGCCCTTTAGGATCGAGTACGTGTCCATGATCCAGCTCATCGTCTGGCCGTCCGTGTAGACGTCCGGCGCCGGGATGTCGCGCTCGGGCCCGATGATCCCCGAGATCTCGGTCGTGTACCGGCGGGTGAGCCGCTCGAGCTCGCCCTTCGACATGTGCTTCGGGTCGCAGATGACGCCGCCCTTCGCACCGCCGTAAGGGATGTTGACGACCGCACACTTCCAGGTCATCCACGCCGCGAGCGCCCGGACCTCGTCGAGGGAGACTTGCGGGTGGTAGCGGATCCCGCCCTTGCAGGGTCCGCGGGCCATGTTGTACTGGACCCGGTATCCCGTGTACACTCGGTACGACCCATCGTCCATTCGGACCGGGAAATTGACCGTGAGCTCCCGCTTCGGGTGCTTGAGGACCTCCCGCATCCCGCTGTCGAGACCGAGAAGGTCCGCAACGATGTCGACCTGCTTCTTCGCCGTCTCAAACGGATTTGCCACTGAACCAGTGTTCACCATACCCGAAACCTCCGGGCAAGTGCCAGAGTCGGGTTCCTGATACTTATGGCTGACGTGGAGAATGCGAGGGTAGCACACGGTGTCGACATCAGACGAGTACGCTCGTCAGCGACGACGGAGGCCCCGACGGGCGAACGGACGCCACCCGGCCGGAGGCATCGGGCGGGCCCGGCGGCCGCTGACGAGCCAGGCGTCCCGGCCGGCCGTGACCCGTCCGATCGCGGTCAACCGACCGCCGGCACGGCGTACCGCCTTGTGGGCCGCCGGGAAACTTCGGGCCGGCAGGCTGAGGAGCAGCTCGTAGTCGCCCCCGTAGAAGGCGCGGCGCCGTCGCTCCGACACGGAGAGCGTCGATTCGCGAAGAGCCCGGGACAATGGCAGCCGATCCCACTCCACCTCGACACGGACCCCGCTCGCTTCCGCAAGGAGCCGGGCCGCCTCGGCCAGACCGTCCGAGGTGTCGAGCATCGCATGGGCCCATCGGGCGAGAGCGGCTCCCTCCGCCACCCGGGGTCGGACCGCGAGCATCTCGACGAGCGCTCCGCGGTCGGGTCGCTTCGTTCGGAAGAGCCGGGCGGCGGCAGCCCCGCCCCGTCCCACCGTGCCCGTCGTGGCGAGGAGGTCCCCCGGCCTCGCCCCCGAACGGGGAGCGAGCGCGCCTTCGCGGGCCCATCCGACCACGCTGCTCACCACGGTACGCACCGGACCGGGTTTCGTGTCCCCTCCCACCAGAGCCATCCCGTACCGCTGCGCCATCCTCTCCGCGCCTCGGGCCACCGACCGGGCCCACTCCTCGGGAGTTCCGACCGGGACAACGATCGCGAGCAGCAGGGCGGTCGGGTCAGCCCCCTTCGCCGCCAGGTCAGAAAGGCTGACGGCGGCCGCGGCCGCACCGACCCGGTCCGGCGGAGATTCGGGCCGGAAATGGGTCCCTTCCACAAGAGAATCGATCGATAGTACCGCCACGGTCCCCGGAGGGGGTCGAACGGCGGCTGCGTCGTCGCCGAGGGGGAGGAGCCCGCCGTGGCCCGCCGGGAGCTCTCGGGCAAGCCAGTGATGGAACCGCCGTTCGTCGATCGCCGTACCCCGTGGGGACCGACGAACCGCCATCGCGCGCGGGGACCCCTACTGCCGGTACGGCAGGAACTCCTTCCCGAGGAGCTCGCGGCCGAGGATGATCCGCATGATGTTGAGGGCGCCCTCGGCGCCGACGATGTACGACATGATCCCCCGCAGGCCGCGCTCGAGGCCGACGTCCTTCGTGTAGCCGGACGCCCCGTGCCACATCATGACCCGCTTCACGCACTCGAAGGCGATCTGCGGGGCAGCGAGCTTGACCGACGAGACGACCCGGTCGACCTCGGGGCGGTGCGACGTGTCGCCCTTGAGCGTGTACTTGTCGTGCAGCCAGGCCGCCCGACGGACCTGCCACTTGACCGCTTCGAGCTCGGTCCAGAGGTCCGCGAGCTCGAACTGGGGGGCCTCGAACTTACCGAGCGGTTGACCGAACACCTCGCGTTCCCGGAGGTACTTGATGCCGGTCTCGAGCGCGCGTTCCCCGGCACCGATGCAGGCGGCGGCAACGTACACGCGGGCGACCGAGAAGCCGCCCATCGCGAGCCCGAACCCCTTCCCCGGCTTTCCGATGAGGTACTTCGCGGGGACGCGGGCGTCCTGATAGGTGAGCCCACCGGTCGATATCCCCATCCGGCCCATGTTGTGGAACCGCTGGGTCGTGATCCCTTCGGTGTTCGTCGGGACGTAGATGAAGTTGAACCCGCCCGCCGGGTCCTTTGCGAGAGTGAGGTGGCCACCTCCGAGCCGTTTCGCTTCCTCGGTCCCCGAGATGAACGACTTCTCGCCGTGAAGGACGAACGAGTCGCCGTCCTTCCGGGCGGTCGTGTGCATCCCGGCGAGGTCGCTTCCCCCGGTCGGCTCGGTGCTCGCGATCCCGAGGAACGCCTTTCCGGCGCAGACGGGCGGCAGGACCTCTTTCTTGGCCTCCTCCGTTCCGTGGAGCGAGAACACGGTCGACCAGCCGGCCTCGAGCAGGAAGAAGACGGCCGTCGCCATGGAGGCGTCCCCTCGTCCGATCTCCTCGGCGGCGAGCTCCGTCAGGACGGACGAGGCGCCCATGCCACCGTACTCGGCCGGGACGGGCATGGCGAGGAGGCCGAGCTCCGCCATCTGGTGGAGGACGTCGTCCGGGATCCGTCCCTCGGTGTCGATCTTCTCCTCGTTCGTCCGGAGGACCTTGTCTCCGAAGCGCCGGACCGCCTCCTGGAACGCCTGCTCTTCGTCACTCAGCTGGAAATCCATAGCAATCGCTCTCCGACGGGCGCGCCGGGATTTAGCCTAGCCGCGCTCGCCGCCTTGCGCGGCAGCTCCTTTAACCTCCCGGAACTTCGACCGCGTGGGAGGAGGGACTCGTGCGGGTTCGCGTGGCCATCAACGGGTTCGGTACGATCGGAAAGCGGGTCGCCGACGCGGTCGCGAAGCAGCCGGACATGGAGCTCGTCGGGGTCGCGAAGACGCGACCGAGCTACGAGGCCCGGCGCGCGAGGGAGAAGGGGTACCCGCTCTACATCACCGGGGCCGGCAAGCCCGAAGAGTTCCAGGCGGCCGGGCTCCCTGTCGCCGGGACGATCCACGACCTCCTCGGGAAGGTCGATATCGTCGTCGATGCCGCGCCGGACAAGGTCGGGCGCGAGAACAAAAAGCTCTACGAGGCCGCCGGGGTGCGCGCGATCTTCCAAGGGGGAGAGAAGGCGGACGTCGCCGAGGCGTCGTTCAACGCGCTGGGGAACTACGCCGCCTGCCTCGGTAAGCGCACCCTGAGGGTCGTCTCGTGCAACACAACGGGCATCGCCCGCGCGGCCGCGGTACTGCGCGAGGGATGGGGAGTCGACCACTGGGAGGTCACGCTCGTGCGGCGGGCCGCCGACCCGGCCGAGACGAAGAAGGGACCGATCAACGGGGTCATGCCGACGTTCCAGCTGCCGTCCCACCACGGCCCGGACGTGCTGACGATCTTTCCGGACCTTCACATCGCGACCCTCGCCGTCGTGGTCCCGACGACCCTTATGCACGTTCACGTGAACCATGTCCGCCTGACGCGCGCACCGCAGAACGCGGCCGAGGTCACGAACACGTTCCGTCAAAGCCCGCGTTTCCGGGTCTTCGCGCCCTGGGAGCATGTGGACGGGACGCCGCAGGTGATGGAGTATGCCCGAGACCGCGGCCTCGGGTTCAACGACATGATGGAGAACGTCGTCTGGGAGGAAGGGTTCCGCCTCGACAACCGGGACGCCTACTTCTTCCAGGCGATCCACCAGGAGTCGATCGTCGTGCCAGAGAACATCGACGCGATCCGTGCCTCCCTTATGCTCGAGAGCGACGGTCGCGCATCGATCGAGAAGACCGACCAGGCGCTCGGCCTCACTCGGGGCTAGGCGGAAGCGAGTTCCCGCGGAGCGGGGTTATCCCCTCCGCTCCCGTGGAGCGAGCGTGCTACCGCGCTACCGTACGAAGGTCCGCGCGCGCTCGCGCACCCGCCCGTCGGGTTCCGAACGGCGCCGTCGGGTCCGTGAGGCGTTCGACGCGCGGGTCCAGCGGGAGTGGCGCCGCTACACGGGGACCGCGTGGAGGGTGCTCGCGCGGGAGCTCCGACATCGGTTCTTGCTGCGTCATCTCCCGAAGGGTCCCGGGTGGGTGCTCGAGCTCGGGCCGGGCCCCGGGAGGTTCACCCCCCAGGTCCTCACCTCCGGGGCGCGCGTGGTCGCGGTCGACCTGAGCCTCCCGATGCTGAGAGCGCTGGGTCGGCGCACGACGGGGCGCCCGCGGTCCGGGGCGCTTCGGCGCGTGCGCGGAGCCGGCGAGCATCTCCCGTTCGAGGACGGGGCCTTCCGCGCCGCCGTCGTCTACGGGAACATCCTCGGCTTCTCCGGTCGGGGTGGGGACGCGCTCCTGACGGAGCTCGCACGCGTGCTCCGGAGCGGAGGAGTCCTGGTCCTCGACGTTGCCTCGCCCGCGGCTTCTGCGACCGAGTTCCTCGAGGCCGCGGCCCGGCAGAGGTTCCTCCTCCGCATCCTCCGGGACCCGGAGTACTACTTCCTAGACGGGATCCTTCAGGCGAAGGAGCGAGGCCACCAGCCGTACGCCCCCGAGCGGATGGGCTTCTTCGAGTTCGACTTCTACACGGTTCCCGCCGTGGAGGCGGTCCTGGCCCGGACCGGGTTCCGCCCGGTCGACCGGATGGCCCTCGCACCGATCGGGGCTTTCCGCGAGCGCCTCACCACGCTCGCCCGGCGCGACCGGGTCGCCTGGCAGAACCTGATCGAGCTCGAGGAGCGCGTCGGCCGTCGGCCGGGGGTTCTCGAGACGGGTCACGGCTTCGTGGTGGCCGCCGTGCGCACCGCCGCTCACGCTCGGCGGCGCTCCCGAGGCTGACCCCAAGAATCTTATAGACCCCCCCGCTCGCGCGCGGCACATGTACTATCTCGACCACCGGCGGGACGTCGTTCGGATCCCGCCCCAACGCCTCGGTCCCGACCTCGCGAACGTGCTGACGGAGCTCGCCCAGCAGCAGTTCGAGGGGAAGCTCGTCGACGGGCAGAGCGTCGCCGTGACGATCCGGGACGTGACCCCGGTCGGCGAGGGTCACATCATCCACGGCGACGGCGGCGTCTACCAGGAGGTCGAATACGAGGCCCTCCTGTTCCGCCCCGAGATCCAAGAGGTCGTCGAGGGAATGGTCGTCGAGATCCGGAAGTTCGGGGCCTTCGTACGGTTCGGTCCGCTCGACGGGCTGCTCCACGTTTCGCAGATCATGGACGACCGGGTCAACATCGACGAGCACAACCAGCGGCTCGTCGGGATCGAGTCGAAGAAGGACCTCAAGGTCGGCTACAAGGTCCGGGCCCGGGTCGTGTCCCTTTCGCTCTCGGAGATCTCCCCCCGCGACAGCCGCATCGGCCTGACGATGCGCCAGCCGGCGCTCGGACGACTCGAGTGGATCCAGGAGGCCCACAAGAAGTCGGACGCCGCCGCGAAGAAGGGTAGCGCTGCGCCGTCCAAGAAGGGCGCGGGCGCGAAGGCCGCCGCGAAAGAACCGGCGACCGCGAGCTGACCTGACCAACCAACGAACCGACCATGATCAACCTCAAAGCGTGCAAGAGCTGCAGTTCCATCACCGACCAGGCGAAGTGCCCCCGGTGCGGCGGCGAGGTCTCCCGCGAGTGGCAGGGGTATCTCATCGTCATCGACCCGGAGAAGTCGGAGATCGCGCGCAAGATGGGGATCCATGCCGCGGGCCGGTACGCGCTCCGCGTCAAGTGAAGAGCGCGCCTGGGCGGTCCCCGAAGCGCTCCGCGCGACCCTTGCGGAGCGGTACGGTCCGGTCTACTCCGGGACCGACGCGGACCGTCGGGTCCGGGCGCTCGGCACCTTCGGTGCGTGCGGCGACCGCGTGACCGCCCGCGCGATCGAGCTCGGCCACCCGCCCCTCGTCGGGATCGTCGACTTCAAGACCCGTCGGAACGAGTCGGTCGACCCGAAAGCGTTCCGGTCCCTCGCCGCCCGACGTAGGGTCCAAGTCCGTAATCCTGCCGGGATGCTCACCGAGGGGCTCCGGGCCGCGGTCCGCGAGCTCGTCGCTTCGGGCGGAGGCCTCATCGAGGTCGACGGCGAGGAGGACCTCGGCTCCCTCGCGCTCGTCGAGTCGCTCCCCGCCGGGGCCACAGTTATATACGGAATCCCGGGTGCGGGGGTCTCCTTCGTCCGCGTCGACGCGGTGTCGAAGGAGCACGTACGGCATCTCATCGCGCAAATGGAGCTTCGGAGAATCGACCGTGGAAGTTAGGATCCTCGAGGACAAATCGAACCCGCTGATGAAGCGGCACGAACTCCGGTTCGAGGTCGCGCACGCGACCGCCGCCACCCCGACGCGGGATGCGGTGCGCGGGGAGCTCTCAAAGCTCGTCAAGGCCCCGAAGGACCGGGTGATCATCGAGCGAATGAACGCCCGGTACGGCACGGCCGTCACCCGCGGGGACGCGACGGTCTACGATACTTCCGAAGCGGCCAAGGCGATCGTACGAAGCCACATCCTGGTACGAAACGGTCTCAAGGAGAAACCGACGAAGGGGCCCGCCCCGGCGGCGGCCGAGGCACCTGCCACGGCGCCCGCCGCTGAGGCGCCGGCTCCGGCGCCCGCCGCCGAGAAGAAGGAGTGAGCTCCCACGTCGAAGGCGCGCGTCGGTCTCTACGACGTCAAGGGCGATGCCCTGACCCGCACCCACAAGTCGTGCCCGAAGTGCGGACCCGGAACGTTCCTCGCGGACCACAAGGACCGGCGTTCGTGCGGAAAGTGCGGCTACTCTGAGTCGAAGGCTCCCCCGCCGTCCCGCGGAAAGGCCGGCAAGGCGTAGCACCGCGCCCGGCCGTCGCACCCCCGGGCGTCGAAGTCCGTCCTAGGTTCTCAGCACCACGACCTCACCGGGTTGGGGAGGTGGGTGCTCCTTTCCCCGGCTCGTCACGTCGTTGCCCGGGCTCCAGCCGTGCCAGCGCCGCAGCACCTTCACGCGGACCGGCAGCCGGGTGCCCCGGAAGTGCCGACGGTAGAAGTCGAGCGAGATGACGTGCTCTTCGAAGACCACGGACTCGTTGTAGCCGCCCACCGCCTCGAACGTCTTCCGGCGGACCGCGGCGAACCCCGTCATGAACAGCTTGTAGCGGAACACCGCGGTGAGCACGTTCAACATCGTGGCCTCCGCCCGCATCATGAAGGTGTTCGCCGACGGCGCGGGCCAGTACGTCTCGGCGATTGCAAAGTCCCAGTCCCGACGGAGCCACTCGTCCCACTCCCAGTGGGTGACGAGCTGGATGTCGTCGTCGACGAAGACGAGGACATCTCCGGTCGCGACCTTCGCGCCGATGTTCTTCGCGTGGGCCGCGCCGCCGGGCACGGTGACGACGATGAACTCGCAGCCCTTCGGAAGCATCGCCCGGATGCGGTTGACGTGGTTCTCGTCGAACCGTCGCATCGGGGTGATGAACGAGATCACGGTGCTCTCCCGGTGGTCGCGGGTGCAATCAGGTCCTATTGAAATGGTTCGTGGGCCCCGGTCGGTAGCGCGGGGCCGGGCACGACGCCCGCGGTCCGTCCGTTCCCACCCGCGTC
>Ga0335078_10005148_pt1 | contig 19336 bp, 17 predicted proteins | sample Lox_Sample_32_FD_206711 | JGI IMG/M metagenome (GOLD analysis project Ga0335078, IMG submission 206711) | Soil microbial communities from Loxahatchee National Wildlife Refuge, Florida, United States - Lox_Sample_3.2 | ecosystem: Environmental > Terrestrial > Soil > Wetlands | place: USA... | reverse complement strand
TCGTCGGTGCGGCGTTCGTCAACGCGGACGTCATGCCGGCGAAGACCTTCAAGCTCTCCGTCGGCGCGCGCTTCGACTATTACTCGTCGATCGCGAACCCGCAGTTCCTCGACGCGTTCAACCCGCGACTCGCGCTGATCTTCAAACCGACCACGAACGACACGATCAAGGTGCTCGCCGGAAAGGCCTTTCGCGCGCCGAGCGTGTACGAGCTCTATTATCAAGCGTCGTCGCAGTTTCGATCGGGCACGGAGTGTCCGGCCGGCGAGACGTCGTGCAACTTGTCGCCCGAGCAAGTTTACTCGGGCGAGATCGAGTACACGCACCGCTTCTCGCCGACGGTCACCGCGCTCGTCACGGGCTTCATGAACTACGTGACGAAGTTGATCGAGCTCGACAACGTGCCCGACAAGAACGGCGTCTACGCGAATGAATATTTGAACTCGCAGAACCCGGTCTTCGTCGTCGGCGGTGAAGCGGAGGTGCGGCGCGAGTGGCGGCAAGGTTGGATGCTCTCGGCGCAAGTGAGCGTGTCGCGCGCGGGGTACGTCGCGACCGTCGACGACGGCAACGGACAATCGCACCAATGCATCGGGATCGTGCAGACGTGCGGCGGGCTCGGCGAAGTTCCGAACTCGCCGCTCGTGCTCGCGGGCGTGAAGGGCGCGGTTCCGATCATCGGAAGGCAGCTGATGCTCATGTCGCGCCTCTCGTTCGAGGGTCAGCGCTTCGACAACGCGATCGCCGCGGGCACGGGGCAGCCGCAGGGCACCACCGATCCTGGCTTGATTTGGGACATCGTTTTTTCGGGCGAGGTCGAGCGCCTTCACGTGCGCTACGCGGTCGGCGCGTACAACGTGATGGATTGGCAGTACCAAGCGGTGCCGAGCGTGGAGTTCGCTCAGCGCGTGATCCCGCAGAACGGACGCACGTTCTTGGCGCAGGTGAGCGCGAGCTTTTGATCCCGCGAAGCGTGATTTATTTTTGGGACTCTGCGCGGAGCACGTGGTCCGCGATCGGCGTCGACGCGCCGATCGGACGCACGCCGCGCGACGCGCGCGATCCGAGCGCGTGCACCGAGCCGCTCAACGCATCGACACGCTGATCACGTCGCCGTCGGCGATGGCGCGCAGCGAGTCCGCGAAGGTCGCGCCGAAGAGCGGTGCGCCGCCCTCCGCGAGGCGCACGGCGATCATCGTGAAGTCCTCGGGCAGCGCGTAGAGCGTTTCGTCCGGGAGCTTCGCGTTCGCCGGAATGCTCGCGCCGCGGAGCGCGAGGAATCCGACGCGACGAACGCCCGCGTCGTACGCCGCGCGCAAGCACGTTCGAACCACGTGCGGCGCGACGGACGCGTCGACCATCACGAGGAGATCGACGCGCGCGCGATCGTCGTCGTCGCGCGCGACGCGGTGCGCGAGATCCGATCGCAGCACCGACGCGCCGGCTTCGGTGTCGAGCGCGGCGAGCAAGAGCGCGGGCGTGTCGTCGAGCGCGACGCGATCGCGCGCGATCTTCAGCGTGGGACGAATGGGTGGAACGACGCCGCGTCCGTCGGACGGAACGGGATCGAGGCGCGAAAAGAGCGCAAATTCAGGCGCCAAATGCGTGTAAATTGCATCTTTAGCGAACGCGACCCGCGCCGCGAGCGTGATCTCGGACGCGCCGAGCAAGATCGCGAACGCGAGCCACGCGCGCGCGGCGCGCGAGCGCAATCCAGACGCGCGCCACGCGCCGCGCGTCACGACGAGCGCGACGACGATCGCGACGGCCGCCGCGCCGAGCGTCACGCTGCGCTCGCGAAACGCGGACGCGATGGCGACGGCGCGCGCGGCGCGCGTCGGCTCGAGGCACCACGCGGCGTCGCAGAGCGCTTGCGCGCGAACGATCGCGGCGAGCGCAGCGCACGCGAGCCCCGCGAACGTCGCGACCGTCCGTGGGAGCACGAAGACGAACGCGAGCGCCGCGAGCACGATCGCCGCCGACGGAAATCCGACCGTCACCGCGGCGCACGCGACCGCGAGCGTCGCCATGGACGCGGCGCGCTGCTTCGTCGATGCGAACGTCGTGCGGCGCACCTCCGCCGCGTAGAAAATCGACGACGCGAGCGTGAACCCGACGTAGCGATTCGCTTGCGCTTCCCACGCGCCTTCGTGAAAGAGCTTGAACGCTTCTTCCGCGGGCGCCGCCGCGAGCGCGCGCAGCACGACGGCGAACCCCGTCGCCGCGCCGAGCGTGCCGAGCGCGGCGCAGATCAACGCGGCGTACCCGCGCGCGTTCGCGCGGAGCGCGACCCACGCGGCGCACGCCGCGAACGCCGCGTACGTCAGGAAAATTCCGGAGCCCGCGCCGCGAAACCACTCGACGAACGTCGTCGCGCGCGGATACCCGAAGAGCGCGAGCGCGGCCGCGCCGTACGCCGCGAAGAAGACCGACGCCGGCGAGAAACGAACGCGAGACTTCGCTCCGAACGCTTCGTCGCCCGCTTCGATCGCCGCGCGCATCGAAGGAAAGCGCGCGGCGGGATCTTTTTCGAGCAGGCGCGCGACGAACGCGCCAGCGCGATCGCTCGCGGGCTCGAGCCGCGGCGCGGGCTTCGACACGTGCGACGACACGAGCTCCGCGAACGACGCGTCCGAGAACGGCGGCGCGCCCGCGATCGCCTCGAACAGCGTCACGCCGAGCGCGTATTGATCCGCGGCAGGTCCCACCGCTTGATTCCACCACTGCTCCGGCGCCATGTACGTCGGCGTTCCGATCGGCGCGCCGGTGGCGGTCACCTTCGGCACGTTCTCTTTTCGCGCGAGCCCGAAGTCGACGAGCTTCGCCCCAGAGCTCGACACGATCACGTTGTCGGGTTTCACGTCGCGATGGACGACGCCCGCTTCGTGCGCCGCGGCGAGCGCCTCCGCGATCGGACGCAGCGCGCGCCACGCGTCGCGCTCGTCGAGCTTCTTTTCGCGATCGAGTCGCGCGCGGAGGGTCTCGCCTTCGACTTCGGGCATGACGACGAACGGCTCGCCGGACGCGGTGGTTCCCGCGTCGAGCAGCGCGACGACGTTCTCGTGCTTCACCGCGCGCAGCGCGTCGGCTTCGCGGAGCAAGCGCGCCCGCCAATCGGCTTCTTCGCGGAGCTCGGCGCGAAGCACCTTGAGCACCGCGCGCGCGTCGCCTTCGCGCGAAACGCGCCACACCTGCGCAGTTCCTCCTTCGGCGACGCGCTCGACGAGCGTCCACCCCGCGACGAGATCTCCTTTCGCGAGCGTCATCCCGTCTCGATGTCGTGCGCGCGGATCAATTCGTAGAAGCGCGAGCGCGAGAGGCCGAGCGCCTTCGCCGCTTCGGTCGCGCTGCCCGCGCGTTCGAGCGCGTCGCGGAGGATGCGCGCTTGGTGCGATCGCATTTGTTCTTGGTAGCTCGCGGCCCGTTCGTCTTGGGTCTTCGGCGCGTGCGGAAAAATGTGGCGCACGTCGACGAGCGGCGCACCCTCCGCGCGCGCGAACGCGACGCCGCGCTCGATGGCCGCTTCGAGCTCGCGCACGTTGCCGGGGAAATCCGTGTTCGAGAGCGCCGCGCGCGCGCCGAACGTGAGCGCGAGCTCGCCGCGGGACGCGCGCTCGACGAACGCATCCGCGAGCAGCGCGACGTCTTCTCGCCGCTCGCGCAGCGGCGGCACGCGGATCTCGAGCACGCGAAGGCGGTAGAAGAGATCCTCGCGGAACGTTTTGTCGCGCACGCGCGCCTCGAGATCCGCGTTGGTCGCCGCGATCACGCGCGCGTCGATCTCGATCGCGCTGGTCGCTCCGAGCGGCGTGAAGCGCTTCGTCTGGAGGAACGCGAGGAGCTTCGCTTGCGACTCGATCGGGAGCTCGCCGATCTCGTCGAAGAAAATCGTCCCGCGGTCCGCGGCGGCGAGCTTTCCCGGGATGCGCTTCGTCGCCGTCGAGTGCGCGCCTTTCTCTGCGCCGAAGAGCTCCGATTCGACGAGCGTCTCCGGGATCGAAGCGCAATCGATCGCGACGAACGGACGCGCGGCGCGCCCCGACGCGACGGACGCGTCGTGGATCGCGCGCGCGAACGCGCCTTTGCCGCTCCCGGTTTCGCCGAGGAGCAGGACCGCGACGTCCGACGACGACGCGACGTGCGCGAGCTCGAGCGCGCGCGCGATCGCGCGCGATTTCCCGACGACGCCCGGCGCAGGCATGCGCGCGCGAACGTCCGCCGTCGCGTCCGCGCGGCTCTCCTTCGCGCGCGCCGCGAGCCGCGACAAAAACGGAACGAGACCCTTCGCGCACGTCTCCACGATGCGCGCATCGCGCTCGCCGAACGGCCCCGGCGCCTTGCGTCCCGCGACGTACAGCGCGCCGTGCTTTCCGATCGGCGCGCACACGACCGCTTCGATGCGTGCGCTCTGCACGCTTTTGTTCCCCGAAAACCGTGGGTCCTCCCGCGCGGAGGCGGTCGCCACCGTCTTCTGCGACGCGAGGGTCTCGGCGACGATCCCCGTCGAGAGCTCGGCGCGAAAGCGCGCTTGCTCCGCCGCGTCGCACCCGACGAACGCGACGGTCGCGGCGTCGCGCACGACGACGACCCCCTTGTTCGCCCCCGTGAGGTCGATGACCACGGAGAGCGCCTCGTCGAGGAGCGCGTCGAGGTCGTCGTGCGCGGCGAGCTCGATGAGCCGGCGGTACAAATCGCGCTCGGCCTCCACCAGATCGCTCACCCGACGAATCGTACCATTCGGGGGGGATTGCGCGGTGCGGCGTTCGCTGGTAAGTAGCGCGCGCAGTCAGTCAGTCGAGGCGTGCTGAAGCGTTCCACCGCGGCTTTTCACGGTGGGCCGGCCAACCCCTCGAGATCGCGGGTTCTCGCGCCGCAATCTCGGGCGCGAGAACTTTCCGTCTTGAAAGGTTCTCGCATGAAGTCGTTGTCCAAGCATGCCGCGCAGACCATGGTGGGTTTGCTCGCGCTCCTCGCCACGCTCCTCTTTTCGGGCTTCGCGTTCGCCGCGCCCGAGGGCGGCGAAGCGAACCTCGTCGTTCCGCACGAGGCGCTCCAGTCGACCACGTTCGTCAACGGCACGCCGGGGACGACGCTCCTCATGGCCGGCATGGTCGTCGCGCTCTTGGGTGGCGTCTTCGGCCTCGTCGTCTTCTTCCAGCTGAAGAACGCGCCGGTGCACAAGTCGATGCTCGAGATCAGCGAGCTCATCTACGAGACGTGCAAGACGTACTTGCAGACGCAGATGAAGTTCATCCTCCTGCTCGAGCTCTTCATCGGCTCGATCATGGCCGTCTACTTCGGCGTGATCATGAAGCTGCCGATCGAGCGCGTCGCGATCATCCTGCTCTTTTCGCTCATCGGCATCGCGGGGTCGTCGCTCGTCGCGTGGTTCGGCATTCGCGTGAACACCTTCGCGAACTCGCGTACGGCGTTCGCGGCGCTCGAAGGCAAGCCCTTCCCCTGTTACGCGATTCCGCTCAAGGCGGGCATGAGCATCGGCATGCTCCTCATCTCCATCGAGCTCGCGCTCATGCTCGCGATCTTGACGTGGATGCCGGGCGAGTACGCGGGCTCGTGCTTCATCGGCTTCGCGATCGGCGAGTCGCTCGGCGCGAGCGCGCTGCGCATCGCGGGCGGCATCTTCACGAAGATCGCCGACATCGGTTCCGACCTCATGAAGATCGTCTTCAAGATCAAGGAAGACGACGCGCGCAACCCGGGCGTCATCGCGGACTGTACGGGCGACAACGCGGGCGACTCGGTCGGTCCGTCGGCCGACGGCTTCGAGACCTACGGCGTCACGGGCGTCGCGCTCATCGTCTTCATCCTCGGCGCGGTCTCCGATCCGAAGATGCAGGTGCAGCTCCTCGTTTGGATCTTCATGATGCGCGTCGCGATGGTCATCGCGAGCGCGGTGTCGTACTTCATCAACGACTTCATCGCGAAGGCTCGTTTCAAGGACGCGAAGAAGTTCAACTTCGAGGTCCCGCTGACCGTCCTCGTGTGGATCACGTCGCTCGTGTCCGTCGGCATGACGTTCGCGGTCTCGCGCATGCTCATCCCGGAGCTCGGCGGCGGCGAAGCGTGGTGGAAGCTCTCGATGATCATCACGTGCGGCACGCTCGCCGGCGCGATCATCCCCGAGCTCATCAAGGTCTTCACGTCGACCGAGTCGCGCCACGTGCGCGAGGTCGTGACGTCGTCGCGCGAAGGCGGCCCGTCGCTCAACATCCTCTCCGGGCTCACGGCTGGAAACTTCAGCGCGTTCTGGATGGGCATGGTCCTCATCGTGCTGATGGGCACGGCGTACTACCTCACGCGCCTCGGCGTCGGTCAGGAGCTCGGGATGATCTTGAACGGGAAGGACGCGTCGCCGGTCTTCGCGTTCGGTCTCGTCGCGTTCGGCTTCCTCGGCATGGGTCCGGTCACGATCGCGGTCGACTCGTACGGCCCGGTCACCGACAACGCGCAGAGCGTCTACGAGCTCTCGACGATCGAGCAGATCGATGGCGTGAAGGAAGAGATCAAGAAGGACTTCGGATTCGACGTGCACTTCGAAGAGGCCAAGCACTTCCTCGAGGAGAACGACGGCGCGGGCAACACGTTCAAGGCGACGGCGAAGCCGGTGCTCATCGGAACCGCGGTCGTCGGCGCGACCACGATGATCTTCTCGATCATCGTCGACCTGACGAGACGCTTCACCGAGAACATGGACAAGCTCTCGCTTCTCCATCCGCCGTTCTTGCTCGGGCTCATCGCGGGCGGCGCGGTGATCTACTGGTTCACCGGGGCCTCCACGCAGGCGGTGTCGACGGGCGCGTATCGCGCGGTCGAGTACATCAAGAAGCACATCAAGCTCGACTCCGAACAGAAGAAAGCGAACATCGCCGACTCGAAGAAGGTCGTCGAGATCTGCACGCAGTACGCGCAGAAGGGCATGTTCAACATCTTCATGACCGTGTTCCTCGGCGCGCTCGCGTTCGCGTTCTACGAGTCGTACTTCTTCATCGGATACCTGATCGGCATCGCGCTCTTCGGACTCTTCCAAGCGCTTTTCATGGCGAACGCCGGCGGCGCGTGGGACAACGCGAAGAAGGTCGTCGAGGTCGAGCTCAAAGAGAAGGGCACCGAGCTCCACGCGGCGACCGTCGTCGGCGACACCGTCGGCGATCCGTTCAAGGACACGTCGAGCGTCGCGATGAACCCAGTCATCAAGTTCACGACGCTCTTCGGTCTCCTCGCCGTGCAGCTCGCCGAGCGCATGGAGCAGCAATACGGCGGCGAGCTTCGTCACGTGATCTCCGCGGGGCTTTTCGTCGTCATGCTCTTCTTCGTCTATCGCTCCTTCTACGGAATGCGCATCGAGTCGGGCTCCGCGCCGACGCCGAAGCCCGAAACGCGTGAAGGGAAGCGCGAAGAGAAGAAAGACGACGAAGCCGCAGAACCCGCCGAGTGACGCGTCGCGAAGCGGGAGTGACTCGCACGCTGCTTTCTCTTAGGATGGTCCAACCGTGACGACCAAGATCATCCAAGTGACGCAGCGTCTGATGTCCGTTTCGGCGCAGTACGATGTGAGCGTCGAGGGGGACACGAGCGCCGTGTTCGTGGTGAAGGGCGAGTTCATGACGACGACGCCGATGCTCCAGCTCTTCGACAAGGAGAACAAGCTGGTCGCGTCGCTCAAGGGGAACGTCCTCAAGACGAAATTCCAAATCCGCAGCGACAAGAACGACGAGCTCGCGTCGCTGAATTTCTCGGCGGTCGCGTTCCGCAAGACGTTCACGATGACCGTGGGCGGCAAGGGGTATCACGCGAACGCGGGCGTCGTCGGCGTCGTGAAGGACGTCTTCGAGTGCAAGGACAACGAGGGCAAGGTCGCCCTCGTCGTCTCCAAGGAGCCCGGCATTCGCGATCGATTCAAGATCGAGCTCCGCGAGGAGCGCGACGTGCCCCTCGAGGTCGCGGTTCTCGCCGCCGTCGCGCTCCACTCGCGCTTCTACGAGTAGAGCTCCACGCTCAGCTTCCCAAGATGTCGATTTTTTCCGGCCGCGTGATGCGCGTACGGAGCTCGTCGTCGGTCGTTTCGAGGTCCTCGGGCTGGATGTCGCTGCAGTCCCATTCGCGTTGCGTCCAACATCGGTTCGAGTGGCGCTTGCAGTGGCGGACGTATTGCGAGCCGCACGCCATCCGCCAGCGCATCCCACATCCTTCCGCCGCGTAGACGTCCTCGCGTTGCTCGGGCACGTCGCTCGCGGAGACGTGCTCGACCTCGACCGACCCGCACGACGCCGTCGTCATCACCTCGGTGCGCGCGGCGTGGAGCAGCGTGTACGGAGGGGTTTGCGAGCAGGCCACCGTGGAGAAAAGTCCCCCGAAAAAGACGAACGCCCGAAGTGCGAACATCCTCGGCTATCGAGCAACGGGCGTGCCTTCGCAAATGCGCGACGCGTCGTCGCCGATTCACGGCGCGCGGGACGCGTCGCCCACCCGATTGGGCGCTTCGCCTTACTGCGTCCAACGCATGGACACGATCGTCTTCGTTTCATGCTCGTTCCACGAGCGCTCCGTGAATCGTACGACGACGTCGCGCGCGCCGGACACCTCGAGGAGCCGCTCGAAGAAACCAAGCGTCTGCCATGACGCCGCCTCTTCCGCGCGATCGCACATGCCGTACGCGATTTGCACCGACGCTTCGCCGTCGTGGATTTCGCGCATCACGAGCGCCGGATAATCGAAGAAGCTTTGACGCAGGACTTGGAAGCGCATCAGCGACTCGCGCGGATCGTCTTTCGCGACGAGGTTCGGGTGCGAGATCGAGAGCGCGTCGATCGAGTAGCGTCCCCACTGCTTCACGAGCTCGAGGTTGTCCTGCGCGATCTCCGCGAGGATGGTGAGGCCCATGCGCTCGAACGTCGACATGGGGTACCACGCGTCGGGCTCGATGCGCGCGCGGAGAAGATCGAGATCGTGCGGCGCGAGCCAGCGGCTGAAGTCCACGTCCTTCCTCGAGCGAAGCATCCGAACGTAGTCGACGAAGAGTGTGCCTTTGACTTGAGCCACCGAGGCGCGTTCCTAGAGTCCGCCGTCGCACGTCCCGTCGTGCAGGAGGGGCGCGGTCGAGTAGCCGTTCGGAAGACCCGTGCACGCGATGTTGATGATGGTTCCGTCGCACGCGCATCCGGGGCTGAACGTGTTGCAGATCGCGCCGCCCGTGAAGCACGTCCCGGTCGTCGCCGCGCAACCCTGCGTTTCGTCGTAGCCGCAGACCTGACCCGACGAGCACGCTTGCGTCTTCGAGCACGACGCGCCGCTCGCGTCGCTTCCGGTCGCGCTGTCTTTGTTGGAGCTCGCGTCGCTGGGGCTCGCGTCGTTTCCGGTGCCGCCGTCGATGTCCGTGGTTTGGCCGCCGCACGCGACGAGCGCGAAAGCCAAACAAGCGAAGGAAATTCTCATGCGCGCAACGTAGCGCGGCTTCACAGCGAAAAGAACTGTTTGATCTTCGAGACGAGCTGCGACGTGCGCTCTTCGACGTTCACTTTGGCCTCTTCCGCGCGCTGTGCCTTTTGCTCGTCGATCTTCGTTTGGCGCTCCGAAATCACGCGGCTGACGGTCTCGGCGAGCTCGGGGTGCGCGGCGAGCGTCGCCTGAAACGCGGCGTGACCGACGACGATGAGATCGCTGTCCTCGCGCGCGACGACGTCTGCCGTGCGCGGCTCGCCCGTGATGAGCGCCATCTCGCCGAAGAATTTTCCCGGGCCGAGGCGCGCGACTTCCGATTTGGTGCCGTTGCCTTCGGTGGAGACGAGCACGGCGACCTCGCCGCTTCGCACGATGTACATGTCGTCGGCGGTGTCGCCTTGGTGCACGATGATTTCGCCGTTCGCGTAGAGGTGCGGCTCGGCGGAGCGCGCGAGCTTCGCGAGCTCGTCGGGCGGCAGGACTGCGAGGAAATCGACCGAGCGAAGCGCGTCGAGGTTGGACGCGGCTTTGCGATCGCGCGCGCGCGCGCGCGCTTCGTCGTTCACCTCGTGCACGAAGAGCTCGCGCGTCGGCCACGAAATCGCGATGCCCTCGCGTGCGAGCGCGTACCAAATGCGATCGCGCACTTCGCCTTCGACGAGGCCCCACTTCTGGAACTCGTTCGTCCAGAAACGAACCCACAGTTGAATGCCCGCGTCGTTGAAGTCGCTCGTCACGACCGACGGGGCCGGATCGTCGAGCACGCCGAACGATCCTTTGATGGTCTCCGAGATGATGCGCTGCACTTTGCGCGGCGGAGTCGACGCATCGACCGTGACGTAGAGCGAGCGGCGAATGCGCGGCGAGGGCTTCGAGTAGTTCGAGATCGCGGCTTTGCCGAGGTTGCCGTTCGGGACGATCACCTCCACCTCGTCGAGCGTCAAGAGCTTCGTCGCGCGCCAGTTGATCTCGAGCACCTTGCCGACCGTCTTGTGATCGGTTCCGAACTGAACCCAATCGCCGACCTCGAACGGCGACTGCCATTGGAGCGCGAGGCCCGCGAAGAGATTCCCGAGCGTCTCTTGAAGCGAGAGGCCGATGACCGCGGTGAGCAGCGCGGACGTCGTGAGCAGCGATCCGAGCTCGATGCCCGCCGCGCGCAGCGCAGCGAGCCCGACGAAGATGTAGACGATGCCGAGGACGAGATCGCGGATGATCTTCGGTGCGGGCCGCGACATGCGTCGACCGAATCCGACGTCGAGCACGAGCGCGACCGCGGCGCGCCCGATCGCGGCGAGCACGAACAAAACCGCGACGACGATCAGCGCGTGTGCGACGTTGCTGTCGCCGGTGAAGAGCGTCTTGCGGAGCGCGTGCGCGACGACGTGGATCACGAGGAACGTGAGCGGCTGCCTCACCGCGCCCTTGTGCTTCGCGGGGAGCGTGAGCCAGAGGAGCGCGATGAGCGCGGCGGCGATCGTCACCGCGATCGCTTCGCCGCTGCGCAGATCCTCGCGCAGGGCTTCGGGGAAATAGAGCAGCCACGACGGCATCGGCCGCATGTTACACCCGTCGTGGTGATGGAATGCGAGACGCTGGAACCACGCCCGCTCGGACGCCGAAGCTCGAGCGCGTCGTGGTGATAGACTCCGCGTGATGCGCGACGTGGCGCTCGCTGCGACTCAAGCCATACCGTTCTCGATCGGGGGGGTGCTCGCCGGACGCTACGAGCTCAAGGCGCTCCTCGGCGAGGGCGGCATGGGCGCGGTGTTTCGCGCGCACGATCGCGAGCTCGACGAAGACGTCGCGCTCAAGGTGCTTCACGCCGACGCGTCGACGGACGCGGCGGCGCTCACGCGGTTTCGTCGCGAGGTGAAGCTCGCGCGGCGCGTCACGCACCGCAACGTCGCGCGCACGTTCGACCTCGGCATGCACGAAGGCGCGCGGTTTCTGACGATGGAGCTCATCGTCGGCGAGTCGCTCGGCGCGCGTCGCGCACGCGCGCCGCTGCACTTGCCGGAGGCGCTGCGCGTCGCGGCGGAGATCGCGCGCGGGCTCGCGGCCGCGCACGTCGTCGGCGTCGTGCACCGCGATTTGAAACCCGACAACGTGATGCTCGCAGAAGACGAACGCGTCGTGCTCACGGATTTCGGAATCGCGCGCGTCGTCGAGGCGGGCGCGGCGGACGCGATGCGCACCGGGATGATCGTCGGAACGCCCGCGTACATGGCGCCCGAGCAGCTCGAGAACCTCGCGATCGACGGACGCACGGACGTCTACGCGCTCGGCACGATGATCTTCGAGCTCGCGTCCGGAAAGCTACCGTTCGCCGGCGAGTCGCCGCTGTCGATCGCGGCGCAGCGCATCACGAACGACGCGCCCGATCTTCGCGGCGTCGCGCCGCTCGTGCCCGAAGCGCTCGCCGTGCTCGTGAAGGAGACGCTCGCGCGCCGACGCGAGGATCGTCCCGACGCGCAGAGCGTGCTCGATCGACTCGAGGCGCTCCGCGGAAACGCGACGCGCGGAGCGCACGTCGCCGTACGCTTGCCGTCGCTCACGCAGGACACGTTCGCGAGCCTCGGTCAGCCGCGCACCGTCGCCGTGCAACCGCTCACCGGACACGTCGAGCTCGGCGCGATTCTCACGGAGGCCATCGCGGCCGCGATCGCGGAGACGCGCGTCGCGAGCTTCGTGCAAGGGAGCGAAGCCGATCTCGTCGTGACCGGCACGCTCCACGCGTCGGGCGATCGCGTGCGCGTACGGCTCCGCGTCAGCGGGCGCAAGGGCGCGACGCTGTGGGCGTCGCACGTCGACGGCGCGCTCTCGAGCACGCTCGATCTCGAAGACGCCGTCGTCGCCGCCGTGATCGACGCGCTGCGCGCGCGCACCGCGCACGATCCCGGACCCTCCGACGCGTCGCTGCGCGAGGGCTACGAGAAGGCGCGCGATCTGTACCAAGCGTTCGCGCTGCCGCACGTGCAACGAGCGATCGGGATCCTCGAAGAGATCGAAGCGAAGAAACCCGGGGACCCGCACGTGCGCGCGCTGCTCGCGCGCTGCGTGATGGGAGTGTGGGGACAAACGGGCGCGCGCGATCGCGCGATGTTCGCGCGCGCGGAGGAGCTCGCGCTGCGCGCGCTCGACGGCGATCCGACGATCGGCGGCGCGCACTACGTGATCTCGCAAGTGCGCCTCGCGGACGGCGAGCTCGTCGCGGCGCTCCGCGCGGCCGAGGAGTGCCTGCGTCACGATCCGCGGCTCGGCGACGGCCACTGCATCATCGGCGGGCTCTTGTGCGAAGCGCTCTTCGTGAACGAAGGTCGGCGGCGCATCGATCTCGCGGCGCGACTCGATCCCAAGAGCACGACCGTCGCGTACAGGCGCATTCAAACGCTCGCGCTCATCGGCGAGCGCGACAAAGCGAAGGCGATCGTCGACGGGCTCGTCGCGCAAGCGGGTCCACTGTCGGCGGTCGTGATCACGACGCGACTCGCCGCGTGGTGGAACGACAAGGACATCGCGCTCGCGGCGGCCGCCGCGATCGAAGAGGCGAAGGCGGGGGCCGCGTGGGATCCCGCCGCGATGTTGATGCGCTCGCTCGTCTCCGGGCAATTCGAGCCGCGCGCGCCGGAGCTCCTCGGGCGCATCACGGACGCGAGCGTCGCGCCGCGGCAGCGCGCGATGATGAACCAGATCGCTGCCGAGTATTACGGCGCGATGAACCGCGCGGAGGAGACGTTGAAGCACGTCGCGGAGGTCGCGCGCTTGCCGTCGACGGATCTGCTCTGGCTCGACGCGTGCCCACCGCTCGCCTTCGTGCGCGGCGATCCGCGATTCTCCGAGGCGCGCGCGACGGTCGCCGCGCGCTGCGCGGATTTGTGGGGCGCGATCGGGACGTGGCCCGCGTGAGCGACCGTTACGACGAAGCCTTCACGTGCGCTTCGTACGCGGCCTTGTCGAGCAGGCCTGACGGCTTTTCGCTCGGCTCGATCACGATCATCCACGCTTTGCCGTAGCAATCTTCGTTCACGAGCTCAGGCTTCTTGTCGAGCTCCGCGTTGATCTCGACCACCTTGCCGGCGACGGGCGCGAACAGATCGCTCAGCGTCTTCACGCTCTCGATCGTGCCGAACGCCTTGCCCGCGGTGAGCACGTCGCCGACCTTCGCGTCGAAGCTCACGAGCGTGATGTCGCCGAGCTGTTCGACCGCGAAGCTCGTGATGCCGACGCGCATGCGGTTGCCCTCGGTCTTCGCCCACTCGTGATCTTTCGTGTACTCGAGCCCGTCCGGAAAATCGCTCATCGGGCACGTTTCGTATCACAAGAGCGCGCGGAGGTCGCGCGTGATCTCCGCGAGATCGATTGGATCGAGCTCGTTTTGCGCGCAGGGAAGGTCGACGCCGTCGATGGATTGATCCGGCGCGTCGGCGACGCTCTCGAAGGAGATCCCCGGCGAAATCGCGATGCGCGCATCGCCGCGCGCGGTGTGGCGCGAGTCTCGATCACAAATTCGCGATGAGGCGATCGCCGATCGAGGGCGGATCGATGTTGCCGAGCCAAATCTTCCAAGTCGCTTGCATGAAGTCGTAGCCCGCGACCGTCGCGGTGCCGCCGTTCTGCTCCCAGAACGTCGTCGTCTTCGCCGTCGAGTCGTAGCTGATCTTCACGTAAGCGTTCTCTTTGAACTCCGCGTTGAACGCGCCCATCGCTTGGTTGATCTTGCCCGAGTCGTTGTAGCCGTTCTTCGCGTAGGCCTCTTTCATCGCGTCGATGATCTTTCCGTTGCCGACGTCGCGCATCATCTTCCACGTGAATTTCTTGTCGCAATCGGCGTCGATCACCGCCTGCTTGCTCCGCGCGACGACGCATTTCATGTCGTGCCCGACTTGATAGACGTTGACGGTGACGAACACGACGGTCTTCTGACGAACCGCGTCGCCCGTGTGGTACCAACCGTTCGCGTCGGGTTGGATCGCGAAGGCGCTCGGTGCGAGCGTGATCATGGCGAGCGCGAGCGCGCCTGTGCAGAACGTGAAGACCTTGGTGCGCATGACACGAAGGTAGATCGCTCAGAACCCGAACGCGAGCGTCGCGTCCGGGCCGAACGCGGGGAACACGCCGATGCCGAACGCGAGCGTCGCGCGCGCGCCGAGGAGAAACGCCGCGCGCTGCGAAAACGCGTAACGCAATCCGCCTTCGAGCGCGACGAAGCCGGGGCCGCCGACGTGCCACGCCTGCACCGGACGCGAGCCCGCGTACGTGCTTTGCTCCGCGGTGATCGTGAGGTTCGTGTCGAACTCGGCGACGCCGCCCGCGATCTCCGCGTAAGGCGCGAAGCCGCTGTGCGCGAGCGGCTCGTCGCCGAACACCCACGCGCCGTGCGCCTCGACGTGAATCGGCGCGAACTTCGGCGAGACGCTCCCTTGGTACGCGTTCGCGACGTACCCGATCGCGACGCCGACGAGCAGGTTCGCGGTGACGGCGTAATCCAACGTCGCCTTCACGCGAACGTTCGCGCCTTGCACGCCGCTCAGCACTTTGCCGGACTGACCTTGCACGAGCGTCGCGGCCTCCGTCGCGTCCTTCGGAAAATCCGCTCCCTGCGTCGGCGTGTCGCTCGTGCACGCCCAATTCGAGTCGATGGGGTTTCCTTGCGGGTCGCGCGCGCACACGTCGCTCCCGCCGGGGACGACGGTGAAATCGATCGAGCCCGAGAGGCCGATCCACAAACGCGCGAAGCCTTTCGACGCGTTCGGCGTCGTGGGTTGCGGGCTCGTGCTCTCTTCGGCGTGCTCCTCTTCTTCGACCATCCCCTCGCCGCACGTCGTCGGCGCGCGATGGTTCGGCAAGTGCGGAAGCGGTCCGTCGATGCTCGCTTTGACGGGGACGGAGAACGGGTGGCGCTTGTCGCCGCTCTCGAGGATCGGGAGGCCCTCGCCGTCGAAGCCTTGAAAGTAGTAGCGCACCGCGCCGAGCTTCACCGCGCCGCACGGGATCACGTTGCCGAAGCCGCTTCCGACGCGAACGAGCTCGAGCCGCCGATACGAGCCGTTGAGCTCGTAGCGCACGACGACCGACGCCGGGTGCGCGCTGCCGTGGTACTCGACGTAGACGGGGAGGGGGACGCCCTGCTTCTGCGCCGCCGGCGGTTTGTGATCGAAGTCGCCGCTCGGTTGATCCGAGCCCGGCGACTTCACGTCGTTCCACACGCGGCGCACGTCGTCGCTCGCGTACGCGGGATCGAGATCGATGGACGCGTCGAACGACATCGCCGCGCTGAAGTTGCCGCGCGCTTTGTCTTCGCTGCCCGAGAGCACTTGCATCGTGCCCATGTCGCGCAGGAGCATCGCGAGCGTTGTCGGTGAGCACTGGTCGGGCTCGCACGCGGTCTCCGCGCGCGACAAAATTTGGAGAGCGCGCGCGTAGTGTTTGCCCGCGTGCTGCGCGTGCGCGCTCTTCAACGCGCTCTTCGCGGCGGCCTCTTCGCGCGCGCCCGCGTGCGCGCCGCGCGCGGCGGCGAGCACGCCCAAGAAGGCGATCGCGAATCGTGCGATTTTCACGGTGTCTCCGCGATCGCGTTGGCGCACGCCGTGCTGTTGACGTTCCCCGCGAGCCACGACGTCATGCAGTTGTCTTGATCGTCGCCCGGCACGACGAGCGCGCCGCCTTTGTGCGCGTCCCACCCGCGCGCCTTGCGAATGAACGTGAGGAGCTCGGGATGCGCGCCGCCGTTGTCGACGACCTCGCTCATCACGGCGGGCTCGAGCCCGACGAGCGAGCGATACGACGCTTGGTACTCGTCGTCCTGCGTGTCGACGCCGCCCGCCGCGCGACAACCCGGCGCGAGCCCCGTGTCGTCCGGATCGAGGCGCAAGCCGTAGCATCCGTACATCACCAAGTTGCGCGTCGTCTGACCGTGGCAGTCGAGCGATCCGCACCTGTGATCCATGAAGTCGCCGACGCCGCCCGTCTCGAACTGTCCGAAGTCGGGCGCGTCGATTCCGATGCGCGCGTCGCTCGGCGCGAACTGACACGCGACGGCCGCGGCGACCAACGCAACGACGACGACGAGCGCGCGCTTGTTCATGGCGACCCCGTGGTGACGTAGACGGGGCCCGGCGTGTCCGCGGCGGGCCCGCTCCCGAAGTGACACGTCGCGCACGATCCGTCGCGGCCGATGTGCGTCTGCATTTGCGCCGTGTTGTTCGCGTCGTTGCCGACGACGGTCACGCCGTAGATCGTGTTGCCCGCGTCGTCGGTGTAGGTGCCGATCGGAAACACGGGCTTCCAATCTTTTTCGAGCACCCAAAAATTCCCGACTTCGTTCGTCGTCGCGCTCGTTTGATTTCCGACGGCGTCGGTGAGGTTCACCGTGGCGCCGTTGAACGGCGTCTGCAGATCGTCTTCGTACACCGTGCCCGCCACGGAGAACTCCGAGTGACACACCAAGCACGGCTGACCGGGTCTGTGATCGGGTCCCGGCGGCACGCTCGGATCTTCCGGACCGAGCGCCGCGACCTCCGCGTCGTGCACGGGATCGTCGCAGGCGGTGAGCACGACCGCGATCGCAAAGAGCAAGAGCGACTTCTTCATAGCTCCACCTCGAACGTCAGCGAGCTGATGATTCCGTTTCTCGACGTCAGGTAGAGGTCGTCGAGGAACGACGTGTGAATGCCGTCGATTTGGAGCGTGAGGCGCGCGCTCTGCGGATCATTTCCGCCGCCGACGTAGACGAAGAGTCCGCCGCCGCCCGTCGCGGTCCACAAAGGCCCGAGCTCGCGATCGCCGGTGCGAAACTCCGGCAGGTCCCAGCCCGCGATGCTGCTGTTCGAGACGTACGCGCGCTTCCAGAAGCTCACCGCAGTCTGCGCGTGAAAGCGCGCGTGCGGCCAAATCGCGACGCGCTTGCCCAAGTCGAAGATCCAACGCGCGTCCGTCGTCGACGCGAAGAGCGCCCACGTGTCGCCGTACAAACGCTCCTCGAGCTTCACGGTCGATCCGTCGAAGCGGTGCGCGAGGCGCCCGGTGAACGCGAGCCGATGCTTCGAGAGCGGCGTTTGCTCGAGCGGGCGCTCCGGCAATCGATTCTGCGTGACCCACGTGTACGACGCGCCGAGCGGCGCTTGCGCGGCGACGTCCGCGGTGAACATCGGCACGTAACGGTACGGCTTCGATTGGTCGCCGTTCTCGAGCCCGATGTCCATGATGAGCGCGCCGGTCGTCGCGGATCCGAGCAGCTGCAAAATCCCGAGGTTGAACGTCGAGCGATTCACCGGACGCGAGAACACGCCGAACGACGTGCAGGAGGGCCCGGTGTTCGCGGGCGAATTCTCCGCGCCGCACCGACCGACGTCGTCGTGTCCGTAACCGAAGCCCGCCGAGAGCGTCGTGTTCTTCTCGTTGAGATCGAGCGTCATCTCGGATCCCAACCCGAAAGAAAAGTAATCGGGCTCGCTCGAGAGCGATCCGGCGAGCGTGATCCCGAACGTCTTCGGTTTGTACGTCGCCTCGAGCGATCCCGCGTTGCGCACCTCGGTCCACCGCGGCGACGCCGTCGACACGACGTCCGCGCTCGCCGCCGACACGACGTCGACGATGTAGCGGCCCTTCAGCGACGCGCCGTCGAGCACGTTCTCGATGCTCCCCGCGATCGACGGCGTGAACACCGTGACGTGATCGTCGTCCGCGTAGGTCGCGATTTCGAGCGACGCGCGTTTGGTCGACGTGTCGACGAGCTGAGTCTTCGTCGACGCGGTGCGCTCGGCCGCGAGCTGTTCGCCGCGATCCTTGCGCGCGACGGATTGATCGGCCGGATTGTCGTCGTCGTCCGCGATCGCGGACGATGCGACCATCAGGATCGCGAGGAGCGCGTGTGCCGAAAGCGAACGCATCGAGCGCGAGGTTTCGGCGGGTGCGTTCTCAGTTGCAGCCGCAGCCGCTCTCGGCGACGGAGCCGCCTCCGAACGCGCCTTCGTGCACCGCGTAGACGTGCTCGGCCGCGGGACCTGCCGCGACGGAGTCGTTCATCGTCGGATGCGCGAGCTTGCCGCGCTCGTACGGCGCGACGTGCGTGCACGCGAGGAGAGAAAGAAGCGAGAGGACGAGAAGAATGAGCTTCATGGGAGCCTCAGTTGTTCTGTGCGCCGGCCGCGGCCCACGCGTTCATGTCGGTCACGGCTTGCGCATCGCTCGTCGGTCCGCTCGGCGGCATGTCCCCGCCGTACCACGAGAGGATCGACTTGCTCTTGTTGACGAGCGTCGACGACGTGCCGTTGATGTAGCCCTTGCCTTGGAGCCACGAATAAAGCTTCGTCGCGCTCGAGCCCTCGCTGTGGCAGCTGTTGCATTTCCCGGACGTGCCGCTGCCGAGGTAGCTGTTGAAAATGTCCGTCCACGTCGGCGCGTTGTTCTGCTGCTGCTGTTGACCGGCGTCTTGTTGCTGCTGCTGGGTGCCGGAGTCTTTTTGCTGTTGCTGCGTGCCCGAGTCTTGTTGTTGCTGCTGTTGACCCGCGTCGTCGCCTTGCTGTTGCTGCGTGCCGGCGTCGTCGGTCGGGTTGTCGGTCGGGTTGTCGCCGTTCGGATCGGTTTGACCCGTCGAGCCGCCGTACGGTCCGCCCAGCGGCGGTGCATCGACCGCGCTGCAACCCACGATGACGAAAGCGACGAACACGAGGTGACGCATCAGCAGTCCCTCCAAAAGGATGCGAGTGCGTACCATCCGAACATCCGCTTTACAGCGCAAAATCGCCCGCGCGCGACGTCGAATCCGCTCGCGTCGAACGTTTCTACATCGAGGGAAATCCGCGCTTTGCGCATCCGCGGACAAATGTCGACGGACCGCTCAATCGATCACAAAACGGAGATGCATCTCTTGCAT
>Ga0335078_10005147_pt1 | contig 19339 bp, 18 predicted proteins | sample Lox_Sample_32_FD_206711 | JGI IMG/M metagenome (GOLD analysis project Ga0335078, IMG submission 206711) | Soil microbial communities from Loxahatchee National Wildlife Refuge, Florida, United States - Lox_Sample_3.2 | ecosystem: Environmental > Terrestrial > Soil > Wetlands | place: USA... | reverse complement strand
CGCCGTGGAGCACATCGTTGAGCTCCCACGGCAGCGACGAGGGTCCCGGCACGTGCACCATGCTTTGGGTGAAGAGCAGGTTGGGCTTCATCAGGGAATTGGAGGGGTCGATCAGGCCCACGCCGTCGGCCACCAGCGAGTAGCCGTAATAGTCCGGCTCCAGCGGCTCGGTGGTGATGCTCCAGACGCCCTGGTCGTCCTTCTGCATGGGGACCGGTTGCGTCCCCTCGCGGGCCAGCATGACCTCTTTGGCGTTGGGATCGCGGAACCGGAACGTGACGCGATGGTCGGGTTGCACCTCGGGCGAGATCAACGGCGGGGGCGGGGGCGGGGCCGGCGGCCGCTGCGGCGTTTGAGCCAGACCGATGGAAGCAGTGGCGGCAAAGAAGACCGCCAGCAAGAGCGACAAGTTTCGTTTCATAAGGGACCATCCTTTCCAGCTTTCCAGAGTGCTTAATCTGGCTTGGAGTGCGGTCGTTCCCGCCCACTCTTCTCCTCTTTCGGCAGGACCCGCTCCAAAGGTGCCTCGTTGGGGCTGTGCACAAGAGTGGGCGGGACGCCCGCGCTGCCCGGCCAAATTAGGACACTACCATCGGATACCCTCATGGAACAACTCGGAAGTCAGACGGAGGAGATTATCGTCCCGGAAGGGAAAGGAATGTCGAGCGCCGGCGCGGTACGCGTCGATCTCCGGGACCGGCTGACCCATCAAGTAGGGAAGTTGGTTACGTGCGGCTGGAGGCACGCGCCCGAAATAGTGCCGGCGAGGAATCTCGCTGCTATACTAATCCTTTGTGGTTTCGGATCACGGGCCTGTGAAAAGACGTCGATCGTCAAGACTCGAAAGTCGAAAAGCAGGAGGTTGATTTGAATATCGGATTTTGACTCGCGAGAAACGAGTCGGAAGTCGAGAGTTAAAGAGGAGGTCGGTCTTGACCTTTCGACTTTCGACTCATGACTTCTTCCGACTGCTTTCTCCAAAGGGTCAACACTATGAGCGATACTGCCCAACGACGCTGTCCGGTCTGCGGGGCGTTCAATTCCGAGGGCATGCAGCGCTGCACCCAGTGCGGACGCCCGCTCGTGACCATCGCCGGCTCCGAGGATGAGACGGTGCGGGGGGAACTAGTGTGCGCGCGCTGCGGGAAGCACGTGCCGAGGGGCAGCAAGTTCTGCGGCTTCTGCGGTGAGCCGTTGGTGCCGCCAACGCCGAAGCTGGCGAAAAGACCTGCCGAGGTACCGCCCCGCCCCGCCCCGGTCGTTAAGCCCGCTGATGTCCCGACCAATCTCCGGCCGACGGTCACCGTGCCGCCGGGTTCCCCGCCGGCGCCTTCCGCAAGCCCCGACGTCACCGCGTCGCCGGCTGTATTAACGGGGCCGCGCCCCACGACCTTGGAAGGGCGCCTGCTCGATGGGGTCCCGGATGACCAGCCGCCTAGCGGGACGGCGACGTTTGTCGGCTTGATCATTCCCCGCCTCGAGGCGAAGGTAATCGAGGTGCGGCCCGACGGCAGTGCGGGAAGGACGGTCGAGATCCAGGGGGAAACCTTCATCGGACGCCTGGGCTGCCAGCTCTCTTACCCACAGGATCCGCTGCTGGCGGAGCGTCACGCCTCGCTGATAATTCGCGAGGGGCGGCTTTTCCTGCGCGATCACGACCGCCAGCATGGAGCGTACCTGAAGCAGCGACAGGACACCGAACTAGTCCATGGGGACGTCTTTCTGCTGGGCCGCGATCTGTTCCGCTTCACCCTGCAGTCGCTGGACTCCGCTGCCTCGCCGTCGGGGTCGCCGCAGGGAACCTACGCCCTGATGGGGGCGCCCAAGCTGCAGCGCGGGCCCATGACCGCGCGGCTGGAGCACATCGACCTCAACGGCAACGTGATCGAGGAATACAGCTTGGAGAAGCCCGAGACTACCGTGGGCCGCAAGACCGGCGACATTGTGTTCAAGAATGACCCGTTTATGTCGGGCCTGCACGCGCGCATCGTAGCACAGCCGGGACGCTTCATGCTGCAGGACCTGAAAAGCAAGAACGGCATCTACCGGCGGATTCGGGACGAGGCGGAGCTCAAGGATAGCGATGAGTTTTTTGTGGGCGAGCAACTCTTCCGCGTCGCGCTCAAAACGATGGAGCAGTGACGGCGGAGGAGTCCGCCGACTATTGGGGAAGCCTGGTTCGCAGGTCGTTGACACGCGCCTTCAGGTACTCGTCGAGGATCGTGGGAACCTCTGCCCTCATGCGGGCCACCAGGTTGTCCTGGGCCTTAGTGATTTTGGCGTCCATCTGGTCCTGGGTCGCGGGAGCGGGAGGAGGTTCAGCCGGACGAGCGGCGGCGACGTCAGGGGTACGCGGCTTGTCGGGGGTGGGCTCCGCCGAAAGCGCCTGCCCGCAACTCCGGCAGAAGCGATAGCTTTCGTCGTTGATCTCGCCGGCAGCGTGGACACTTCGTCATGAACGGTCTCTTTCCACCACGCTGAGGGCTGGCATCAGGTCATCTCTCGGCCGTCAGCCCCATCAGCTATCAGCAAACAGCGATCGGCAGTCTGCGACGCAAACGGGAGGCGCGCCGGTTGGTTCGCCGAAAGCTCGGATGATTGCTGGTCGCCGTTTCAATCGTCAATCCTCAGTATGCGACCATCTCCACCTCGGCCGACGGATCGGAGGGCGGAAGCCCCGGACCCTCCACCTCGGCCAGCGCCACCGTTATGTTGTCCGTACCGCCGGCCTCATTGGCACGATCCACCAACGCCTGGCACTTCGCCGCCAGCGATTCGCCGCCGTTGACCACGGCCGCGGCGTCCTTCGGAATGCGAACCATATTGTAAAGGCCGTCGCAGCAAAGCAGAATGCGATCGCCTTGCCGCAGAGCGGTGCCATTCACTTCGATCCCCTGCAACTTTTCGCGACTTCCCACCGCGCGCAACAGGATGTTCCGGTTGGAGGCGCCGGCGCGGCCGGGAGGCGTCTCAATTCCCATTTCAGCGAGGTACTGCTGGTACGTCTGGTCGTGAGTGAGTTGCACCATCGCTCCGTTGCGGCACAGGTAAGCGCGCGAGTCGCCGACCTGGACCACGAACAGGTTGCGTCTGCGGATGGCCGCCATCGTCAGCGTGCATCCCATGCCACGAAACACCGGCTGGTCCTGGCCCTTCTGGAAAATGAGCTGGTTGGCGTATTCCGCCGCCTCGCGCAGCAACAGGGCAAAACCGACATCGCTCGTATTGGGGACAATGTGGAGGTTATCATAGAGGCGTCGGGGGACGGTGGCGGCGCACATCGAGCTCGCGACCTCGCCCGAAGCCTCCCCGCCCATCCCGTCGGCGAGTAGCAGGAGCGTGCCCTGCGGCCCGACGACGTGATTCAAAATCGCCGGGTGGAGACCGTTCTCGCCCGTGTCCAAGTTGAACACCGCGAACGCGTCCTCGTTGTTCTTGCGAACTAGCCCGGTGTCCGAGAAGGCAAATACGGCGACGCGGACCGGTTCCGCGATCTGCTCAGGTCCTTCCACGATATTTTTCCTCGCGAGTCGAAAGCTCCGATCCCTTGCCGGGTCGCACGCCGAGCCCGCCAGAACGGGCGCATTCCCCGCGCCGTCTCGCCACCGAGCGGGAGAGCCCGGCCCAGCTTCGGAGCGGCTTTGTATATAGGTTCAATCCATACCATAACGTGGTTTCCGAGACAACGCCCAAGTGAAGTGTGACGTGAACTTCTGACCTCGAGGCTTTGAGGTACGCCGATCCGGCCCACCAACCGACGATCTCCCTCTAAAGTCTTAGCTGCTTCCCGTCGATTAACTTATGGGAGCGGTCAAAGTGGCGTCCGGCACCTAACTGTGACGACTTACCAGCCCGCGGCCGGCGCAAATTGGCAGAGGCACTGGGGACCATCAAATATGACACGCGTTCTCTTCGTTGACGACGAGCCTGGGGTTTATGACGGCCTCCAGCGCATGCTGCGGTCGCAGCGCGACCGATGGGAGATGGTGTTTGCGAATGGGGGGATGGCGGCCCTCGCCTTGCTGGAAACGGCTCCTTTTGACGTAGTCGTTTCTGACTTGCACATGCCCGGGATGGATGGGTCCGCCCTGCTGAAACAGGTTCGGGAACAGTTCCCCCACGTAGTTCGGATTGTCATGACGGACGACCTGGAGCTACAGGCCGCGTTTCGCACCCTCAACGTCGCCCACCAGTTGTTAGTGAAACCCTGCGACCCGGAAGGGCTCCGCGTGGCGGTGGAGCGCGCGTGCAGCCTCAAGCGCACGTTAAGCAGCAATCTGATGCTCCGAACCGTGACAGCGATGGGTGATCTTCCCTCTCTGCCTCGTACCTATGCCAGCCTCGCCACCGCTCTCAACGATCCGGAAGTGTCGCTCGACCAAATGGCCAAGATCGTGGAGAGCGACGTGGCGATCTCTGCCAAGGTCCTGCGGCTGGTAAACTCCGCGTTCTTCGGGTTGATGAACGAGATTGCGACGGTGAAGACCGCCGTGTGCTACCTGGGAATAGAAGTCCTCAAGCACCTGGTGCTGTCGGTGGAAGTCTTCGGAGTTTTCCGCGCACCGAAGCCGATTGCGGGTTTTTCCATGGAGAAGCTTCAGGACCATGCGCTATTGACCGCGAGGATTGTGAAGCGTCTACCGGTGCCGCGATACCTAAGTGATGCCGCCGTCGTCGCTGCCCTCTTGCATGATGTGGGGAAGCTGGTTCTGGCGGCAAAGCTTCCGGAACAACTGGCCCGCGCTCTGAAAACAGCTTCCCACGAGGGACGGTCCCTCGACACCGTGGAAGACGACCTCATGGGCTTCAACCACGCGGAAATCGGAGCGCATCTGCTGGCACTCTGGGGGCTGCCCAGCCCGATCGTGGAAGCCGTGGCTTACCATCATGCGCCCAGCCGGATTCCGCAGCAGAGATTCGACACGGTTGCGGCCGTCCACCTCGCCGATCTTCTGGCTCACGAGTCCGACCAAGGCCAACCGTCTACTGAGACGTCTCCTTTAATTAACGGGATGGACCTCGCCTATCTGGATGCCCTGGAAGTAACCCCTCACCTTCCGGCGTGGCACGCCATGGCCCGGGAAGCAGCCGATACGTTGAGAGCGTAGCCCATGCTACGTGGACCTGTCGGCCAGCGTAGAACGGCGCTCGTACATGATCTTTGGCCGCGCCGGCCAAGGCTGGCGGAAGGGTCCGGTTGCTGACGGCGGCCTTCACCAGCTTACGCGTGGCCCACCTTTTCAATAAAGATGTCATTGAGGGGCGGCTCGAGCAATTCGAAACGGCTGATGCGCGCGCCGGCTTGGACGGCGGCTTGGAGAATCTCCTGCGGGTCGGTACCGGGGTGGAGCTTGGCTTCCACCACGGCGCCAAAGTGGTTGACGTTCTCGATACCGGGATGGCGCAGGAATCCGTCGTTCCCGCTCGACTCGATGCGCAGCGTGTTCTTGCCGTAGGACTGCTTGATGGCGCGCAGGTCGCCATCGAGAACGTTGCGGCCCTTGTTGATGAGGCAGATGGAGTCGCACATCATTTCCACCTGCTCCATGCGGTGGGTGGAAAGAATGATGCTCGATCCCTGGCCGCGCAACTCGAGCATGATGTCTTTCACCGTGACGGCGTTCACAGGGTCGAGACCCGCAAAGGGCTCGTCCAGGATCACCACCGGCGGGCGGTGGATGACGGCGCAGATGAACTGCACTTTCTGCTGCATGCCCTTGGAGAGGTCGATAAGCTTCTTTTCCATCCAGTCAGCCAGCTCGAACCGGGTCAGCCACTCGCGAGCACGACGGTCGGCCTCCGCTTCGGACAGTCCCTTGAGAGCGCCAAAAAACAGCACCAGCTTGCGCACCTGCATGCGAGGATAAAGACCGCGCTCCTCCGGGAGATAGCCGATCAGATCCTGGGTACGATCGCAGACCGGCTGGTCGAGCACCCGAATGGACCCCTCGTCCGGGATGAGGATGTTCATGATCATCCGCAGCGTGGTGGTCTTGCCAGCACCGTTAGGGCCGAGCAAGCCGAAGATCGCTCCCTGACGAACCCGCAGGCTGAGGTTATCGACTGCGGTGAGCGAACTATACCGTTTAGTTATGCCTTCAATGGCGATTGCGTCCATACCCCTCCGCTTACCTTGGTCCGTTTGCCGACCGCCGACTGATCGGCGCAACGAAACGGTTTTGCATGTTTAACATCAAATGCTACTGGTGCGCAAGGAGAATCGCCTGGGCTAGGATTCCTTTGCCACCTGTGCTCCTGGGGGCGGGCACTACTGGGAACACGCGGTACTACACTGCCATTATTACACGAATCTGTTCGGTTGTGCGAAGTTTAGGTGTTCGAGTAAGATACAAGGCCGTTTGGGGGAGTCGAGTGCTCGCGGTATTGAGCGATTGAGTGATTGGAACAAGGCACGTCACATTCAGCGGCCTGCGGTTTCTGCGAGTTCCAGAGCTCTGGCCGGAGACCCGCTGCAAGCTCACTGACTACCGGAAACTGAAAACTGAGGACTAACATGCGTAACGCGGTGATTATCGGGTCAGGCTGCGCCGGCTTGACGGCCGCCATCTATACGGCTCGTGCCAATCTGAGTCCGCTTTTGATCCGAGGTCACGAGGCGGGCGGCCAGTTGAGCCTTACCACGCTGGTGGAGAACTACCCCGGCTTCCCCAAAGGGGTGCAGGGACCTGAACTGATCGACATGATGCAGAAGCAGGCCGCCGAGTTCGGCACGGAGTTCCTGGAGGGCAACGTCACGCGCGTCGACCTCAGCCAGCGGCCCTTTGTGGTGGGGATGGGAAGCGAAAACATCGAAACCCGCACGCTGATTATCGCCTCCGGCGCCTCCGCCAAGATGCTGGGCCTGGAGTCGGAGCGCAAGCTGTTGGGCCACGGCGTTTCCACTTGTGCCACCTGCGACGGCTTCTTTTTCCGAGGCAAGCCAATCGTTGTGGTGGGCGGTGGCGACACCGCGGCCGAGGAGTCGCTGTTCCTCACCCGATTCGCGAGCGAAGTCGCCGTGATTCATCGCCGCGACCAGTTGCGCGCCTCCAAAATCATGCAGGATCGCATGCGGCGCAACGAAAAGATTAAGTTCATCTGGAATTCGACGGTGACCGATGTACTTGACGTTGACCAAGGCTATGTGACGGGCATCAAGCTGAAGAACGTTCAGACCGGCGAGGAGCGATTGCGTCCCACCGAGGGCGTTTTCATCGGGATCGGACACTCGCCCAACACCGACTTGTTCAAAGGCCAGATCGAGATGGACGAACTCGGTTATCTGAAGACCCACCAGGGCTCAAGGACCAGCGTCGCGGGAGTGTTCGCGGCAGGCGACGTGCAGGATCGAGTCTACCGGCAAGCCATCACTGCCGCCGGCTCTGGTTGCATGGCCGCGATCGACGCGGAAAGGTTCCTGGAAAGCGAGGGGACAGGGGACAGGGTGTAGGGCACAGGATGTGAAGGGTAAAGTGTAAAGGGTGAAGGGTAAAAGGCAAGAGTGGCTTTCGTGCTTCACTCTTCACCCTTTATACCTTACCCTTTACCCTTCAACACTTCGTTCCCTTGTCCACTGTCCCTGCACCCTAAGCCCTAGCCCTATGCTGAGATCTTTCCTGCTTTATCTCTCCGAGCGAGAAGGCCCAAAGAAGTTGCTTACCCATGCGTCTTTTGGCCGACGCTTGGCCCGGCGTTTCATCGCCGGCGAAGAGTTGGAGGATGCGGTCCGGGCTGTCCGCCAGTTGAACTCCGAGGGCTTTGACGTGACCTTGGACTGCCTGGGGGAGTCCGTGACGGCGGCGTCCGAAGCCGAGGAGGCTTGCCGGATCTACCTCACCATCCTGGACCGGATCGCCGCCGAGAAGTTGCGGTCCCACATCTCAGTCAAGTTGACGCAGCTGGGCCTGGCGCTTGATCCCGGATTGGCGGCGACACTCCTCAATACCCTTTGGCTGCGCGCCGCCGAGCACCAAACCTTCGTGCGGATCGATATGGAAAGCTCGGCCTACGTTGAGAAGACGCTCTCCCTCTTCCGTGGCGCCAACGCGCCGCGCGATGCTCTCGGCATTGTAATCCAATCCTACCTTTATCGCAGCCAGAAGGATGTGGAGGACCTCATCCGGATGGGCGCGCGTGTTCGCCTGGTGAAAGGCGCCTATCAGGAGCCGCCCAGCGTGGCGCTTCCCGATAAGGCCGACGTAGATGCCAGTTTCGTCAGGCTGATGCAGATGCTGCTCTCCAGTGACGCCTACCACGCCATCGCCACTCACGATCCGCAAATCATCGCCGCCACGGAGGCATTCGCGCGCGAGAAGGGCCTGGACCGGGACCGCTTCGAGTTTCAGATGCTCTATGGCATCCGGCGCCAGTTGCAGCGCGACCTCCTCCAGCGTGGCTACCGCGTGCGCGTCTACGTGCCTTACGGCACCCATTGGTACCCCTACTTTATGCGCCGATTGGCTGAACGGCCCGCTAATCTTCTGTTCTTGTTGCGGAACTTCTTCCGAGAGTAACCACGAATCAAGCTTTTGCTTCCACCACTGAAAGAAGTCTCTGGACCCTACACCCCCTTTTTCATCTCCTTTTTCGGGGTCTGGTAGGTTCCCGGGGCTACCCGACCGGCAATCGATAACCGGTTCCAGGCATTGATGGTGGCGACCGCCAGTGTCAGATCCGCGAGTTCTTTTTCGCTGAACTGCTTGCGGACCTGTTCATAAACCGCATCGGGCACGTGGGTTTCCGAGACACGGGTGACAGAGTCGGTCCACGCCAAGGCCGCGCGCTCCCGGTGGGAGTAGTAGGGGCACTCTTCCCACGCGTCCAGAGAGTAGAGCCTTTGCTCTGATTCTCCGACGGCACGGAGATCCTTCCAGTGCATGTCTAGACAGAAGGCACAACCATTGATTTGTGACGCCCGGAGCCTGATCAAGTGAAGCAGGCCTTCTTCCAGCCCGCACTCCTGAAGATATTCTTCCAACCCCATCATGGCGTGATAAGCCAGCGGAGACACTTTGGTGTAGTGAATTCGCTCTTCCATAACACCTCCTCGAACATGCAGATAGAATTCGCCATTCAGGAATCGCTCAATTCTCATTTGAGCCGCTCGCAGACTGCAAATCCGTCTCGCAACGGAATAACGGTAGTGAAGAGTTTTCGTGAGCCGTAAATGAGGCGGTTGAATTCCCGGATCGCCCGCGTATCGGCGTCGCCGGGTGCTTTCCGCGAAGCGACTCGGCCGGACCATAAGACGTTGTCGCTGATGAAGAGCCCTCCCAGGCGCAGGCGCTTGATCGCGCGACCGAGCACGGCGGGGTATCCGGTCTTATTGACGTCGTTGAAGATCAAGTCAAATTGTCCTTCGGTGGAGTCGAAGAGTCGAATCGCCTCGCCTGTCAACACTCGCACGCGGTCGAGCAGGCCGGCTCGCTTCAGGTAGCCCTCGGCGCGACGCGCATTGGCCGGATCGCTGTCGGTGTAGAAGACGGTGCCTTGCGGTCCTACGGCGCGCGCCAGCCACAGAGTGGAGTAGCCGATGGCCGACCCCAGCTCAAATACGCGGCGCGCCTGGATCAGCCGCGCCAGTTGGTAAAGCAGTCGCCCGCACGCAGGGCCAATGATCGGTACCGAGTGGCGGGCGGCGTAGCGCTCCATTTCGCGCAGCACACGGTCGCGGGGCGGCAGCAGCGATGTGATGTATTCGTCCACTTGGGAAACCAGAATGCCGGACATGAAGCCTCCGGAAGAAGAATTGCGTGATTGAGTGATCGGGTCATTGAGCCATTGAAAGACACCTGGCAGCTTTTTTCAATGGCCCGATGATTCAATCACTGAATCACCCAATGTTATGATTCACCATGGCTTTGGATGCCGACATCATCGTGGTGGGTGCGGGACCAGCGGGCTCGACGGCGGCCAAGCTCCTCGCCGGCCGCGGTTACGAAGTCCTGCTCATCGACCGCGCCGCCTTCCCCCGGCACAAGACTTGCGCCAGCTGGATCAACCGGCTTGCCTTCGAGCGCTTCCCTTATCTCGTTCCGCGCCTCGATGAACTGGTAGAGACGCCGTTTTACGGTGTCACCTTCTACGATGCATCCCTGGAGCGCTCCGGCCGCTTCACCGAGCGCGAGCCTTCCGGCTATCTCTCGCTGCGCTCGAGATTCGACGACGGCTTGCGTCGCATCGCGGTGGAGGCGGGGGCGGAGTTTCTGGGCGGCCGCGCCGTCGTGGATGTGCGCGAGGGGCGCGACGAGATCGGCGTTCGCCTCGCCGGCGGAGCCGAGCTTTCCGCCCGTGTGCTCGTCGGCGCCGACGGCGCTTCCAGCCGCGTGGCCGCCGCCACCAACCTCCATCAGGGCTGGGGCCCCCGCGACTATGTCCTCTGCGCCAACGCCGACGTTCCCTGTGACCCGCTTTTAATCGAGGCCTTCTACGGCCCGCGCTTTCCGCTCGTGACCTATCTTCAGTACGAGGGACTGCAAGGCTATGGCTGGGTATTCCCGAAGCGGCAGCACGTCTGCATCGGGATTGGCGCCATGCTCGCCCGTGGCCGCGAGATCCGGCCATTGTTCGGGCGCTTCGTCCGCGACCTCCGCTGGCGCCGGCATCTGCCCGCCGAGATTTCTGAGGCTTCGGTGAAGGCCGCCACCACTTTCGATCTCGACCCGGTGGGCGCGGTCCACCGGCTGCCCAGCCTGACGCGCGGCCGCGCCTTGCTGATCGGCGACGCGGCCGGGTTCGTCTCCGGCTCCACCGGAGAAGGTATCTATCCGGGAATGGTGAGCGCCGAGGTCGCCTGCGAGGTGGTCCATCAGGCGCTGCGCCGCCCCCAGCCGTCGCTCGCGGCGGCCCTCGCGCGCTTCGATCGAGCCTGGCGCAGCGAGCTTGCCGGATACGTGAAGCGCCTTCCGGGCGGGGAACAGGAAGGGCAAACCCACGGGCGCATCGACCTCATCTTTCGCTCGCGGCTGGCCGCGCGCGTGGCGGGTCGGGTTTTTCTCTATGGCGAAGGCCTTACGCTCCGGACTTTGGCTCGCAGTGTTTGGTAGAATCGGAAATTCGAAACTCGAAAGTCGAAAAATCGAAACTAGAAGATCGAAACTCGAAAATCGCCCGCAATGGCCAGCGGCTCCGCCATCTGTCCGCAACGCCGGCGGAGCCGCCGTTACAAAAAGCCCGAAACTGGAGATTCGCAACTCGGAACCGAATTCGGCGGGCGATTTCGAGTTTCGATTTTCGAACGAAGAAAGGAGGAGACGAAATGAAACGGCGCAAGTCGATAATCGAGTCCAGCGGGCGATTTTCGAATTTCGAATCTCGAATTTCGCTTTTCGCCCTTGCTATACTGCTTGCGTTGGCGGGCCGGGCGGTCTCTGCGCAGGAGGCACCGAGTTCGGGCGGCGTCGTCGAGATCAAAGTGACAGCCAGGAAGTTTGCCTTCGATCCCAATGTGATCACCGTGAAAAAGGGCGATCGTGTGCGGTTGCTGATCACCGCCGCCGACCACGATCACGGCTTCAAACTGGCCGCTTTTGACATCGATCAACTGATTCCGAAGGGTCAGACGGCGACCATCGAATTCACCGCCACCAAGGCCGGAACCTTTCCCTTTCAGTGCTCGCACTTCTGTGGGATGGGGCACGGGAAGATGAAGGGCAAACTGGTGGTCCAGGAGCAGGGCCAATAAACGACCGACAGGGGACAGAGGTCAGCGGGCGGGATGGGAGTTAGAAAACAGGAGGCCTACGGCGCTGCCGCTGATGCCCTAGGATCATTGCCAGCGCTGTTCCCAGAAGAATCCAGGCAGCAGGTTCGGGAGTCACTACGGGCTTGGGCTCTATGGGCTTGGGCCGTATGGGCTTGATGGGCTTGGGCGAAGCCGGTTTGTGCGCCCGGGGTGGGCCGCCACCGAAATAAACGACAATCGGAAGTGGCGCCAAGGGAAAAGGTGGCCGAGTTCCAAGCACGGGCGGGACTTCGTGAGCCACTTCCCTCGGCGGCATGGCCACTTCCGGGGGAGACTCCAGCAGTAGAATGGGCCACACTGGTGTTTTTGGAACTTCCATCTCGTGCAGGGCAATTGGCACCGCCTGAGTTTCCCTGGGGTGCGCGACGAGCGAGATCACATTACCGCAGCGCACCCTCAGGTAATGTACGCCGTCCGTCAACAGCGGCTCGTACTGGCTGATCGCGACGGTGCTCTGCGTCCAGTAGACTTGATTGTCAATCCGGTAGGATACGTAGAACCTACCGCCGAAAGGTAACTGCGTAATCCGCAGGCGGTCGATGTCGAACCCGGTGTACTGGCCTCGGATAGCGGGATCTCGCCACAAGGCCTCTTTTAGTTCCTGCCGGTTGAAAACCCCGCCGGCCACCAGCGAGTAAGGGTAGACGGGCCGGGGCGCAATTCTGGCTGTCGCTTCTGGCATCAGCGGCTTGACCCTCATGGAGCCGGCATAAGCAGGAGCCGAAAGAAGCAGCACAACGATGAATTGAGCCCACGTCCTCATGTTCGCATCTAGGCCAGACGGCAAGGAGGGAGAATAAGACGGAAGATGGCCAACCGGTTTGGGTTCTTCTGCTGATTCTGTGCTCCAGTCTTTCCTCTCCGGCCTCCGATTCTCTGACTCGAGTCGCCTCTGGCTCCTCACTCCAGCCAGATCGTGTCGCGCGGGTGCGCCTGCGCGTGGTGGATGTAGGCACACGTGCCCTCCTGGCAGTAGTACACGTCGCGGCAGTTCGGGCAGCGCGCCAAGTGGGTTCTCTCCCGCACGCAGTTGCAGGTGTTGCAAACTTCCAGCAAGTTCGCAATCACATGGTAGGAATACTGGCGCCAGCGCTCCAGCGTCGCACGCTCCTCGCGAAAGCTGGTCAGATCATCTTCACGGGCCATAGTCTCCCTCGCTAATAACTCAACGGTTTGACAAGCGACGAGTGACCGCTAGTCAGTCGCCGTTGCTTCACGTACGCAAGTCCACCACCACACCCCGCAGCTTTCGCGATTCTCGCAACTAGGCTTTTTTTCATGTAGTTTAGGAAGTTCTGCTGCCGCTGGCACGCGCCTGCGCCCGGAGCAGTATGCAACTTCTCGCACTTACTGGCCCAAGGCTTCATTTAGCAACTGACTGATGTCTTGTGAGCCGCGGTATCAGAAGCGGATTGAGAATTGAGACAAAGCGAAATCCCGAATCCTTGGTTGCGGCAGGCTCTCTCTGCCAAACTGGCGGCAGCTCACATCCAACGCACGCGCCGACTTGTCCGGTTCTGCTCTATAGCGGGCCTACATAAGGTTACCCCGTCGATGAAGCCGCCCCAAGGCTATCGCCGGGACGCCCTCGCGCCTCTGGATTTACGACATAGACAGTACGGGCGTCGGCACTTGACAGCCTAGCGCAGCCCCCATAGATTGAGTGTGCCTTCCTGGCACGGGGGGAATTAACTTCCGTGATCCGGGGCGGGAAACGCCGGCCGGTGTCAGGAGGGGAGCAGGGTGGGGGCCGGGTGCCAACGGTATCCGGCGCAAGGAAATAGGGTACTCTCCTGCGGGCCCGAGATAGTTTTCGAGTCAATCTTAGGTTGGGACCAAGAAAGATCAACAGGCTGAGTGGGATCGAGGGCCGGGCGGGAACCGTCGGCAGTAGCCTAGTCGGCACTCCTGGGCGCGAAACCGGCAGCCTTTCGGGTTGAGGAGCCCGCAGGCGAGATCAAGGTTGAGAGGGGTAAGAGAATCAAGGGGTTCCCTGGGCGGGGCTCCCTGGGCCGTTGGCCGCCAGGCAGTGGTAGGGGCGAGGGGCTATCCGCACCCCGGGCGGCGGAACCACTGAGCGTGGACAGTATCCAGCTAAGCTAGACTACTCCAGTATGCCCAGGAAGGACCTCCCGAGAAGTTGTCATGAGCGTAGTTAACAAAGCTTTAATTAGAACTAAAGTGCTACTCATAGGTAGCACCTTGGTTGTATTGACTGTCCCGTCTGCCGTGAAGTACGATCGCCCCGGTGTAACCAAGAAGTCTCCGCTCGGAAACGAATTGGGGGGGGAACAAAGGGCTACGCTGGGTCTCCTGGTGATCGTTTGCCGTTCATCCCGTACTTTGGGGTGGGTGCTCAGGCTTCGGCAGGCACGGTATCTAACCAACGGTCCGATCAACGGCACCATCGATGGTTGGACCATCAACCAGGGCTTTTCGGCCGCTGATTAAGGTGACGCGGGCAGGGAAAAGATCCTGAAAGGAGAACCGATGAAAAGTTCACGAAGAATCAACGAGGGCCGGCAAAAAGCCCTGAGAGGAGATCCGATGAAAAGAACCATTTCCGTTTCGATGTGCGTTTTTGCGGTGTGTCTCATGTTGCTGGCGTGCGTCGCTTTTTCACAGGAGAACAACGCCACCCAAGTTGGGGTGATTACCAAATCACAATTCCACCGGGCGATCAAGTTCGATGTGTCGCCACCGCTCAGGGTTCTCATGACTCAGCACCCTGTTCCCTCCTTCCCCTACCGTGAGGCCGACCACGGCCCGCTCAAGCCAAAATTGCAGAAGCAGCTTTGGTTTGCCCGGCATCGCCAACAGGCGGCTGTGGGAGAGAACCAATACGAACAACCCCTGGGTCCGGTGGCGGCCACCGTCGGCTTGAACCTGCTGGGAGTGGGAGTCGGGTTCCACGGCTACACGGTTCCTGACGCGCCCACCGACTCCAACGGGGCCTCCGGCGATTGGCCAGGCAACCAGGCCAACGCGGAAGTCCTCGAGTGGGTCAACGTGTCCTACGCCGTTTTCAACAAGAACACGGGTGCTTATCTCGCGGGCCCCATCCTCGGTAACGCCCTATGGGCCGGCTTTGGCGCCCCCTGCGATAACCACAACAGCGGCGACATCGTCGCGCTATTCGACAAGATGGCGCATCGCTGGGTCTTGACCCAGCCGGTATTTACCGCCCCGTTCGCGAGCTGCTTTGCCATTTCCACCACGCCCGACGCCCTGGGCACCTACTATCGGTACGCATTCCCCCAGAACTTGGGCTTCCCCGACTACCCCAAGGTGGGCATCATGCCCGAGGCGTACTACCAGTCGCAAAACATGTTCAACACCTCTTTGACCGCCTATATCGGCGCGCAGCCCTGCGCCTATAACCGTGTCAAGATGCTGGCCGGCGATTCCAGTGCCGAACAGATTTGCACTCTGGATAACTCCAACGGCACGTTGTTCGACGATAGCTTTGTCCCCGCTGACCTGGACTCTCCGGAACTGCCGCTACCTCCTGGCACTCCCGAAGTCTATCTCGGCAGCATCGACAACTTCGGCAGCGAAACCCACGTGTATGAGTACACCTACAGCGTTAACTTTACGACTGGAGCTGCGACGCTCACCGGGGTCAACGGCACCATGCCCATTGCCACCGGCCTGCCGGCCTTCGTTGGTTTGTGCAACTTCGGCAGCGTGGCGTGCATACCGCAGCTAGGTACCACCGATTTGCTGGATTCGTTGGGCGATCGCCTAATGTACCGCCTGGTTCTCCGCCGGACCGTCAACATCGCTAATGTGCCGGTAAACCACTGGCTGATCAGTCATGCGATTGCCAATGGATCGACCGGCGCCGAGCGCTGGTACGAATTCCGTTCCCCCAATAACAACCTGACCGCTTTGTCCACGTATCAGGGGGGCACGTTTGCTCCCGATGCCAACTATCGCTGGATGGGCTCGCTGGCCATGGACAAGGCCGGCAACATTGCCTTCGGCTACAGCCGGTCCAGCTCTACCCTCCACCCGGACGTCTATTTCACGGGTCGAGTGCCAACGGATCCTCTGGGCACCATGGACGGAGAACTGCCGATCGTCGATCAGACGGTGGCTACGGGATCGCAACCTGACACCAGTAGCCGCTGGGGAGATTATAGCAGCATGTCTATCGACCTCGACGGCTGCACGTTTTGGTACGTTGACCAGTACTATACCGTAACTCAACGTTTTGATTGGAGCACGCGCGTTGCTTCGCTGAAGTTCAACAACTGCGTGCCGAACGTCCTTCATTAAGATGAGTCCCTGCGACATCGAACCGCGCGGTGCCGCAGGGCTTTCTCGTCGGACGCCGGCTGCGGACGAGAGTCCGTAATTCACAAGCCGCGGCGCCAGAGCAAAGTCGCTGGAATACGATGCAAGGTTCCATCGGACGATGCCGGCGCGCTGCTTAACCTGGTAGTGCCTGGCTTGAGTTTCCAGGGACTATCGCTACGTCAATCCAGTGCCGTAGAGTCGTTACGGCTGACAGGAGGATTTTGCAATGAAGAAACTATCCTTGCGGAGTGCCGCGCTTCTGGTCGGGCTCTGCTTTCTCACCGCCGGTGTTGCCAGCGCCGGCACCATTTCGTTGACTCCCCTTCTATCTGGGCCTACGCTGCCAGCCGACACCACGGTCAGCGAGCCGTTCCCGACCGCCGGAGACGCTTACTGCAGCTTTACGAACGGCTGTGGCACCATCCCCGCCGGCGGCCAGACTGCCTACCAGTGGACGGCCGGAGATTATGTGATATCGTCGATCTTCACGCTGTCCACCACGTCGGTCACCGACTTGACGGCGGATTGGACGTTCCAGGACTTCCTCGGTGGTGGCAACACGGAAACGTGGTATGCCTTCGTCAACGGCACCGCCGTAGCACAGGCCATTCTTCCGGATGACAGTTATAACGGTGACTACGGGACCGTAACCGGTACCGTCAGCTTTGCCGGAATTGGACCGGTGGCGGGGGGCTACCAGGTTGAACTGATTCTGCAAAACACCGTACCCTTCGGCGGTGGCTCGGTGGCTTGGGCCGATGGCGGAATCACCGGCTTGTCGTATTCAACTTCGACGGTCCCCGAACCGGCATCAATGTTGCTGCTGGGAACGGGCTTGGGAGGACTCGTCCTGCGGAAACTGCGCCGGAAGAAGAGCTGAAGCACCGGTGGTAGGTTCCGACTGCAAGCGGCGGGAGAAGGGAAGGAGCGATCCCGACCTTCTCCTGGCACGCTCGATGCCGCCGCTCCGGCGACCCACTTGAGTTATCCCTCCAGGTTTTTTACCCCACCGCCAACGCTCGCTGATTGCCAAACTGTAAACAATCGCGTGCGGCAGCACCGGCCGGAAGAGAAGCAGAGTGGAAGGCAGCGGCCCCGGAGAAGGTGGCCGTCGTGACACCGCCGCTACAGCAAGCTCATACCGGGCCGACATTGCGCAAGCAGGCCGAAGGGTTGAAACGCGAGGCGCCGGCGCTGGACCGATTCGCTTTCACGGACTGACGGCGCTCCAGATGACGCTAACTACCGGAGACACACACAAGACACACACCCGTACCTCTCAGACGACTTATGTCTTTCCCGCCGCGATTGTGCTAGTCTATAAATCCAATATGGGCATAAGGGAACTTCTAAGACGAATCTTCTTGATCGACCTGATTAAGGGGTTGAGGCTGACCTTTTCCTATCAGCGTCCCAGCGCCACGTACACCGAGCAGTATCCTCGCGAGCGGCCGCCGGTGGCGGAGCGCTACCGCGGCGCGCCCCGGCTCAACAATAATCCCGAGTCGGGTGAGACGCTGTGCATTGCCTGCAACCTGTGCTCACTGGCCTGCCCCGAGAACCTGATCGTGGTGGGTTGGGAGCGCACGGAAGACCGCAAGAAGAAGCTGACGCACTTCACTTACGACCTCTCGCGCTGCATGTTCTGCGGGCTCTGCGAGGACGCGTGCCCGGTCGATGCCCTGGAGCTGACCCAGGACTTCGAGATCGCCCAATACAGCCGCGAGGGCATGATCTGGGACCGCAAAATGCTCGAAGAGGGCCCGGAGCCCGTCCGCTACACGCGCTGACCGAAGCACTGAGCGACACGTGCCACTGGGCTCAGTGGGCGGCGCCTTCGAAGCAAACCCTCAGCGCCCGTCAAGAACTGGACGGCTTCCTCAAAGTCGTTGCACGGCGGTGGGGACACCGCCGCTACAGCAGCAAAGCCTCAGCGCAACTCAATCATCCAAAGTCACCCAAAGTCGCCGAAAGAAGACACGCAACCGTTGGCTACCCGCCACCGCACGCTTCGACGGGAGCGCGATTACCAACGCTGTGGCACGCGATTTGGAGAGAGCACTACGCTCTCGCCTGGAGTCGCCGCCACGGCGAGCGCTGGTCACTTGCATTAATTGGTTTGCGCGCAGCCGACCAACCGAATGGCAGGTTCGCCGTGAGCGTCAGCCGAACCCGCCCTCCAGCCCCCTCATCGGCTACCTCTTCTTCTTGGGTGGGACCACCGCGTCCTTGAATGCCTTTGCCAGACGAAACTTCACGACGGTTTTGGCGGGAATCTGAATCGTCGCGCCGGTCTGCGGATTGCGACCCGTACGCGCCTTGCGCTGGGCCTTCACCGCCTTGCCCAATCCGGGGATCACAAACGCCCCTCCGGTCTTGCACTCCTTGGTCGCCAGGGCAACGAGTTCTTCCACGAAACCTGCGGCGACCTTCTTGTGAATTCCCGCCTTTCCGGCCAAATGCGTTACCACTTGCGACTTCGTCATCATTGCGTGCTCCTTCGTATCGCTCGAATTTGTGAGGTCCGACTCCTGACCGCTGAAGAAACGATATGCATGATTTGGCGCGCTGTCAAGCGCGTTTCAGAAAATGTCGGGGGTCCAAAGTCGAATGCCGAAAGTCAGGACCGGGCTTGCGACTTTAACTTTTGACCTTCGACCAGCTCTTCATGTCAGAATCGAAATCTGAAGAGTTGAAGTCAGGACTGGCCGCTTCGACTCTCGACTTTTAACTCTCGACTTTCGACTCTTGGAGAGTCTTGCGTGTTTTCTTCTCGTACCAACTGGACGCTTACCCCCAATCGGCTCGCCATCCATCTTGACGAGCGGCGCCGGCAAGGGCTTTCCATTCTCGACCTGACGGAATCGAACCCCACGCGCTGCGGCTTCGACTTTGATCAACGGGCGATTCTGGACGCGTTGCGCCAGCCGCGCTCGCTGATTTACGAGCCGGAGCCCCGCGGCCTCGGGCCGGCGCGGGCCGCGGTGGCGGGCTATTACGCCGAACGCGGCACCCCGGTGGACCCGCGACAGATCTTCCTCACCACCAGCACCAGCGAGGCGTACTCCTACGTCTTCCGTCTGCTCGCCGATCCCGGCGACGCCATATTGGCGCCGCGTCCCAGCTATCCGCTCTTCGACTTCCTCACTCGCTTGAACGACGTCGAGTTGCTTCACTACCCGCTCATCCCCTTCATCAATGACCCAACCCGCCGCGATGCACTGCCCGATGAAGAGGGCTGGCGAATCGACCGGGAGGCCATCGAGAAGACTCTCAGCGAGTCCTCGCGACGCG
>Ga0335078_10005146_pt1 | contig 19341 bp, 18 predicted proteins | sample Lox_Sample_32_FD_206711 | JGI IMG/M metagenome (GOLD analysis project Ga0335078, IMG submission 206711) | Soil microbial communities from Loxahatchee National Wildlife Refuge, Florida, United States - Lox_Sample_3.2 | ecosystem: Environmental > Terrestrial > Soil > Wetlands | place: USA... | reverse complement strand
CCAGGCTCTTGTTCCAGCAGCTCAAGTTGGAGGCTGCTCAACTTCTCGCTGCCCGGTCCATATTTTTGAATCCGTTGCAAACGAAGACGCTCTTCGAGAACTTGGATCTTCAACCGCGCGTACTCAAACTCTTTCTTCTGCGATGCAACCTGCTCCTCCAACTGCGCGATGACCGCAGCCATGAAGGATTCCGAATGCGGGGGAAGACCGGGCTCAGAAGGCGTGCTCACGATGCTTTTTGAATAACAGATTTTCTTGTGGATAAGTGTGCGAAATATGCAGTGTTTATGCGGTTTTCAGTGACTCTATTGATTCTTCCACCGGAGGCTTGCGATACCACTTCCGCCGCTCGGTCTGCGCCAGATCGATGCCGCCCAAGAACAACGCCAGTTCCTCGTGGCTCAGCATGATTTTCTTCACCGCGCTGCCCGCATCGGGCCACCGAAAACAGCCCCGGTCGAGTTTCTTCGCGCACACCCAGAGTCCGCTTCCGTCATATACGACCAGCTTCAGGCGATTGCGCCGCGCATTGGTGAACAGAAAAACATGGCCGCTCGTGGGCTCGCATTCGAGCCGGTCGCGCACCAGACCGTAAAGACCATTGAATCCTTTGCGCAGGTCAATTGAGCCGGTCGCCACGTGGATCCGCGTGGCCGGTCCAAACCCGAACACCGCCTACGCCCTGTCCAATACAGCCAGCAAGCGCTCCAACGTTCCCGTGTCGAATCCACGACGCACTTCGATCCGGCGTCCGCTTCGTAGCTCAACAGTCAGGACGCCGTCGTGAGTCTCGCTGTCAGCATGCCGCGAAGGCGACGAGACCACTTCCACAGGAAGCAGAGTTCCGGCTCCCGATTGCGCCTTGCTTTGCACGCGTCGACGGTACTTATCCAGCGTGCCTACAGCCAAGCCACGCTCCTGGCAAAATGCCGCCCGCATCAACCCACTCGCTTCAAATTCCGCAACCAGGGCTTCCACCTCAGCACGGCTCCGCCGCCTCCGCATCACTCCCGCTTCGCTCATAACTCCAGTGCACCACTAAACTCAGCGACGGAACAGCATGCGTTGCTCAGACGGATACGGTTCAGCGGGACCGACACTGGGACAAAGAGGATCGTAACCTCACACGGGTCTCACTTCCCGCTTCGATCCGCCAAGATCATCGCCGGAAGCGGAGCCCCGCCTCCTGAAGAAAAGCCAACTGAAAGAAATATAACTTCTCACCTACAGGCAGCAGGCGGGATCCAGGCGATTGGCCGGTTATCTCACTGAAGTCAACCATTGACCGTCAGGAATGTTCCCGCTGCCGGTGGCCATGTGCGCGAAGTTAGTGTATGACCGCAGTCAACCCTGAATAGTGATTCCTGCGATCGCCGCAAGGCCCTCAGCATAGGAGTTCAGTTGGTTCTGCAAGACCGCAAGCTCCGATCGGAGCACCTCATGCTGTGCCCACCGTTGCTCATGATCAATGGGACTCATGTCGGATGGTCTGAGCGATTCCCAATGTGAAAGCTTCGGGTGCCATACAGAAAGGAATGGCCGAATACCTCGATTCAAAACTGTAATCGCTATGCCGCCAACTGAAGCCAACGAGCCTCCGACGTCTGGACCGGCATCCCTCAGGATCTGACGGGTCGAATCGAATAGGCTGTGCAGCGAACTTAGAGTTTCGCGCAGCATTCCTCGATCGATAGGAAGCGGCTGTACAGCGACTCTCGTCACCAGTTCGACATATAACGACCACGCAGCACGTCGCTCTGTCGGGTCGGCACTCCATTCTGCCTCGCCGACCCACGGAATCTTGATCTTGACGCTAGTCAACTTGGCTGGATCTTTTTTCGCCACGGAATACCCCCCAAAACCAAAAGTGCGATCGGCACAGTTTAGGCAAGCGAGTCTCCCAAATGGCAAATGGTCCCACTGGCCCAAACTTCAGACCATTGGTCGAGTCGCCTCTCTACCGACCAACAACAGTGTGCCTCCGACCATCCATTTCTTGCGCAGCTACTTCGGCAATCTTCGATGCGTATTCGGAGTCACGTATTCCAGGGTCCTCCCCTCGACCAAATTGCGCACAACTCCTTCAGGAAAGACGAAGAGGTTCTCCTGAAGCAGCAATGCGTCGCGATAGTACTCCCGTGCCTTCGCGGGATTCTGTAAATGCTCTGCAAGCTGAAGTAGGCGAGGGTCTGAATCTGTCTCTTTTAGGGCAGTTCGTACTCGCGGATTTTCGAAAAAATGCCTCATACGATTCAAAAATTCGTCGATCCTAAATGAACTATCGTTGCGAAAGCAATGAATATAGCGCCATACCGCGATAATAGGATCAAGCTTGTCCATCGAGTAAAAAAATTGACGCACTGCGGACCTTCCAGCCATGACTTGCACGGTTCTTTTAAGGGAGTATCGTTCACTGTCTTGCAGAAACATTGCAATGAACTCATTAGTAACCCGCTCCGGCTCGCCTTCCTTCATCTGGGAAAGCCGGATTTCGGCAGCGATCCGCGCTCTGTTCCGTTTGCTCCGATTTAGACGCGTGTACTGCGGAATATCTCCCAAGATCACTTCACAAACGTCGTGATACGCGGTCACTCGGCTTAGTTCCACGCGCTCATTTTCGTAAAGATTCGAATCTATCAATGGCAGTAAGCAATCGGCAGAGTGGGCAACAGATAGCGTGTGATCGTATATGGACCTGATTGGCAATGTTGGAACCATGCCTTCTAAGCGAAGGAGCTTCCCTGAACGTGGTAGGGATTTTAGCGATTTTACGATCTTGAGATTGCCAACGGTTGGCAGTGGGATCTGCGCCTCTTCGAGATCCTTGAGGAACCCCTTAGTTTGGTCGAGTACGGTAAAGAATCGATCAGAGGCTGGAATCAGTGGCTCATGAACGTTTTGACCGCTCAGCGTTCGCATTAGATCGGCAAACCCGTGTCGAAAAGAAGAGCGAAAATCGGCATACCTCTTGTCGCTCAGAAATAGCGGGACTTCGCAATCTTCTGCAAGCAGTGGCAAGACAGATATCTGCCTGGCAGAGATCTCGCCGAAGATTCTTGCCTGCCATTCCTTGGTCACCCAACCGGAGACGACAGAATGGGATGTCAGCCACACTGCAACAAATTTGGCATCCCGTAGTGCCTCTTGCACTCTGTCGGTTATGCTTCCTCCGACAGGAATCTCCCATTCATCAAGCCACACAGAAACGTTACGACGGCGCAGTTCGGCTGCCAACTTCCTAACAGGATCCTTGTCATGAGTTGAGTGGCTTATGAAGATCGTTGTCTTCACGAAACATTGCCCCACGATCGGACGCTCAGAGATTTCGAGATCATAGCAGTGGCATCTAACCTCACGCAATTCCTTATCTACCGCAAAACAAGCCCGTGAATTCAGAGGAGGCTGAGGGGAAGCGTTAGGAGTGGAGTGACTACGGCTGATAGACGCCATTCACAGCGTCCTTCGCGAATGAGTTGGGAACTCAGACGAGCCTACCTGACTGATTTCGACTCCCGATGAGCGGCAGATCCCCAAAGCACTCATCGAGATGTCTCTCGGAACCACGATCTTAGGGGTTCAAAGGGTTAACTAGCTGTGGCAGTAGATCTCGTTTGAAACGTTTCGATCGCACATTCGACTTGTAGATCCCTGCCGCCCCGCCGACTTCGCCAATCGAATTCTACGGCCTGATCTGGATCGATAGGAGTTCCTTCAAGTAAGGCGCCCTTCCACGTATGGTAAGCGCCTGTTGGCAGCGCAAGGCGGAAGCCATTACCCACCTTGACAGACGTGGCGGAGAGTAGGCGTCCCGCAGTCTTTTCCCCGACGATGGATGCGAGCTTGTTTTCCCTCGCGAAGGCGACAATCATCTCAGCCGCGCTGGCCGTATGGCGACTAACGAGCAGCACAATCCGTCCGTGGAACGGCTTCGGGCCCAGTCCTTCCGTTTCGAGGACGATGGGCTTCTTTGCCAGGCGAGCACTAACACGATCAATCATGCTGCTACTTACTGCGGTCTTGCCGACGGCGACTTCCTTATTCCACTTCGGCCGGTTCGCAAATATATAGTTGACGCATACTGACAAATAGTGATTCGGGGGCAACAACCCGCTCCCCTTTGTCACGATTCCATGGCGATCATGATCGGTATCGCTCGAGAACGCGATGTCGAACTTGTCTTTCAATGCGATAAGTCGCTGCATCGCATAGGGCGAGGAAGGATCCATTCGAATCTTTCCGTCCCAATCCACGCTCATGAAGCGAAAGGTGGGGTCGACGGCATTGTTGACAATGGTCAGATCGAGACCGTACTGCTCGGCAATCCGCGGCCAATAATCGATACCCGCACCTCCCAGGGGGTCCACGCCAAGCTTAAGCTTGGCGTCGCGCACCACATTCATGTCGACGACGCTGTTGAGATCGCCGACGTACTCGCTCAAATAGTCGTGATTGTGCGTTGTGGGTGCACGGGGTGCCTGCGCAGACAACACGCGCTTCACACCGTCCAGGCGGCACTCGAGAAAGTCGTTAGCTTTCGATTCAATCCATGAGGTCACGCTCGAATCCGCTGGCCCTCCATGCGGAGGGTCGTATTTGAAACCCCCGTCATCGGGAGGATTGTGCGAAGGCGTGATGACGATGCCGTCGGCGAGTCCTGCCTTCCGTCCGCGGTTGTAGAGCAGAATTGCGTGGGAGATGGCAGGAGTCGGAGTGTATCGGGTTCCTTCAGAGAGCATGACATCGATGCCATTGGCCGCAAGCACTTCCATCGCGCTCGCAAAAGCAGGTTCAGACAGAGCGTGGGTATCCATCCCCAGAAAAAGCGGTCCGTCGATGTTCCGGAGTTTGCGGTAATCGCAAATGGCCTGAGTGATGGCCAGGATGTGCCACTCATTGAACGCGACATCGAACGCAGATCCGCGATGGCCGGACGTCCCGAAGATAACACGCTGTCTGGGATCGCTCGGATCAGGCCGCAACTCGTAATAAGCCGTAATGAGCTTCGGGACATTAACAAGAATGGATGGGTCAGCCGGCTTCCCGGCAGCAGGATTAATTGTCATGCAGCACCTCAACGCTATCCGTCAAGAAAATTGCGCTTGATCGAGGTTCAAGCCGGAATTCGTTTTGACCCTCCATGGAAGGCTCTTTCCCTGAGTCGAAAAGATCGTTTGGAGCCGGTCGGGAAGTGTCGACAGCCAAACGCCAGATCTTTTCGGCCGGCAGAGCGGGAAAAGAATAATCGACTGACGTAACGTCGGCGTTAAACAGGAGGAACAAGTCGGGTTCCCTCCGCCCCAGAATCAGGCACGCAAAGGACTTCAGTCGCCGGTCCTCCCAATCGGGGGTACCGCCGTTTGACCCGAACCACTGTATGTCCGCATCCGTGTAAAACTCTTCCCTTCGCAAAACGGGGTGAGCCCGGCGAAAGGCGATCATTCCCCGAGTGAAGCGCCGGATCTCTTTATGCTTTTCGATCAGGTTCCAATCAAACCAGCTCACGTCGTTGTCCTGACAGTAAGCATTGTTGTTCCCGCGCTGGGTTCGGCGGAATTCATCGCCCCCCAGCAACATTGGAACCCCGCGGGAGATAAACAGCGTTAACAGGAAATTTTTGATCAGGCGAGTTCGCATGCTCTCGACATGAGGATTCTCGCTTGGCCCTTCCACCCCGCAATTGTCGCTGTAGTTGGCATCCGACCCATCGCGGCTGAGCTCGCCGTTTTCGTTGTTGTGCTTCTGGTTGTAGCTCACCAGGTCATTCAGCGTGAAGCCGTCGTGACAAGTGACGAAGTTCAGGCTGCTTGCGGGGCCCTTGCCTGAACGTTGATACAAATCCGCGCTCCCGCAAATCCGCTGTGCGAACGATCCCGCCATTCCTGTGTCGCCGATCCAGAAGCGCCGCACATCGTCGCGGAATCGGCCATTCCATTCTGTCCAACGCCGGGAGGAAAAATCTCCCACTTGGTAGGCGCCGCCTGCGTCCCATGCCTCTGCAATAATCTTTACGTCACGCAGGATTGGGTCTTCGGCGATGCCTTCAAGGAGTGGAGCGTCGTCCAGAATGTTTCCATGCTCGTCCCGGCCCAGAACTGATGCCAGGTCAAAGCGAAATCCGTCAACGTGCATGTGCATCACCCAGTAACGGAGCACACTGGTAACGAATTCTCTAACGACGGGATGGTTGGCGTTAAGCGTATTGCCCACGCCTGTGAAATCCTTGTAAAACCGGCGCTCGTTCTCCTGCAGCATATAGTAGATTGAGTTTTCAATTCCGCGTAAGCATATCGTGGGTCCCAGCTCATCGTTCTCGGCGGTGTGGTTCAGGACGATATCGAGAATCACTTCGATGCCGACGCGGTGAAAAGCCCTGACCATCTCGCGGAATTCAATGGTCTGCCGCCACTGAGACGCTTGGAAGCTGTAGGACTGCTTGGGGGCGAAGAAGGCAACCGGATTGTATCCCCAGTAGTTCCTAAGTTTCTCTCCGGTCACTGGATTCCGGAGTTCGACCTCGTCTTCGTTGAACTCGAGAACAGGCATCAGCTCTACGGCCGTCACCCCCAAGTCCAGTAGGTATGGGATCTTTTCTGTCATCCCAGCGAAGGTCCCGCGATGCACGGCCATCGAACTTGGATGAATCGTGAAGCCTCGAACGTGCGCCTCGTAAATCACTGTGTCAGTCGCCGAATGCTTCGGAGGCAAATCCATCTCCCAGTCAAAATCGTCCTGGGTAACGATGCATTTCGGCGTCGCGCGTGCGTCATCGACCGTCGAAAAGCTCAGATCAGATAGTTTGCTTGAAGGATCGTAGCCGCGAGCCGCGGTGAAATCCCAATTCTTAACGCCGGCAATTGCTCTCGCATACGGATCGAGCAGCAGCTTATGCGGGTTGAAGCGATGGCCCTCTTCCGGTTGATAAGGTCCCTCGATGCGATAACCATAGAGCTGCCCAGGAGCAATACCTCGCACCCAAACATGCCAAACGTCACCGGTCCGATGACACAACGGATCCAAGTTAACGATTCTGCTGGGAGAGGAACCGTCTGGATGGTCGTAGAACTCCAGACTTACACCTGTTGCATGACGGCTAAACAAAACGAAACAGATTCCGTCTCCTTGTTGATGCGGACCACCGATCGGCAGAGGGTTTCCCGCCTGAATCTCACTTATCCCGTGCGAGGCTACCAGACGATTCCCCAAGTCCTGTTCGGTCGCTGGTTCAGTCATTGACATTGAATGCCATTCCATTTGTCAGATTCTGGAAAATACTTCCTGTGCCCGGCCTCGCAGCTGTGCTATTTCTTGCCGGCAATCGATGAGACTTCGGTGTTGCCCCGCTTGTTCCACCCGTGGAAGCGTGAGTAGTCACCCGCATTCCAGGCCTCGCGGAGTCCAGGAGTGCTCAGATCCCAGTCGGGGCGGATTTCGCTAGTCACGGCGCGCAAATCGCGCCAAAGATCAGCGATCGATGGGCGCCCCCAGAACCAATAGCCGTTGTAGATGCTGTAAATGACGAGGCCCGGCTTGAGCACAAGCGTGTGCGGGATCATGGGATCGTGCTCTGGATCGGTGTACTCCTGGATGTCGAGGTCCCTCTGTATGATTCGGCCAGGATCCGAAAGGAATGCCCACTGGGCTCCGACGGATGCGCGAAATTCTTGGAGAGTATGGTGTTCGTCGGTGGCGATCGTGACGATCTGTGTGTACGCCACCGCGATCCTGGGGTAGAACTCGGCGAGTTCTAAATGCTGCTGATGCTCCTTTGGGCAAAAGTGGCCGCGCGCAAGGGTCAGGATGAGCGGGTCATCGCCTTGCAGCTCGCTGAGCTTGCGCTTTGTGCTCGTTTGATCGGGCAGCTCGTAATCCGGGAAGATACCACCGGGAACAATATCAGAACGCATGATTGCACTCCTCCCGTCCTCCTCAAATGCGCCGACACTTTGGTATCGGTCGCCTGCTGGTAACGCGGCACCGGGCGTAGGCAAATCGAGAAATGGCTCTCGTCCTGAACAGCTACCGCGGGCATGCAAGCGTGAGGGCATACCAATCGCGATTGTCTTTCCATGTCTCTCTGATGCGAAAACCGGCATCGTTGAGAAGACCTCGAACGCCCCGGTCCGTAAACTTGTGACTATTCTCAGTGTGAATTGTTTCGTACGGCAAAAGATGAAGATTAAGGTCCGCGTGTTCGATTCTCACATCCTGTTCTCTCGTGCTCTCGAGATGCATCTCAATCCGGCACTCAGCCGAATTCCAAAGCACGCGATGACGAAAGCAAGCGACTTCAAAGTTTGCCCCCAATTCTCGATTAAGGCGCCGCAAAAGGTTCAGGTTAAACGCTGCGGTAACTCCATCATTGTCGTCATATGCGGCCAGAAGAGTCTGCTCGTCTTTCACCATGTCTGTACCTAGCAAAAGTCCGTCTCCAGTCTGCAACTCAACACGCAAATCTCGTAGGATGAGCCGCGCTTCTTGAGGTGAGAAGTTGCCGATGCTTGTGCCGATATAGAGCGCGAGTGTGGTGCCGTCGAAGGATTCGAGTTGGGGCGGGTGAGTCACATAGTTCCGGACGACGGGCTGTATGCGCACTTCGGGCAACGCGCATGCGACATTTTGGCACGCCACCTCGAGGGCGTTGGAGCAGACATCGACTGGCACGTAAACAACGTCGTCCGAAAGTCGCAAAGCGGCTTCAAGCAGAATGCAGGTCTTCGAGGCAGTGCCGGCACCCAACTCAACAAGGCGTAGTGGCAACGATCTGTCGCTGTGAATTGCGCCGACGATCGCATCCGCGTGCCCCGCCAAGATGGCTCTTTCTGTGCGGGTGGGATAGTACTCGGGAAGTGCCGTGATGCACTCAAAAAGACACGAGCCTTGCGCATCATAGAACATCCAGGGCGAGAGCGAGCGTGGTAGTGCGCTCAAGCCACGCCGAACCTCGTAAGTGAGTGCCTCGCGCTCACTTACAGGTGTGAGAGCCTCGAAGTCAATTGTCTGAGCGCAGGTAGCCATGTGCGAGATTCCTTTCAGGCGGCCAAACGAATTCCGCTGAACTGCCATCTGGTTGCGGGTGAAAAGAAATTCCGGTAAGTCGCCCGCATATGTCTCGAGGGAGTAGCGCAGGATCCACCGCGCAGAATCATTTGGCTGGACATGAACTTGCCGTTGTATTCGCCGAGCGCACCAGGCAGAGGCTTGTATCCCGGATAACCGGTGTAGGCGCTCGCCGTCCACTCCCAGCAATCGCCGAACAGTTGTTCAATACCGTCACCTCGCGCCGCGGTGGGATGGAGTCTGCCGGTTTCGAGAAGGTTTCCGCGGACCGCTTCCTGGCTGGCAACGTGTTCCCATTCCGCCTCGGTTGGAAGCCGGCAACCTCTCCAACGTGCAAACGCATCGGCCTCGAAACAACTCACGTGGCACACTGGTGTGTCGAGTAGCGTAGAAACCCCGCGCCAACCCATCAGTGTGAACACGCTCCAGCCCGTCTCATCCCCTGCATCACGCCGCCAGTACAGAGGTGCCTGCCAAGCCGCGCGCTTTACGTTATCCCACCCCTCGGAGAGCCAGAACTCAGGACGCGTGTATGCATCGTCCGATATGAATTCCAGGTATTCGCGGCAGGTGACTTCGCGGCTGGCGATCTGAAATGCTTCCAAGAAGACATTGTGACGCGGAGTCTCATTATCAAAGCAAAAATCTAGGGGATCGCCCGCTTGAAGTTGATGGCCAATCTCCACCAACCCCCCATCAAATGTGTGCCAGGTTAGTTCGGAAAGCGAAGGATCCTTCGTTTCTGAGAAGGGTACCGTCCCGTACGAGGGGCTCAATGGATTAGAAAAGAAGGCGTTCTTAATGTCTGTTAGAGCGAGTTCCTGGTGCTGCTCCTCGTGATTCAGGCCCAACACCACGCGTCGAGTTGCTTCCTCGTCAGCACCAGCCGAAAGGAATATGCCCATCTCGTGATCAACATGAGCGCGGAAAGCAAGAACCTCACCGAGCGAAGGTCGCGAGAAAACGGAGCGCAGGCTTTTGTCGGGAATGTCCTGGCGAAGCGAGTTGTAGTAGCTATTGAACAGCCAATGAAACTCTTCTCGGAAAGGTTGGTACTCCTTGACGAAGGGACGCAGCACGAACGTCTCGACGAACCATGTGGTGTGAGCCTGGTGCCATTTCATGGGACTCGCTTCCGGACACGACTGCACCATCTGATCTTCAGCCGACATAGCCGCAGTCAGGGCCTTCGTTCTCGACCGCACAGTCCCGTATATGGAGCGGATGTCGGTGTCGCGCCCGCCCCTTCCGGTTCCGCCTCGAACCGCTTGAGCAGTCCCGTCTTGGCTTCGCGTTGCAGTGGCACTCGCTCGAACCATAGTGTCCTCCCGCGCAGTTTCCGCTCGCGCGTAGCGGATTGAGTCCAATGTGCTGAATGGATAAAAACAGAGTGCTATGAGCGATGCAATTAGACAATGGTATTGGCGATACGTTGGTATCAGCTCTTCAAGTCCTGGCTTTTGGTTGTTGGTGGTACTAGATGACATCGACCGAATCGCCATCCGACCGAGGCCGCCATGATTACCGACTAGCATCGCCTCTGATCGGCGTACATCACGAGCCGCGGCACCCGGCGCTACGCAAACGGCTCTAGCTTGGCGAGGATGATTGGCAGGAATTCTGCGACCGTCGGATGAATATTCATTGCGCGCTGGACGACCGTGTAAGGCGCCTTCGTATACATGACATCCAGCAGAACGTGAATCACTTCATCGCCCCCGACTCCGAGAATCGCGGCTCCCAGAATCTGTTTCGTTTCCGCATCGACGCAAATCTTTACAAAGCCTTGTGTCTCACCCTTTTCGGAGGCCCGGCTTACTTGACTCATCGGATATTTCGCAGCGAGGGCACGAATTCCGGATTTCCGTACCTCAGCTTCCGTCATGCCGCATCGCCCTAGCGGCGGATCGATATACAACGCGTAGGCCTGAATCCGATCGGAAACCCGGCGGTGGTCTGCGTTAAAGAGATTGTCCGCGACAATCTCGTAGTCGTTATAGGACGTATGCGTGAAGGCGCCGTGGCCGTTGCAGTCCCCCAGCGCCCAGATGCCGGGCACGTTCGTTTGAAGTTGATCGTCAACCGTAATGTGGCCGCGCTGATCTGAGGCAACGCCAGCTTGGTCCAAACCGAGGTCGCTCGTGTTTGGAATGCGCCCCACGGCCAGAAGAACGTGGGTGCCCACAACCTCTGGCGGACCTACTTCGCACGTGAGGCCGACAGCGACACCGCCATCGCGTTTCTCCAGGGAGATACATTTGGCATTCAGTCGGATGTTTATGCCTTCAGCCTCCAGGATCTCGTGCACTCCTTGGGAAACGTCTTCGTCCTCCCGTCCAATCAGGCGCGGTCCCATTTCCACAATCGTGACTTCGCTCCCGAGCCGGCGATAAATCTGAGCGAACTCCAGCCCAACATAACTTCCGCCGACGATGATGAAATGCGCCGGTAAAACATCGAGGTCCATCATGGATGAGTTGGTGAGGAATGGGACGTCGTTGACCCCCGGCATTTCTGGAACCCGAGCGCGTCCACCGACATTGATATAGATCTTGTCGGCTTGGAGAACTTCATCGTTGACCGCGACGGTGTTCGACGACTGAAAGCGGGCTTGGCCCTGTATGACCGTACAGTTTGTCGTGCCTCGAAGCCACTCCTCCACTCCCTTGCTAGACGTCGTGGAGGCCGCGTCTTTGCGGGCTTTGACTCGCTTAATGTCGACGCGCACATCGTCAACGACGAAACCATATTCACTGCCTCGACGGGCGACATGGATCGCATAGGCACTCGCCACGAGCGTTTTTGTAGGGGTGCATCCAGTGTTCACGCATGTTCCACCAAATTTACTGCGCTCGATGATGGCGACCGTTTTGCCCGCACTCGCAAACCGCGCTGCCAGGGGCGGCCCCGCCTGGCCTGTCCCAATAATGATTGCGTCGAAGTGCTTCATGGCGCGATCAGCGTACCCCCTCTACGTGGAGCCTCGCGTCCCTCGACGCCTCGTCGGGCGTCTTTCCGCCCTGACGCGCGACAAGGTAGGCGGCGTACCAGGCAGACCACTCGTGCTTCGGAGCGGTAGGTTCGTATTCGCCATGATGCTTTTCTGTTTCCTGCAAGAGTTCGGTCAGTGTCGCGACATCCAAATTGCCAAGCCCTCGGCCAGGCAGCCGCGTTGTGATTTCCTGAATCAGCCATGCATTGCCGTCGGGATCACGAAACGTGGCGAACGAGCCGTAAGTGGCATGCTCGGGTGCCGGCCCGCTGATGCGACCGCTGCCGTCGATTTGGAACTGCGCGCCGGGCGTTCCTGGGTGGAATACCTCACTCACCGCGACACCACGCGCAACGAGATCTTTGCGCGCGGCTGCAACATCGGAGACGACCAGGTAGAGGCCCTGGGCCGATCCCGGAGCGGCCAATGTCATCTTCGTACCAAACTGAACCGAGGAGCCTGAGCCAGGAGGCGTGAACTGGACGATGCGAAAGCCGTTGTCATACGGGAAGTCGGCGTCGAGCGGCCACCCCAGTTTGGTGTAGAAGTCCTTCGAGCGGTCAACATTCGCGACTGGGATCACGACCACCTCGAGCCTCATTTCGACTCTCCCTGCGCGAACCAAGCCGATCGGTTTGTTATTCGGAGCCATACTTAGTGCTGACACTTGTTCCCCCCCAACTCCTTGCGCAGATCGCAATCGCCCTCAACTCGATTAGGCCAGAATCGCGAGGGAAAAATCTATTGGACAAACGTATCGGCCAACACTAGGTATGCGGACTGGATGTGTAGGCAATGCACTGCGTCTCCTTTCTATCCGCTCCGATACCAAAGTATCGCCAATACCATCGTCCAATTGATCCGCTTGACCAGCTCGGGTGTAATCGCTGCATCGCGGCGTTGCTGCGGCCTGCTAACCGGGTTCTCAAAGAAAGGGTGGCAAAAGACATGCCGGAAGCGACCTGGAAACCTCATGAGAAACACGGACATCTGACGATGCAGAGCGACTTGCCCGACAGCGTCTATGCTTTCCCGAAACAGCGTAAAGAACCACTGACCGACGCGGACCATGTGCGCAATGCTGTCGCACGGTTCGATCAGGTCATCGGCGTCTCCGATGCCGACCGTGCTTTGGCGTTCGCGAATATCGAGAAGGCGGCAAATTACTACGGCGTAAACCTGACCGAAGCTTCGTGGCACGACCTGGGCAGTCATCCCCAAAAGAACAGAAGAGAGGCTGCCGCCAAGGGGGCTGCGACGCGAGAACGCCGCGAGCGGATCTGAACCTCCGCCAAGAAAATCGGGCGAGAGGAGCAGAAACGGCCAGAGTGAAGTGAAATCTCAACCAATTTAAACAGAACCTGAATCGAGGACTCAATATGACTGACACAAATGCAGTAATCGCAGTGTATGACAACCATTCGGCAGCGGAAGATGCAGTGAAGGAGCTTCAGAAATCGGGCTTCGACATGAAGAAGCTCTCCGTTGTGGGGAAGGATTATCACACCGACGAGCAAGTTGTCGGTTACTACAACGCGGGGGACCGCATGAAGTACTGGGGAAAGTGGGGCGCTTTCTGGGGCGGCTTCTGGGGCCTGCTGTTTGGTTCCGCATTTTTTTGGGTGCCCGCGATAGGCCCTGTGCTGGTTGGCGGTCCATTGGTGGCCTGGATCGTCGCCGGCCTGGAGAACGCGCTGGTAGTCGGCGGCCTAAGTGCTATCGGGGCCGGTCTGTACAGCATCGGCATTCCAAAGGACAGCATCGTAACTTACGAGACTGCCATAAAGGCCGGCCAGTACCTGATTGTTGCTCATGGAACTTCCGATGAAGTGGCCAAGGCAAGAAATATTTTGAGCGGATCGAAGGCGACCCACGTGACCGATCATGTCCTCGAACCCGCCATGCAGCCGGCTGCCCGCTGAACTCATCGTGAGGGGGATCTGATCACCGGCGGATCCCCCCTCACGGCACTTTGGCTTTTGGCGGTTGCTGTTTGACTACCATACAGAGGAGTTGAAATATGAAAGCAATTGTTGTCCGTCAATATGGTGGTCCTGGAGTTCTTAAGTATGAGGATTACCCTGACCCAGCGGCAGGCCCAGACGAAGTACTGGTGCGGGTCGCCGCAGCGAGCGTAAACCCGATCGATTGCAAGCGGCGTGCGGGACTGACCAAGGATTTTTATCCTATGCAGTTCCCGGGCCTCATTGGAGTCGATATGTCGGGAACCGTCGTGAAGGTTGGAGCGGAAGTTGTGACGTTCACTGCCGGCAACCGGGTTTTTGCGATGGCGGACAACACATATGCAGAACTCTGTGTGGTAGAAGCCGACGTCCTGGCGGATATTCCTGAGGGCCTCGATTTGATCGAGGCGGCGGCGCTGCCGTTGGTGACCGTAACCGGCAACCAGCTGCTTTCGGCTACGGGAATCAAAGCGGGCCAGACGGTGATGGTGGTAGGTGCTGTAGGAAATGTGGGGCGCTCGGCGGTGTTCACTGCAAAGGATCGCAGAGCGATTGTAATCGCGGGGGTCTTGAAAAGGCAAATGGATGAAGCGAAGAACATCGGCGCAGATCAGGTGGTCGCAACTGACGACGACACCGCGATTGCGAATCTCGCTCCGCTGGATGCGGTGGCCGATACGGTGGGCGGAAAAACCGCGGAGGCACTGATCGCCAAGGTCAAGCAGGGGGGAACGTATTCCTCGGTTGTCGGGCCGCCGCGGAACTCCGCGGAGTACCCGTCCGTGAAGGTGGTGAAAGTATTCTCGCATTTCAACAGAGGGACTCTACAGTACATGGCCGAAGCGGTGCGAGATGGCAAGCTGGTAATCCCGATCAGCAAGAGACTGCCACTCAGTGAAGCGGCCGAGGCTCAGACAGCGGTAGAAAAGGGTAGTGCCGGGAAGATCTTGCTGGTACCCTGACCTTATTTTGCGGGGCAGGGACCACGAATGGAATTAGAGCGAAAATTATTTGCGCGGGATCAGGCCGCCGGGGGCGACCGATAACAAATGTGCGACTCGCCTGGCGCCGGAAGGTTGCGGGCTTTCAGCTCGCCCGGCGCCGGTAACGCAGGTACAGATATGCAGCGTTTCCCTTGACGCTGACCATTTGAAACCAAGGTGCAGAATCCGGCACAAACTCCAGTCCTTCGACAACTGCCGGTCGAGTTTCACCGTCCTTACGGCCCGCGATTTGCGGCGACAGCGTCAGAAAGAGTTCGTCCACAGTTTCTGCCGCCAGAAATTGCCCAAACAGTGTAGGGCCGCCCTCGTGGAGAAGCGTATTTACACCATATTGCGACTGCAGCAATCGCAGGATCGCCCGTGGCGCGATGCCGCCGCTACTCGAATTTAAAGCATGTATCTCGACGGAACCTAGAGTTGCGGCGCCTCGGCGCGTGAGCTCATCTCTGCCAGCCGAGGTCGTGATCACCACGGTGCGCATAGCCGGCGTCCGGAAAATCGCTCTCTCCAACTCCAGTTGGCCGCTTCCGCTAACGATCACGAGAAAGGGATACTCAGGTTTATGCTGAGCGCTGACTCGGTATTCGGCATATAAATGCTTTGCATCGGGGTAGGCGTCCTCGGGAGTCCAAAGACTTTTTGCGCTTACGGCGCGCAGTGTTCCAGCGCCGATTATGATGGCATCCGCCGAGGCCCGTAACAGGCCCATGATGAACCTGTCCGAAGGATCGGAGCCGCTGATCGTTGAGCCGCCAGATTGACCGTTAATCTCGTAGCTGGCGACCCCATCAAGAGTGGAAACAAAATTTGCAATGACATAAGGGCGCGAAGCGGGCAATGGGCGAAAGTACAGATCCCCGTCATACAGCTCCCTCAATTCTCGCGGGAGTACTGATTGAGTGTACTCCTGGTCGCAATCAGTCAGGGTTCGCACGAGCCCCATTCGCCGCCTTTCTGTGGCGTTCGATTTGCACGTCGCCGCCTGCAATCCTTGCGATTGTAACGCGCACGCTGAAACAGCCCCGGCATCCGACATGCTTGCCATCATCTGCCCAGCACTTCAATCCGCACGGCATGCGGACCGAGGATGGGCGTCTCCGATCTCATGCCGCTGAAACCAGCTTTTTCTTCTCATTGAGTGCCGGTAGAAGAAGTTTCAGAAGTGCTTCGTCAGAGAACGGGTTCTGACCTGAGATCAACTCGCGATCCTGAAGAGCGTAGCTCCCCCACGGAGCAACCGCACTTACATCGCCGCCTGCGGTGCTCAAAGCAAAGTCCGGGTAGAAGAGAACCTTGCCATGAATCTCAAGCGGCTCCCGCTGCTGCTCTTCCGCTGTCGAAAAGATCGTCATCTTATATCCGGAATAGATCCAGCCCTTAGCCTTGGCCTGTGCTCCAGCGGTGTCGCCCGCCGCCAGCGCGGCGACGAACTCCTTCGATTCGGGAAGCGCGGAGAGCAGTGAAATCGGGCCGTGGCAGAGCACCGCAGTCGGCTTCGATGTTTCATGGAAATGTCTCATCACGATGCCCGCGTTGGGATCATCGAGAAGATCGATCATCGGACCATGGCCGCCGGGGACGAAAACAGCGTCGTATTGATCCAAGCCCGATGCAACGACATCCGAGATGCGACTTGGATTTCTGAGGCCAGCCAGGCTATCGCGGAATTTGAAATAGTCCTGGAGCCTGGCCTCGTCCCCGCCGAAGAAATCGGGGACAGCGGAATGGAGATCCAGTTGCGGCGTGTTGCCCTTCGGGTTGGCGAAAGTGATCTCGTAGCCTTCCTGCATGAGGGCGCGAACCGGAACCGTCAGCTCGTTCAGGTAATAGCCGGCGCCGCGATAGCACCCGCCATTTTTCAATGGTAAGCCGTAACCGCTCGAAACCAGCACTAAGACTTTTCCCTTATTTGCCATTGTTGTCTCCTTTTTGAGATCGAATTCTGTTCTCCTGAATAAATGACGCGGTATGGCGCAGCATGTTCCAGAACCCGAGTGACTTTGCTGCGCTCGTGTGCAAGGGCGTTTGAGACCATCTGGAGGCCATACCTTCAGCGCTCGAGGAACGCCAGCAGGTCGGCGTTGATCTTGTCCGCCTGTGTAGTAGGCATGCCATGCGGAAAATCCTTATACGTAATCAGCGTCGCATTCTTCAGCAGCTTTGCCGACTTCGGCCCCGCCGCAACATACGGAACAATCTGGTCGTCCTCACTATGCATCACCAGCACCGGAATCATGATCTTCTTCAGATCCTCCGTAAAGTCCGTCTGCGAAAACGCCACGACCCCGTCATAGTGTGCTTTGGCTCCGCCCATCATCCCCTGCCGCCACCAGTTCGCAACAATGGCCTCCACGGATTTCACTCCCGGTCGGTTAAATCCATAGAAAGGACCCTCTGGCAAGTCGCGATAGAACTTCGCCCGGTTCGCCGCAAGCTGCGCCTGCAGATCGTCAAACACTGCCTTCGGCAGCCCCTCTGGGTTGGCCGCCGTCTTCAACATCAGCGGGGGCACCGCGCTGATGATCGCAGCCTTGTATACGTCCTGTTGCCCACGCCGCGCCAGATAGTGCACCACTTCACCACCACCCGTCGAGTGCCCCACATGGACCGCATTCTTCAAACCGAGATGCGCCGTTAGCGCCGCAAGGTCATCCGCGTAATGATCCATATCGTGCCCATCAGATACCTGCGTCGAGCGTCCATGGCCACGCCGGTCATGCGCGATCACGCGATAACCTTTGCTCATAAAAAACAGCATCTGGTTATCCCAGTCGTCCGCCGAAAGCGGCCACCCATGGCTGAACACAATGGGCTGCCCCGAGCCCCAGTCCTTGTAGAAGATCTCAACGCCGTCTTTGGTTGTGATAGTGGGCATACAGACTCCTTTGAGAATTGAATGTCGGTCGGTTAGATCCCACTCGCTAGTTGAGATAACTGTGAGTTATGGCTGCGGAAATCCAAACATCAGCCACGACTGATTGGCCACCCAATGCGGGTAGAGCTCCGTCATCTGATCGAACAGCTCTTGATCGGACGTCGCAGTTTTCTGCAGCCGGTCGAAGTCCCGGAGGTATCGCTTGGTGTCCTGGATCGTCGAGGGAGAGTCTGGCGCGCCTGGCTTCTTGTGACCGGCGACAACAATTTCGGGGTTCAACGCCGCTAACCGATCGAGCGCCTCGATCCAATTCCTTCGGCTCTCGGGGGTGGTGTCGCCAACATACATACGGCATTGGTTGTACACAACGTCGCCTGCGACGATCAGGCCGATCGAAGGAACGTAGAGGGAGGTCGAGTCGGGACTATCAGTGCGGCCCTGCTCGATGATGCGCAATTCGTGGCCCTCGAGAGTAAACGTGTCGCGCTGATAGGGCTCCGGTGAAACCAACTTGGCGGCCACCTGCCCAGGAAAGAGCCGCCGGGCTAACCGCTCCACTGGCGGAGTAAAAGACATCTGCATCGCGCTCACCGTTTTGGGCGTTGCTATCGCCCGCGCGGCCGGGAAACGGTCGAGCAGAATGCTCAAACCGTAAAAGTGGTCGAAATGCGCATGCGTTATGTAGATGGTTTCCAAGTTGCGGTTGTGCAGAGCGACCCAGTCTGCGAGGGCCTCGGCCTCAGCCACTGTCCCCATTGCGTCCACCAGCACAGCGTCGTACTCGCCGAAGATCAAAGTCGACGTGATTGGGTCAAAGCCGAGCGCTTCGCCGAAGGGTTTGGGCCGCTCGCCGACCATCGCCTTCCCGGGGGCGGTAAAGACGTTCACAGTAAGCGTGCTCGACGCGACAGGCGCGGTCACGCTCGGGGCTTCTTTTACTGCAGTTGAGCTTCCCATTTGGTATTCCTTTTGAGGTCAAAGCCAGTGGCTGTTCAAGGCGAAACCGGCGGACGCGCAACAAAAAGGCGCAGAGCCAGCAGGCAGGAGCCGAACGTTAACCGTATGTGAGATCGGTGCTTTGTCCGACCTCGATGATGTAACCGTCAGGATCGCGGATATAGCAGCGGATCTCGCCGTACTTCGGGATCGGCGGCGTGATGAACTCGGCTCCTCGACTTTTCCATAATTCGTAGCATGCCTGAATATCCGCAACGCGGAAGTTCATAAAGCTATTGATGTGATTCGGGTCGGGGACGCTGAGGGTGACTGTTGGCTTGTCGGGTGTCGGGCCGCCCCCAACATTGAGGATCATCCAGATGTTGGCCAGCAGAAGGTACGCAGGCGCGTTGCCGTCACCCAGGCTCAGAATACGAGCGCCAAAGACCTTCTCGTAGTAGTGAGCCGACCGGTTGATGTCGCCGACGGTGAGAAAATGAGCGATACTGATTC